>Ga0310695_10014638_pt1 | contig 10571 bp, 9 predicted proteins | sample RumenRJG_04DNA_FD_203882 | JGI IMG/M metagenome (GOLD analysis project Ga0310695, IMG submission 203882) | Bovine rumen microbial communities from Lethbridge, Alberta, Canada - RJG_04 (v2) (version 2) | ecosystem: Host-associated > Mammals > Digestive system > Stomach > Rumen | place: Canada... | reverse complement strand
GACGACCTGCTTGCCGCCATCAAGGCCGCGCTGTAATAAAAAAAGAGAAGGACCGGCGGACGTGATATGCTCCCTCTATAGGAGACAGTGAAAAGCAAAACTGTCAACTATGGAGGGAGCATTACTATGTCCAGAAAAAGTAAGGTAACATCAGAACGGAAAATAGAGCTAGCGCAAAGATGCTTGTGCGGGGAAATGAGTATAACTGAAGCAGGGCGAGAAGCGGAAGTGGATTTTGAAACTGTCAAAGACTGGATACAAAGATACGAGGCGGAGGGAAAAGCAGGATTTGAATACAAAAAGAACAAGAATTATCCATCAGAATTGAAAGAAAAGGCAGCACAGGAATATCAACAAGGAAAAGGAAGTCTGCGAGAAATTTGCAAGAAATTTGGGATACGAAAGAAGAAACAGCTTCAAGATTGGATAAAGGTGTATAATGCTCATGGAGACTTCAACTCCGTAAAACACTCAGGAGGCGGAAGCTACATGAAGAAGGCACGAAGCACCACACAGGAAGAGCGTCTGCAAATCGTCAAGGAATGTTTGGAAAGCGGCAGGAATTACGGAGAAATGGCGCTGAAATACAACGTCAGCTACCAGCAGGTGCGGACATGGACGCTGCGGTTCGAGGAGCTCGGCGAGGCAGGCTTGGAAGACCGGCGCGGGAAGCGCAAGAAGGATCAGACGCCGCGGACGGAGCTTGAGGCGGCGCAGATTGAGATTGAGCAACTCAAACACAAGCTGTATCTCGCGGAAAGGGAGAACCGCCTGTTAAAAAAATTGGACGAGGTAGTGAGGAGGGATGCCTTGGACAAGTGAGACTGGGACATATCTACAAGGCGATACGCGAGGATCACGAGGAAAGCGGAGGCCCTATCGACGAAGCCTGCAAGCTACTGCACGTCTCGCGCTCGGGGTATCATAAATGGGCGTCTGGCAAGCTGAGCCCAAGGGCAGCGGAGAACAAGGCGCTTGCCGAAAAGGTGGAGCAGATCCACATAGAAAGCCCGGACAAGGGCTATCGTCGCATCAACGACGAGCTGCGGCACGATCACGATATCCACGTCAATGACAAGCGTGTCCTTCGCATTTGCCGCGCCAGAGGCATCAAGTCCACCATCAAGTACAGCAGCCACGGCTGCACCAGGCGGGCAAAGAATCCACAGTACATCGCCGAGAATCTGCTCAACCGCCAGTTCTACGCGGACAAGCCCGACGAGAAATGGCTCACCGACGTCACGGAGTTCAAGTGGTACGAGGGCATTGAGGTACACAAAATTTATCTCAGCGCTATCCTGGATCTCTATGACAGGCGCATCGTTGCCTACGTCATCAGCGAGCGCAACGACAATCCGCTGGTGTTCAAGACATTCGACAAGGCAGTGAAGGCCAATCCAGACGCGCATCCGCTGTTCCACAGCGACAGAGGTTTCCAGTATACGAACCGAACCTTCCACCACAAGCTCGAACAGGCTGGCATGACGCAGAGCATGTCCCGTGTGGCGCACTGCATCGACAATGGGCCGATGGAGGGTTTTTGGGGCATTCTGAAGCGTGAGCGTTACTACGGCAGGCGGTTTAAGAGCAAGCAGGAGCTGATCCGCATGATTGAGAGCTATATCCACTACTACAACACGCGCCGGGTGCAACGCAAGCTCGGCGTCCTGACGCCGATGGAGAAGCACGAGCAGTACCTCGCGGCGTAAAAAGCGGCCGGCAGCCAAGGCTGTCAGCCGAGAAAAATTTTATAGTTTTTCATTGTCCTCTTGACGGGGTGCGGTTCACCCTCTCGGTTCTTCTCGGCTGGGTTGTTTACCGCGTCACTCTCCGCCTTGGCAAGGCGGAGTGAATCGGCGGCATCATTTAAGAAAGTTGACGCAATGCCTTCGCGGCATCGGAAAAAAAGAAAACGTATGAGCGTATTCGCCCATCATCATAACGTAACATATCCAAGTATCATGATACACCTCGCGCCATTCAAACGCAACCACTCTGAAAGCTTTTCCCGTGTCCACCGCCCTATGCTCTAATCTCAACAGCTAAACTGGTTATTTTCCACTCTGCGAGCAGAAAATAACCGTTTACCGGCCCTACTATTTCCAACCATTCTCTTGTTGGGCTCCCCAGATTTTATCGGAATCAGCACGAACCCCACACCCCGAATTTGATAGATATTGACACGCATCCGTTGTCGCCCAAACACCGACCCACCATCACATGGCCGATGACTTTTTTTCATCCGAAGCGCTCGCATTTCCCATTGATAAGTGGCTATTTGGCACAATGTTCAACTTGAACATCGCGCCGGAAACCTGTTGCTATTCGAGAGCAGCAGGGGGGGAGACATAGCGCAACGGGGAGCCGAGGCTCCCCGTTGTTATACGTTATTTGGAAACCGTGCCGGTGTATTGATAACCACATGCAGCGTGATAAATCGATACCGCGCTTCCTTGCCTTGATTTCGCTTGAACAGGTTCGATGGGACGGTGCAAAAGGAGCGGCGAAAACGCCGCTCCTTTCAGTGGTCCTAAAGGGTTAAGATGCAGCGGGAGTCACGATGACATGGAAACTACCCGTGCTACCATTAAGGCCGAGGATTTCGCCAGCATAACTTCCGGATGTAGCGGTTGCCGAACCCGTGTTGGTATTGTTGCTGATGGTGATATCAGTCTGCGTACCGTAAGCAGCCTGATAATCTGCGCCGCCGACGATGCCGCCGACATAGGCTCTGCCCGAAATTGCAGCGCTGTTGGTGTTGCCGCTGATGGTGCCGCCGTGGCGCTGCTCACCAACAATACCGCCTGCGTAGCCGTTTACATCAGTGGTATTATTAGACGTAACTGCGCCATTGTTGGTGCAGTTGCTGACATTACCGAAGCTGAAGCCGACGATACCGCCCGCACAGTCCTCATTAGCCGTGACTGTTGCACTGTTTGTGCAGTTGGTGATAACCAAGTCTGCAGCGCTGCTCGCATAGCGATACATACTGCCGACAATGCCGCCGACGCTCTTCTTGCCGCTAACAGTACCGCTGACCGTACAGCCATCAGCACCTTCGCCGCCGGCAATTCCGGTTCCCATCATACGTCCGACAATGCCGCCTGCCGCCTCATTGGAGGTAACAGAAGCAGACGTAACGGTAACGCCAGTGATTGTTCCGCCTTTCATCAGGCCGACCAATGCGCCGGTGTTATTGCCATTAGAAGCGACCGTCGGGCTGGCGAGGGTCAGATTCTTGATGGTTGCGCCCTCAATTGCGCCGAACAGGCCTGCACTCGCAAGGTCACGCGCATCATCGTTATTTTCCGCAGATACGTTGACATTCAGACCGGAAATGGTTTTGCCGTTTCCATCGAACGTACCGCTGAACTTATTGCCGGACACACTCGAGCTGCTTCGGCCGCCGTTGCCAATCGGCGTCCACGGTGCGCTATCAAGATTGATGTCGTCCATTAGCTTGAAGTGATTTCCCGAGAACGTATTGCCATTATTAACAGCCAACTGAAGGGCGAGAAGGTCCTCCTTGCCGTAGATGCGATAGGGGTCGTTTGTCGTGCCTTCACCCTTGACGACCTTGAACACTTCCTGACCGCCAATCACGCAGCTCGGATAGCCATACTTGAACCCGTTGGTATCCAGTTCCACCTTAAGGTTCAAAGAACGCCAGGACGTGTAGTAGCTCTTGCCGCCATCGTAAGTCTGGGTCAGGAAATCATACATATTGGTCTCGTTGCAATCCTTCAGCAGAACGATGGTATGACTCTCGCCCGCGTTCAGGCAGGCCATCTCAGCGCCAATCAGAGAGTCAAATGCCAAGAAGCTTCCATCAACTCCGATATAGCAGACATACTCGCTGCTCATCGCACTAGTAGTCGTTCCTGCGGGGAACCACTCAACGTTTACGGTTTCAACAGCATACGTGTTGCTGGAGAAGTGCGCATCAGTCTTCAGGCCGGAGAATGTAACCTTCTTCGCAGCGGGAACAGGCTGTCCATCAGTGCCAACATTATTGAAATAAGTGCTGGACAGAACCATTGCGAGATAGTCGACGCCGCGATTCGGACCGCTCGTATAGCCGCTGGTCGGGAACTCCGCACCCTGCTCCTGATAAATCATAGCAGTCTTGGTTCCGTTGAGCGTGCCGCTGTTCGTGCAGCCGCTCGTGTTAAAGAGCGATGCAGTGGAGATGGCGTCTACTTTCTTCTGGTTCAGGCAGGAAACCATCGCCCCCGCCCAACCGGCGGATGCCGTAATGTTACCGGTATTGGAGCAGTTCGTAAGCGTGATGGTGTTTGTATTCGCTCCGCCGGCAGTGGAAAGGATACCGCCTGCGCGCTGGATATCACCAGGGGCAGTAGAGGTAGCTGTCACAGCCGCGTTGTTCGTGCAGTTGGTGAAGGTCGTGTTGCCGGTCGTGTTGCTGTACGGAGCCTGCGCCACGATGCCACCGACCTTTTCGGCGCCGGTTATCGAGCCGCTGACGGTCACGTTGCTGATGGTCGTGTTGCATTCGACAGCCTCCTTATTGCCGATGAACGCAATCAGACCAGCCGCCTTGTTGCCGGTGGTGTTGATATTCACGCCGGTCAGCGCCAGGTCGCTGATGCTGACAGTTCCCTTGGTAACGCCGAACAGGGCGGCATTTTCAGTCGAGCCGGAAATGGTAAGTCCGCTGATGGTATGGTTGCCGCCATCAAACGTACCGCTGAACGCATAGGTTGCGGTGCCAATCGGCGTCCAATCAGCGCCTGAAATATCAACATCAGCAACGAGCTGATAGCCCTGCGCAACCGCTCCATCATGTGTCGCGCTATTGTTGACGTTCGTCGCCAGCGCTTTCAAAGCATCCGTGCTGCCGAGAAGGATGGGGTTGGCATCCGTCGCAATCGCCGCCGTCAGCTCAACAGCCGTCGTGACGGCCCACTGCGCGTAGAGCGTCGTATTGCTGCTGACGGTGAACGACGCGCCTGCAGCATAGGTCGTGCCCTTGCCGTTCGCCATAGTATTCCAACCGACAAAGCTATAGTACGCTTCAGAGGCAGCAGGCTCGGCAAAAGCATTGTCGCTCAGGGTAACGCTGCTGCCAGCCGCAGCACTCTGCGCCGCGACCGTACCCGTTCCGCCGTTGGCGTTATAGCTGACGGAGTAGTAGGTGGTTCCGCCACCGCTGCTCGCGGTCTGCGTCGCAGGAGCGGCGTTGCCGGTGGCGGTCGCCGCAGCCGTGGCAGCCGTTGCGTTGGTGCTGCTCGTCGCGGGAACCGTGCCGCTGTTCGTGCTGGTGGTCGTCGCGCCGCTTTCAGTCGTCGTCTCGACCGTCGTACCGCGCGTCGTGACGCTCGCCGCATCCGTGCCGCTTGCCGCGTCGCCGCTGGTCTCGACCTTGGCGACCGCGCCGCTGCCGCTGACGCTGGTACCCGCCGCAGCTGTTTCGACCGTGCCGGTGTAAGAACCGGACGCAGCCGTCAGCTCCGCGCCGGAAGCCGTCTCGGCAACGCTGACGCTGGCAATCACGCCGCGGTTGTCGATTGCGGTATTCTCAGCGGCGGTCTCCATCGTCTGCACGGTTGCGCCGGACGCAACCGCGACGTTGGCGTCGCTCGCCGTCTCAGCAACCGCAACGGTTTCGACCTTGCTGCCCGCGCCGATATTGACCTCGGCGTCGGCAGAGACCACGTTCAGAGTCTCGACTGTCGCCTTGTTCAGATTGACGGAGCCTTCTTCCGCCGCGACAACGACGGTATCCGCCGTGCCGGTGACGGTGACGTTGTCCGCCACGACAAGCGTGACGCCGGTGGGCGCAGCTTCGACGGTCGCGCCGTCCGTGTTGGCGTAGGTCGTGACGGTCTGGTCAAGCAGCGCCGCCATGCTGGCGCGGTTCATGGTCGCCAGAGCTTCCACGCCGTTGTCCGTGCCCTTGACGAATCCCTTGTCGGTCAGCGCATTGATATAACCGGCAGACCAGCTTGCGCCGTCCGCCGGAGCGCCGCTGGTGCTCTCCTGCGGCTTGATGCCGAGCGCGCGGGCGAACATCGTGAAGAACATCTCACGAGAGACAGGGGCTTCGGGGTCCATCTTGCCGTCGCCCACGCCGCCCATGATGCCGGCAGCATTCACCTTTGCAATCGCATCGGCATACCACGCATCGGGTGCTACATCGCTAAACGTTGCTGCGCCTTCAGTACTCTTCAGCCCGAGAAGATTTGTGAATACCTGCGCCGCCTGTCCGCGGGTCATGAAGCCATTGGGGTCGAACATGCCATTGCTGCCGTTGAGAACGCCTGCGTTGCTCCAACGTTCAATCGACTTCTCCGCCCAGTGACCTTCCGTGTCACCGAACTTCGCCGCCAGCGCGGTTGCCGGCAGCAGGCTCAGCGCCATTGCCAAAGTCAGGATTACCGATAGAATTTTGCGTTTCATGCTCGTTGTTGCCTCCTCTTTCATTTATATGTGATATGCTGTGTCACGCCTGAAGCGTGGCATGTGAACGATAACTCTCCTCACAAATCGCCTCCCGTCGTATTCTTAACTATTTCTTTATGAGCAAATAAAAAATGGCGCAGCAAAGCTGCGCCACGAAAAACGCAGCTCTCGATTGCTGCCACGCAAATCCTTATACTCACCGATAGCAGGAAAGACAAGGTTGAGAGAGCGTTTTTGCCAAAGGCAAAACGCTTTCCTGCTTCGATAATAATATGAGAATATAATATGGGATTTACGTGGCATAATCATAGTAGCACGAAGTAACAGTATTTGCAAGCATAATCGCCCAAAGTGTAGCAAAACTCTGACTCTTCCAAAGGCAGGTGTTGCATGCGGGGGATACCCGTACAGGCATATCATCGGGTTTCATCTCCAATATACAACTCCTCCGCCCGCTGTTCGGCTTCAATCAAGGTGCGCTTCGCGTCCCACACGTTTCCGCCCTCCAGCGCGGCGAGTGCGTCCTCAGAGGCATTGACCATCAGGTGATAGAGATACTCGTAATTTGGCATAGGGCTCCTCCCAAACTAAAAAAGTGGCGCAGCCGGAAGGCCGCGCCACCGAAAAACGCGCCTCCGTTTGCTGCGACACAAACCTTTGACCTGCCCGTGGGAGGGTGCAAAGAAGGAGAGCGTTTTTGCCAAAGGCAAAACCCTCCACAAGCAGGTTCCATATTCGGTTTGTGTCGCAAGCTCATGTTACCATTTCCCGACAGCGTTTGCAAGCATAATCGCTCGACGGGTTTCGACAAAAAGAGCCACGGACCGGCGGCCCGTGGCTCATCTGGCGCTTATGCTCTTATGTAGGGAAAAGCGGGTAACGCTTCAGCAGGTGGTCGAGTTCTTCCTTTGTGTCGGCAAAGGCCAACGACATCAGGCCGTATTGCTCTCCGTCGGCGGTTGAAAACTTTTCCGGTACCACGAGCGACCACTCTGCCGCGGCGCGCGTTTTCCAGTATTCATCGCAGCGAAGCAACAGGCGCATCTGGTCGTCCGGCGCAGGATATTTTTCGGCGCACTCATAGACTTTGACGCCGCCATCTGCTGTGCGGCAGACAAAATCACTGGTGTACTGCCCGTCTTCGAAATCGGGAATCGCAACATTGCATTCAAACGATACAATCTCTTGGTCGTCTTGTAAGCAAAGCGCGAAGCGATGCTGAATGGGATGATAGGTAATGCACTCATTGGCGCATTTGTCGAGCTTCAGGCGCGCAAAAACCGCGCTTGTATCATCGTTGTGCCGCATAGCGTATACGATTAAGAGAGGATGGGCGTGGGACTTGAGCTGTGGCGGCAGGGAAAGCAAAAGCCGCTTGCATGGCGCGTTCTGCGCTCCTTGCAGCATTTGCAAAGCTGAGTCGATGCGTCACCGACGCGGCGGCAGCGGGCGCAGAGGCCGCTGGGGTGACGGGTCTTGCGCTCTTCGCAATTCGTGCAGGTGACTACGGCGTTCGTATTCATTTTGAATTCTCCTTTTCGTTCGTATGATTGAGATAAGTGGTGGGCTTTGCTGTTTTGCGGAGGAAACCCCCTCTCTTGCGTATTCCGGCAAAAAACATCATGCAGGCAGTTCTCTCCCGCATGACGCTCCCGAAAACACAAACGAACGAACGGAGCACATGGAATTGACCCTTGCGCGGCAGGACGCACGATGATAGAATACGTCTGTCGACGCGGGGGTTTCCCGTCATGGAGGCGGACATCTCGCCTGCTTGGGGCATAGTGAGTGGGGGCTCGCTATGCCCGTTGACTTTTTTGCTGTAACAAAAGGATAACTCTAGTAATCGCATTTTGCAAGGCCGTATCCGGGATTTTCCGGGAATAATGCTCCGAAATTGTCACCAAAATTTCGATTTAATCATTGGCTATTGTGTAGGGCCACGCGTGCGCCAGACGCAATGCGCCTATCATCGTTCCATCAGGCATCCGGGGAGATAAAGGGAAGAAACGGTCGCTAAAATGAGCAAGCAGAACAAGTGCTTGACCGTGAATGACGTTCTCCATACAATGGACAATGTATTTTGATACAAGTGCACCCGGTAATTAAACTGGGTGCACTTGTTCAGTTTTTGGGTTCATTTGCGCCGTTTGGGTGCATTCCCCCTTACTCTTCGTCTGCACGGTCAACGAAGTCGAGCCGGAACATCCACGAGCCGGTAAAGCCCTGTCCCTTGTACTTTGCGTAGTTGTACAGGATCGCTGCAAGCTGTTCACGGGTCACGTCATCGCTCGGGCCGAAGGTTTCAGCGTCGTAACCGTTTATCCCTCAACCTGGATGCCGCTAAAGAAACGAAACAGCAGCTCTCCGTCTCTTTTTACGACTACGCTCTGAACGGTGGTAAGCCAAAGGCAGTCATCAAATTCGGTGAGCAGCTCCGTCCTGCCGGATAGATCCGAAAGATAGTGCTTTATAGCTCTTCCTTTTCTAAGCCGTTCATCCCGAATGAGATTCAGTTCATCGTAACGAGCCTTTGCTTTTTCATACCTTTCTACAAGGCTGTTATACCGCATCGTATAGCTTTCCTGATCCTGCGCGGCTTCTGCGTTTTTAGAGATGCACCTTCTTGTCATTTCCGTGACCACTTCGATCTCCCGGAGCAGCTCATTGATCTCTGAATCAAGGGCGTCTGTGTCGCAAATCACCCGGCAGGCTTCTGAGGCTGCAATGATGTAGGATTCCTTATCTTCAATCATGCCGTTATAGACCTTTAGAAAGCGGGACTTAATCTCCTGCTCGGTGATATGCAGCGTGCGGCACCGCTCTTTTTCTTTATCGAACTTGCTGTTGCACTGCCAGATAATAGCCCGGTATTTATCGTTTGAGTGCCAGGTTTTTGAGCCGTAATAGGCCCCGCAGTCGCCGCAGATGAGTTTACAGGAAAGAACGCTTTTTCCGCTGTAGGCTTTCCCGATTTCTTTTCTTCTTCGAAACTCATCCTGCACTGCATCCCATTCTTTAGGATCAATAATTGCCTCGTGGGAATGCTCAATGTAGTACTGCGGCACTTCGCCTTCATTGGCTTTGGTCTTCTTGGTGAGAAAATCAACCGTAAAATGCTTTTGAAGCCGCGCGGACCCACGATATTTTTCATTGGTAAGAATGCTTTCAATGGTGCTTGCCGCCCATTTGTCTTTTCCGGCAGGCGTTTTGATGCCTTTTGCTGTAAGCTGTTTTGCTATGGCGACAGCAGTCTTTCCGTGCATGAAGGCGCTGTAGATTTCTCTTACAATCGCTGCCTGCTCTGGGTTCACGACGGGGGGATCATCTTTGCTTTCTCCACGTTCATAGCCAAGGAATTGCTTATACGGAAGGCTGATTTTTCCATCTGAGAAGCGTTTGCGTTGGCCCCATGTAACATTCTCGGAGATGCTGCGGCTTTCTTCCTGTGCAAGGCTGCTCATAATCGTAAGCAGCAGTTCGCCTTTTCCATCGAAGGTGTAGATGTTTTCCTTTTCAAAGTATACTTCGACGCCTTTTTCTTTCAGCTTTCTGATGGTCACCAGGCTGTCTACTGTGTTACGGGCAAATCTTGAAACCGACTTTGTGACGATCAGGTCGATTTTCCCATCCAGAGCGTCTTTTATCATTTGGTTGAAGCCATCGCGCCGCTTGGTATTCAGGCCGCTGATACCTTCGTCCGTGTATACGGCCACAAACTCCCAATCGGAATGGCTTTTGATAAATTGGGTGTAATAATCTATCTGCGCCTCATAGGAAGTGAACTGCTCATCCTTGTCCGTGGAAACGCGGGCGTACCCGGCAGTCCTTCTTTTTACCATCGTCATGTTTGGCACTTTTGTTAGCGGATTTACCGTTGCGGGGATAACTTGCACGATTCTACCTTGTAAAGCCATCTTTTGATCTCCTTTGCTTAAGTGCCCGCTGACGGGCTGCTTCCTTCATTTCAGGTGTCCAACTATCTCTTCTGGACGGGTCCTTCCAGGTGCGTTCCTCCATGCGGCCGTCCTTGAACACATAGATGATTTGATTCGCCCCCGGCACTTCTATATGGTCGATTTCGGAAAGAAAAATTGGCTCAACTCCAATTCTTGTTGATGGAATCTAAAATGGGCACGGCACAGCAA
>Ga0310695_10014637_pt1 | contig 10571 bp, 10 predicted proteins | sample RumenRJG_04DNA_FD_203882 | JGI IMG/M metagenome (GOLD analysis project Ga0310695, IMG submission 203882) | Bovine rumen microbial communities from Lethbridge, Alberta, Canada - RJG_04 (v2) (version 2) | ecosystem: Host-associated > Mammals > Digestive system > Stomach > Rumen | place: Canada... | reverse complement strand
CGTCATTTGTTCACTCCGGCTAGTGTGATGAATGCGCAACGTGAAATCGGTGCGGATATCATCATGGCGTTTGACGAATGTACTCCGTACCCGAGCACTGTCGAAGAGGCGGAAAAGTCGCTTGCGCTTACGCTCAAGTGGACGCGCGAGGCAAAGGAATGGCTCTTGGCAAATCCGCCGATTCACGGCTATCCGCAATTTTTCTTTGGCATTGTGCAGGGCGGCATGCACAAGGAATTGCGACAGAAGTCTATCGAGGCGCTCAAGGAAATTGAGCCGGATGGTTATGCAATGGGCGGGCTTTCTGTAGGCGAACCTGTCGAGACGATGTATGAAATCGCAGACTTTTGTACAAACTTGCTGCCCGAAGACCGCGCCCGTTATGTAATGGGTGTGGGAACACCGTGGAATTTGCTGGAGCTTGTGAAACGCGGTGTGGATATGTGCGATTGCATTTTGCCCGCAAAAAATGCGCAGGACGGATTAGTTTATACGAGCCGAGGAGTGCTCCGTTACAAGGGTGCGAAGTTTGCGCACCAGCACGATTTGCCGCTTGACCCGAACTGCGATTGCTATTGTTGCCGTAATTACAGCCGTGCGTATTTGCGCCATCTGTTCAAGGAAAAAGAACCGCTTGGCTGGACGCTTGCGGCGATTCATAATTTGCATTTCTACATCCACTTGATGAAGTCCGTGAAAGCTCATATCGCAGACGATACTTTTGAAGATTGGGCCGAGGAACAAGTGAAAGTGCTGCAGGGGAATGCGGGGTAAAAGGGCGGAGAAGCACAAATCTTTAAACAGTTTTGTGCTTTGAACAATGAAATGTGATGAATTAGGCAGGGCTTACTGTTATTTGTCTACAAGGCCTTGGTTTCTTCGATAGTAAATCCGGTCTGCTTAGAGATAATGTCCAAAGAAACACCATCGTCGCGAAACCCCTTTGCCATCGCTTTTTTTCTCTTCGAATGCCTTAGCCTCGGCTTCCTTTCTTCCTTCTTCCTTGCTTTCGTGAAGATCAAATTCGTAAGTCATATACTTATTCCTTATGAAAGTATCGGTCTTGTAAAAGGACACCTGGTTGTTTGTTGAACGAAAAATGCAAAATCAGTTTTCTTCGATTATGTCTATATTCTCGATGTTGCTAAAATTTTTCCAATTGCTGTACACATAATTGAATATTTCATCTGAATAATTTGGGCTACATATTTTGAGTAACTCTCTACCTGATTGAGTAAGGATTGCCTGTCCGCATTGAATTTTGTTTTCTTTTGGAAATTTGAAAGAAATACGTACTTCTTTGTTGTTGTAAAAAGCGGATGTGTTTTGAGGTAGCTCAGAACACATATAACCAAAGGTTGCTCCACAAGAAAGAAGACCTAAAGTATTCAGTCTATTTACGGATCCAAAAGATAGGCCAAATTTTTTTACAATTTCGTCATCGAATTCATATAAGAAAATGTGATCGCTGTCATCTATTTTGAATGCAAATGATGCAACTTTCATAAATGTGGTCGCGTCCTCTTGGCTCATTTCACTTAAAATTCGTAAAGTCGATTTTGAAAAACTCCCGTGATTGTTGGTTTCTCCCGCTAGAATCTTGGCCCAGATTGTTTGTAATTCGTTGTCAGAAGCGCATTTTGCACGTTCAAAAAAGAATAGTAACCATTCGTTGCTAAGTTTACTTGGATCTGCAGATTCGCTGATTTCAGGGAATGTTTTATCAAGTATGTTTTCTATATTGGTTTGCTTAATCGATTCTTCTATAATAAATCTTTTCAATGCTCTTCGAGAAAGATCGTTAAGCTTTAATTGGTTTGTTGCTGTAATAAGTTCTGCGTCAGCTTCAGCTCTCGCTTTTCTCCTGATTCTAGTCGGTTCGTATAAGATTCCTGCTGCATTTGCAATCTTGGTGATGAGTGTGTTTATCGGCTCTGCAAGTTTGCCAAGATTTACGAGTGAAAATCCTTCTGCCATAATTTGACTCCATAAAAAGTTTTGCTATTTAGAATCCTCGTCGGAAATATAACCTTTTTTTCTAGTGATGTTGGTGTCTAACCCACACTCTGTATTTCCCAAACTGGAGTCTGTGGCACTGAGGTTCGATGTGATTTGTATAATAGAATTGCTTGTATGCTGAAATACGCCCTATTTGAAAAAAAATCACAGTTCATGCTAACGGTTGTTTGCAAAATTTGGCAAAAATGCGTTTTTGCTGGTCTTATTTAGTAAATTGTATTATGTCACATATGTTTATACCCACTTGACATATACATATTAAATAGGTATATTAAGGATGATTCAAAGTTTTGCGGATCGAGAAACTGAACTCGTCTATTATCAAGAATTTTCTAGACGATTGCCGAGTACAATACAGAAGGTAGCTTTAAGAAAATTAATGATGATAGACAATGCGAAATGTCTTGACGATTTACGAATCCCGCCAAATAATCGTTTGGAATTGCTCCATGGAAGTCGAAATGGGCAATATTCAATACGCATTAATGATCAATGGCGAATTTGTTTTTTGTTCAAAGATGGACATTTTTTCGATGTAGAAATAGTTGATTATCACTAGGAGCAAATTATGAGTAAGCATATTGAAACACCGACTATTGGGGAAATTCTTAACGAAGAATTCTTTATTCCCATGGGACTGTCTGCTTATAAGGTCGCTCAGGCAATCAATGTCCCGGTTTCAAGGATTCAGGATATCCTTCATGACCGTAGGCGAATTACGGTTGATACATCCTTAAGACTTGCCAAGTTCTTTGGAGTTTCCGACAACTATTTTATTTCTTTGCAAGATGATATTGATATCCGTAATCTTAAAGTTAAATTGGCTGAAGAACTGGATAAAATCAAGACTTTTGTAGTTGCGTAGATAGATTACTGGGAAAATATATTCTTTCATTTGAAAGATCGGCTAATCCAATGAGCGTAATTCGATGTTTTTGTGTTTTTTGAATTCTTTTACGACATCATTCCATGGATCTTCTATTTCACCACAATAAGGAATGATGCATAATGTATCAGGATATGCCTGAGCAAATTTTAGGATGTTTTCATTTAGTGAAAAAACTACTTCATGTGCATTTGGATGTTGTTTTTGTAAGGGTCGAAATTCTTCAATGATGAAATCGGGATTCCATTGAAATAAATTATAGAATCGCTCATTGAATGTAAAGCCTGTGTGAACTTCGTTGCAGAATTGTATTTCGTCGCAATACTGGAAACAGTTTAATTCTATTTTCCCATCATTTAAACTCGTTAAACAAAGGGCTTTATCATCAAGTTGACTTTCGAAATTAGCCAGCCAATTTAATCTGTCTTTAATTTTATTGATTTGAATATAATTTGATTCGTTTAATATGTACTTTGAAAAAGGATCGTTTATTGCGTCCTGTATACCATAAGCAAATGATCCCATGGTATGTTTTGCAAAATAATCAAATCCAGGTAAATCGTTAAGATAAATTGGTTCTTTGCAGAGGAATCTGGAGCCATCTAAGGAATATTCCTGACCATGCATTGATTCTGTGAATGAAACTTCTTCGATTTGGGTGTATTCCCACAAAAAGAAATCTTTTTTCTTATGACCATATTGTTTTATACCAACTATTAAATAAATTTTCTGGCCTTTCATATTTAAGCAAACTCTTTTTCTTGATACGGTATGCGAAACGTCGTCTTCAGTTTTGTATAAAAAAGAGTCTTCTCCAGGTAAATAGCCTAAAGCATCATAATTGTGATATTGTACATAGCAATGTTGTTCATTTAAATTTTCTTTACGAGGCCACATCCTGTCTGGACTTGGCGGGCACATCATTCGATTGTATTCTGGTTGTAATTCTTCTATTTTGGCGTATTCGTTTTCTGTTAAGCTTTCTTTATCGCATTCCAAAAGAATTTCAAATTTGAAATTCCCATAAATTCCAGGTTGTGAAACCTGTTGGGTCAGACCGTATTTACAGAATGCTCTGCGGAGCGGATTTTCTTCATCAATATTTTTGATTTTATCAAGTGATTGTGTATGCTGCTTCCAACGGTTGGAAATATTGATAGACTGGCCGATGTAGCTTTTGCCATTAACCAAGTTTGTGATTTTATAAATTCCGCAGATTGATTTCATAGATCTTAAATTACATTTTTATTTAGGAAATAAGGGAATCTTTTGCAATTTGCGTTAGGGATAGTGACCCCTTGGGGCGGAGACTTGCTTGCAAGGCTCCGTTGCAAGAGTGGCACGGGTGCACCGGTTGTGCGCACGAGACGCCTTGCAATATAGCCCGACCTGTGCATGCACGGGGAACGCTCAAAGCGTAAAAAAGATATTTGAAAAAGAGAATCGATTTCTCCGCCGTATAACAATAATTTCAACTTAAAAACACAAGTTCGGTTTTCTGAGAGTGTGTCGAAAATTTCTAAATTTGGGCGCATGATCAGTATTACTAAGCTTTTGATGGACACCCCGAATTTTGGGGATTCTCTTCGTTATCAACCTCATGCGCACAAGGCGACAAATGGTGTGGGCGCAGGACGTGGCCCGGTGGTGGTGTGGAACTGCACCAAGACTTGCAACCTGAAGTGTGTGCATTGCTATGCCCGTTCAGAGGCGATTAAGTACCAGAACGAACTTACGCACGAAGAGGGAATCAAGCTTATTGATCAGCTTGCGGATTTTCATGTGCCGGTGATTTTGTTCAGCGGTGGCGAACCGCTTTTGCGCCCGGACTTTTTTGAACTCGCAAACTATGCGGCAAGCAAGGGCATCCGCCCGACGATTTCGACGAACGGCACCTGCATCACGCCGGATGTAGCGCACAAGCTCAAGGCAATGGGCGTTGGCTATGTGGGAATTAGCTTGGATGGTTGCGAAGAGACTCACGACAAGTTCCGCGGCAAGCAGGGCGCGTACCAGATGGCTTTGCGTGGGATCCGCAATTGTGTGGCGACGGGCCAGAAGGTCGGTCTCCGTTTCACGATTACGAAGTACAACTATCAAGACCTGAACGCTATTTTCGATTTGCTCGAAGCGGAAAACATTGATAGAGTTTGTTTCTATCACCTTGTCTATAGCGGGCGCGGAAGCGCAATGGTCGATAACGACTTGAATCACGAAGAAAGCCGCAAAGTGATGGACTTGATTATTGACCGCACTTTGGACTTTAAGAAGCGCGGCGTGAACAAAGAAATTTTGACCGTCGATAACCATGCGGATGCCGTTTATCTGTACCAGCGCATGAAGCGTGAAGACCCGGAACGCGCCGAAAAGATTTTGGATTTGATTAAGATGAACGGTGGCAACCGCAGTGGCATGGCATTTGGCAATATCGATAGCATCGGTAATGTGCATCCGGACCAGTTTACGCAATATATCACGCTCGGAAACGTACGCGAACGCAACTTTGGCGACATCTGGACGGACGAATCGAACCCGATTATGGCGGGCCTCAAGAACCGTAAGCCGATTCTCAAGGGACGCTGCCCGAATTGCAAGTTCTTGAATTTGTGCAACGGCAATTTCCGTACGCGTGCCGAAGCCGTTACTGGTGACTTTTGGGCCGAAGATCCGGCTTGCTATTTGACCGATGAAGAAATTGGATTATAAAAGTCGGCAGTAGACAGTAGGAAGTAGGCAGAATAATTCGGAATTAGGAATTGTTTATGTGTCATCCTGAGCGTAGAGCCGAAGGCTCGAAGTCGAAGGATCCAGTTATTTTAATGAATGATTTAAATCAAAAGCTTCTCGCGGTTATTCAAGACGGCTTTCCGTTGGTGGAACGCCCGTATTTGCGCTTAGCAGAAATGTTGAATTGTGATAGCAAAAAAGATGCTGGCGAAAAGTGTGCGAATCTTGTTGTCACGGAACAAGAAGTTTTTGATGAAGTTGAGAAAATGCGCGCGTTTGGCGTAATTCGCCGTATTGGTGGCGTGTACGATTCCAAGAAACTCGGCTTTATTTCGAGACTTTGTGCAGGGAAGGTTCCGACGTCGGAAAATGATTTTTCGGCAGAACATCATGCGCAAACACCGATGGAAAAGTTTGCTGCCGTCGTGAATGACGAACCTGCAATTACGCACAATTACATCCGCAGTCACGAATACAATGTTTGGTTTACGGTCATTGCCGAAAATGAATCCGCAATCCAGACCGTTGTGGACCGCGTTTGTGCAAAAACGGATTTGCATGATGTTCATGTCCTTACCGCTACCAAGAAGTTTAAAATCAATACAGTGATGTCATTAGACGAGAGACGAAAGACGAAAGACGAAAGAGGCGAGAGTGCCCCGGCTTTGCGTCATTCAGAGAACCAAGTCCCGCGTCATTCTGACAACAGTACCATACGTCATTCTGAGCGCAGCGAAGAATCCAGTAATTTCTTGGGAAAACTCACTGACTCCGACAAGTTCCGCATCCACATAGCATGCGATGACATCCCGCATACGCTCACTCCGTTCAAGGACTGGGGGTTTTCTTGCGATGAACTTCGCGAAGACCTTGCTACCAAACGCATGCGCCGCTTTGGAGCAATTCTCCGTCATCAAGATGCAGGTTTCCCCTGCAATGCGATGGTGTGCTTTAGGTTAGACGAGAGACGAACAACGAGCGACGAATGTAAATTGAATGAAATGCTTGCGGAATCTCGTCATTCTGAGGACCGAAGGGCCGAAGAATCCAGTAAAATTAAATCTCTTGCGAAAAAGCATTTTGTTTCGCACTGTTACGAGCGCCCGTCTTTTAAAAGCTTTCCTTACAATTTGTATGCAATGATGCATGCGCAGACGCCCGAAGAATTGGACGGTTTCATCAAGGAATCCGTGGCTTTGCTTGATAACCCGGAATACGTCGTTCTCCATTCCCTCAAGGAACTCAAGAAAACAAGCTTTAGATTTTTTGCTTAGTCCAATCTTTTCTATCTTTGGGTTATGCGCAAAATTTACATGGCAGGCATGAGCCACAAGGTGGCTGAAATCGCAATTCGCGAAAAATTTTATATCACGATGGATGTAAAGACCGAGGCGTTGACGCATTCTCCGTTTGATGAACTTTTGATTTTGGCTACGTGTAACCGCACGGAAGTCTATGTGGCGAGCGACCGCGAAATCACTGATGGTGAACTCGTTCGTTATGTGTGTGGACTTGCCCGTCAAGACTACGATGATTTTGCGAAGTTCTTTTATTTTAAGTCGGGTGATGATGTTGCGCATCATGTGATGAACGTGTGTGCCGGGCTTGATTCTGTCGCCATGGGTGAGGATCAGATTTTGCACCAGATTGGTCGTGCGTACGAGACGGCGCACCAGCTGAATGCAACGGGCAATACGCTGAACAAGCTTTTCCAGAGCGCCATTCACACGACAAAGCGCATTAAGACCGAGACGAACTTGAGCAAGCTAAGTTGCAACATTCCGTTCTTGGCGATGAAACAAGTGCAGAAGACTTTTGACGATCTTGAAAATCGTACCGTGTACATCGTGGGGCTTGGCGAAATGGGTTCGCTGATGCTCAAGTATGTACAAGAGAATACGACCAAGATTTTTGCAAGTAGTAAGACTTTTGCAAATGCCGAAAAATTTGCAGATGTGCTTACTCCTGTGAAATTCGAAGATCGCTACGATGTGCTTGGAAAGTGCGATGTCGTGATTCTCTGCAGCGCTTGCCAGGAACCGATTGTGACGAAAGATGAATTTGTTAAGGCTCTTGCTTTATATCATCCTGTGTATCGCGAAGACAACTCAGAAGGCGAGCGTTGCAAAAATGAAAAAGATCATTTTTATAACCGAGCCGAAGAGTTGGGGCTGCATGCAGCCCCATCCAGTGAAGGTTCGTCTGCTGTGACCACCCCTTCGAAGCGCTTGATTATTGATCTGGGTAGCCCGCGCAATGCTGAAGCTTCTATTGGCGAACTTCCAGGCGTTGAATACGTTTGCGTTGATGACCTTGAAAAGATCGTTTCTGAAAATCGTCGCTTGCGCATGATTGAACTTGATGCCGCGCAGAAAATTTTGAAAGAAGGTCTCGACGAATTTTTACATTGGAACCGCATGGATGAAGTCTCCAAGCAAATTCATTTGCATGCCGAGAAAATGCTTACGACGGCAAATGAAGAATCTGAAAAGTTATTGCGCTCCATGCCGGAACTTTCGGAAGATGACCGCCACCGCATCCAGATGATGTACGAGCGCTTTGCAAAGAAAATGGCAAATGATTTTTTGTATAAAGTCAAGTCTGAAAATTCGCCCGAAGATGTGCAGGTTTTCCTCAAGTGCTTGGATTCGAAATCTAGCCACGCCGTACATGATGCGGAATCTCCTAGAAATTAGAGGAGGCTTGCTGTGAGTGACTTGAAATTACGTATCGCAACGCGCAAGAGTGCATTAGCTTTGGCGCAAACCACGATGGCTGCGGATGCTATTGTCGCTGCTAATTCTGTTATTGGGAATGCCGCCGATTCTAATAATGCCCGCGATTCTCTGACTTATGAGCTAGTCTCCATGACAACCGAAGGCGACCGTCGTTTGGACAAGTCGCTGGCAAGCTTTGGCGGTAAGGGCGTGTTCATCAAGGAACTGGAAATTGCTCTCCTCGAAGGTCGTGTCGATATTGCGATTCACAGTTTGAAGGATATGCCAGCCGAAGTGCTGCCGCAGTTCAAGCTTGCAGCAGTCCTCAAACGCGAAGACCCGCGAGATGCTTTCCTTTCGCGCGGTGGTGCTGCTGGGGTCCGCTTTATGGATTTGCCGGCTGGCGCTCGCGTCGGTACGGGAAGTATTCGTCGTGTAGTACAGCTCAAAGCGCTCCGCCCGGATTTGGAATATGTGCCGATTCGCGGAAACATCCAGACGCGCATTGGCAAGCTTGCAGAACTTGATGGCGTTGTGTTGGCGGCTGCGGGTCTTAAGCGCATGGGCCTTGCTGACCAAGTAACGGAATATTTTAGCACGGAACAAATGCTCCCCGCAAGTGGTCAGGGAATCCTTGCGATTGAAACTCTTGCCGATTCTGACACTTGTCATCCTGAGCGAAGCACTGTGTGCGAAGTCGAAGGATCTGGGGCGATTTGTAACGATCTTGCTCAGGTTCTCGCTCGTGCAAATGATGTTGCGACATTCTGCATTGCCTCTGCTGAAATGGCTTATTTAAAAGCGCTCAACGCGGGGTGCCAATTCCCGGTGGCTAGCTTCGCGGAGTTTATTTCCGATGATAGTGCTGAAGATCGCGGCACTTGTGGCGCACTCGAAGAGAATGCGCGGACCTTGAAAATCCGCGGCATCTACTGGGACGAAAAGTCTAGCCGTCTGCTCCGTGCAGAAAATTCGGGTGCAATTGATTTGAACTCTGCGGACTCTGTCCAACAAGCCAAGAATTTGGGCGTTGAACTCGCTTGTGCAATTCAAAAACAATTGTAACTTGCTTTGTCATTCCCGACTCCGTTCGGGAATCGCCATCTTGTATCGCAAAAAAAAATATCCCGCGCATTTAGGATGTGCGGGATTAATTTTGTATAGTCAAACCTTTTCGTGATTGCGAGTCGCGAAAAGACGTTGCAATCTACATGTTACTTCTTTTCAGGCTTCGACACGACAGGCTTGATTCGTTTGCCGCAAAGCGTCACGATAATTCCTGCCTGTGCGAACATGTAGTAAGCCGTGTCGCGGCTGTTGTTCAACGTGGACTTCGGATCGTAATCGTCCTTGGTCACGAATACTTCGGCAACGCCCGAAAGGCTGATGTCCAAAGAGCAGCGTTCGCACGGGAAACCAATCACGTAAAGCTTGGAACCTGCGGGAACCTTACCGCGGGCATAGTGGAGCGCGTTGATTTCGGCGTGGACCATAAACGGATACTTGTTCGCTTCGAATTCATGGTGGCTCAAAAGCTCGCCTGAGTCGGCGTCTAGCAAGTCGTAAGCGAGAAGTTGCTTTTCGCGCGTGTACGGAACGGTGTCGTCGTCAAATCCGGCGGGAGCGCCGTTGTATCCCGTGCTGATAACACGTCCGTCGGCGCTTACAAGAACGGCACCCATTTGGGTATTTTGGTCTTTGGAAAGGCGTGCCTGGGCACACATCATCTGCGTATAGACTTCGTCGCGGAGCTTTGATCTAGAACTATTCATGCTAAAAAATATAGGCAAAATTTTAATGGAGAAGTTTTTCTAAATTTGGTTTCGATGAAAAATTCGAATCATTTTGGCAAAGTTTATTTGATTGGCGCGGGTCCGGGCGATCCTGGACTTTTGACCGTGCGCGGAAAGTCGATTCTTGAAAAAGCCGATGTTGTGGTTTACGATCGTTTGGTTTCTCCGGGAGTGCTCTCGTTATGTAATCCGAAAGCAAAGATGGTGGATGTGGGCAAAATGCCGACGCACCACAAGGTGAAACAGTCCGAAATCAATAAACTCTTGGTGAAATTTGCACTTGAAATGCCGGGTGCGACTGTTGCGCGTTTGAAGGGCGGCGACCCGTTTGTGTTCGGTCGTGGTGGCGAAGAGGCTTTGGAACTTGTCGCTGCAGGCGTCGAATTTGAAGTTGTGCCGGGCGTGACCTCTGCCATTGCTGTGCCTGCC
>Ga0310695_10014635_pt1 | contig 10571 bp, 2 predicted proteins | sample RumenRJG_04DNA_FD_203882 | JGI IMG/M metagenome (GOLD analysis project Ga0310695, IMG submission 203882) | Bovine rumen microbial communities from Lethbridge, Alberta, Canada - RJG_04 (v2) (version 2) | ecosystem: Host-associated > Mammals > Digestive system > Stomach > Rumen | place: Canada... | reverse complement strand
AAATTTTGAATTTGAGAAAAAATTTCATTTAAATCATCTTCATTATTTAATTTTATTTTTTCTTCTTTTTCATCTGTAAAAATTAATAATGGTTGAGTATTTATTAAATTTGAAAATTCTGCTTTCATATTTTCATCAATTAATTTATTAGTTAATTTATTTAATTTCTTTTTTAAATAAACATATGATGAAATTAAATTTAAAACATATTTATTATACAAATTATCAATTATATTATTTGGAATATTTGAAGGAATTTCAGTATTTTCATCATAAAAAAAATTAGTTAAACTATTGAATTTATAACTATTTAATAAATCAAATTTTTCTTCTTTTTCATTGTTTTTATCATCATTTTTTTCTTTAGGATCTTCAATAGCAAAAGGAAAAAAATTTTTAGAAATTCTTAATTTAAAATCAGATAAAATCTTATGAATAGAAATATTTAATAAACTAGAAAAATTATCATAATAAACAATTGGTATATAACTTTCAATAAAGTTTTTTGATATTCCTTCATTAATAATATTAACATTAACAAAATGTAATTTTTTAAATTTAATTCCTTTTAAAAAATTACTAACATTAGAACTATTATTAAAATCAGAATATTCAATATAAAATCTAACATTTATTTCAATATCATTTAAATTTATATTACTTGGAATTTCTAATCTAAAATAACAAAATTCATCTAATTCAATTTCTTCATCAGCATATCTTATAATAAAACTTTTAGTAATATATTCATAATTATTTTCAAGAATTTTTGGATTTATAATACAATGTGCTCTAATTGTTTCTTCATCTGTTTGAGACATATTTTCTAAAACTTTTGATTCAGTAAAATAATATGGTACTGCATAATATCTTTTATTATTAAAATTTGTAAATATTTTGGTTTTGATGTTATATATTCCTTGATTTACTAAATCAATATTTTTATATGTGTGATAATGAATTACAAAATCATATAAGTAATTTATTGACATTTGTTTTTAATTCTTTTTTTATATTTTTTTTGAAAATATTTTAAATAATAAATTTAGTTTTTTGAAAATTAATGGCTGATAATATAAATGATAATTATAAAAATTCTCAATTTGTAATTAAAAATTTAGTTAATTATATTTATTCTTGCAATGAAATTGAAGTTAATAAAGAAAATTGTGTAAATTATTTGCATGAAAATACAAATTATAATATTAATGAAGAGGAAATAAATAATATATTTGATTTCACATTTGGAAAAAAAGAAATAATAAATAAACAAGATGCTTTAAATAAATTATCATCATTATTTCATAATGAAGAAAATAAAAAAAGTAAATCAAAACATTCTAAAAATAATAATAATAATATTAAAGGATTAGTATTTCCAAAAAATAAAATTTCAATACCAACAATTAGTCTTCCATCACATAATATAAATAATAAAAAAGATTATAAAAATGAAATAATATTTGATACTAAAAATATTATTAAATCTCAAAAAAAAAAGCCATTAGCAGCTGAAAAAATAATGATAAATAAATTAAATAATCCTTCAAATCATAATAAAATTTTTGATAAGATTAATAATTTTAAAAATGAATTTTTTTCTTTTAAAATTCCTCCTAAATATAATTCACCTACTCCTTTACCAATTAATATTAAACCATTAGAATATGAAATTGAAAATAAAAATTATAATATTAATTATAATAATGATGACAAAAAAAAATATAGAGAAGAATTTGTTATTAAGGATTATAATTTAAATGATTTAAAACAAAGAAAAGAATATATTAATGATATTAGAGGAAAATTACAAAATTTTGCTCAAGATAGAAAAGAAAGAGATAATAATTTTAAAAATGATATTAATGTTTTTAATAATATTCATGAAATGATTGAAAAAATTCAATCTAAAAACAAAAAGTAAATATTAGGTAAATATTATTTTTATTGTTAATTTAATTTATTTAACATAAGGATTTGAGTTAATATATATTAAAATTAAATAAAAATATTTTATTTTATTATAATTTTTAAAAAAAGAAAATTTAAAAATTTTATTTTAATTTTGATTATCAATTTCATTTTTCCAATCTTCCAAAATATTTTTTTGTTCATCCCAATTCTTTAATAAATTATCATATTGTTTTTTCCTTTTCTCAAGATAATTAATTCCTTCATTTAATTCTTTTTCTAATCCATTTAATTGTTCAATTTTTCTTTCAATATTTTCTCTTAATTTACAATATTCAATATATTTATCATATTTTTCAATAAAATTAAGTTTAACTTTTCTTTTTAAATAATAATCTTCTTTATCTTCTTCTTCATCATAAAAATAAACATATAATTCTAAATAAAATTCTTTTACATCATCATCTTTTATTTTTTGACAAACATCAAAATAATCATAAGAAGTTAAAGAAAGCATCCATAAAAATGGATTTTTCACAATATTATTATGTTCATTTATTTCATTATCATTATATTTTTTTTTTTCAATAGTGTCTGGATTAATTTTTTCAAAAATTGGTTCTGCTATAGTTTTTTCATTTTCTAAATTACTTATTTTTTTATCATTTAATTGTGTTTTTAATGATTGTTTTAATAATTCAAATCTTTCTTTTTCAATTAAATGATTATAAAATTCAGATAAAATTATTTTATTAATTGGTTCTAAAGAATCATTTTCTCTTTTTAAAAATTTATGATATGCATAATCATATTTATGATTAATGTCTGATAATTTAGATTTAATATCACTTAAATTTTGTTCAAAAATTTTAAAAAAGATTTTATGTTTATCAATAATATTAACTCTGTATTCTCTAAAATATTTTAATAAATCTTGGAAATTATTTATTTTTTCAATTTTTTGAATTTTTTCATTTGATTCTTTATTCCTTTTTTTTAATTCATTAGTTGCTTGATTTACAAATTCTTTAACAGGAGGAAACATTAAAGTAATTTCTGCTTTTTCTTCAGGAGTTAAAAATTTAAATACATCTAATTTTTCAAAATAATTTTTTAAAAAATCTTTTTCTTTCATTTCTGAAATAAAATCAATTTGATTTTCATTATTTTCATCAATTAATCCATTATATCCTAAAAATAAATTTCTTAATTCATTTATTTTCTCTTTTGAATGTTTTTTATTACTTAATCTAGTCCAAATTTTAGGAAAAATAATAGGATAATTTTCAAATTTTAATAATTCTTCATTTGTAAATTTATCAGGTTCTTCAAGTAAATAATCTTTAATTTTTTCATTTTCATTTAAAAGATATTTATTATTAAAATAAAATGAATTTGATTTTTCAAATTTTTCTTTTTCAAAAAATATATCTTTTACATTTATTTTTTCATTTTGGAAAATATGTTGTATAATATAAATTATAGAAGAATTTTTTGGTAAATCATATTCTAATATTTCTTTATCCCAAGTTTCTTTATTTAATTCATATAAATTGAAAAATAAAGTAAGATATAATGAAATATTATTTGGACTTGTATCAATTTCATCATTTTCATTTTCTTCATCTTCTCTTTTTTTTATCATTATTAAGTTTTTTTCATAATCTAAAACTATTTTATTACATTTAGAATTATCTCTTATTTTTCTAATTAATTTTTTATTATTACTTATAAAAATTGAATATAAAGTTGACCATATGAAATATTTATAATATAATGAATATGCTGTTTCATTAACTTTTGCAATATTTAATTGAGGAACAATTAAATTTTTTTTATTATTAACTTCTTTTTTTTTATTTCCTTCATTTTTATTTTCTTCATTTTCATTTTCATTTTCATTTTTATTTTCTTCATTTTCTTCTCTTTCAATTTCATTTTTAATTTCAATATTAGAACCTTTAAGTTCAAAAGGTTTATTTATTTTTTCTACAATTTTATTCCAAAATTCCTTAATTTTATCTTCAGTAAGTAATTTACTTAAATTATTAAGATCAATATTATTTGTATATTTTCTTTTAGTATGAATATAATAACCAAGATAAATATCAAGATCATCTTCATTATCAGGTAAATAAAAATATTTAATAACTAAATCATATATTTCTCCTGATAATTTATCAAATTGTTTTTGATTTTCTTTACATCTTTCACATCTTTCTTTTAAAAGATAACATTTTTGAATTGATAAACAAGGAAGTATTTGATTGAAATTTCTTTTATATTTTGATAAGACACTTGGTATTAAAAAAAAGTCTTTTTGTCTTACATTTTCTAATTGATCTAAGAAACATTCTTTACTAAATCTTGGTATTCTATTTTTATTAAATTTTTCTTTATCTGGCTTATCTCTTCTATCTTTGTAATATATGTCTATATTTGAATCGAAATAATAATAATATTTATCAAAGAGATTTGGTTTGAAAAATGGATTATTTTTTCCTTTGAAATTATCCTTAAATGTTGTTAAAAATCCACTTTTCCATTTTATGTCTTTTATTATTTTATTTTCTGGAATTATTTCTTTATTTTCATTATCATTTGTTCTTATTCTATCTTCTAATTTGTGTTTTTTTTTTTTTTCACTTAATTTTATTACAAATTCAAATTCTGTATTAAATAAATATCCAATATAAACTATAATTTTATGATATATTGATATGTTATCCATTAAATCTTTATCATCATTTGAAATATTATTTTCTATAATAGTATTGTTATTTTTTACTTTTTTTGGAAAATCAATTTCATTTCCACCTGTAAATTCTTTGAGTTTATTTAAGAAATTTCTATTCACTATTTTTTTGGAACCATAATCAATTATATCATTTTCATATATTTCAAGATTTTTTTGATATTCATCCATATATTTATATATTTTTTTTTGATATTTATAACAAACTTCTTTAAAAATTTTTAATTTCTCTCTTAAAATTTTAATTATTGTTGCAATAATATTATAATTAGTTGAATCATTTCCTAAATTTTTTACTTGTCTACTTTTAACTTCATGATAACCTTCAATTAAAATAGAATAAAAGAAATTTAATAATACTAAATAATTTACTGTTGTAAAGAAGAATAAAAATAAAGGATTAAAAGTGACATTATCAATATAAGATACATCATATGGTCTAATTTTCCCAGCTAAAATAACAAAAACATCCAATAAACCTGATCCAATAGTTTGAAAAGTTTTTAAATCTTGTGAAAATAAACCATAAGCAAAGAAGACAAATCCTAAATTAATAATAAATAAAAATATTAAATATAAAATAATTGTTAATTTTTGCTTTTCGAAAATTGCAAAAACTAAATAAATCGATTTTGAAAATTTTAAATATTGAATTAATCTTACAAAAATAATAAATAAATTTATTGCTTGCCAATTAATATATCTTTTATATAATGTATATAAATGATTTACTCTAAATAAATTATAATCAAATTCACCTTTTTTTTTTGAAAAATTCTGATTTAAATCTAATTCATTAGTAACTTTTATTATATAAAACCATAAAATAAACATAGATAAAGAAATTGCAGAAGAAAATAAATCTAAGAAACTAAAAATATCACTTGTAATATAACTTATTATCGATGTAATAATAAACCAACATAAAATTATTGTTTTCCAAATAAAATTAATTATAGAAAAGAAAATAATTTTGATAATTAAAAAGAAACCTTTTTCATTTTGATAATTACTAACATTAAACTGATAAAATTTATTTATTAATGGTGAATCTTTAAAAATTTCATAATTACCAGAATTATAATATGAATTAATAATTTGTTTCCTAATTAACAACCAAATAGCATATAAAATTTTAAAAAAGAAATAAAAAAATAAAATATAACAAACAATAGTAATAATAGTAATATTAAAATCATTATAAGTAATAAATCTATTAACAGGAATAATATGAGCAAATAATTCTTTTCTCATAGCACCTGAAGGATGATATAATAAATTAATAATAAAATAAAGAATAAAATCATAATTTAAACTAACAATAAAAAAATCAAGAGTAGTTCTCCCAAGATTACTTTTAGAAATAATATTAATATAATTTGAAAAATCATGATTTTTATATGGACATTTATCATAAATAAAACCAACATATCCACTACAAGAATTAATAGTATAATTTTCACCTTCTTTATAATATTTTATATTTGTTCTATCATCAGTATTTGAAATATCTCCAAAAAATTCATATTTATAAGGACATTTTTTATCTTTTAAAAATCCTGATCCACCTTTCGTTCTAATTGGATAGAATTCTTTTTCGTAACTCTTATCATTTGTTATAAAATTATATAATCTTGATGTAATTCTAAAATATGGTTCAGTATTATATTCTTTACTACCTGTTTTAAAGAATGTATATCCTGGGATCAATTCTGGATTTATTGATATTGAATTTGAATTTGAACAATCATATATTGAATTAAAAAAATTTTTTGGGAAACTTTCTTTCATTTCATTAAGAGTTTTAGAATTATTATTAAAATCTGAAAAATATTTTTCTAAAACATGAGAATATGCAAAATATTGTATTTTTTCTCTATTATATAATCTTAATTGTGTATATACCATTGTAATTGACATTCCTATAAATATTATATATAATATTGCATCTGTTAATGTATCAAAATCTTTTGATGCATTTAATTTTAATTCTTCTACATAATCTTTTAATATATTTTTTCTTATTATTTTAAAGTTATTTTCTTTTTTTCTTTCAAAATCTTCTAAATTTATTAAATTTTTCCTAAAGAAACTTAAACAATCTAAATTTGATAAATTATATTTTATTATTTTGTAATAATTCTTTTTTGCCATTTTTGACATCAATTCAACACCTGTTTCCTCTGCTTTTTCTTTTTCTTTTTCTTTTTCTTTTTCTTTTTCCTTTTCCTTTTCCTTTTCTATAAATACTCCTTTTTCTTTTTCTTCATTTTCTTTTCTTTTTTTTTCTTCTTCTTTAATAATATCTTCAGGCTCTCTACACAAAAGTAAGTTTTTTAACTTATTATATAAATTAAGAGCAGATTCAATAGTCATCATAAAAACAGCATCATTAAGCATTTGTTGTTTATTTTTAACATCTTTAAAAGTACTAATAATTAAGCAAAGGAAAACATTACATAAAATAATATTAAAAACAATGAAAACAACAGCCAATAAATAAGGAGTAATAAATGCACTTTCTCCAATATATTCAAAATCAAATTTATAATAAAAAATACCCATAAATAACATATAAACAGAAAGAAAGGCTTGTCCTAATTCATAATATGAATGAGTATATACACCAAAAACTCCATGAAACATAAAAACTAATCCTATTATGATAACAAATATTAAAAAGAATAATGAAATTAATTCAATTGATGCTTTTGAAAAAGTTTCAAATACTATTCCTAAAGCTGGGAATGATCTATAGAAAAAAATAAGTAATTTTACAAATAAAAGAAACATACATATTGAAGTGTAGATTCTATAATTTCTAATATTTCGACCTATTTTTATCCATTTTGCAAAATCTCTTTCTTCTTCACAAATAATAGGAAAAACATCTTTTCTCAATAAAATTGAACAATAAAACCAAATAATGGAAACAATTGCTAAAATAGATGTTATTAAATCAATAAAATCTGAAGCTTCAAATGTATTTATACTATATTTAAAGAAGTTAATTATATGATTTGAAAATAATCTTATTATTCTAAATGTATCGTAAATTACTGATAATAAGTAAAAAATATTTAAAATTATTAATACAATTCTAACTTTTCCTTTATTTAAAAACATTTTTATTCCTTCAAAACTTCTTGAATATTCAATTTTTCCAAGAGTATCAAATTTAAATTTTATTCTTTCAATTAAAGCAATTTCATAATCATTATTATATAACATTAAATTAATATATAATTCTGTTAATGGTTCATCCATTATAGACTTAAATAGTTTATTAGAATCCTCAAATTTAGTATTATTTAATTGAGGTTCAAAATATATTTGATTTGTATCTTTTTCTAATAAATCTTCTGAATTTCGTTTATTGAAATTTTCAGTTTTATCAATTTTTGGTTTTTGACCAAAATATCCTGCTGAAGTTTGAAATAATTTATTTCCTTTTGTATCTTTTTTTCCTATTTTATAATTTAAACTCATTCCACTAAAAATATTTGAATTAATTACATAATAATATTTTGGATTGTTATTTGGAAAAGGGTTTGGATTTGAAAAACTCAATTTTGATTCAGATAAAGTATAATTATAAGTATTATTCACATTAAATATTTGTTTAATGAAATTTTCTGATATATAATTTTTAACCAAATCTTTACTATATAATAAATCTAAATCATCATACTTAAATAAATTATATAAATTTTGTCTTTGAATATAAAAAATTTGTTGTGGAATAAAAAATAAAAAATTAATTAGAAATAAAATAGTACTAAGTAAAACAATAAAAAAAACCATCATACTAGAACTTATAATATCTTCATTTGATTTTTCTTTATTTTCACAAAATAAAATAATATCATCAAAATAGAATAATTCTTTATATGATTTATTACTACTATTATTAATATTTGTTATAAATTTATTCATTTTTTCTCCAATATTTGTTTCTGTAACTCCATCTTTTTCAATTATTCTTAACAAATTAATTGAAGGAATAAATTCAATTAATTGTCCTTCATATCCAAAAAAAATAGAATAACAATTATTACTACTATCATACTGAATTTTTTCTAAATCATCTTGAAAAATATCAGTTACTATTTTATTATGTCTTTTATTTAATTCTTCATCATTTTCAAAAATTTTAGTTAAATCTTCAAAATTTAATTGATCATTTAATTGATTATATTTTTCATTGAATCTATTTAAAAATTCATTCATTGGTCCATTTATTAATTTAGGATTTTTTTGATTCATAAAGCCTGTAAAAGCAAGTTCTAAAAAACTAAGACCAGAATCATTATCGATTTTATATTCAAAATATTTTTTTTTATCTTCTAATTTATTATTATTTGAATCCTTTAATTCTTCATCTGATTTATTTTCATTTTCTTTATCTTCAATATTATTTTCTTTTTCATCTATTATAATTTCATTTCTATGATAAGGTTGTAAAATTTTTATACCAGAACCTTTAAATAAATCTTTCACTTCTACATAATTTTTTTTTAAATCATAATAATATTGACTATCATCATTTATTTTTACAATTGCAAATAATAATTGTTCGTCTGTGTATGATTTATCAAAATTATATAAATCTGTTAATCTTCTTATATTAACTAAATTTGATACTCCCATTGCATCAAAATATAATTTTAAAAATTCTTCTCTTATTAATACTTTCTTCCAATGAAGTTCTGAATGTTGAGATGTTTCATCATTCATTTTTAATCTTAATATTAATTTATGTTTTTATTTTATTTTTAAAATAGATGTTTTAATTTATTATTATTTATAAGATTTTTTTATTTCTTTAATTATTTTATTTATTTATTTTTTTTAATGAAAATATTTTTATTTTTTATTATTCTTTAGGGATAATATTTGTTAAATAATATAATATCAATTCACTTTGAGAAAGAGCTTTTTCCAAATTATTTTTTTCAATTAAATTTATAATATCTGGAATCATTTCTTGTTTTATATGAGATAATAAATAAATATAATCAACATCTCTAAATACAACTGGTAATTCAATATCTAATTTTTTTTCTTTTTTATATATAAAATCCTTTAATAAATTAGTTGTTTGTTGTTTAAATTCAATAGGAACTGGAAGTGGATTTGATATTATTACTTGTTCTTTTTTTTGATTTGTATTTTGAATATTTTTATTTTCTTGATTTTTATTTATATTTACTTTATTATTATTATGGTTATTATTATTGAAAGAACTTTTTCTTTGATTATTATCAGATATATTTTTTTGAGGATTTCCTTTTAATTCACCTAACATTTTTTCAATTTCTAATTCTTCTTTATCTTTTTTTTTTACTATTATTTTCCTTTGAGGTAGTATAGATTGAGTTTTTGGTTTTGGTGGAATATATCTGTAACTATAATTATTATTATATTGTTGTTGAACTTGTTTTTGATATTCAAGTAATTTAGGATCTATTTTTTGTTGATTTTGATTATTATAATTATTAAATCCACCAAATTCTTGTTGATTATATTGTTGATTGAAATTACCAAATTGATTATTAAATAAATTATTATTTTGTTGATTTGGATTATTAATATCATTATTATTATTATTGTTAATATTATTAATATTAATATTATTGTTAATATTATTAATATTATTATTATTGTTAATATTATTAATATTATTATTATTAAATTGTTCATATGGATTTTGAATATTTGTATTTATTTGAGAATAATTAGAATTTATATCAATTACTTTTTGTTCATTTTTTATTGCTTTACTGAAAGACTGTGTTAATTTAGAATATGGATTATTTACCTTATTATCAATATAATTAGTTGCCACTGTATTTCCAGTTTTTGAATTACTATTATTATTATCTTTATTCACAATTTGATCTTT
>Ga0310695_10014633_pt1 | contig 10572 bp, 9 predicted proteins | sample RumenRJG_04DNA_FD_203882 | JGI IMG/M metagenome (GOLD analysis project Ga0310695, IMG submission 203882) | Bovine rumen microbial communities from Lethbridge, Alberta, Canada - RJG_04 (v2) (version 2) | ecosystem: Host-associated > Mammals > Digestive system > Stomach > Rumen | place: Canada... | reverse complement strand
CGTGATGTTCGAGACCTATCTGAAGGACCACGATGCTCCCGAGGATATCGAGTACTACATGTGCGGTCCTGGCCCAATGTCGAAGGCCGTTGTGGGCATGCTCGACTCTCTCGGCGTAGATCCCGAGAGTATCATGTACGATAACTTCGGCGGATAATCCGTTATCCCCCGCAAACAATAAGCAAAGTGCAGCAACCCGATGGTGGTTACTGCACTTTCTTTTTGTCTTCAGGGCTGCGTTTCGGCTATGCCCCTCCCATGCACGAGGTAGTGCCCAGTGCCGTCACAATCGCCGTAGCGATAGATGCAATTAACTGCACGATGAACTTAACAGTCTCTCTCTTAGTCATAAATTCCTCCTTTCTTTTACCTTTTTTCATTTTTACATTAAGCGCGTTGGGGCTTACGCCCCGCACGCTTAATCTCCCTCTCCGGGAACATCACCCGATGGCTGGGTGTTACCGCCCTGATTGCCGCTATTGCCACCTTCGTTCTGGTTTCCATTCTCTGGGTCCTCCACAGTACCAGGGTCGGTGCTGGTAACACGCTTCACCTCCTTACCATCGCGGTCGTAGCAGGCAATCTGTACGGCGGTCTTGGCCAGCTCCTCCTTCAGGTCGCTGTTGGGGGTGAAGATGATACGGCGGCTTGAAATAAGACCTGCCTTAACCTCCTCGACCTTCTCGACCGACTTGGCGCGCAGACCGAATCGCATGGTGCCCAGTCCTGGCAGAGCCACGCTGTGACCCTCGGTTGCCCAAGCCTTAATCACCTCGCCGGCAGCATCCCAGCATGCCTGCATAACACCTCGGTTTACGCCGCTTCGGAGTGCTGCCTCCTTGATTACCTTTTCCTGAGTCAGAGCGGTGTAGAGCTCAGGCATCATCACGTAGCGGTACTTTCCGGCATAAGTGCCGATTTTCATCATCTGCTCTGTTGCTTTTACTTTTAGTGCCATAAATGAAACTTTTTTAAAGGGTTTAACATAAAATTTTTGCTGTCTAACTAGAGAGATTTTTTTCCCTAACTAGGGAGTGGATTTTTCTCCTTTGTTTCGACGTTACAAAGGTACGATATCGGCGGAGCCCGTTGGCTGTCTTTGATGGACATCGGCGAAACTTTAGTAAAATTATTGCATTTCATCTGGCAAATCAATACAATAGTCGTCTACAACAAATCTTACTGCTTTTGGTGGAAGCATTTTGGTACGTGCCGATACGCCCATTTTTGCAAGAACGTCTCTGCGCGAGTTCAGGTACCTGCGAAACGTGCTAGCGCTTACGCCTGCAAGCCGTGCCAGTTCCGATTTATACATTGCTTTCATAGCGGAGTCTTCTTTAGATATAAGTCACTAAAGTCCTTACAGTCTGGCGGTAGCTGGTGATGTACCAACGATGGCAACACCTGCTTCAACTGCAGGAAGAGGCGTTCGCCAGGCTCGTCGCAGTCGGGATACATGTGGAAAGAGATTGAACATTGATTATTTAACATTGACAATTGTTCCAAATCCTTTGGCTTAAGCAGAGTGGCCGAAGGGATGGCTATGGCCTTGTGGCCTGATGAGAGCATTGCCCAGCAGTCGCTGCACCCTTCGGTAATGAAGAGCGGTTCGCCTGGCTTCAGAAGGTTGAGCACAGGCAGGTTGTATATGCCGCACTCAGAGCCTTGCGGAAATCGGAAACGGGGTAGGGAACCTTTCACCAAGTTGCGGTTCTGTACTCCCACCAACTGGCCTTCCTTATTATAATATGGTATCTGCAGCCAAGGAGTGCCCTTACGGTCTTGCCATGATGTGAGTCGGCACCACCACACCACACGAGGATCAATCAAGCGCTCGTAGAACAGGAACTTGCGCGCAGCCTCGTCCAGCCAAGGATGCTCGAAGTATCGCGCATAGCGGCTTGCATCAAAGGGCTTTGGTTTTTCGGTTTTTTCGGCTGGCTGCCATTCGTCGAGTATTATGCTGTGCTCATCGGCCAACCATTGGCAGGCTTCGCGAAAGTCAACGTTAAGGTGGCGCATCACAAGGTCGATGGTACCGCCCTTAGCCCCGCACACAAAACAATGATACATATTCTTTCGGGTGCTATACGACAGACTGGGGTGACTGTCGGCATGAAACGGACAGAGACTCTTGTGTCTGCTTACTCGCAATCCAAGTCGCTCGGCGACCCCCTCAATAGGCAGGTCGCGGAGCTTTTGAAGTTGTATTTTATCCATAATTTCACTTTTTCACTTTTTCACCTTCTCACCTTTAAGATACTCTTCGGTCTTGGTGTAGAGGCCAGTCTGATTAGAATAGGTGATGAACTTGCGGTGCACCCACTTGCGCAGCTGGTTGCCAGTGCCCTCCTTGCTCTTGTCAAGACTCACGCGGAGTGCTTCAAGCTGGGCTTCGTTGAACGTGTTGGGCAGATCGTCGAGCATGTTCTTCGGGCCGCGACGCAGGCTGTCGCTTGTCCCTTCTTCGCCCTTGCTCAGCATGTCGGCAAATATCTGCATCTTGCTCCAAAGGTCGTGGTAAACCAGCCATTCCACAAGATCGGACATAGCCTTTGTCCACGCCTGGTTGTTCAGTATCCAGAGCACGCAACCAGCTTTCCAAGCCGATACCAGACTGCGGTGTGAAATCTCGAACAGCACGTCGTCGTCGGTCAGGTCGGCCAGTGTTGCCATATCCTGTGCCAGTCGGTCAATCAGTTTGTTTAGCTGACGGATAATGTAGCGGCCCTTGCTGATGCTGAGGCGCTCGATATACTCGTCAAGCTGCTGGTAGAACTCATCGGGGTAGCTACCCTGTCGGGGAATGCGACCGCTGCGCGCACCACGCGGTTTGAACGAAAAGACCATACGACCAAATGTGCCGTTAAACAACTCGTACTTATAGAATCTGCGCGTTGCTCCTGGCGTGCTTGAAAAGGTGAGGTTGGCGCGTAGTAGTGGGTTGCCCGATACTCCATCGGCTGTAGCACGCAGAGCACCAGCACGGGCTCGGTCGTAAACATTTCGCAGCAGCTGCGACAGTTTTTTGTGGTTGCCGCACAGCTGGTCGGCCATCTCTACCTCGGGCATGTTGAAGTACTGCGTGCGACCGCCCTGAGCCTCGAGAGCCATTGCGTTCTGGATGAAGGCAGGGTTGGTGGTGTCGGTAGGCGGAAACCAGAAGGATACCTCAGGACGAGCAGGTTTGTCCTTGTTAGCGCCCTTGGCGTTTTTCTGTTTCGACCACTCTACCAGTCGATTCATCTCGGCCTGATCGTGCTCTGTGAAGTCGCGACAAATGGCCTGAATAAGGTTTGGAAATTGGCCCTTGTTATCACCACTATTGGCCACTAGATTGGCCATCATGCCACATGGTTCCTTCCAACTGTTGTCGGGGTACTTAAACTCGGTGCCGCTGATGTGTGCGCCAAGTACGGGGAAAAACATCGGAACCAGTGGTTCGTGCATGTCTTTTGATGCCTGCGAGAGCAGGAGTTTGATACATTCTGTGCCTCGGCCGAGTGTTGGCATCGCAGGCGCAGAGTTGCTAGAAATGTCGTATCTCATTGAAAATCTGCTTTTTAGAGAATTAATAATAATGTTAATGTGGCCCTCGGTGTTCCAGTTCCAGTTGTTCCAATTAATATTTTGGTAGTCCCATTTGCCATTATATTACTATATAACTATCTATATATCAATTAGTTATAAAGAGTAGAGGGGGCGTTTGCTCCTCGAAAACAAACTGGAACAATTGGAACTGTCACACCAGAGTGGCCGTTTGCGTGCTGGGTTAGCGCTCCTCTATAAGGCCTGTTAGACCATTGCAAAGCTCAACACACACCTCCCAAATATATCGCGCCAAGCTGAAACCTTTTCCCACATTCATCGGCTTGAAGTTGGGGCGCAATGTGCCATCATCGCGTCGGGTAATAGATATGCGCTTACCGTCGAACACCTTAGGATTGTGCTTAACCGGCGGCTTGGGTGGCATCTCAATGAATGTAAAGTGCTCATCGTACAGAAACTCATCGCACAATACATCGCGGCTCAGCACGCCCACATAGTTCTTACCAGTCTTCGCCTGTTGATCCTTGCGAAGCAATGTCTTCAAATTCACGCCAATGTGCGTGTTGCAATTTAATTGCTTTTTCATTTCTTTATATAGCATTTAAAATTGCCTTCTTGCACTTCACGATAATATAGAAAGCGATATTCATTTCGTGCCCGGAACCGTGCTCAGTTTTTGACTGCTGGCTGACATCTAAAAAGAATGCAGCAGAAACTCCGGAAAGAAATTTCTGCTGCAAAGGTATGAAATAAATATTTGGAAATCAATATGATAAACATCAAAGCCACCCCTCGTTTGGGGTGGCTTGTGGTGTCTTTTTAAAAATGATGAGATGGCCTCACTTTTTTATTGGGGTGGCCTCATCTATTCTTGTTGCTTTTTAATATTCCATGGTGGTAAAATAGTCTCGTCCCACTTCTTGTATATGCCTTTTGCAACGTCAGAAGAATATAAGCCAAAAATGCTAGCAACATATTTTTCATCTTCTTCTGACATATAAGCACTCATCAAATTTGAAAGCGATTTTTCGCCCCATCCTGAAAGAGCGTGCAAAATAGGCGCAAGTTGTTTTTTATTAGTATACTTCAACTCAAGTTTTTCTGCTAGATACTTTCCAAATATTACCCATTGTTCACGGGTAAGACCTATTTGGATTCCATCTCGCTTGTCTTTTTTCTTGCTCATCAATAATGTTCTTTTTTGAGCTTCAGCTATTGTTTCTTCTAAATCCTTGATATTTTTAGCCTGATTTTCAATTGTCTTTTGTGCATCTAATAACTGATTACGAAGATCCACACTTGAGCTATCTGATTTTGCGTTTTCACGTTCGGATAATTGCTTATTCAAACTTTCAACCATATCTTCTAATTCTTCGATGCGAGCTTGATAAGGCCGTATGTCGCCTTGATTCATTACCTCTACTAATTCGGCTTCCGTTATACCTTCAATTGCAGAATTGTGATAATGAAAATGAATATCCTGTTCAATATCAAATATTCTTTCATGTATAGTCTCTAAATATAGAGAATTTTTGGAATAGAAATCCTCTGCATCGCGACGAAGAGAATTCGTTATTCTTAACATTTCGTCTTCGTTTTTGCCAACACTAAAGACAATATCCTCCATCGTTTTGTAGTTATAATAATTAGTGAAGTTTGTCCACGAGAAATTAGCTATTTTTAGATCATCAATAGCTTCTTGATCAATAACTCTCAAAGCAAAGTCTGAAAGAGAGAACGAAGCTGTAGCTACTGAGGATGAATAGATCTGTTTAAAAGCATTCATGAATGAGTAGTCATTCAAAAAAGGATCACCTTTATCTAACCAGTTGCTATTAAGATAACAGTCTATTTTATCAACAAATTTTTTGTGTTTTTTATGCCAATCATTGTCAAAATGAAACAAATATACTCTAACTAACGACAGAGTAATAGCTTGGCTTATTATATTAGTTTTTTGATTACATAATGCAATATCGTAATATTTTGGGAGACTCCATTCTGGATGTTTATCTACTAATATCAATGTGCATATATAATATGCCGCATTGAAACATTCTGTAACTCGCTCCTTAAAATTGAAGCTTTGCAGATATTCTATATCCAGCATATTATCAACGAGACATTCATTTATCTCGTTGTTGTTGGTAAACTCTTCTAGAGATTTTCTCTTCTTATATACAAGTTGTGGTGGTAATGTTGTGAAGTCCATATCCTGATAACTTTAAATTGATTGCAAAGGTACTATTTTTATTTGTATTATCTGTCCTTATCATTAAGTTTTTCTCCATTTCTGCTTGTAAATCCAAAACTTTTTGTACCTTTGCCATCGGTTCGGAGGAGAAATACCGGACCAATAAAGAAGCATTTGCTATTATTTCGCGTTAAGCCAATATGCCTAGGAAACAAATTGGGATAAGAAACGCTCTGAAGTAATAGAGATTGTGGGTATAGGAATATATGCTCACATCCTGCCATAATTGTAGCAATGCATCAACGCAATAGGCGTGGTGCATTCTTATATGGCAGGATGGGGCCCAATTCCTAGGCATACCCCAGCTTAACGCATAAGGAGCATCACGCTTTCTTTATGCGCATAAGCGATTGATAGTCGATGCATGAACTAAAAACTATCAATCGTTATGAGCGAAAACAAATTTTATCAGAATTATGAGAAAGAATTAACTGCACAAGTAGATTTCTTGGAGCAGTATTTACCAATGGTTGACCAGAATTTGAAGGTTGACGATGTTCAGAATGATTATAATGATGGAGTCGTCAATGGCAACATTCTTGAATTTAAACTCATTATAAACAATCTGAATGCAGTTTTATTCCAAACTATCAAGTATCTTTCTGTTAGACGAATCAAGGGTAAGCCTGTTCCTGCTAATATCATTCTTCTTTCGGCCAATGAGGAGAAAGCCTATCTTTATCATTCAAACGATTATTTGGGGGATATAGAAACTGTCTATGTCGGCGCTGCCTCGAAAGGTGATGGCAGTTTCTCTGCGAAACAATACATTGAGCAGATTGATTATTCAACAATGAAAGGGCAGGATAGAATGATACAGTTGCTTCGTTCTAATGAATATATTAAAATACATATAGACGAGAACTGCATAGTAGGATGGGCGAACAGATTTTATGAAGAAAACAATAGTGCCACCAAAGCAGAATTTCTAGGAGATGAGACAGGAAAAACTAGAATTGTTGGTGAAATAAGAAAACCCACTAAACTCCGTGATTATATCTATCCTTATGAAGGGAAAAGCAATAAGAAATTCCGCTACTTGATGGATAAGTTGAATGATGATTTGCACAAGAAAGATCTTGGTGCTTTCTATACTGATCCGATGTACGCAGAAAAATCTTTGGAACTTGTCAGGGAGGCCATCAGTAGAGTACCACAAGGTAATGATTATATCATTCTTGACAGATGTGCTGGCACGGGAAATCTGGAACAGTTTATGACAGATGAGGAGTTAAGTCATGTGATAGCTTCTACATACGAATATTATGAGTACAAAGTGCTCATGGAGAATTTTAGCGATAAAGTCAGGAGCATCATACCCCCAGTAGAATCTAACAATACTTTCTTTGGGGGGATGGTAAGAGGCGCAAATGCTTTAGATAGAGACTATGTTGAGAATGAGATAATAATGACTTATGTGAATGATGAAAAGTGTTCTATTATTGTGTTTGAGAATCCGCCATACTCAGAATCCACATCAGCTGAACACCAGAGAAAAGGTCATGGTAAGAAATCTTCTGAATGGAAGAAAAGCTATGTCGCTCAAGAAATGAAAAAGCATGTAAAGGGTAAGGGTCTCAACGATATGGGCAATGCCTTCATTTGGTCGGCATTTCATTATTATCTTCGACAACCGACAGACAGTCTGATAGTTTATTCGCCTGTAAAATACTGGAAAGCACAGGGGCTTATTGCAAAACGATTCATGCGTGGCTTTGCCTTTAATCGTCGACATTTTCATACCAATATAGGAGCTACAATTATGGTTGCATATTGGGCCAATGAAAACCAGCCAGAACTTAATGAATTCTCAATCCAAGCCTTAGACATCGTGGAAAAGAAAGCTGATGGCAATATAAAGAGAGAATTTCTTGATTGCGGAATGTTATCTGTCAAGAAACTGTATAAGACATATAGCGAAGTATATTATGACAAACGTAAGATGGATGACAAGTATAAGGTAGGAATACTCTGTGGTCTCAATGGAAAAGAGAAAACGAGCAATATTACTAGTAAACCACTGACACATCCGGACGTGATAGGTTATATGGTTGCTCATAGCTCAGGATTTGATAATCCAGACTTAGATTCTTCATTGATAGTCGCAGGCCGATATGATGGACATGGTTTCTATCTATTTAAAGACAATTTCTTAGAGAAAATGCCATTGTTTGCGGCAACTCGCTTCTACAAGTATAATAGAGAATGGATAAATCGTGGGCGTATAATGAAATCTGGCGATGGAAGTGAGAGATTCTATCACGATTTGCATGAAGGAAGACTAAATGAGTACTTATTAAAATGTTTATTGTTCTCCGTTCTCGAGCCACAGAACCACATGAGAGAATTTACAGGGAGCGACGGTAATAAATACAAAAATCAACTCTGCCTTGATACTACAAATGGTGAAACTCTTGCAAGTAAGGCCTTAAAAGAGATGGTAAAGAATGAGGAAGAGGAAAAGCTGTTTGCTCTTTGGGAAAAGATAATTAAAAATGCCAAAACTACAAAGAACTATCAATCCAACATAAATTATGGACTCTATCAGATAAAAGATGAGCTTGATACATTCTTTGTCGTGCAACAGAATAGAAAAAAGAAGAAAATTTACGAATACAAGGATTTGCATGGTGATATTGCAACATTATCAAAACTCGTCAAGTCATACTATTTGAAGGAAATCGTACCAACATTGCTTAAGTATGAATTTTTAAAATAGGGATACAAGCGATATCTTATATTTCTAACAAATAATCAGCGTATCTATATTGGGTGCGCTGATTATTTGAATATATGGAGTGGGGGATATGATTCGTAAAAAACACAAGAAAGTGAATTATAAAACGCGATTTCGTGAAAAAATCACGAAAACCTAGATTAAAATTGTTATTATGTGGTTTTTGTTTCACTTTGTTTTCCTAATGGTCTACATGTAAAAAGCAAAAAGTGCCTTGGTTTTTTATGCCATCTCCAATTTTTCTTGGAGAATAGAGATGTTCAGGCAATCCTCTATCTTTGACATTGATTTTGAATTAAACAACTTTTAGGTTGTTTATTTTGTTTTTATCCATTTCGTGCTTGTAAATCCAAAAACTATTTGTATCTTTGCACATAATATGAAACCGACTATCATTGAAGACGAAATATTTGAATTTGAACCATTTGAAGAAGATGGCTCTGGGCTGTTGGTTGCGGAAACTTCATGGAGAGGTATGGCTGACGAATTGCAAGAGCTACACTATTTGAAGGGTGCCCGGTTTATCTACCAACTGAAACTAATAATCAACTATGGAGAGTTCCATCCTGTTGAGGGCGAAACCGATATTTATAGCGCTATTAGCGAACAAAGTGAAGATTTCGACAATCTGATGAATGCGGCACGCAAGGCTGTTGAGCATGGCTATCGTGTCTATATATTGCCTAATCCGAAAGGAATTAGGACAGCAGATTTCATTTTCGAACGAAAAGGTGTTTATAAAATGTTTGACCTTAAAACCATTACTGGCAAGAATTCTGTTGACAATCGTTTGTCAGAATCTATAGGTCAAACTAACCGTGTGCTTTTGCACATGACTGCTGATTACAATCCTGGGACATTGGCTCGTAGCATCAAACGGTTTTTTGAACTGAATCCCTATGCGCGAGAAGTGCTTGTGTATAAAGGGAAAAAGGAAATCTCCGTTACGAGAAAGAGTTTGGATGATGTTAATTTTTTCCGCACTTTTATCCGCCGCTATATTAAATAACAAAAGAGTCACTCGAAGTGACTCTTTGTTTGTAAATGGAGTAGTGTCGATCAAGTCTTGCTCCCACGCGGAAACTTACCGGATAGCCAAAACTATGTTCTGACGTTGCAAAGATAGGTTTTTTTCGGTTATCTTCCAAACTTTTTCTCACTTTTTTCTGTTTTGACGTTAAAAATACAAATATTATTCGTACCTGACACAAAGGTGACATTGTGTTCGCGCTGGAAGAACAACGTAGAAGGTGCCGTAGAGGCTACCCCTCGAACACATAGCCCAGGCCTGGGCGGCTGACGATGTTCTGGGCGTAGAGGCCCAGCTTTTTGCGCAGGCGGGTGATGTTAACATTTATCGTTCGGTCGGTCACGATAACATCGGGCCATACTGTGTCCATCAGCTGCTGGCGGGTGAGCACGTGGTTGCGGTGGGAGAGAAGCTGGTAAAGCAGGTCGAACTCGGTACGCGTGAGGCTGACGGGCTGACCATCGATGGTAACCGTACGGCGATCGACATTCATCTTCAGGCTGTTGTAGTTCTGATAGCGTTTGCCCAATCGGGCCTCTACCACATTCATTACGTAATCGCCCAGTTTCTCGCAGTCGGTAACAATGTCGGTATATAGCGTGCCAAGCGTATAACTGTAAGTGTGGCTGTTAACATCGCTAAGCGTCTCGGCCTTGATGCTGTCGCGCAAGGTGTTGATGTCGTTCTCGATATCCCTCGAGGCATCGATAGTAAGGTTTTCGCAGCGGCCGTTCATCACAACCATCATTTGTGTCAAAGCCTCGTTAACCAGATGCTGCATATCGTGCAATCGGGTGTACTGGCTGGGGGTAAAGTCTTCACGATTGTTGCGCAGATGCTTGATGGTTCGGGCCATCTTATAGCACGCATCGCCTATGGATTCCAGCTCGCCAATCTGGCGGAACATAATGCGGATTTTATTCTTTGTCTCGTCAGAAAGGTGGTCTTTTCCCACCTGTTCAAGATAGTTGGCTATCTCAATTTCCATGTTGTCGGCAATGG
>Ga0310695_10014631_pt1 | contig 10573 bp, 3 predicted proteins | sample RumenRJG_04DNA_FD_203882 | JGI IMG/M metagenome (GOLD analysis project Ga0310695, IMG submission 203882) | Bovine rumen microbial communities from Lethbridge, Alberta, Canada - RJG_04 (v2) (version 2) | ecosystem: Host-associated > Mammals > Digestive system > Stomach > Rumen | place: Canada... | reverse complement strand
AACAAGACCGTCAACTATATTGTCCAATCCAACGACGGCGACATCTGGTGCTCTACGTCGATGGGTATCTGGCAGTATGATGCCAACAAGAAATCCTTCATCGGCCATATCGGCGGCAACGGACTCATCACCAAGGAGTATCTTTACGGCGTGGGTATGCACGCCGACAACGATGTCATCTACTTCGGTACTAACGACGGACTGACCGTCTTCTCGCCTAAAGACATCAAGGCCGAGCACGTGAAACCTGCACCGCTGCAGCTTTCGGCCTTCTACGTCGGCAATCAGGCTGTCAACACGCGCACCGTGCTTAACGGCGTGCAGATTACCGACCAGGCTGTCGTCGAGAGCAATTACTTTACCCTGAGCTATCTCGACCACACCGTCACCCTCGGTTTCTCGCAGTTCAACTTCGACAACCCGATGAACAGCGTCTATGAGTACAGCATCAACAACGGAGAGTGGATCAGCAACATGCCGGGCGACAACGAGATAACGCTGAACCACCTGCAGCCCGGCACATACCGCATTGCCGTCAGGGCAGCTGTGGGACAGGGCGACTATACACCTGTGAAGGTGATTGTCATCACCGTCCGTGCTCCTTGGTACCGTTCGCTGCTCGCCTATTTTATCTATTTCGCCATCTTGGCTTCGTTAGCCACCTATATCTTCCTGACCTACCGTCGCCGTGCCAACGAGCAGCTCAACGAGGAGAAGATGAAGTTCCTCATCAACGCTACGCACGACATACGCTCGCCGCTGACGCTCATCATGTCGCCCCTTGCCAACCTGCGCCGCCGTCTGAACGACGACCAGAAAGATGCCCGTCGCGATGTTGATACGATTGAACATAATGCACAGCGCATCCTCAACCTCGTGAACCAGATTCTTGACGTGCGCAAGATTGACAAGCAGCAGATGCACCTCCACTGCGAGCAGACCGACCTCGTCCCCTTCGTGGCCAGCCTGAGCAAGATGTTCGAGTACAACGCCCAGGAGCGCAACATCGATTTCCGATTCGTACACGACGGTCTCGTAAGCCTCGACGTGTGGGTCGACCGCGGACAGTTTGACAAGGTGGTCACCAACCTCCTGTCGAACGCCTTCAAATACAGTCAGGACGGCGGTGCCATCACCATCAGCCTTGCTGACGATGGCGATTATGCTATCGTCAAGGTCATCGACAACGGCGTAGGTCTCGACGGCGACAGCCTCCGCCACGTCTTCGAACGTTTCTATCAGGGTGGCAATTCACGACGGATGCATATCGACGGTACGGGCATCGGCCTGAACCTCTGTAAGATGATTGTCGACATGCACCACGGCACCATCACCGCCGAGAACCGCTCTGACGGGCAGCAAGGCTCCGTCTTCACCGTTAAACTGCCGTTGGGTAACGACCACCTCAAGCCCGAGGAGATTGAACAAACATTGCAGCAGCCGGTAGTCAGTAACCAGCAACCGGTAGCTAATACCGGCGCCCGTTACCGCGTGCTCATTGTCGACGACGACGAGGAGATAGGACGATATATCAGTACCGAGCTTGGCCATTATTATAAGTTTGGTATCTGTACCAACGGTCGCGAGGGTCTCAAGGAGCTGCTCACCAATCCCTACGACCTCGTCATCAGCGACGTCATGATGCCCGAGATGGATGGCTTCACCATGCTCCGCATGATCAAGACCAACCTCAACATCTCGCACCTGCCTGTCATCATGCTCACCTCCAAGGCTGACGTCGGCAACCGATTAGAAGGTCTGGAACGTGGGGCCGATGCTTTCCTCGCCAAGCCCTTCAACATGGAGGAGCTGCACATGAACATCGAAAACCTTATCCACTCGCGACTCCACCTCAAGGGAAAGTTCAGCGGTGCCCAGCAGCAGGCAGAACTCCTCGAACAACCCGAGGTGAAAGGCAACGACGAGCTGTTGATGGAGCGTATCATGAAGGTTGTCAACAAGAACCTGTCGAACAGCGACTTCAATGTTGATATGCTCACCCAGGAGGTCGGCATCAGCCGTGCACAGCTCCACCGTAAGATGAAGGAGCTTACCGGCATCTCCACCAGCGAGTTTATCCGTAACATCCGCCTCGAACAGGCTGCCCGCCTGCTCAAGGAACAGAAGGTGAACATCACGCAGGTGGCTTATGTCGTCGGCTTCTCCAACCTCGCCCACTTCTCTACCGTCTTCCGCAAGCACTTCGGCGTATCGCCGTCGGAGTACGCAGAGCGCGAGGGATAATTATATAATGATTTATGTTGGGACGACGATTGTCGCTCCGAGGGATTTTTTGGGGAGCATTTGTAAGGCTTCTTGAGCCCCCAGGGTTTGCTTACGGTAAAGTCCAGGTTTGCTTACGGTAAACCTGGACTTTACCGTAAGCAAAGGTCTGGGATGGAAATGTTGAAAAAACAGGTGACGCAAAAAAAAGTACGAAAACGTTTGCGTCGTTTGGGAAAAAGTGTTATCTTTTCGGTTGAATTGATTCGGACTATTATACGGGATTTAAGAGATGAAACAAAAGTGAAAAAAGACGAAACACGCAGAAAAACCTATTTCTTCGTTTTCGCTTAACTTTGCACCAAAATTTTGTTATCTAAAATTATAAATTTATTAAAACAACTATTATGATGAAAAAAATTACAAAACTTTTTCTCACATTAGCACTGCTAACTGGTGCTGTGGAGGGAGTGAAGGCAGACGATGTCTTTGATATCATCAAAGCTCCTGCAGGAACGACTGACCTCGCATTACTTACAGGTACGGAGCCAAATTGGGCTAATACCGTGGTTTACCCTAAAGAGTTAGCTGTTCAAGGTGCCGCTTTTGGTAATGGTGAGGGCTCTAACGAGTCTACCCATGTCGATATCTCTTCATACGACTATTTGTGCTTCTATATTCCTGAAGCCCAAAACAATAGTGTCGCTTTGCGAGTATGGATTTGGAATGGAAGCAGTGTGACAACTCTTTATGCACATCCGATAGCAAATTATGCTACGGCCAACTACACTCAGGAACATAGAATCTCTGCTGGAGGAACTTATGTTGTTAGAGTATCTGGTTATCAGCACTTGAAAGGTGTTAAGGCTGCTAATAACTGGGGCGCTTCTTCTGTAACCGTTCAGTCGGCTTGGGTGTCTACAGGCGATGCTCCTATAGAATTTAACACTTCGAACAGTCTTAAGGGTAAAAATCTGTCGTTTGTTGCCGAGTCATATTGCGCTGCTACGTGGACTGAAGGTACCAAGACCTTTACTTGGGGTAGTGGTGGTATGAATACTGCTTGGACATTTATGGCTGCACAAGGCATTTCTGGCGACTTAAGTGAGTGGACGGGTATGCATTTGAAGGTCTCTGACTTCACGAACTCTGCAGAAAACAAGTTGAAGGTGGTATTCAAGTCGGGTGGACAGAGTGGTCCTACATCGGAATTTACCGTTGCTCCGGATGCAAAAGGTAATATTGAAATTGATTTGACGAATGCTGGTGGAAACTGTGACTTCACGAATGTGTTTGACGTGACCATCTACGGTCTGGAGCGTACTGATCCATCTCAAGATGGTAGCGTGAAGGTGACCGAGGCTTGGCTGTATAAGCCTGATGATCCCTTGGCATTGAGCAAGAATAATCTGAAGGCATCGATAGCTGCGGGTGAGAAGGAAAGTGCTATTGGTAGAACTGCTGCAAGTTTTGCTAATCTGACCACTGCTATTTCTAATGCAAAAGATGCACTAGCCGATAATAATGCCACTGCGGAGACTTTGGCTGCAGCCAAGGCTGCTGTTGATGAGGCTATTGCTGGTCTGGAGTTAGCAGAAGGCTATACCCCTCTGACTGCTGATATGTTCAAGCACTGGGATGACAACCTTAATCCTGTTGTTGGTACTCCTGCTTCTTGTGCCTTTAATTTGAATACTTCTACTGGTCAGGCTTTTGGCGACAATAGCGTGCGCTACTTGTATTTTGCTGACCTGTCTTGCTATGACAAACTTATCTTATATGTGTCTGAAGGTACTCCGCGTATCATGCTGAACCGTAAGGATCCCGGCAATGGTGGCGGTGACGCCAATGGCGGTAGCTATATCCAACTGACGGATGATCCCGTAGGCGGTGCTGTTGTGGTAGACCTGAAGGACTACGAATTTGCTCATCTGAATGCCATTAAGGGTAAGAATGGTGGTAATGTAACCATTACAGGCATTGTACTTCAGGAGCGTGTCTTCAACGATCCTCTCATCAAGGGTCCGGACGGTACACCCCGTGATTGGATCGGCCTGAACCGTAAATGGGTAAGGGATGCTATCGCGAATGCCGAGAAGAAAGATTTGAGCTTAGAAACAGATGAGGAACTTATCTATAATTTGAGAAGGGCTATTGCTATAGCCAGAAAGGTTGCTTATACACGCTGTGATCCGGCTAATCCCGATGCAATTATTGCTGCGATGGATGCTGCCCGTCGCGACCTGAAGGCTGCAGTTGAGGCATTCCAGAAAGAGGAGGCTTCTGATGTTGAACGTGTTTATGCTACCTTTGAGAACCCGTCGAACACCAATACGACTTGGAATGCTGCAACGAAGACCTTTACCTGGTCGACCACTTACTACAACCAGCTGCGTAACATCGGTTTGCCCAATGGCAATATCTCGAAGTACAGGAAGTTAGTGGTGAACTGCACAATGAACCAGGGTGACCGTATCCGTATCCTCTTCTACAAGGGTGGTTCAAACCTGACGCTCTATGCTCATGACGGTGTCAATGAGTTTATTATTAAGGATGAGCTTGAGAAGCTGGCTCCCAATGACTATAATGAGTATCTGCTGCAGTGTGACGAGATTTGCCTGTCTGGTGACAATGGCTCTGCTCCTGGTGAAGCTGTCATCAATAGCGTATATCTGGAGACCTACTCGACTGCCACTGAGAAAGTCTTTGCTACCTTTGAGAATCCGTCGAACACCAATACGACTTGGAATGCTGAAACGAAGACCTTCACTTGGTCGACCACTTACTACAACCAGCTGCGTAACATCGGTTTGCCCAATGGCGATATCTCGAAGTACAAGAAGTTAGTGGTGAACTGCACAATGAACCAGGGTGACCGTTTCCGTATCCTCTTCTATAAGGGTGGTTCAAACCTGACACTCTATGCTCATGACGGTATCAATGAGTTCCTCATTAAGGATGAGCTTGAGAAGCTGGCTCCCAATGACTATAATGAGTATCTGCTGCAGTGTGACGAGATTTGTCTGTCTGGCGACAATGCTACCGCTCCTGGTGAAGCTGTTATCAACAGTGTTTATCTGGAGACCTATCCTGCCACTGAGGTTGTTGACATTCCTGCAATCGTAGAAGAGCAGGATCCTGGCAAGCCCGAGGGTTCGTTTGTTGATCTGACTGCAAGTATGTTCACTGGTGGCAATGCTGCGATGAACCTCGGTAAGAAGATTGGTAATGGTGAGATGGTTTATGGCTCGAAGAGCAAGGACGCTTTTGCCGACCTGTCTAACTACGCTAAGCTGACTATCGTGGCAACTCCGGGTCTGAAGTTGGTATTCAACCTGAATCACGAGGTTGATATCAAGGAGAATCAGGGTGACTACTCTGCTGATGATAGTGGCAAATATGTATGGATTGACGCTACTGTGGGCGAGAATGGTATTTATGAGCTTGACTTGACACAGTATGGATCGGCTAAGCTGAATAATATCCGTATGCCTTGGGACAACTCTAATAAGGGTACAGTTTGGTATCTGCTGCTGTCAGCAGAAGCTCAGACTGGTCGCACTGCCACAGGTGTGAGCGAGGTGAAGGTGAATAGCGACAATGCCGAGATCTATAACCTGAATGGTCAGCGTGTGGCTGCTCCTCAGAAGGGTCTGAACATCATCAACGGTAAAAAGGTTGTGATTAAGTGAGAGAAGAACTGAGCTTGCTCAGATTCTTCCGAACGTGAACGACTTAGAACGAAGTTCAAGGTTGTGATTAAGTAATCGCATCAACTCTGAATACAGGAAGGACTCGCCGCGCGGCGAGTCCTTTTTTTTGCGTTTTTTTGCCTTTTTTCTGTGGCAGAACAAAAAGAAAAGTCAATGAAACAAGTAATAAAGCCCTTTTCACCGCAGGGCTTTATCTTTGCACCCAGAATTTTCAACCTATTAATTTATATTATTCACTAAAAACATTAAAACATGAAAAAAACTTACCAATTTCTTGTTGTGCTGGCAGCCATGCTGCTGGGTGCAACGAATGTAAGTGCTGAGACTGTTTCCTTGGAAGAGGTTCCCTTCTGGCAATTCGAGGATGCCTTTGGACCAGACGCTCCTAAGAACACTCAGCTTCCGAAAGGTACCGAGGGCGAGGGCATTTGTCTTTGGATTATCGGTACAGCAGCAGGCAACCTGTATGGTGACACGAACGTGAATGCCTTTGCCGACCTGTCAGGTTACGACAAACTGATTGTCACGTTAGTTGAGGGTACAGAAGGTTCGCCCCGTTTCCTCTTCAACCGCGACGTTGCTGATGGTCAGTGGGATGCTGACGAGGCAAATTCACACCTCATCGATAATACGAAGGGTGGCTGGAGTGCCAAGTATTTTTCTCAGAGCGGTAACGTCTTTACCGTTGACCTGAAGCAGTTGGTTAACGATAAGGGCTATGCCCACCTGCACGCCATTAAGGGTGCCAACTGGGGCAACATCACCATCGAGAGCATGGTTGTGGAACGCAAGGGTAAGGAGAAGCAGATTGGCTGGACAAACATCCTGACCAATAGCAACTTCGAGAGCGATGATTACAGCTCGTTCGCTGTGGTTCTCAGTGGCGGCGAGGCCGACGACGATAAGAAAGCGTATGAGCCTACTACCATTGAAGAAGGTGCCGGTAAGGATGGCTCTCGCGGTTTGACACTGACCACCAAGACGGGTGTTAAGGAAGACTGGTGTACTCAGTTCTTCATCAAGCTCCCAGAGCAGCTGACTGAGGGTACGAAGTGGCGCTTCTCTATGGACGCTAAGTCTGACTATGTAGCTACGTTCGGTGGCGGCTGTCACCAAGAACCGCGTGCATGGAAGATGGGATCTATCATGCCAGAGTTCACTACCAGCACTGACTGGCAGACGCTGACCGCTGAGGGTACCATCAGTGCAGATTTCGTCAGCAATGGCATTATGAGCATTGCTTTCGACCTGAACAGAGACAAAGAGGTTGAAAATAAGTACTATTTCGACAACGTCCGCTTCGAGGTTTATAAAGTGGGTATCTCTATATTTGCAACCTCATACGTTGCCCAGATTGACTTCGGTTTTGATACGAACATTCCAGAGCTGGCTAAGGCTACGGGTTCAAGCCGCGTCGTATTTCCCAACGATTGTGTGATTGTCAAGAAGAATGGTCAGCCGATTGATATTACTTCTGTAGAGGGCTATGACGATGGCCGCTTCTATATTTTCTATAGTGGTGAGGAGATTACCGCTAATGATGAGATGCTGATTACCTTCAACAATCCTACTGGCGACCTGCAGGTGAAGTACACCGGTGGTCCTGATGCAGGCGAGGTTGTCGGCAATCTTACCGACGAGCTGGCCGACTACGACGAGTCTATCGCTGTAGAGGATGCATATCCTTTCATTGCTGTGCTCCCGACGGTAGTAAGTGCTACTCCCGAGCAGGGTTCGTTTAACGTTGCTCCTAGTCTGAAGGAGTTGACGGCTAAGTTCGACAAGAGAGCTGACGTCTCTCAGGCTGTTGCTACCCTCGATGGTCAGGCTCTGACGATTACTCCTGTTAATCCCGATGCAGAAGGCTTCGCTACTGAGATTAAGATGACATACGCTGGTGCCGACCTGGCTAACGGCCGTCACACTGTAAACCTGAAGAAATTCTATGCTGAGGTGATGATTGACGAGGAAGTTTGCGGCGATACAACCTACACGTTCAGCGTTGGTCCCGTTGACGTTGCCGACCTGCCTCAGGACCTCCTTCCTCTGAGCTACTTCAACGATTGTGCCGACGGTGGTGTTCCCGAAGGCTTCATCCTCTATGCTGATGGTCAGGAGGAGCGTACTCCTGGTAATGGCTACGGTTCTGGTAACCGTATGATGAACTTCACCGCTGGTGGTGACTTCACGAAGGGTCTCTATATGCGTACATGGTACACCACTTATGGTGCCAATGACGATACCCACGTGCTTGCCCTGAAGGCTGGTAAGACGTACAACATCTCGTTCAACAGCTGTATGTGGACTAGTAGCGCTGCCCGCTATATGAAGTTCCAGATTATGAATGGTGAGACTGAGGTGTTCTCGCAGGTGGTTGAGCAACTTGTCACTGCCAGTGAGAAGAGAGATCCCGTGAAGGGTTCTACTTTCACCAGCATCGACTTCAAGCCCGAGGCTGACGGTAACTACGTGATGAACTGGATTGTTGCTAAGAATGCTGAGGGTGAACCTACCAACAATGACTGGCAGAACGGTGTCATCCTGGCCAATGTCAAGGTGACTTACATTCCCGAGACTTTCGGTGCTATGGAGATGTACGAGGTTGAGTTGGCTTTGGAGAAGGCTAAGAAGACGCAGGCTGACAACGCAGCAGAGCGCTTTGATGGTGCTACTCAGACGGCTCTGAACGATAAGATTGCTGAGGTTGAGGCTGGTAAGGCTACCTACACCTCTCCTACGGAGTGTGCCGCTGCTGTTGAGGCACTGGGTAAGTGCAGTGACGACCTGATTGCTCATGTCGCTCTCTGCAACAACTACGACCAGAAGATTAAGGACGGTGCTGACGTTGTCCGTCAGCACGCTAACGACAAGTTTACAGGTCTGAACGACTATGCAGAGCTGGTAACTGTTGTCAATAAGTACCATGGTGTATCAGAGATGTTGAACGACGGTACTGAGGAAGAGCCTATCTGGAACAAGCACTACACCTACGACGTGCTGAAGGATGACGCTGAACTGACAGCTGCTGTTGCTGAGTTGACTGACATCGTGACTAAGACGCAGAAGATGTTCACAGTCTTCGGTAAGGATAATAGTGAGGATAGCGATGGTGATTTCGATGGTTTCCTGAAGACTGGTGTCACTGGTGTTGCTCCTATGGTAGAGCGTCTGCGCTTGGGTGCTGAGGCCGTCAGAGTATTTGACCCCGAGAACCCGATTATCGAGGAGGCTCTGAACGCTTTCGAGGATAACGACGAACTGGCTGAGAAGGTGAAGAACAACCTGAAGGTTGCCCTCTATAAGAAGATTATGGCTGGTGAGAACCTGTTCCCCGAGGACGAGCAGACAGGTCTGACTCCAACTTACGACATGAGCGTGTTCTTCAAGAACCCGAACCTCTACTCTCTTGCAGGTACGAAGGAAGTTCCCGGTTGGGACAATATTACTGGTGATGCTGGCGCATGGAGCAGCTGGGACGGTAACGCCAATCACGGCGAGCGTTCTCTGTATCCCGAGGACTGCTGCCTGCATCCGGGTTGGCATGCAGTTGCCCGTACTGAACAGACTGTCTACGACCTGCCTGCAGGTATCTACAACATCAAGTTCCGTGGTAACGACAATAGCACTACCTCTGACGGTACATACGGTTACGTGAGATTGCCCGAGACTGCTGAAGTTGCGGATGGTGGCGAGTTTGACAAGGAAGCCAACACTGCCGGCTATGCTGATGTAAATAATAGCGGTTGGCTTCGTGAGATTCCGAACATTATGGTTCTTGACGGTCAGCTGACCTTCGGTTTCTCATGGGGTCCTGAGTCGCAGGCATTCTTCGGTGCTATCCGTATCATGCTGGCAGGTACTGCTGACGTTGACTACAGTGTTCTCTACGACGAGGTTGCTGCTGGTATCGAGACCGCTGCCTCTAAGGCTAAGGTTCGCGCCATCGAGCTCTACGACCTGAACGGCCAGCGCATCCCCGTTGCCAAGAAGGGCATCGTCATCGTGAAGAAGCAGATGAGCGACGGCACGGTGAAGATGGAGAAGGTGATTAAGTAATCCCTAACATAGCTTAAAAAAGAGGCCGGAAGTTTTGTACTTCCGGCCTTTTTTCTTATCTTTGCGACGAAATGTTCGAAAAGGAAATCAGCGAGTACGAAAAAGTCCGCAGGGAGTATCAACAGAACGTGGCCGACAAGATGGGTCGGGCGCAGTGGATGGAGTACAATGAGATTTTGTTCTCTACCCATTCCTGTGCCATAGAGGGCAATTCCTTTACGGTCGATGATACGCGCATCCTTCGCGAACAGGGACTTGCGATGGTGCCCGTCGGGCGTACACTGTTGGAGTGTACGGAAATGGCCGACCACTTCCGTGCTTTCGACTTCATGGCGAGCCATCTAGACTTGCCCTTCGACGAGCATCTGCTAAAAGAGGTCAACCGTTTGGTCACCGAGCATACACTGAGCTACCGGGCGCCGGGTGCTGTTGCTGGTGACTATACAACCGAGGATATGGCTGCCGGCGATACCGTCTTTGGCAATCATGAAGTGCTGATAGCCCGCGTACCGGCCTTGATGGCATCGACGCAACGTGCCCTTGATGGTGGTCAGCACCCCATGGTCGTGGCCGCCCGCTGG
>Ga0310695_10014628_pt1 | contig 10575 bp, 7 predicted proteins | sample RumenRJG_04DNA_FD_203882 | JGI IMG/M metagenome (GOLD analysis project Ga0310695, IMG submission 203882) | Bovine rumen microbial communities from Lethbridge, Alberta, Canada - RJG_04 (v2) (version 2) | ecosystem: Host-associated > Mammals > Digestive system > Stomach > Rumen | place: Canada... | reverse complement strand
CTGATAGTTTTCAAGAATTGCAAGCATTGCGCGGCCTACGGCAATTGCAGTTCCGTTCAATGTGTGAACATACTTGTTCTTTCCGTCGTCGTCCTTGAACTTAATGTTGAGGCGGCGAGCCTGGTAGTCTGTACAGTTAGAAGTTGAAGTTACTTCTCCGTATTCACCGCCGTTACGTCCTGGCATCCATGCTTCAAGGTCCCACTTGCGGTAAGCTGGAGCACCAAGATCTCCTGTACATGTATCAACTACGTGGAAAGGAAGTCCGAGTCCTGTAAAGATTTCCTCTTCAATCTGGCGGAGTTTTTCGTGAATCTCGTCAGACTGTTCTGGAGTTGCGTATGCAAACATTTCTACTTTGTCGAACTGGTGAACGCGGTAGAGTCCCTTAGAGAACTGACCTGCAGCACCTGCTTCGCGGCGGAAACAGTGTGAAAGACCGCCGTAGAAACGTGGAAGGCTTGCCTTATCAAGGATTTCATCCTGATGGTAACCACCGAGAGTAATTTCTGCTGTAGCTACGAGACAGGTTCCTTCATCTTCGATTGAGTAAACGTTAGATTCGTTTCCGCGTGGATTGAAACCGATTCCCTTAAGAACTTCTTCCTTAGCAACATCAGGTGTAATGAACATCTGAAAGTTGTGCTTGCGGAGTGTATTCAAAGCATACATAATCAAAGCCTGCTCAAGGAATACAGCTTCGTTCTTAAGATAGTAGAACTTAGGACCAGATACTTTTGTTCCACGATCAAAGTCGATGATGTCGAGTAATTCGCCGAGCTGAACGTGATCTTTTGGTTCAAAGTCGAATTTGCGTGGAGTTCCAACCTTCTTTACTTCAAGGTTTTCTGTGTCGAGCTTTCCAACTGGTGCATCAGGGTGAACCATGTTTGGAATCTGGCGGGCAGCTTCTTCAAGAGCAGCTTCTGTTTCTTTTGTTTCAGCTTCAACCGCGGAGATTTCGTCTTTGATTGCTTTTCCTGCAGCAATGAGTTCCTGGCGCTTGTCATTATCAAGTTTCTGCTTCATAGCCTGAGCGTTTTCGTTACGTTTCTGCTGAAGTCCCTGAAGCTTTGTAACAAGGGCAGTGCGCTTATCAAAAAGTTCAACGACCTTGTCTGCATCGGCAGTCATATTACGGTTGATGATGTTCTGTTTTACAGCATCAAGATTATCTTTAATAAATTTGTAGTCAAGCATTTGTATGAATCTCCTTTTAGTTTGTCAATGAATAAGTTACAGTAATTTCTGATGTTACAGTTATGCTTCTTGTTGAAATTGGTGTTGCAGCAGTTTTAGCTTCCGCAAGAGCTTCAAATGAAGAGTTTCCAGAGAAAGAATAGCCTTCAACAATTTCAATTACAGAACCAAGTTTGCATCCGCTTGCGCCTGCCAAAAGGCTTGCTGCATCCTGTGCGTTCTGAACTGCTGCTGTGCGGGCCTGTCTTACTGTGCTTGATTTGTCAGAGAGACGGAATTCAAAGTTTGTAAGACCGTTTGCTCCGTTATAGACTGCTGAATCAATTACTTTTCCGGCATTGTCAAGATTTCTTACTAAAACCGAAATTGTATTAGTAACGGTATAGCGTCCGGCATAAGAGTTCGAATTATCCTGTGTTATTGAATAATCTGCAGTAGAAATATCTGCATCATCTATTCCGTTGTTTTTAATTGCATCAATTACCTTTGTTGTTATTGCTGCATTTTTTTCAGTTGCTACATTTACGTTCCATTCAACTGTTCTTACCAGAAAGTTTAGAGAAAGTAAATCAGGCTTTGCAGAAGCAGTTCCTGTTCCGCTTACAGTAATAGTTCTTGTCTGTTCCTGAGGTCTGTTTATTGTGCAGGAAAAAAGCATTGCAGCTGCTGCTGTAAATGCAAAAAGCTTTAAAAGTTTTTTCATTTTTATTCCCCCTTAGTAGGCTTCCATATAAAATTTTCTTAGATATATAATCCGCTTATTAGCTTTATCCCAAAGTTTGCTTGCAGGATAATTTTTTGTAAGCGTGTTATAAACATTTATTGCTTCTTTTATGTTTTGAATTTCTGACTTTGCTTCAAGAATTTGTCCCTTAAGATAAAGTCCTGTATCGCGGTCAGAGACAGCATACTCAAAAAAGTCATTTACTTTTTCCAGCGCAGCCTTATAGTTTCTTTCATCATAAAGCTTTTGAGCCTGTTGTAAAAGAGTACTGCTGGTTTCTGCAGTTGGATCAGCTGTCATCTGTTCTGTTTTTTCTATAGTTCGTGTTTTTTCTGAACTTGATGCCTGTGTTGTCTGTGCAGAAGAAACTTTATTTGAAACTGTGCTATTTGTTTTTATTGCCGACGATGATTTTGAAGAAGATTCAACTTCAGAAGCTTTGTTTGCATCGTTATCAGATTTTGTTACGGCAGTTGAATCAGTTGTTGAACCATCTTTTGAATTTGGAGTGTTTTTAGCTTCAGTTTCAGATGCTGATTCACTTTCGTTTTTTGAATCAGAATTTTTTCTTAGTGAATTTTTGGTCTCAGGCTTTTTAGGAACAGGAGATTTAAATGCAGGAGCCTGAACATGAGTTTTTCCATCTCCTTTTTGATTCTGAACTTCAACTTCAATATAGTCATCAAGGTAATTGCCGTTTAAAATATCGTTTTTATAAAAGTGAAGGATTTTTGTTCCGGCATTTTTTGCCTGTAATGTAAATTTTGTTTCTACGGTACCAAGCTTTCGTCCGTAATATGCAATATCTCTTGAGCCGTCTGTAATTCCCATGTAAATCCAGCCGGTTCCTGGGTAGGTGATGTCGACATAATCAGAAACTTTCATGGAAACTTTTCTTGATGGGACAACAGGCTTTTCTTCAATTGGTTCAGAAGAAGTTTCCGAAATTTCATCATCTTCTATATCTATAGCGTCTTCTGAAATTTCAGCGACAGTGCTTTCATCTTTATCTTCTTCAGTTTCAATTTCTGAGTTTGCCTGAGAAGCTTGAGGAACGGCATCTTCTTCTGAAACCATTTCTTCCGGCATTTTTGAATCATCTTCCGTAACCGGCGGTTCAAGTGTTGTTACTACAGGATCAGAAAGACTTGTTTCTTCGTCATAGTTTTCGTTTGAATTTTCTTCAGATTCGGAATCAGAATTCTGCTGTTCAAGTTCATCCTGCGATTCATTATCATTAGTTTGGTTTAGAAGAGCATTTTCTTCATCAGAAACATCCTGAACATCATCTTCTTCATTTTCTGAAGTATTCTGATTTTCTTCCTCCTGTTCTTCCGCAGATAATGAATCATCTGTCTGTGGTGCAGCTATAACGTCAGTCTGGCTGTCAGAAGATTCAGAAGGTTTTGAGGCACATGAGAATAAAACAAAAGCAGAAAGAACTGCAGGAACTAAGAGTAATTTTTTCATGGAGCCGCTCCTACAATTTCATTAATCATATTGTCATTTGAATTTGCAAGAGAATCAATTTCTGTGTCAGAAGGCACTGTAAACCATTCATCGGTTTCGCTTTCGTCCCATTTTTCTTTTGTGCGGCGCGAAATATTATAGTCCTTTGGAAGCTCCGGGCTTTCAGGAATTTGAAGTGTTTCTGAAAGTTCCAGAACGTAAGGTTTTTCAGGCTGCTTTTTTTTCTTTTTTTCGATTGATGCTGTAAGCAGAATAAGTCCTGTAAAAAGCAACAGAATAAATGCCCCTGCCGCAATTGCAAGCTTTTTATTTTCCTGACAGAAATTTATCAGGCGTTCAGACAAATCAGAGAATTTTTCATTAATGTTTTCTTTTAGCTCAGAAAAATCCATAAATTAGTCTGACTCCTGCTTTTCAGAATCACTTTCTGTTTTTATACGCTTCGCCGGACGAGGTGGAATTACAATTCCTTCTTCTTCCGGTACATCTTCATCAGTAAATTCATTTTCGCTGTGTTCAGTTTCTTCCGAGCGCTTGATATCCTGATCAAGTCTGAGCGCAATAATCTTACTTACGCCAGACTCTTCCATTGTAATACCAAGCATTGTCGAAGCTCCCATTACAGTTTTCTTGTTATGAGTAATTACAATGTACTGGCTTACGCTTGCAAAGCTTTCGAGCGCAGTAACAAAAGAAGAAACGTTTTTATCGTCAAGTGCGGCATCAATTTCGTCCAAAAGACAGAACGGACTTGGACGAACCTGATAGGTTGCAAAGAGAAGGGCAACCGCAGTCATTGTTTTTTCACCTCCGGAAAGAAGTGCAATGTTTTCAAGTTTTTTTCCAGGCGGCTGAGCATAAATGTCGATACCAGAAGTCAGAATGTTTGCAGGATCTGCAAGTTTAAGCTCTGCGCGTCCACCATTGAAAAGCCGGCGGAACATATTGTGGAAATTCTTTTTAATCTGATTGTATGTTTCTATGAACATTTCGGCAGATTTTGATTTAATTTCTTCGCTTACGCGTACAAGATTCTCAAGAGATTTTTGTGTATCTTCGTAATTTGTACGCTGACGTTCGTAGCGGTCTTTTACTTCATTGAATTCTTCCGGAGCCATAAGGTTTACGCTTCCAAGAGAAGAAAAATCCTTTTTAAGGCCTGAAAGCTTTTCACGCAAATCTGCAGCCGGAGTTGTTATTTTGTACATTCTCTCTTCAAATTCCATAAGGTCTCGCGAATACTGATCCTGGAAATTCTGTTTTACGTTACGAATGTCGTTATCTGCGCTGTTTACAGAAAGGGTAAGCCTTTCGTATTGTTCCTGATATTTATTTTGTTCTTCGCGCTTTTTATTAAGCTTGTCGGTTTTGCCGCTTACACTTGCATTGCATTTTGCAATTTCTTCGTCGATTTTTTTCATTTCGTCGGCAAGCTTTATACCGCGCTGTTCAATTTCTGCAAGCTCATCCTGGAAGCCCATAATCTGATCGTTGATTTCTTCTGCACGTTTGTTTTCAGCAAAAAGTTCATCTTCAGTTTCGCGCAAATTATTCTGTTCGCCTGTAAATTGACGTGTAAGAACTGCTGTCTGCTGTTCACCTGAAGCAATCTGTTCTTTCATTTGAACTTCGTTAAGCTGAAGCTTGCTGAGAGTTTCCTTGTATTCTGAAATTTTCTTTGTAAGATCAGAATTCTGAGAATGAAGTTCTGAGATTTGAGCATTTATATCATCAATTTTCTTAAAATTATCTGAAATCTTTGAATCAATGCCGCGTTTTTTAGTCATAATTCCTTCCGGAGAAAGGAATTCTGTAATAAATGACGGTGAAGCTTTAAGATATTTTGAAACAGCCTGCTCAAGTTGACCAAGTTGATTTTCTGCATCTTCAAAGGCTTCGTATGCTTCTTTGATTGTATTTTTATATTCGTCGCTAGTGTGGTTCAGCGCTGCAAAATCTGAAAAAACATTTTTGCGGCCAGTAATAAAAATTTTCAGCTTTCCGAGAGTTGTTTCAAGTTCTTCACGGGCGTTGCTCATCGCTGTTTCACTGAATCCAGCATCCTTGAGCTTTTCATCAAGTTTTGAAACTATATCTTCGGTGATTGCTGCAAGTTCCTGCTGAAGTACAGCACGTTCTCTCTCTAAATCGCCGATTTGAACTCGAAGTGAATCAGTTTTTCGGTCGTTGTCAGTAATCTGCGAAGAACTGTCTTCAATATTTTTTCTAAATGATTCTATGTTAGATTTTATATCATTAAGCTGTTTTGTCTTTTCATGAAGTACAGCTTTCTGCTCGTCAATTTCATCCTGAAGATTATCTATGCGTTCCTGAATTGCGTTTCGTCTAACTTCCAGTGTCTGAATTTTTTCTTTAAGTTCAGATGCGCGCAGGTTTGATTGTTTTATAAGTTCAAGCTTACCGTTTTTTTCCTGTCCAATTCCAATAAGCTGAGCCTGTTTTGAATAAAGTTCATCATTAAGAGATTTTACTTTGTCTGTGTTTTCAGAAATTGTGTTGTTGATTTCTTCTATTTCAAGGCGAACTTTGTCGCGCTTATCCTGAATTGTCTTTAATTCTTCTTCGTGTCTTGCTTTGTCAGTAACAAAGTTTTTTAAGCGGAGCAGGGTAAGATCAAGCTCACAGCTGTATATATCTTCTTTAAATTTTCTGTATTTGATTGTTTTTTCAGACTGAACTTTGAGAGTGTCATACTGTCGCTTAATTTCGCCCATTGCAATTTCAATCTGAACCATGTTTTGTCTTGTTCGTTCAAGCTCACGTTCTGCTTCAGCACATTCTGCCTTTGAGCGGCTGATTCCGGCTGCTTCTTCAAAAAGGTAACGTCGGTCTTCCGGTTTGCTGGATAGAATCTGGTCGATTTTTCCCTGTTCCATAACAGAGTAGGCAGCTTTTCCAACACCAGTATCCATAAATAGTCTTCGAATTTCTGTAGGACCGGCCGGACGCTTATTTATAAAATATTCTGCGTCACCGGAACGATACAAACGGCGTGTTATTGCAATTTCTTCTTCATCAAGCGGAAGCAAACCTTTGTCATTTACGATTGTAAGTGTAACTTCTGCTGTATTAAGGGCTGGACGACGTTCTGTTCCGTTAAAAATAACGTCTTCCATCTTTTCTGCGCGAAGGTTTTTAGAATTTCTTTCTGCAAGAACCCATTTTATAGCATCAACAACATTACTTTTTCCACAACCATTAGGTCCAAGAAGCGCTGTAATTCCATCCGCAAAATCAATATGTGTTTTATCTGCAAATGATTTAAAACCGTAAATGTCCAGACTTTTTAAAAACACAAAAATCCCTCAAATAACAAAAACTTTATTCTGTTATTATAGCAAAAATACGGTATTGTGTGAACATCTGCGACGGATGGAAAAATTTACTTAGCAGGCTTCACCGCGTTGATCGCAAGTACGCAAAACGGAAGGCTTTTTTTATTTAAGTGTATTTATTCCATCAGCGGCGCAATCACTTTGCCGGAGCGGATTTCTTTTGGATAAACAGTAAGTCCAAGTTTTTTTTCAAGAGTTGCATAGCGGTTCATTTCCCATTCGTCGCCTATAACAACGTTTATTCCGGTTTTTCCAGCTCTTCCGGTTCGTCCGCTCCTGTGAATAAAGAAATCTGTGTCTTGTGGTAAATCCATCTGAATAACGTGAGAAATGTCTGGAATATCAAGTCCGCGGGCTGTAAGGTCGCTTGTGATTAGAATTTTGATTTTACCGCTTTTGAAACGGTCAATTGCTGCTTTTCGCATCTGCTTGTCTGTTTTTGCATGAATGCACGCACAATCAATTCTTTTATACGAAAGTTTTGAGAAAATGTTTTCAACCTGATCCGCTCTTGATGTAAAAATCAGGGCTTTTGAAGGATTTTCTGCCGCAATAAATTTTCTAAGCGTATCAATTTTATCTCTGGCTTCTGCATAAATTGCCCAGTGCGTTATGCGCTTTCTAAGAATATCTTCGGGTGGAAGCAGAATGTTCTCTGATTCAGGAAAAAAGTCTTTTGCTGTTTTGTTAATTGTTGCAGTGCAGGCAATTATCTGGCAATTTTCCGGAAGCAGACTTTTTATTTCCGTCGTATCTTCAATGCATTCTTTTTTTACAAGTCTGTCAGTTTCATCAAAAACTGCTGCAAAAAGATTTTCAATTTTAAGTTTTTTTAAGCGGATAAGCTCGCAAAGTCTGGCTGCAGTTCCTGCAATAATCTGAGGTTTTTCTTTTAATGTTTCGCACTGTCGTTTTATTGGAGAACCGCCTATTAAAAGGGCCGTTTTTCTGTCGGTTATTGATTTTGCGGCAAGATTTATTTGAGAGGCAAGTTCAAATGTTGGTGCAATAACAAGAATTTTTGCATGAACTGTGTCTGAATCTGCTTCGAGTTTTGTTATAAGCGGAAGAAGGTAAGCAAAGGTTTTTCCTGTTCCTGTTTCTGATTCAAAAAGTACGTTTTTACCGTTGAAAATTTGAGGAATAACCTGCTGTTGAACCGCAGTTGGTTTTGAAATGTTCTGCTCTAAAAGTTTCTGTCTTGTTTGCTCTGAAAGTAACGAAAATGCGTTTGAGTTTTCCATATTTGAAGACTATAGCACAGAGTTTTTTTTTCTGCTAGAATGATTTTATGAAAGTTGGAATTGATACTTTTGGTTGTGATCATGCCCAGTCAGGGCTTGGAGCGTATCTTTTTTATTTTATTTCAAATCTCAATCAAACTGATAATTTAGAATTTGAACTTTTTGGAGCAGAAATAGACCGTTATACTTATGGCGTTGACAAGGGGTTTCCCTTTACTGCTGTAAATCTTGGTGAAAATCTTAGAAAAGAAAGATTGTTCCATAAATATGCAATCGGGGCTTTTATAAAGAAAAATCAGTATGATGCAGTTTTGTATCCTGCTGCTGAAAAAGTAATTCCCGTTTCATTTAAGAATCATATTGGAATTGCTGTTGTAAATTCTGTAATTTCTTCATGCCTTAAAAATGAAAATTATTTTTATCGCCATCAGTTAAAAAAGGGTCTTTCTCGCGTTCAAATAATTATTGCGCCTACAGAGTATATAAAAAAGGATCTTGTAGATTGCGGAATTAAAGGAAGTAAAATTAAGGTTGTAAATCATGGGATTGACCATAAACTTTTTTTCCCGCTTCTAGACATAGAAGATGATTTTATTGATGTAAAACCTTTTTCGATTAAGCGTCCATATTTTATTTATGGTTCCCGTTTGAGTGGACCAGAAAAAAAACACATTGAACTTATAGAAGCCTTTAATCTTTTTAAGAAAAAAACAGGGCTTCCTCACAGGCTTGTGCTTGCCGGAAGCGATGGTGATTTTTCAAAAAAAGTTCATGAACAGGCAATTTCCAGTGAATTTTCCAGCGATATTTTTTGTACCGGATATTTTCCGCATGAAAGTTTTGCGCGTCTTTATGCCGGTGCAGAAGCGTGTGTGTTCCCTTCTGTAATTGAAGGAGTTGGTCTTCCTATTCTGGAAGCGATGGCTTGTGGTGTTCCTGTTCTTTGTTCCGATGCAGGCTCGTTGCCGGAAATTGGTGGAAGTGCTGCTGTCTATTTTAATTCTGACAATATAGAAGAAATTGCAGGCTGTATGCAGAAAATTGCAGAAGATAAGGATTTCCGCGAGAAAAAAATTGCAGAAGGTTTAACCTGGTCTTCAAAATTTGCCTGGGATAAGACAGTTGAAAAAACAATTAAATATCTTGTTCAGTAATAAACTAAATGTAATTGGATGTAAAAAAAAAGACCGGAAGTTTTTCTTGAACTTTCCGGTCTTTTCGTTTTAACGTTTTTTAAGCACTTTCTATTTGATTCGGGTACAATTTTATGATATCTGATATGCTTTTTTTGTTTGAGTTTACAATATCTTTTGTAATTGTAACTTTTTTCTTGCCTTTGATGTCAGGAACTTCGAACATAATGTCCATAAGCATTTTTTCAACAATTGTACGAAGTCCGCGGGCGCCGGTTTTTTGCCTTATAGCTTCATCGGCAATTTCTTCAATTGCTTCTTTATCAAATTCAAGATCAACATCATCAAGTTTAAAACTTGCAATAAACTGCTTTGTAATTGCATTTTTAGGTTCTGTAAGAACTGAAACAAGGTCTGTTCTTGTAAGCTCTTTTAATGCAACTGTAATAGGCATACGTCCAATCAACTCTGGAATAAGACCAAATTTTACAAGATCATCTGGTGTAACCTGATTCAAAAGCATAACTCTGTCTTCTTCTTTCATTTCACCTACATCAGAGCCAAAGCCCATTGCGTGAGAGTGAACTCTCTGTTCAATGATTTTATCAAGACCAACAAAAGCACCGCCTAGAATAAACAGAATGTTTGTGGTGTCTATCTGAAGCATTTCCTGATTTGGATGTTTTCTTCCGCCTTGCGGTGGAACACTTGCAACGGTTCCTTCTATAATCTTTAAAAGTGCCTGTTGAACACCTTCACCGCTTACATCACGTGTGATTGAAGTGTTTTCGCTCTTTCTGGCAATTTTATCAATTTCGTCTATAAATACAATTCCTTTTTCAGCTGCTTTAATATCTCCGTCAGCGGCATTAATAAGTTTAAGAAGAACATTTTCTACGTCTTCGCCAACGTAACCGGCTTCTGTAAGGGTAGTGGCATCTGCAATTGCAAACGGAACCTTAAGCCTTTGTGCAAGAGTGCGTGCCAAAAGGGTTTTTCCGCTTCCTGTTGGTCCAATTAAAAGTACGTTTGATTTTTCAATTGTTACGTTTGAATCTTCAGTTTTTACAACCGGTGAAATAGACATTCTTTTATAGTGATTGTATACAGCAACAGAAAGTACTTTTTTTGCATCATCCTGTCCAACAACATACTGATCAAGATACTGCTTAAATTCTTTTGGAGTTGGTACATTCTGAAGGTCTATAGGTTCTCCACCTTCTGTCTGCTGAGAAAGAATTTCGTTACAAATTTTTACGCACTGATTACAGATAAATGTATTTCCTGAAGGACCTGTAATAAGTCTTCTGTCTTTTGATTCCGGGCATCCGCAGAAAAAACAGAATGCATCGTTTGGATTAAATCTTCTCATTTTCATTACTATTTCCTTGCTGCCATTATCTGGTCAATAATTCCGTATTTTTTTGCTTCTTCTGCAGGCATAAAGA
>Ga0310695_10014626_pt1 | contig 10577 bp, 8 predicted proteins | sample RumenRJG_04DNA_FD_203882 | JGI IMG/M metagenome (GOLD analysis project Ga0310695, IMG submission 203882) | Bovine rumen microbial communities from Lethbridge, Alberta, Canada - RJG_04 (v2) (version 2) | ecosystem: Host-associated > Mammals > Digestive system > Stomach > Rumen | place: Canada... | reverse complement strand
TTCGGTGAGTTCGCTGTCGAGGGCATGGACGAGGAATAATTCCCCGGCTGTTCTGAAAGCACCAAACTTAAGAATCTGTAGCAATTTGTAATTCCTACCTGTAAAATATGAGAGGCAGGGTGCGGGGAGCGAACCCCTGCATCCTGCCTTTTATCGTTGGCGGAGAAGACTGTCTCTGCGATTCGGCAAGGCGGAAGGAACCGTGCGGGACGAAAGACCGCGTCACGGAAAAATGCCGCGAATGAATGCGCGGATGTACTCCGGCAGGGATAAAGGGCAGGATGGCTGCACTATTAAAGGAAAAGGAGAATGATCATGCAGCAGTTTGGCGGAAGCAAGGATTATATTGCGTCGGAGGAACTGATCCGGAGCGTCAACATTGCGGCGGCACTTCAGAAGCCGCTGCTGGTGAAGGGAGAACCCGGCACGGGCAAGACCATGCTGGCGGAATCCATCGCCGATTCCCTGGGAATGGAACTGATCATCTGGAACATAAAGTCTACGACGAAGGCCCAGGACGGCCTGTACGTCTATGACACCGTCCAGCGTCTTTACGACAGCCAGTTCGGAGAGCACAGCGTGGACGATATTTCCCGCTATATCAAACTCGGAAAGCTGGGCATTGCCTTCACGAAGGAGAAGCAGGCTGTGCTTCTGATCGACGAGATCGACAAGGCGGACCTGGAGTTCCCGAACGACCTGCTCTGGGAGCTTGATCAGATGGAATTTTACATTCCGGAGACCGGAGAGACCATCAAGGCAAAGCAGCGCCCCATCGTGATCATCACATCCAACGCGGAGAAGGAACTGCCGGACGCCTTCCTGCGCCGCTGCATTTTCCACTATATCGCTTTCCCGGATCAGGAGATGATGGCCCGCATCGTCCGCGCCCATTATCCTGATCTGGAGCAGAATCTGCTGGATGCCTGCCTGAGCGCGTTCTACAGGCTCCGCAGCCTTGCGGGAATCACGAAGAAGCCGGCGACCAGCGAGCTTCTGGACTGGATCCAGGCGCTGATCATCGGCGGCGTTTCCGAGGATGAACTGAAGGAGAAGCTGCCCTTCATCGGCGTACTGCTGAAGAAGACGGAAGACCTGACTCTGGCCGCGAAAGAACACGTTTACTGATCCGGAGGATCGGAATGTTTACAGACTTTCTTTACATTCTGCGGAATTACGGCATGAAGACCAGCCTGAATGAGTGGAACATGCTGCTGGAGGCGCTGAACATGGACCTGAACCATGCAAGCCTCACAGAGTTCTATCACATGTCCCGCGCCATTCTGGTGAAGAAGATCGAGGACTACGACCGCTTCGACCAGGCCTTCGTCGAGTACTTCAAACGCATCGAGTCGCCGGACCAGCTGCCGGAGGAGCTGTACAAGTGGCTCGCCAAAGCCATGGCGTCCACGGACTTCGACAAGGCGGAGATCGATGCCATGTGGAAGGACAAGACGCTGGAGGAGATCCGGAAGATCATGGAGCAGCGGCTCCGGGAGCAGAAGGAGCAGCACCACGGCGGACAGAAGTGGGTCGGCACCGGAGGACAGACGCCCTTCGGCCACAGCGGCTACGCGCCCCACGGGATCCGCGTTCTGGGCCACGGCATGAACCGCAGCGCCCTGATGGTGGCGGGAGAGCGCCGGTTCCGGGATTTCCGCGACGACAGTACGCTGGCCATCCGTCAGTACCAGGTGGCTCTGAAAAAGCTGCGTCTTCTTTCCGACCGCAACGACGGGCTGAAGACAGAGCTGGATATCGACGAGACAATTGACGAGACCTGCAGCAATGCGGGCATGCTGAAGATCGTGATGAAGCGGCCCAGGAAGAACCAGACGAAGCTTCTGCTGCTTATGGACAGCGGCGGCTCCATGTGGAGCTACACGGAGCTCTGCAACCGGCTGTTCCAGGCGGTCCACCGTTCCAGTCATTTCAAGGATCTGAAGATCTATTACTTCCACAACTGCATCTACGATTCCGTCTATAAAGAGCCGACCTGTCTCAGCAAGGACCGGGTCGCGACGGAGTGGCTTCTGAACAACCTGAAGCCGGAGTACAAGGTGATCATCGTGGGCGATGCTTCCATGGCGCCGGATGAATTCGAAGGCACGGGCGTGGGCTTTACCTACTACCGTTACGATTACACCCACAATTTCGATTACGACGAGAAAAACCAGAAGTCCGGGAAGGAGTGGCTGAAGGCCATCCGGAAACACTTCCCCGCGGCGGTCTGGCTGAACCCGCTGCACAAGCGTCTGTGGGACTATGATCACTCCACCTGGACTATCGTCCAGATCCGGAAGATCTTTCCCATGTACCAGCTCAGCGCGGCCGGGCTGGAGCAGAGTATCCAGAAACTGAAGAGTACAGGGCCGTGATAAGAAACGGCCGTGATAATAAGCGCTTCCTCCGGGGAGCGCTTCTGAATTTATGCAGATATTATGTTTACCGAAAGAGATTAGCACTCAAGTGTTGACAGTGCTAACAAAGCGTGCTATAACATGATTTGTTGAAAGGAAAAAGGTTTATTCTGTGGAGGCCGGAAGGCTCCATGAAGGAAAACCGGGATTCCGCAGAAAAGATATCCGTGAGGAGGCAATCACATTATGAAGCTTGTACCGTTATTTGATCGTGTTGTGCTTAAGAAACTCGCTGCTGAAGAGACCACCGCATCCGGAATCGTTCTTCCGGGTCAGGGTGACAAGGAAAAGCCCGGTCAGGGCGAAGTGATCGCGGTCGGCCCGGGCGGCGTTGTCGACGGCAAAGAGATCGTGATGCAGGTGAAGGCAGGGGACAAGGTCCTTTATTCCAAGTATGCCGGCTCTGATGTCGAGGTCGAAGGCCAGAAGTACATTGTCATCAAGCAGAGCGATGTCCTTGCTATCATCGAGGACTGAACATAATTTTGAAGAACAGGGATAAAGGAGAATAAAGCTATGGCAAAAGAAATCAAATACGGCGTCGAGGCGAGAGAAGCCCTGGTTGCCGGTGTCAATGCACTTGCAGATACTGTCAGAGTTACCATCGGACCGAAGGGCAGAAACGTTGTCCTGGATAAGTCCTACGGCGCTCCGCTGATCACCAACGACGGTGTGACCATCGCGAAGGAGATCGAGCTTGAGGATGCATTCCAGAACATGGGCGCACAGCTCGTCAAGGAAGTTGCTACCAAGACCAACGACGTCGCAGGCGACGGAACCACCACCGCTACGGTCCTGGCTCAGGCAATGATCAACGAAGGCGTGAAGAACATCGCTGCAGGCTGCAACCCGATCATCCTGAGAAAGGGTATGAAGAAGGCGACTGACAAGGCAGTCGAGACCATCGCAGAGATGTCCGAGCCGATCAACGGCCGTGAGCAGATCGCGAGAGTCGCAGCGATCTCCGCATCCAGCGATGAAGTCGGCGAGATGGTCGCACAGGCTATGGAGACCGTGACCAGCAACGGCGTCATCACCATCGAAGAGTCCAAGACCATGAAGACCGAGCTGGATGTCGTCGAAGGCATGCAGTTCGACAGAGGCTACATCTCCGCTTACATGGCAACTGACATGGAGAAGATGGAAGCTGTCCTCGAGGATCCGTACATCCTGATCACCGACAAGAAGATCAGCAGCATTCAGGAGATCCTTCCGCTTCTGGAAGAGGTCGTGAAGAGCGGCGCAAAGCTCCTCATCATCGCTGAGGACGTCGAGGGCGAGGCTCTGACCACCCTGATCGTCAACAAGCTGCGCGGCACCTTCAGCGTTGTCGCTGTCAAGGCTCCGGGCTATGGCGACAGAAGAAAAGACATGCTGCAGGATATCGCGATCCTGACCGGCGGTACCGTCATCAGCGACCAGCTTGGCCTGGAACTGAAGGACGCCAGAATGGCACAGCTCGGCCGTGCTAAGTCCGTCAAGGTCACCAAGGAGAACACCGTCATCGTCGACGGCCTTGGCAAGAAGGAAGATATCGAGGCCCGTGCCGCACAGATCAAGGCGCAGTATGAAGAGTCCACCTCCGATTTCGATAAGGAGAAGCTGCAGGAGAGACTTGCAAAGCTGTCCGGCGGTGTGGCAGTCATCCGCGTCGGTGCCGCGACCGAGACCGAGATGAAGGAAGCTAAGCTCCGCATGGAGGATGCTCTGAACGCGACCCGCGCTGCAGTTGAGGAAGGCATTGTCGCCGGCGGCGGCACGGCTTACATCGCAGCTGCAAAGGAAGTCGCAAAGCTCGTCGCCACCCTTGAAGGTGATGAGAAGACCGGCGCGCAGATCGTCCAGAAGGCTCTGGAGTCTCCGCTGTACTACATCGCTGAGAACGCAGGCCTTGAGGGCGCAGTCATCGTCAACAAGGTCAAGGAAGCGAAGAAGGGCATCGGCTTCGACGCTTACAAGGAAGAGTATGTCGACATGGTCAAGAGCGGCATCCTGGATCCGGCAAAGGTTACCAGAACCGCCCTTCAGAACGCGACCAGCGTTGCCAGCACCCTGCTGACCACCGAGTCCGTTGTCGCAAACATCAAGGAACCCGCTCCGGCAATGCCCGCAGGCGCCGGCGGCATGGGCGGAATGATGTAAGCGTTTTAAGAATGAGAGAAGACAGAAATAAGCGAGCCCCCGGGAACAAGTTTACTTGTTCCCGGGGGTGAGTTTATTTCTGGATTCGTGAAAGACGACGGATATCGAGGGACCGAAGGTCCCGAAGATAAGCCGTCGTCTTCAGCACGCGAAGCGTGCGACTCATTCTTAAAACCGCTTCCTGGTCGCGATACGGACGTGAGACGCGAAAAGGAAGCTAACCATTCGCAGGGGAGAGAATCATTCATTCCAGGATACGAATGTTGAGAGCGAAAACCAGACATACCCTTCGTAAAAAAACTAAGCCTGGCTGGGTGAAATCCTCCGGATGCCGGGGGACCTTATTTTTCTCTTACAACTTTTATATTATGTTGACCGTTTTCCCGTAAATTATTATAATGGTTTCGGGCAGGAGCTCCTGCCCGTTATTTTTGTATACGCAGCATACGTATTTTACGCAGCACACGTATCCTCTATGGAGAATATTCAGATGCACAAAGGCATTTTTAAACGTTTCCTCGCCGGTTCGGCAGCGCTGTTTCTGACAGCAGTATCGGTGCTCGCCGGTCCGTCCCCGCTGTTACGCAGCACGGCTTACGCCGGGCAGAGCGCAGTCGTGCAGGCCAGCGCCCTGAATGTCCGCAGCGGACCCGGAACCTCATATTCCCGCGTGGATGAGCTGGTAAACGGATCGCAGGTCATCATTGAGGAAGAGGTCCAGGGCGATGACGGGAAGGTCTGGGCGAAGATCAGTTTCTCCGGCGGCTCAGGATATGTTCAGAAGGCATATCTCGGAACCACCGTTTCTTATTCCGGCTCCAGTGACAGCAATTTTGAGGCGCAGCTGAGTGAACAGGGCTTCCCGGAATCCTACCGGGTATGGCTCCGCGCGGTTCATGCACAGTATCCGAACTGGATCTTCCGCGCCGACCACGTGGGCGTGGACTGGGAAGAAGTCATCCGGAACGAGAGTGTGATCGGCCGCAACCTGGTCGAGAAATCCAGCGCTTCTTCCTGGAAATCCACGGAATCCGGAGCTTTTGACTGGGCTTCCAACTACTGGCCCGGCTTCGACGGCAGCAACTGGGTCGCTGCCAGCGAGGCTGTGATCCGCTATTATATGGATCCGCGGAATTTCCTGAACACTTCCTATATTTTCCAGTTCCAGACCCACAGCTACAATGCTTCCACGCAGACGGCTGAGGGTGTAGAGAAGATCACGGAAGGCACCTTTATGGCCGGTCGTGCTTCCAACTACGGAAGCGCCTCAGGTCCGACTCCCGACGGCAGTGCAAGCCCGGCCCCTGACGGCGGCGTGTCGCCGACCCCGGACAGCAGCGCGGCAGCTCCCGCAGGAGACAGCGGCGCAGGTCAGACATCCGGCAGCGCAGGGCAGACACCGGCCGGCGGAACCGTGGGGATCGCTCCCGGCAGCAGCGGCAGCCAGACCACGGCGGAAACAATACAGACAGCGGAAACATCGCAGGCACCGGAAACATCGCAGACGCCGGAAACCACCCAGGCTGCGGCAGAAACTACCCAGGCAGCGTCTCCTGACACGGCCCTGACGGAGCAGGCAGGCATTTCGCCCTCCGGTGAAGGAACCGGGTTCGCAGGATCGCCGGTCTCCGGAACGCAGACACAGTCCGGCTCTTCCGGCAGCATTTCTTCCGGAAACACTTCCTCCGGCAGCTCTGAGAGCAGCAGCTCCTCCGGCAGCGCGCCGGCATCGTCCGCGCCCTCCGGCGGGGAAGTGATCGGCGTGATCACAGGGGCCCCCACTGCAAAGGTGTTCGATACCCTGAACGTCGGCGCGAAGGCGATGGTCATCGGACCGGACGGCCGCGGATATGACGACAATGCTTCGTCAGGTCCCGGCGCTTCCGGAAGCAGTTCCGGCGGCAGCTCTTCCGGCGCACAGTCCGGCGATGGCAGCGTCAATTATATCGATATTATCATGCGCGCCGCGCAGGAATCCAGCGTCAACCCCTACGTTCTGACAGCCATGATCCTGCAGGAACAGGGAAAGAACGGCACCAGCGACCTGATCAGCGGCAGAAGCTCAAACTATCCGGGAATCTATAATTTCTTTAATATCCAGGCGTACGACGACGGCACCATGAGCGCGGTGACCCGCGGTCTCTGGTGGGCTTCCCAGGCCGGTTCCTACGGACGGCCCTGGAACAGCATTGAGAAAGCCATCATCGGCGGCGCAGACTGCTACGGGGAAAACTTCGTACGGGAAGGCCAGGATACCTTCTATCTGAAGAAGTTTAATGTGACTTCAAAGAACCGCTACCAGCATCAGTACATGACGAATGTCGAAGGCGCGGCGTCGGAAGGCTTCAAACTCGGTCAGGCTTACAGCGAGTCCCTGAAGCAGCAGGCACTGGTCTTCCGGATTCCGGTCTACACCGGTATGCCGGAGACGGCGGCATCCTGCCCGACAAAGGACGGCAGCCCGAACAACAAGCTTAAAGCGCTTTCCGTGGACGGCTTCAGTATTACGCCGAGCTTCTCCATGGATGTAAATTCCTATGACCTGATCGTGGATCCGGGCGTCCAGGGCGTCAATGTCAGCGCTTCCGCCATCGATTCCGGAGCCACTGTGCAGGGAACCGGCTGGATCACGCTTTCCGGCGGAATGGCCCAGGTCACTGTCACGGTAACCGCCGCGAACGGAGATGTGCGCAGCTACACGATCAACGTCGCGAAGCAGGCCGGCGGACAGGCCGGAAACGGCGCGCAGGGCGGAGACGGATCGTCAGGCGGCAGCGGACCTTATCCGGAGGGCGGCGGAGATCCTTCCGCGTCCGGCCCCGGATTTGTTAATTCGGATCAGTCCGGCTTTATCAATTCGGATCAGTCCGGCTTCATCAACACGGACCAGTCCGGCATCAGCAGCAGTCCCGCTCCGGATTCCGGCGCACCCCAGGCCGGAAGCTCAGGAACCGTACAGCTGGTGGGCCCCTCAGGGCAGTAAACTGAATATCAAAGGAGTTCCATGATATGAACAGAACATTTGCAAATCTGCGCAGGCTTCTGACCGCCGCACTGATCGCGGCGGCAGTTTCCCTGACGTCCCTTTTCTGCCTGACGGCATTTGCCATGGACGTGAAAATATCTTTCTCAGATCCTTCGGCGGCCGTGGGGGATACGGTCAACGTCGCGATGCATGTGGTATCCTCGACGGGAGAACCGCTGGGAAGCGCATCGATCATGCTTAAGTATGATCCGGAAGCGCTGGAATTCGTAAACGGCGACAATACGGAAGGCGGCGCAGGATCCCTGAGCGTCAAGGGACAGGCGACGACGGACGCAAAGGACTGGATGTACGGTCTGAACTTCAAGGCGCTGAAAGCCGGCACCTCAAAAATCGAGATCAGCACGGCTGAGATCTATGACCAGGATCAGAAGATTGCCACCATCGCCCACCAGGGAAGCTCGGCGGTCACAGTAACCGAAGGCGGCGGAGAAGGCACTGCGGCATCGGACCAGGCAGTCCTCAGTTCCCTGCAGGTCAGCCCCGGAACCCTGACGCCGGCCTTCGCGCCTGACATTCGCGAATACCGCGTCACCGTTGGTGACGAGGTCACCAGGATCGCGATCAGCGCACCGGCGGCGGATCCGAATGTCAAGGTCACGATCACCGGAAATGAAGACCTGCAGCTGGGAGAAAACACCATCAACTGCAATCTGACCGCTTCGGACGGAAGCATTCTCGGCGGGTATACGATCGTCGTAGTCAAGCAGGAAGGCGAAACCCCGACTGCGGCTCCGGGCGGCGAGGGCGGTCTTTCCGTGACAGTCGACGGAAGCAGCTACGAGATCGCGGAGAGCTTTGACACTACGCTTCTTCCGGAGGGCTGGTCTGCAGAAAGCTACAGCTTCGACGGCAGCTACATCACCGCCGGCAAGGGCAGCGACGAAAGTATGCGGATGATGTACCTGATCGGTGCGGACGGCAGCGGCGACCTGTTCCTTTATGATCAGAACAGCGGCAACTGGGCACCTTACGTCGAGGTGGGCGCGAATGCCCGGAAGATTACCGCAGTGCCGATGGAAAGCGGCGTCACGGTACCGTCCGAACTGACGGAGAGCCGTCTGAATCTGAACGGACGTCCGGTCCTCGGATGGGTCGGAAAAGAAGACAACGGCGAAAACTACTGTGTCTTCTACGGCATGAATCAGGACGGCGGCCGCGGCTTCTACCGCTTCGACCTGAAGGAAAAGACGATCCAGAGATACTTCGCGGATCATGCGGCGGAAGAACCGGAGAACGGCGGAGATAAGGAAAAGCCGGATTCCGCGTACGAGGAACTTGAGAAGAAGTACAAGAACAGAGGCATGATGCTGATCGCTCTGATCCTGGTCGCGGCGATTGCCGTGATCGCGGCGATCCTGATGGCGATGCGGGGCGGCAAGGGCGGCCCTGATGAGCCGGAAGACGAATCAGGAAGTGATTACAGCGAGGACGAGTCCGGCAATTCCGGTGACGCGGAGCTTTCTTCCGCGGAAGAGGACGAGGCCTTCGGACCGGAGCCTGCTCCGGAACCCTTCTTCCCGTCCGCGCCTGCAGGGGCTCCCGGCATGAGACCGGTCCCGCCGGCTGCCTATGCTCCGGCACCTGCAGCTGCTCCGGCGTCTGCAGCTGCTCCGGCGTCTGCAGCTGCTCCGGCACCTGCACCGATTCCGGCACCTGCTCCGGCACCCAAACCAGCTCCGGCACCCACATCCGCACCGGCACCTGCGCCTGCAGCACAGACAGCGCCTGAGGACGAGGATGACGGCTTCGAGGATCTTGATTTTGAGGAGCTGACCTTCGACGATGAAGAAAAGTAAACATTAGCTTATTCGGGACTGTACAGGCAAAGCAGATCTGCATTGCCTGTACAGTCTTTCTTCTTCTTGCTATATCAGGCAATCTGTTATATAATTAGTATAACAACTACCCAAAAGATATTCTGCAAGAGGTGAAAGCATGCAGCTGTATATTGATTTCAACAGTGACGAAGCGTTTTATGTCCAGCTGATCAACCAGATCATCCTGGGCATCGCGACAGATCAGATCCGGGACGGGGACAGCCTTCCTTCGGTCCGCCAGATGGCGGAGGAGATCGGAATCAACATGCACACCGTGAACAAGGCATATTCGATCCTGCGGCAGGAAGGCTTTATCAAGCTGGACCGGAGAAAGGGCGCGGTCATCAGTGTGGACGCAAACCGGCTCCGTGTCCTGGACCACATGAAGCGGGAGCTTGCCGTCGTCCTGGCCCGGGGCATCTGCAACGGCGTGAGCAGGGATGACGCGCACTCCCTTGTGGACGAACTGTATGATGCGTTCCTGAACGGAACGACGGAGGAATTTATATGATCTGCGAAAGATGCAAGATCCGTGAGGCGACCATCTCCTACACCGAGATCATCAACGGCCAGAAGACGGAACACCATTTCTGCACCCAGTGCGCACAGGAACTGAATTTCGGGGCGGCGTCGGTCCTCTTTGACGGGGAATTTCCCTTCGCGAAGCTTCTGTCCGCCCTGTTCGGCGAAGAGGGCGAACAGTCGGATGAGCGCTACGCCCAGATCGTATGCCCGAACTGCGGGATGAGTTATCAGGAGTTTGTGGAGAACTCCCGCTTCGGCTGTCCGGACTGCTATGAAGTCTTCGATCTTCTGATCCAGGACAGCATCAAGCAGATACAGGGAAATGACGTGCACAAGGGAAAACACCCGAAATACGGGCTCCGCATGGTTCCGAAGAGTCTCACCGAGGATCTGAAGGGCACCGGGCCTGAAACATCGTCCGCGGACCATACCGGCGAGGAGAATGCGGTGCTTTCTGCCGAAGACCCGAAGATGAATCGGATCAGCGAGCTCCGCGCGAAGCTGAACCAGGCGGTCAGATATGAGAATTATGAAGAAGCCGCAACGCTGCGGGATCAGATCCGGGCACTGGAAAGCGAGGACTGAAGAGATGGAAAAATGGTATGAACAGGTCCGGATGGAACTCGG
>Ga0310695_10014625_pt1 | contig 10577 bp, 15 predicted proteins | sample RumenRJG_04DNA_FD_203882 | JGI IMG/M metagenome (GOLD analysis project Ga0310695, IMG submission 203882) | Bovine rumen microbial communities from Lethbridge, Alberta, Canada - RJG_04 (v2) (version 2) | ecosystem: Host-associated > Mammals > Digestive system > Stomach > Rumen | place: Canada... | reverse complement strand
AGGTCGGCCGCCGTCAAAAAACTGACGCTTAGCGGCTTGGTTGTTGTACGCACTTTTACCCACGACAACACCAATACTTTTCGGATGTTGAGACTTGACTTTTATTAGCAGGTCTCACTTTTGATGACAGGGAAAGGAGGTGGTTCTTATAGCAGAACAGATTTTTATGAGGGTCGATGAGGTTGCAGCCGAGCTTGGTGTATCCAACTCTTATGCTTACAGGCTGATCCGGGAGCTGAACAAGGAGCTCAAGGCTGCCGGCTGCATCGTCATCAACGGCCGCATTGATCGAAAATTTTTTCATGAACACTTATATGCCACTCAGCAGAGAAAGGAGGACTGAACTATGGCAGCATTCAAAGACAAGAAAAACGGCACATGGTATGTACAGTTCCGCTACACCGACTGGACCGGCGAGCGGCAGCAAAAACTCAAGCGAGGATTCACCACCAAGCGTGAGGCTCAGGAGTGGGAACGTGAATTCCTTCGCACCAAACGATCAGATCCGGATATGAGCTTTGAGAGCTTTGTGAAGCTCTATGAGCAGGATATCAAGCCAAAGATACGGCTGAACACCTGGCTTACCAAAGAATCCGTAATCGAAAGCAAGATCCTGCCATATTTCAAGAAGCGTAAATTATCGGAGATCACGCCGCGAGATGTGCTGACCTGGCAGAATCAAATGTTGAAGCAGAAAGACAAAGCAGGGCAGCCTTATTCCCCCACCTATCTGAAGAACATCAACAATCAGCTCAGCGCCATCTTCAATCATGCGGTACGCTTCTATGGTCTGCATGAAAATCCCGTCCGGAAGGCCGGAATCATGGGTGAGAAAGAAAGCAGCGAAATGCTGTTCTGGACGAAAGAGGAATTTCTGTTGTTCATCGATGCGATGATGGATAAACCCATGCTCTACTACGCCTTCGAAATCTTGTATTGGTGTGGTATCCGTGAGGGTGAGCTGCTGGCATTGACATCTGCGGATTTCAATTTCAGAGAAAAGACGCTACGGATCAATAAATCGTATCAGCGGATCAAAGGCGAGGATGTGATCACACCACCAAAAACGAAGAAAAGCATCCGCACGATCACGATCCCTGATTTCCTGTGCGATGAGATCCAGGACTATTTCAAACAGTTTTACAGTCTTCCGGAAGACGCGCGGGTCTTTCCTCTGTCAAAGAATCAGCTGACAAGAGGCATGGAATACGGCTGCAAGCAAAGCGGTGTGAAGAAAATTCGAATCCACGATCTCCGCCACAGCCATGTTTCTCTGCTGATCAATATGGGATATTCTGCTGTAGCAATCGGAAATCGTGTGGGACATGAGAGCGTGGACATTACATTCCGGTACGCCCATATGTTCCCAACCGTGCAAAAAGAAATGGCGGATAAACTTGAAATGGAGAGGGGCGTATGAAAATGTCAGCAAAAAACAGAGATGAACACAAGCGTCTTAGAAATATTACCGTAGGTTTCCGAGTATCGCCCGAGGAAAACGAGCAGATCAATATTGCCGTGGCGCTCTCCGGCCTGCCGAAACAGGAATACTGCTATCGCCGATGCCTAAACCGGGATATCGTCGTACAGGGCAATCCGAAAGTGTACAAGGCGCTACGGACGCAGCTTGCCGCTGTTCTCGATGAGCTGAAACGCATCGAGACTGCCGGGGAGATCCGGGACGAGCTGTTGAACAACATCGAGTTGATCACACGGACACTGTATGGCATGAAGGATGAGCGACGATGACGAGAGAAAACGAAACGACTGTCCTCAACACATCTGTTGGCGCAGATGAAGGACAGCCGATCTCAATATTCCAACGATGACACTTTATCATATTTTTGGGAAGAACTCAATAGATAATCATGAAAAACAGTTTTTAAGTTTGCAGAATGTGAGATTTCCTGTAGGGGATCTCACATTCTATTTTGAAAAAAGATGTTGCCGCACAGTCGGCAGAAAGGAGACAATCATCATGAAAAACACAAACAATACAGTCGTTATAGGGGTTGATCACGGTTATGAAAACATAAAGACGGCCCACGCAATTTTCAAATCGGGCGTGATGGCTTTTGACGCCGAACCGCTCTTCACACACAACATGCTCGTCTATGAAGACAGATATTACATCATCGGAGAAGGACACAAGGAGTTTGCCGCGAACAAGGCAGACGATCAGGATTATTACATCCTTACCCTCGCGGCAGTTGGAATTGAGCTTCATCTCCGCAGAGTGACCAGCGCTCGCGTGCATCTGGCAGCGGGTCTTCCGCTCACCTGGGTGGGTGAACAGAAAGCAGCTTTCAAGGCATATCTGCTGCAGAACAAGGAAGTGGATTTCTCCTTCCGCGGAGAGCGCTATCATGTGGAGTTCGTCGGCGCAGACATATATGCGCAGGGCTTTTCCGCTGTGGCGAATGAACTGCAAAAGTTCAAAGGTGTCAACATGCTCTGCGACATCGGCAACGGCACCATGAACATCATGTATATTATCAACGGGAAACCGGTCATGAGCAAGTGCTTCACTGAAAAGTACGGCACATTCCAGTGCTCGCTTGCTGCAAGGGAGATGGTGCTGCGCAAATTCGGCTTTACACTGAATGACGCGGTGCTGGAAGAAGTCCTGCGTACCGGCGAGGCGGACGTCGGCAAAGATCAGCTCGAAGTGATCCAACAGGCAGCGACTGAATATGCTGACGGTATCATGCGCCGCCTGCGCGAACATGAGTATAACCCGGAGCTGATGAAGCTCTATGTGATCGGCGGTGGAGGCTGCCTGATTCAGAACTTTACAGACTATGATCCCAACCGTGTCACGATCAATACGGACATCTGTGCCACAGCCAAGGGATATGAGCTTCTGGCATCCAAAATGCTCAGTCGGAAAGGCGCATGATGGAGCGGACAACGATCAACACCAATATCCGGCTGAACCTGAACAAGCCAGAGGATCGACAGGCATGGGAGTATTTGCAAAACATGGACCGAAAGAAATACAAGTCATACAGCCGCGCAGTCGTTGCAGCGATCAACGACTACTTTGCCAGGCAGGACAGGCTTGCCAATGATCAGTTTTTGGAATCCAGAGAAAAAGAGGATGCTTTTCTGCAAAAGATTTTGGATACGATCCGTGAAGGACTGCAATCCTCGGATGCCGGGCTTGCCGGTTTATCCGCGCTTCTGCAAGCTGTCCAGTCTGCATCCCTGCCTGCGCTGGAAACTATGACTGATGAAAATCTGGATATTGCGATGGAGTTTATGGATAGCCTGTAATACTGCCACTTTGAAGCAGTTTTACTGCTGCTTTTTGGAAAAGTGGCTATAAAACGATGTGCAGCTACTGTCACAATTCCGGTGTTTGTACTGGAATCGTGATTGTAGCTGCACTTTTTATGGATTCTGCTGCTACTCTTTGAAAAACTGACAGAAAGGAAGGGTAAAATTGACAGAAAACGAAAAGAAGCTGATTCAGGCCAGGCACCGACTGGAGGAAGCCCAGATGAGAGATCGCGCAAAGGAACGAAAGGCCCGGACGCGGCGACTGATTCAGGAAGGTGCTTTGGTCGAAAAGTATTATCCCAATGCGGCAAAAATGAGCTTGGAGGAGTTAAACGAGGTATTACGAGAGAAATTCAAATGACGGAAGTTGGGGCGTTCTGAGGGGACCGGGGGCGCTCCGCTTTCTTTTTGTCCCGAAGGGCGCACTTACTCACCACCGGGCCGCAGGCCCGGCGGTGGTAGCCTTCCCGTTGGTCAGGCCGCGCGCTCTGCGAGGCGGATGCGGCTCCTGCGGGAGCCTACAGCCAATGATGCCGAGACTGCGGTCTTGGTCATCATTGTCTGCGCGGAGGGAGCGGTACACCTCTCCCTCAGCCTGCGAAAACCTGCACCCAGCAGCTTTATCGCAGAGGCAGGCCATCCGGCCTGCTTTCTCTTTTGCGAAAGAGAAACAGAAAAAGGAAATACGGAGGTGATAGCGACTGGCAATATACCACCTGGAAGCAAAGGTCATCAGCAGGGGCACGGGCCGATCCGCGTGCGCAGCATCGGCCTATATGAGCTGTTCCGCCATCTATAACGAGTACGATGGCGTTCAGCATGATTATACACAAAAGCAGGGCCTCGTCTGGGAACATATTTTCCTCCCGGACTTTACACCTGTAGAGTGGCAGGAACGCGCAAAGCTCTGGAACGCCGTGGAAGAAGCTGAGAAAACGAAAGACAGCAGACTGGCCCGCGAGTTCGTCGCCGCCTTGCCTATTGAACTGGGCAAGGACGAATGGGTCGATCTGCTGTCGAAGTTCATTCAGGAGCAATTTGTGGACGATGGCATGTGCGCGGATGTGGCGATCCACGATACGGATGGGCATAACCCCCATGCGCATATCATGCTGACCGTGCGTCCGCTCAACGAAAACGGCACCTGGCAACACAAGACAGAAAAAGAATATCTCTGCGTGAAGGACGGCGAAGAACGGGGCTTCACCGCCGCCGAGTTTAAGGAAGCGCAGAAAGACGGCTGGGAAAAGCAATACCAATACAAGGTCGGCAAGAAAAAAAGAATACATGACACCATCCGCAGCCGAGGCGCAGGGGTTGGAGCGCGTGTCCAAGTACCCGAAAAGTACCAAGTATGGCAGGCAGAATCCAACCTCCGAGCGATGGAACAGTGAGGAGCAACTTGTGAAATGGCGCGCGGCTTGGGCGGATGAGGTCAATCTCTTCCTGGAACAAAAGGGTCTCGACGAACGAATTGATCACCTCAGCTTTGCCGAGCAGGGCAAGGACGAACAGCCAACGGTCCACGAGGGCGTGGCTGCCCGCGCGTTAGAGGACAAAGGCTTCGTCTCAGACCGCTGTGAGCTGAACCGACAGATCAGGCGGGACAACGCCCTGCTGCGTGAGCTCAAGGACGAAATGAAGAAACTGTTTATGGCTGTGCAAAACACAATTCCCGCTCTTGCAAAAGCATTTGAGAAATTGCGCGCCAGGATGATTGTCATGTCATATCAGATCATCCATTCACGGCGTTTTGCAAAACGAGCGCAATCTGATCTTTCGGAGATCCGCCCGCTCCTTCGCAAGTATGATAGGATTGTTTCAGAGATGAAAGAAAGAATAACGGACCGGCAGACATTGCTGACTCAAAGAGAAGCTCTCACATCTTTCCAGTTTTCTGCGCGAAAAAGAATTGACCAAGATCTCACAAAGCTGACGGAGGAACTGGAAGAATTACAATATTACAAAAACGATATTCAAATGCAGTTCGGTAAGCATAACGCGAAAGAAATGAAAGAAGTCCGGACATGGATTAACAATCGAGAAACTGAACTAAAGAAAGCCAAAGATTCTCATGCAAAATATAGTGCTTTGCTGGATTCTGCCCTTTCGGATTATCGCAAGTTGGAACGGCAGGTAAAAGACGCTGATCCGCAGATGCTTGCCGATGCAAGGCTGGCTATTCGTGCCGAGGAAGAACAGAAGGTCATTTCCGCTTTGCAACAGGGTTACGGTCACGCTTATGATCCCGATGCCATGCAGGCAGCCAAAGACAATATTTTCAATCTTCTTGAAGATAAAGAAATAGACGTTCAGCACCAACCCACAAGTCCGTCGCAAAGACAACGGAAAAAGCACGAGCAGAGACAAAAGGAGAAGTCGGAAGGCCATAGCCGTTAATCGAATCGTCGCGTAGAGTTCACACCACGATGACGCCCTTGATATGTATGCTATAATAAAAACTCTTATATATTTTTCCACAATTTCTGTAACCTTCATCTCTAAACCGGTTTTATTAGGGTGAGGGACCTCAGAAAGGAGCTTACATACAATGGACGATGCAAAAATCGTAGACCTTTACTGGTCACGGTCAGAGCAGGCAATTTTGGAAACGGAAGCCAAATACGGCAGGTACTGCAGAACGATCTCCTACAACATTCTGGCAGATACCTCGGACGCGGAAGAGTGCGTCAACGATACCTGGCTCAAGGCATGGAACTCCATGCCGACGCACAAGCCATCATTGCTTGCGCCGTATCTGGGCAAGCTGACCCGTTGGCTGTCGCTGAACCGCCTGCGGGATGAGAACAGTCTTAAACGGGGAGGCGGGGAGCTGCCGCTGGTACTGGATGAACTTGCAGAGACACTTTATTCCGGGATGGATACCGCTCGGGAACTGGAGATTAAGGAACTGAACCGGGAGCTTCGGCACCTGCTGGACGAACTGGGAAAGGAAGAACGGGACGTGTTTATCAGCAGATACTGGTATGTGGCGTCTATTGCGGAAATCGCTGAGAAAAGCCGCTTTTCCGAGAGTAAGGTCAAGACCATGCTCCACCGCACTAGGAAAAAACTTTTGCAGCAGTTGAAGGAGGAAGGACTATGCTGAACAGCGAAAAGGCGATGCTTGCCATGAACGATATAGATGATCTGCATCTGGAGAGCGCCCGGCAGATGCTGGGATATTCAACGAAGGCAAAAAGAAAGAGCGGCGGAAGCGCGAAAAAGATTATTCGCATTTTCGTGCTTGCCGCCGCACTGACAGGATTGATCACCGCAGGCGCGTATGCCGCGGGCTTTCTCGGATCAAAGGCAATTGTAATCCCAGAGTCGCAGACGGAAAGCGGCGAGGCGCTTGTCTCCATTACGCAGCCACAAGCTGTCCCGGAGGAAATGAACAGTGAAATCCATGCAAAAGTCGAAAACGCCCGTAATGCCTGGGAAGAATGGCGCACATGGCGGGAGACGAGTCCTGATCTGCCGCATGAACCCACGGTTTTTATGCCGCCGAAAGGTGCCTCTATATCCAACTATGTTGAGAATGAGGACGGCAGCTACACGCTTTACTATTATGATAAGGAAGCATTGAAGTTAATCTATGAGAGTGAAAACGGAGAACCGGATTTTTCCGCCGCCGAGCCGATAGAGGTGCGCAATGCCACTGCAGAAGAAATGGCCATGCGTGAAGAATGGCTGGCGTACATTAACCTGTCATACGGCGATTATGATTTCAATTACGACATTCACAATGAAACCGAGGCGGCAAAACTAGAAGAGATTGCCTCAAAGCATGGTTTACGCCTGCGCCGCCGCAGTACGCTTCTCTGGAGCAAGGAGACCATTGCGGAGTCCGAGGCCGAGATGAACGCAAAAAACGGCACGGATTTTCATACTGATACCAGCGACCCGCGCTTTCTCAACAACCGAGAGCTGTGTGAGCGTGTAGCGGATGTAGCCTGCCGTGGGCCTCTTTTCCGTGAGATCCCGCGCGGTTTTGATAAGGTCTACTATTTTGATGAGGGAACCTTCTGCGTAAGCTACGATCAGCAGCTTGCGGATGGACGACGTGTGGACTGCTACGGCTATAACTCCATGTACGCCACGCTCTCCAGCGGACGGGAAGTGGTGTCTCAGATATCGGAGTCGGAGCGGTTCCAGACCCGGACGCATACAGCGCCGGACGGTACAGAGCTGACGATCATGCAGAAGGACAACGAAGCTTTCTTGTATGTATACCTCTCGGATTCCTTCTTCGAGATGCACATACAGAGCGACAGCGCCTTGTCCGATGCGGATGTTGATGCTGTCGCGGATAACCTGAATTACGGCAATATCGGGAAGTAAACTGTCCCATTGAAAAAACATTTTATAATCCCCGTAAGATCCGCCTGCCGATTGCGAGTATATAAGTGAGGCGGGAAAGGAAGTGACGCATTTGGAGGACAGCAAAATCATCGACCTGTTTTTCGCGCGTTCGGAACAGGCCATCGGTGAGCTGGACAAAGCACACGGCGCGGCTGTGAGAAAAACAGCCGGAAATATCCTACGGGATCGGCTGGATGTGGAAGAGATCGTAAACGATACATACCTCGGGGTCTGGAACTCTATTCCGCCGCATCGCCCGGAGCCCCTGGTCAGCTTCGTTTGCAGGATCGCCCGCAATCAGGCGGTGAGCAGGCTGCGCGGGGCGAAAGCTGCCCGGCGCAACAGTGAGTTCGATTTGGTACTGGACGAGCTAGCAGAGTTCCTTCCATCGGACATGGACGTGGAAGAAGACTATGCCCAAAAGGAACTGGCAGCCGCAATCAACCGCTTTCTGTCCACGCTTGACTATGACGACCGCTATCTCTTTGTCCGGCGCTACTGGTTTGCCGATCCTGTTAATGAGATTGCCGCCGCGATGAACACAAGGGAAAACCGTGTCTCCGTGCGTCTTTTCCGCCTCCGCGAGAAATTGCGGAACACTTTACAAAAGGAGGGCTTTATCGTATGAACCGGGAACAGGCATTTGAGACCCTTTCTGAGCTTGACGACAGATTCATTGCCGAGGCGATCCGCTACGCGCCCGCAGATGCTTTGAAGCCCCCGGAAAGGATCGTACAGGTGAAAAAAAGAAAGATTTTAGCGATTGCATTGGCGGCGGCACTAATTCTTGCGCTGGGCGCTGCGGCCTATGCGCTGTCGGGGATTCCCCGTTTTACAGGCACCCACCGTATGCCGAAAACGGCAGAGTATGACACTTTGGAGAAGCTGTCAGATGTTGAAGAGGATGTGGGCTATCCCGTGACAGTGCCCGCACAGTTTTCCAATGGATACGTTTTCTCTAAGTTGAGCGTGGACGGCGAGGCCGTGTATGGAGACGGCAACGAAGTTTTGAAGGAATACTACGGTGTCCATGTAACTTACACCAAGCCAGACGAGCCGGACATCATTCTCAATCTCACTCCGGTTCTGGAACTGGAGTGCGGCGGCGAAGCGCTCGAGCCCAGCGAGCGCCGGACAGTGGATGGTGTGACCGTAAGCCTCAACCTTGACCATTACAAGGTCGTCCCTGAAAATTATGAACAGACAGAAGAGGATCTGGCCCGTAAGGCCGCCGGACACTATTATATCTCCTGGGGTTCGGATGAGATCATGGAATACGACATGGCCTTTGCCGACTTTGTGATGGACGACGTAAACTATACTCTGATGGACATGTACGCATCGGGAAGCTCCTTTGATACCCTCACACAGATGGCAAAAGAAATCTTAGGCACGACAAAGAACTGAAACACATTTCGGAGCCTGCTTCCCTTGATGAGGAAGCAGGCTCCGAAGCTTTGAGGATGTGCTATAATGCTGTAAAAATATTTTCTCAAATCTTCATCCATTTCAGAAATTTCTCCGTCTATATAAGTGTAAGGACCTTACAGAAACGAAGGAGGAAACATCGTGGAAGACAGTGGTATTATCGATCTATTCTTTCAACGATCCGAGACAGCCATAGAGAATACCTCAAAAAAATATGGTTCCTATTTGAGCAGCATTGCCTATCGAATCTTAAACAGTCTGGAGGATTCCGAAGAGGTCGTAGATGACACATATCTGCGAGCATGGAACGCCATTCCGCCGACCCGTCCCAAAGTGTTGAAGCATTTCCTTTCCCGCATCACGCGAAATCTTTCCCTTGACAGGCTTCAATATTATGCGGCAGGAAAGCGAAACGCGGAAACCGTTGCAATGCTGGAGGAACTTGAAGCGTGCCTTCCTGATCCTCACGGCAGCGCCGAGTCAGCATTGGAAGAAAGCGAGCTCACAGAGATTCTGAACCACTTTCTCGGAGAACTGGAGCCTTTGACATGCTGCGTTTTTCTCTCCCGATATTATTACGCGCATACAGTGAAAGAAGTCTCCGAGCAGTTTGACTTGTCGGAAGGGAAAACGAAGTATTTGCTGACAAAGGCCAGATCAGCATTGAGATCCAGACTGGTAGAGGAGGGAATCACCGTATGAATGACTTTCGGCTGAACAGAGCTTTGACACAGGTCGATGAGCGCTTTCTTACCATGGTGGACCGTAAAACAATGGAGGTTCAAGCCATGAAGCAAAAAGCAGTGAGAACAAAGAAAATCTTCAGAATTATATTGATTGCAGCCGTGATTACTGCCCTGATGGGCGCGTCTGCGTATGCCATCAGCAGCATTCATGCCGCACGACAGGAGCGGATCAAAGCACAGCTGCAAATACAGGAAAATGCGGTAAGCGGTTACACGGAATACTCAGAGCTTGCACAGAGCGAGGAACAGGGCGAAGCCGTACCAAAACCAGAACCGCAAATCCAGCTGATTTCATCCATACAGCGCGGCGACCATCAGGAAATCTATTTCAGCGTTTCTCCCGTCCCGGAGGAAATTGCGCATCGCTTTTTCTTCGGAAATATGGAGATCGAGTTCACATATTCTGCAAGCAATGAACCGATTCCGGAGGACAGCTGGTATACGGCTGGTCAAATTAACTCTCCTGTGCATAAAAGCTTCTCAAATCCGGTTCCCTACACAGAAGGTCATGAGGCGGAGCACATGATCACCAGGAGCTCCCAGACCGGGCTGCCCGATGAAAGCGGAGTTCAGAGCTGGGTGACATTTGAAGTGGTTGACCCGGACTGGTTCCTGCCGATCCTGATGGAGCACTCCTATGACCGTGAGACGGAAAGTTTGATGCTGATGTGCTCGGTCTATCGCAAGACCGTCGATTTTTCAAAACCGGTATATTTTTCGGTTCGATGCCTGGACGGGCCTTCGGTCTGGACGGAT
>Ga0310695_10014624_pt1 | contig 10578 bp, 1 predicted proteins | sample RumenRJG_04DNA_FD_203882 | JGI IMG/M metagenome (GOLD analysis project Ga0310695, IMG submission 203882) | Bovine rumen microbial communities from Lethbridge, Alberta, Canada - RJG_04 (v2) (version 2) | ecosystem: Host-associated > Mammals > Digestive system > Stomach > Rumen | place: Canada... | reverse complement strand
AACCCAGCATTCCGTCAAAGAACTGCAGGGAATGGGCATTCACCCGGATATCATCGTTCTGCGCTGTAACGAACCACTCGAAAAAATGATCCTTCAAAAAATTGCCATGTTCTGTAACGTCAGACCGGATTGTGTGTTTGAAAACCGCACGCTGCCTGTTCTTTATGAAGCACCGCTCATGCTGGAAGAACAGGGTTTCTCCGGAATTGTCTGTCGGGAACTGGGTCTTACTATACAGGAACCGGATCTGAAGGATTGGAAAGCTATGGTAGAGCGTGTTAAATCCGCAAAAGCTCAGCTTACCATTGGATTGGTTGGCAAATACGTGCAGCTTCACGATGCCTATCTTTCTGTCGCGGAGGCTCTGCGTCATGCCGCTTATGCCGAAGGAGCTGAGGTTAATATTCAGTGGATCGACAGTGAAACCGTGACCGAAGGTACCGTTAGATCCCTTCTTTCTCCTTGTGATGGCATTATTGTTCCGGGAGGTTTTGGAAGCAGGGGAATTGAAGGAATGATCACTACAGCTGCCTATGCAAGACAAAACAAAGTTCCTTATCTTGGCCTTTGTCTGGGAATGCAAATCGCGGTCATTGAGTTTGCGAGAAATACTTGTGGTTTTTCTGATGCTAATTCCGGAGAGTTTGATCCCACATCAACTCATAAGGTCATTGATTTCCTTCCGGGCCAAAATGATGACGTTGCAAAAGGCGGGACGCTGCGTTTGGGTGCATACCCCTGTAAAATTCTTCCCGATACACAGATGGCTCGCTGTTATGGGAAAGAAATGATCCAGGAACGTCATCGTCATCGTTATGAATTCAACAATGAATTTCGAAAAGAATTGGAATCCGCCGGCCTGACTCTCAGCGGGACCAGTCCTGATGGCAGTATTGTTGAGACTGTTGAAATCCGCGAACATCCATTTTACGTCGGCGTTCAATTTCACCCGGAATTTAAGAGCCGTCCAAACAAACCACACCCGCTTTTCTATGGATTTATTCAAAATGCGGCTATGCGGAGAACACAGGATTGTCTTTGTTGAAATTGGTGACGCTGTTCGCACATCCGCATTCGTTAAGTTGATAGAAACAAAAACGGTAATTGGAAAATTGCAACTGAACAGACGATTGAGCAATCTATATTAAGTCCACAGTCACCTTCGTATGTCTGGTTTATGACCTGACAGTGATATTACCTTAGTGAAAAATGAAAACCGCATATCAAATTTTGTAGTTGTGATATGTACCCTCTTTACTGGACAAACCAGTAAGGAGGAAGGATGTAGGTTGTAGTAATGGAGAATGAAGAATGAAGAATGAAGAAATATGTTGGCAGTCAGTGGATATCCGATAATCTCTGACCACTGAACATTGACCACTAACTTGCCCCTGGTCCCTGATTCCTGATCCCTGAAGGAAGGTGGGTCGGGTTAAATTGAAAAATACCGGGGGTGCCGGTATTTTTCATACTATCTTCCGAACCGTTGACTTTTTAGTTCGTAGAATTGTTATAGAAATAATTGTAGGAATAGAATCCGCACGGACCGTTGTCGCTGATCCACAGGGCGATCGGGTTGACGTTGTACAAGGACTGCGGGATGCTGAAGGTCAGTGTCTGTGCAGTGCCGTCGCCGGTTTCAAATGTACCGACCGGAATTCCGGAGAAGGTGACAGTGGTGTGACCCTTCGGGGCCGGGCCGGGTTTGGATGGTTCTTCATCGATGGGCTTGAAGCTCGGAGCGGGTGCCGGGGCACAGGGATCACACGGAATGGGTGCCGGGCCGGGTTTCGGACCGTGATGGTGCGGAGCAGGCGGCATCGGAGGAGTCCAGGGATCCGGTACCCAAGTCTCGACATAGTAGCCCATAGAGACGGTGAAGGTGGAATCCTTCGGGAAGTTTGCGGTCGTGAATGTTACGGATCCGTTGCGTTCAACAGCGTTGATCTTCACGGTCGGGGTGACATTGAAATTGCATACCAGAACCGGGATCTCTTCAACTGCGGTTTCTTCTTCGACTGTAGTTTCTTCGACAACAGGTTCTTCTGCAGTTTCTTCTGCAGCAGGTTTTACGATCGTTTCTTCAGCAGCCGGTTCTTCTGCAGTTTCTTCAGCAGCGGGTTCTTCTGCCGGTTCATCGGCGACAGGTTCTTCAGCAGCGGGTTCTTCAGCCGGTTCTTCGGCAGCAGGTTCCTGGGCTGTTTCTTCAGCAACAGGTTCTTCAGCCGGTTCTTCGGCAGCAGGTTCCTGGACTGTTTCTTCAGCAACAGGTTCTTCAGCCGGTTCTTCGGCAGCGGGTTCCTGGGCTGTTTCTTCAGCGGCGGGTTCTTCAGCCGGTTCTTCGGCAGCGGGTTCCTGGGCTGTTTCTTCAGCAGCAGGTTCTTCAGCCGGTTCTTCGGCAGCAGGTTCCTGGGCTGTTTCTTCAGCAGCGGGTTCCTGGTTTGCCAGAGCGATCTCGCCTTCTTCAACAGCCGGCTCTTCTGCCGGGATGTTTTCGAAGGAAGCAAGGAAAACGCCCTCGGCTCCATCCTCAAGTTTGAGGAGAATATTGTTCAGACCCTGGAATTTTGCCGGGATCTTGATCGGAACGCTCAGGCTGCCGCCGCTTTTGCTGTTGAATCTGGCCACAGCTGTATAAGCTTCCGGATTCTCTTCGGAAGCCAGGCTGACGGTGTACGTGGTGTCAGCGGGGAAGTTCTTGGTGATCAGGACGATTTTTTCATCGGTGATCACTTCTTTGATCTTGATCCCCGGATTGCTGTTGTCTTGTGCGAAAACACTGCCACAAACCGACATCAGGATCACGAACAAGCTCAGCATCAGTAATAATTTCGTATGTTTCATATATGTCCTCCTAAATACGCCGGTCTCAAATCGGCAGTATCCTAACACCTTTAAATGGTGCAAGAATCAAGCCAATCAGCAGGGGAATTTTCAGCATTTGGAGAGCAGTCACGGCGGAGCGAGGAGAATGAAGAATGCGGAATTTGGAATGGAGGAAGAATGAAGAAGGAAGAATGAAGAGGGTAAAAACCTGAGCGCTCATCGGACGGGGCCGCTTGTTTTCCCCGGCGGTAATTGGAAGAGGCCAGACCCCCGTTGGGGATCAGGCCCCTATTATGACGGGGACTGACCTGCGGAGCGGGTCTGTCCTCGGTACAACGAGCATCGGGGAAAACCTAAGCACTCATCAGACGGGGCCGCTTGTTTCCCCGGCGGTAATTGGAAAAGGCCAGACCCCCGCTTGGGATCAGGCCCCTTTTTTGACGAGGACTGATATGCGGAGCGTGTCTGTCCTCGGTAGAACGAGCATCGGGGAAAACCTAAGCACTCATCAGACGGGGCCGCTTGTTTTACCGAGCGGTAATTGGAAGAGGCCAGACCCCCGTTGGGGATCAGGCCCCGTTAATCAGGGGACTGACATGCGGAGCGTGTCTGTCCTCGGTAGAACGAGCATCGGGGAAAACCTGAGCGCTCATCGGACGGGGCTGCTTATTTTCCCGAGCGGTAATTGGAAGAGGCCAGACCCCCGCTGGGGATCAGGCCCCTTGTTTATTCAATGTTATAAAATTTTAAGATAATAAGGTTATCTGCTGATAATACGACTGATTTTGTGTTATCTTAAATAAATCAATAATTTATTATTGGAATAATGAGGTTTTAAGAAAAAATATAGACAACTTGAAAATAGCGGTTATAATAAGATTCTTAAGAAAACTGTATCTAATTGCGCCTGTGGTTAGAGGGTGCGTGTGGAGATAGATCCGGTTTTTGTGAAAAATTGAATAGTAAAAAATTTGGAAGTGCCAAAGTTTTCCATGCGGAGGTGAGAGACCCGCGTGGAATAACAGGAGAACGTTTCAACAGGGATGGACAATCAGGGCCAGGCCACGGGGAGAATGAGTCCCCTGACGCTGACGGTCCTGCGGCGGGGAGACCTGGTCCGTAAGGTGCGGGCTTCGCCCGGTTGATGCGGAGCAGGAGCTTCGCCCCTTTCAGGGCCAGGCCCCGGGAAAGCGTGACTCCGCAATAGCTGACGGTCCTGCCCGGCGGGACAGTTCCCACTTCGTGGATAACCGTCCCTCCTGACGAGGAAGGCACTTCCAAAAGAAAAAAGCCATATAGGAGAGAGACTATGCGTAATTGGAGAGGGCTTTTTGTATTTTTCGTGTTGGCCGTGGTGTTGACTGCGGCGTTTGGTTCGGCTTTTGCCTCGGAGGAGACCGGCGGCATGAGCTACACCGTGGACTTTTTCTACGGTGATGATGGTGAGTACCACCTGCCCGGCGGGGAAAGCATGCTGCTTTCTCAGCTCTTCACGGAGCTGGGTATATCCCGGGACGCGGCGGAGGTCACCGAAGCGGAATTCAGCGATGAATCGCTGCTTTCCCTCACACACGAAGGTACAGACTACCGTCTTACCTCCCTCCAACCCTTCCATACAACGGAACTGCTTCGGCTGAATTTCAATGATTACCAAAATCTTGAAATCACGGTAAAAGATGAAATCGCCAGTGGTACCTTTGGTGCCAGTAACAGCCTCACCTGGTCTATCGATGACAGCGGACATTTCATTTTGAAACCGGCCAGCGGGAGTTTCGGTACGATCGACAAGACGTATACCAGCCCAACAGAAAAAGGCGGAACCACCCGTAGAACCGGTAATCAAAGCCATTCGCTGTGGCCGTGGGAACAGTACAAGGATCAGATCAAAACCGCTGAGATCCAGGGCGAAGTCCGGACATATGGCCTTGTGCTGCCCGGCATGTTTGAATGGTGCGATAACCTGACGGAAGTTGACGTTTCCGGCTTGAATGTCTCCCGTATCACATCGACGACCTTCTTTTTCGCGAATTGTCCGAAACTGAAAACGATCAATGGCCTGGATAAATGGGCTGATTCTGTGCATCAAAACACCGGAGAAAAAGTCGGAACCGGTGCGATCACAAATGTCGCCAGTATGTTCCGGAACTGTGAATCTCTGGAAGAACTTGATCTGAGCACATGGACCTCCAGCGGTGTGATGAAGAACTTCCAGAACATGTGCAACGGCTGTTCCTCTCTCAAAACCTTCATATTAAATAATCCGAATTTCAAAACAGCAATTGACGCTCAATGGCAGCCGGCACACCATGTCGGCAACGGCGTTTTCTATAATTGCAACGCGCTGGAAACCGTTGATATGTCCAACATCACCCTCAATGCGGCCAATTCTACCAATCTGCATGGGCTGGAGCAGCTGTTTGCCGGGCTTGATTCCCTGAAGACCGTTACGATGAAAGATACCGATTTCGGTTACACGGTTGACATGAGTGACATGTTCAACGACTGCCAAAAACTGGAAACGCTGACCTTCTCTCCGGCAGATCCGATACCATCCTTTGGTGATATCCGCAATTTGTTCGCCGGCTGTAATAACCTGAGAACACTGGATCTCTCAAATTTGGATACATCTGAGATGGACTATAATTATCTGCTCGGATTTGAGGACCTGGATTCCCTGACCACCCTGACCACTACTAACTCAAAGATTAAGGTAGGCAGAGAGTACGTAACCCTGCCAACCCTCCTGGAGAATGTGATCCTTGACAGAGATATTGATTTTATTCAGGTCGATGCAGACTTTGATTATACGCCTCAGGGATATACCGGTACCGAGCCAATCAAGACAGATGTCAACGGGGTCATCCAGCTCATCATTCACGATCCGACCGAGGATAACAGCAATCCAAATTTCGTCTCGGAAAACCCTAATCCCGTCGGATACCTGGCGCCGGGCGTTTATAGGCGAACGAGTGAGGTCAAGCCTACCAATATCGATATTCCGCTGACCTATTATGTCATCGACGGTATGCAGAGCAATCTACCAACACTCGAGGTGCAGCGAAATGGCAGTTGGGAGGAAGTGATTCCCTATGGAGATCAACCAGTCGTTGTTGATACTTGTGGATATACCTTCAGATTTACAAATGGCAGTTATTTAATAAGAATATTTACTACTGGAAAAACAAATGGTGAATGGAAGGATCCGACCTACTATAACGCTGATGATGACAGCTTTTCTTATGATGAAGGCTGCCCTATCCGTATTACTTATCCGGATGCCGCTACCAGTGTCAACGGCAGCAAACATGATCTGCATGTTATCATTGACGGGATCACCTTCCAGGATATGAGCAGGATCCCGAACACACAGGATCTGACGTATAACAACGCTAAAGCGGACTTTTCCGGAACTGAAGAAATAACAAATCCCTGGGGGCCGACTTCAAGCAGACCTGACAAAAGCAAGATTCCGGGCGGTCCAAACGGAAATGATCCCTCCAGACGCTACCTGATCAGTCTTGAAGACGGTGAACTGCGGTTCTGGAATCAAATCGTAAATGATGCTGCTGCCTCTACACAACAATATGATGACTATGATGCTTTTACCGATACATTTTTGTACAGCAAGGGTTCCGGTACTGATATTGATTTCAAAATTGTTGTGGATGGTGCCTCCGAGGATCAGTCCGTACTTTACTGGTGCGATGACCTGGACATGCCGGAAAATGAATCCTGGAATATGTTTGACGAAAATGGAAATCTCAATCAAAATCCGGATAACGATGTTCGTGTCGGAGTACGTTACGCTCCGGGAGCCGAAGGTATCGTTATGGGGACAGGGAATGACTTGAGTTCGATCGCCATTTCCGGCAATACCTATCTGAAGCTTTATAACTATGCAACAGAAACTGCAAAGGAAAATAAAGAATCCTCCGATGGTATTTCATCTACACATGGTTTTGATGACCCAAGCGTTGCAAACTATCTGATTGGTTCAAAACCGGATCCGGAGACCCAAAAAACTCGGTTTTATGTCAAAGCCAACGCGGTGAACGCTGAATATCGCTGGACTACCGGTATTTCCTGCGAAACCACTGTGCTCAAGAGCACTTCGTTTAAGCGTTCGGAATATGTGGATATCCATCTGAATCCGACCGCTTCCAAGCAACTCAACAATAAAATACCGCCAGCGTCTGAAAACAGAACCTTCAAGTTTTATCTTGACGCGGTTGATGCGACAGAAATTCCGTATGTTGAAGTAGATGGTGTAGATATTGAAAACAGGGCTCCAATTGCTTTTCCGAACCGCGTCGAAGCCCGTAATGTTCTCGGAGATGTTAACTTCGGAAATCTGACCTTCCTTGTTCCGAGTGTATCCTTTATTGAAACCGAAGAATCTTATCCAAAAGAGAACCAATGGGGTACTACAAATTACTATACGATCTATATTGATAGCGATAACCACAAATTCATTGGATATCGTGAACCGTATACTTATGAATTTTATTACATATTGTTGAAAGAAGTCATAACGGAAACCGAAGACGGTACTGTGATATCCTATGAAGAAGTACCCCATTACACTCCCTGTACAGATTTGGTCAAAGCCTATGTGTTCAGGGTCACGGAGGAAACAGGAACACAAACATACATCGCCGAATGGGACAAGACCGAGTATTACATCAAGGTCGTTGTCAGCGCCCCTCTTAACGATGCTGAAATGATAAATGGTACCAAGGCTGAAATCACCATTGGAACCAAAAAAGAGGGTGATACCGAAATCACCTGGGGAACACCGATAACTAAATACGGGACTGATACCGCCGCCACACCTGCTGTTGTCAATGCCGGTACGTTCAAGAACAAATTGGATTCAATCGATATCAGTGTGGTGAAGGTCTGGGACGATGCTGGGGATCAGGATTGTATCCGCCCGGAATCCGTCACAATTCAGCTGGCCACCCAAACAACTGCCGATGGTCAAACAACGATAACACCTGTTGATGATAAGATTCTGACGCTCCCGATCAACGGTGAATGGAAGGGTACCTTCACCGATTTGCTGAAGCGGGATGAAAACGGGCAGGCGATCACCTATACAGTCATTGAAAAGCCGTTTGACAACGGAAAGCTGAACGATGATCCCGATACCGGGTATAAGATGACGCTTACGGGGAGCCAGTCGGATGGTTTTACTGTTACCAACAAACATAACCCGGAAACAATTGAAGTCGCCATCACCAAGGATTGGGACGATGAAGACGACCGCGACCGCGAACGTCCGGACAGTGTTTTCGTGTATGTGATGAATGATAAAAACGAACTCGTCCGCAATTCATTTGTGTACGAAGAAAATACAAGTTCTGAGGACCCATGGACTGTTGTCTTCACCGGGCTGCCGAAATACAGAAAGAATCAGGATTCAGGGCAGCGTGAAGAGGTCCCATACAGGGCCTATGAACTCTACAATCCGGCACTTTCGGAGTATGTCGGCTATGACGCGGTGAAGCGTGACACAGCTGATCCTTATGACATTCACTGGGACATCAGAAACCAATACACCCCGAGGCCGATCTATCTGCCGGTGACCAAGACCACCGAAGGCGGCGACGGGACCTTCAACTTCCGGATTCAGCTGACGAAACAGGAAACACCGGATACAAATGCGATCACGGTCACAAAGAAATTTATTGACACTGACGGGGAGAAATACAATTTTAACCTGAGTGAATTGTCCTCATATACCATTATGCAGCCTCTCACACTTACACTTCAGTCATCCTCGGATGGATCATCCTGGAGCGATGTGAGTGTCAGCTCCGTCTGGCCCGAGGGAGCCGGCTGGAACGCGGTTGAGGATCAGGATGCCGGTAATCCCGGTTATGCTTCCGAGTGGACATACAGCTTTGTGATCACGGATGACACTCTGCGTTATCGGGTGGTTGAAAGCGCAGCTCCTTCTTATCTCAATTCTTCAAATAATACAACTGTGAATTTTACAGCTGAAGGCAGCAATACTGCCGCGGTAAGCAATTCTTCCGCTGTGCTGACAAATACAGTGAGTGAAACGGCCTCGCATTCTGTTACAACGGAAATGATCAGCAAAACTTTGGGAATGTCTGACCTCTATTTCAGCAAGGATGCCGGCAGCACCGCAGCGAACCTTCCGACGATCAACGGTGTGGAGCTCAGACAGGTCAACGGTACGACAGATACCTGGGAGTTTTCGATCACGACGTCAAACCTCAGCGGTTCCGTTGAGCTGGTTGTTCCTTACGGCTACAGCTATGAGGTCTGGGAAGTGAACAGCGAAGGCAATCGTGTAAATCCCAATGGGTCCCCGATGACCGGCTGGAAGCTCTTCAGCCAGTCCGGCACCACCGGGACCACCTGGGCGATGGGAACCCTCCCTGAGGTCTCCTTCAAAAACGTCAAGCAGATCAGCATCACCGTCAAGAAGGAATGGAATGATGGTGACAACAAAGACGGTATCCGCCCTCAAAATGTCATGGTCACGCTCAATGCCAACGGCGAGGCAGTCGGGGCAGCGGTCGAGCTTAGTCTTCGCTTTGGCCGTAACTGGGCTTACACCTTTGATAACCTGGACGTTTATGACGCAAACGGCCAGCGGATCACCTACACTGTCGAAGAACAAACCACGAGTGTCATCACCGGTACGGATGGCGACGGAACTTATGCCATCAGCTATAATCCCGCAAGCTTCGAGGCGAGGGAAGACGCGACCATCACAGTCACCAATACGCATACACCGGTGACCAGAGAACTGGTGATCACCAAGATCTGGGATGACGAAGGATATGCGACCAACCGTCCGTTGGTTGATAACTACCTCCGCAGAAATCTTCTGCTTACGGTTAATGGCGTCAAGACCCATTTTACCGACTTGACTGCTGTACCTTCGCAATCCGGTAAATATACCGCCACGGTCAACGGGACGCCGGTCACTATCACAGCGCCGACAGACAAATCACTGAGTCCATGGGAGATCCGTGTCTCCGGACTGCCGAAATACCGCTATAACGAAACAGAAGGACAGTCTGTAATTGAATATGGCATTACGGATGAATACGTGAATTACATCGCTGTTTATGCTGACAATAACTCCATGGAAAACGGCTTCACCATCACCAACAAATGGAACCGGATCGACATCCAGGGTTTCAAGACCTGGATAGATGACGAAAATTCCGGCAATACCCGCCCGGGTTCTATCATCGTGCATCTGCATGGCGGGGAAACTATTATTGAACGAACAATTACTGCAAACACGGAGGAAATTACCGGAACGCCCTGGAGCTGGAAGTTTACAGATCTGCCGAAATATGACAGTGATGGGGCAGAAATCGATTACTGGGTCCACGAGGAGAATGTGGAAAATTATGTCGCCAGTGAAGATCCGGACAATGAGTACAACATTATCAATACACTGTCAACAGATAATGTGCAGGTTGTCGTTTCCAAGGTATGGTCTGATGGAGATAACCGTGACGGCATCCGTCCGACTTCTGCTACCGTTTATCTGAAGATCAACGGTGTGCGTTCCACGGATCCTGCTCATACGCTCACATTGAATGAGACGAATCACTGGCGCGGTACCTTCAGCAACCTGCCGGAAAGGGACGAGCAGGGCGCTACAATCACATATGACGTGGAAGAAGCTGATGTGACCGGATATACTACTGAACGATCCGGTTCGGTTGCGTATGGTGTTGTGTTTACCAACACCCATAC
>Ga0310695_10014623_pt1 | contig 10578 bp, 6 predicted proteins | sample RumenRJG_04DNA_FD_203882 | JGI IMG/M metagenome (GOLD analysis project Ga0310695, IMG submission 203882) | Bovine rumen microbial communities from Lethbridge, Alberta, Canada - RJG_04 (v2) (version 2) | ecosystem: Host-associated > Mammals > Digestive system > Stomach > Rumen | place: Canada... | reverse complement strand
AAATTGCATCTGCATACTGAGAAGAAATAAAACCTTTTGTAAGTGTTTCTGCAACGCCAAGCAGAACACCGCCAACCATTGCGCCAGGAATAGAACCAATTCCTCCAAGAACAGCCGCGACAAACGCTTTTAAGCCAGGCATATATCCCATAACAGGATCAATCTGAGGATATGCTGTTGCATAAAGAATTCCTCCGGCCCCCGCAAGCACAGAACCAATTACAAAAGTTATTGCAATTGTCTTGTTTACGCTTATACCCATAAGGCTTGAAGCGCCCAAATCAAAAGAAACGGCGCGCATTGCTTTACCGGTTTTTGTATAATTTACAATAAAGTTCAATATAACCATAAGAACTGCGGCAGAAATAATAACAATCAGCTGAAGGTTAGAAACAGAAACGGAGCCAATTGAATAATTTTTAAGTTCCATAGTAGGATAAGGACGAGGATTTGGTCCTACAAACGGCAAAACACGCATTACATTCTGAAGGATAAGTTCCATTGCAATTGCCGTAATAAGAGAATTTAGGCGTGGAGCATTTCTTAATGGCCGGTAAGCAAAACGTTCAATTACAAGGGAAAGCAGCGCACAAAAAAGCATGGAAACAACAAGCGAACATGCCATTCCTGCAACTGTGGCGCCCATTGCGGCAAGCACAAAATAGCCAGCATAAGCGCCCATCATCATAACATCACCGTGCGCAAAATTTATAAGCTTTACAATTCCGTAAACCATTGTATAGCCCAAAGCAATTAAAGCGTAAATACTTCCAAGCGACAGCCCGTTTATCAACTGCTGAAAAATCATCGAGCCAGAATTCACTTTTTTACCTCTTACAAAAAATATTAACCCGAATATTTTAATGAAATTTTCTATAATAGTAAATTACAGAAAACTGTGTTATACTAAAAATATGAAATTAATTCTTCTTGGTACAGGAACAAGTCATGGCGTACCCGTAATAGGATGCGATTGCAAGGTATGCCGTTCTAAAAGCAAAAAAGACAAACGATTCAGAAGCGCAGCCTGTATCACAGGAGATGACGGAAAACTTATTCAAATTGATACCGGGCCGGAATTCCGTATGCAGGCCATTAAATACAAAATCAAAAAGCTTGATGCAGTTCTTTTAACTCACAATCATTCAGACCACATGTTTGGCCTTGACGACTTACGCATTTTTTCTTTTGATTTACCAAAAGTCCCGGATGACACAAAACATCAGGGCTATTTTGCACCACCAATTCCAATTTATACAAACGAAACAACAGAAAATGACCTTAAAAATAAATTTGACTATCTTTTTAAACCGGTAAAAGAAGGTGGCGGCAGGGCAAAAATCACGTTGAACACACCGCACGAACCTTTCAATATTGGAAATACTACTGTTACTCCAATTCCTATGATGCATGGACACCTGGAAACTACAGGCTGGCTGCTTACCCACACGCAAAACGGTGTAAAAAAATCTGCGGCATACCTTACAGACTGCAGTTTTATTCCCGAAAGTTCAATAAACCTTATAAAACAAAATGCCGGCATTTTAGAACATCTTGTAATTGACGGATTAAGGATAAAAGAACATTCGACTCATTTTAATTTTCTACAGGCACTTTCTGCCGCAGAAAAAGTTTGTCCAAATCATGTCTGGCTTACTCACCTTACCCATCTTACAAGCCACAAAGACGTTAAAACTTATATAAAAAAACACATTAAAGAATTTCCAGGGCTTAAAAACAGCACAGCTTTACCAGCATACGACGGGCTTGTTCTAAAGTGGTAATAATATTTTGCCCCTGCCCGCTTAAGCATTATCTTCCACGTCTGGAATCAGCAAATTTATAAAAAAAAAACGCACCATACATTTTCTGTACGATGCGTTCTTTGTTTTAATTCACAAATAAAACTATTTATTCAAGATAAATTCTACGCGTCTGTTTTTCCAGTTATTATCCTTATCTTTTGGATTAACAACAGGCTTTGTTCCTCCCAGACCTTCTGTAGAAAGTGACGATGCATTTACACCCTTCTTTGAAAGATAAGCTTTAATTGCATCTGCACGTTCCTTAGAAAGCGGCATAAGACCTCGGCCCCATTCACGCATATTATCTGTAGTTTCTTCGTCAGGATTATCTGTAAGTTTGTTTGCATGACCTACAATCAGAACCTTATAATCCTTGAACTTCTTAAGAATTTCTGCAATTCGTTTAAGAATAGCAACGTTTTTGTTAACCTGCTCTTTAGAAAGCTTAGCAGAAACATTCTGGAAGTTTGCCGCATCTGCTTCGAAGATGATTGAAGGAACAGCCATCTTAAGTACATTTCCTTCGCGAATTACAAGCACGTCAACAGGAATTACACCTTCAATAGAAGAAGTCATTCCAAGATTATCAGTTACAGTAAACTTGTAAGGATAATCCATTGCAGACTGAACGCGGTCAGCATTTCCGTTTGCATCTTTCTGAACGTTACTAAGTCCGTCCCAAACAAGGCGTTCTGTAATCTGTGATTTTCCAGTATTTCGCCAGAATTCCTTGCCTTTAGGATCGTAAACAATGAATGACCAGTCCTTAATCTTTGCCTTTGTAGAGCCAGTAAGTTTAATAAACAGATCATCATCTACGCCGTCGTTATCTGGGCTAAAGTATCCGTTTTCGCCGGAATTTGCAGTTGCAGTCTGAACCTTAAGCTGAGGAGGAGTTGCCGTGCAAACAAACGGTGCTGAATATGCTGAAACCGATGTTCCGTTTGCATAAGCTATGTCCAGAGTTCCGCTCAAAGTGCCTTCTACAACTTTTCCGTCTTTGTCGGCGCCGTTCCAGGTAATTGTTTCAGGAAGATTTGCAGAATCTTTTTCAGTCCATGTATAAACAGCTTTTCCGTCTTCGCGCCTTACATTTACGCTCCATGAAACAAGATTATCTTTTACGCTTGTTTTGATGTCAAATTTCTGAGTATCAAATGCAGAGTCACCATTAGGAGAAATTCCTTCGTATTCAGAAGTGATATATGCTTTTGGCTCGCGTGTATCAACTGTTATTCCTGCAATCTGAGTCTTAAACGAGTTTCCTGCATCATCTGTTGAATACAGTTCAAGAGTATATTTTCCATCTGGAACAATATTTCCAGATTCGTTAAGACCATCCCAGGTTATACTGTCTGCTTTTCCGCTCCATGTAAATTTGCGTACAGAAGCATTTTTTGAATCTTTAACTTCTGCTGTCCAGAGAGCTTCCGAAGTACATTCTGAAATTTTTACAGGAAGAGTCTGCTGTTTACTTGATTCAACTTTTGGAGCAAAGCAGTTCCATGTTGTTGAAGCAACCAGTTTTGGAGAAACAGTATCAAGTGCAAATTCTGAAGTTACTGCTGTTGCTGTAGAACCGTTTGCCGCTGTTACAGAAAGCTCTGCAGTGTAAGTTCCATCGGCACAAAGAATCTTAGAAGAATCTTTTCCATCCCACACAAAATTTGCAGGAAGTGCTGTAGAAGAATTTACAGTATAAACAGCTTTTCCACCTTTACCCTTAATTACAAAGTTGTAAGAAACAATGTCTTTTGTCTGAGTTACAGGCATAAACGAAATTGTATCTTTTACGCCGTTTCCATTAGGAGAGAAAGCAGAATCTGACATTGCAAGAAGAAGTTTTGCTTCTGTGGTATCAAAAGTTACAAGGTCAGCAGATTCTCCGCCACCAATATTTCCGGCTAAATCTGTTCCGGTCAATACAAGAGTATATTTACCCTTTGGTGCAATTTCACCGTTATCTGCAATTCCGTTCCATACAATATTTTCCGGCACATAAGAACCAAATTTGTATGTCTTTACAGTTTTTGATTTATCTTCTGTTTTTACCTCAGCCTTCCACTCGTTTACAGGTGCTCCGGCACTTGGCGCAATCTGAACTGTATAAGTTACGCTTGCTTTTGAACCGGCTCCAAATGCATTTACAGAAGGTCTAATTTGAGCAACAGGCTTTTCTGTATCAAGAACAAGAACAGGCGAAGAGATTTTTGCAGGAACATAACCGTTCAGATACTTCGCAGTTACATTTGCCTTATATTCGCCGTCTGCAAGAAGCTTTCCAGAAGAATCTGTTCCGTCAAACACTATTGAAGAAGGAGGATTTGCTCCATTCAAATTCTGATTAAAGCTTTTTACAACTTTTCCGTTGGAATCTTCTATATTAACAGCCCATTCTACAAGTTTATTTCCGGTTCGTGGATCTGGAACAGGAATAGAAACAGAAAATTTTACGTCCTGAATGCTGCTGTCTGTTTTAGGAGAAAAATATCGTGAACCGTCTACTACAAGGTTTGTAGCAGGTTTATCAGCTGAGTAAATAATATTCTGAATTGTTGCAGAACTTTTGTTTCCAGCACGGTCAGTTGCAGAAATTTCGTATGAATAAACGCCGTCTTTAATCTGAGCGTTAGCATCATCTGTACCAAACCAGCTGAATTCCATAGGTTCAGAATTCTGCCATTTGTAAACACGAATTTCCTTACCGTCAACAGAACGGAAAACTCCTTCCCATTCATCTTCTTTTGAACCAGTCTGCTTAATTTTAAGTGAAATTTTCTCGCCTTCACCAAAAATTTTATCTGACGGCTGAACAAGTTCAATCTCTGGAGCAATTGTGTCTATATAAACCTGAAGCTCCTTTGACTTACCGGTATTTCCGTTATCGTCTGTTGCGGTGATGTAATAGTAATACAGACCGTCCGGAGCAGTTTCTCCGTTATCCATAGCACCATTCCATGAAACTGTTTCAGGAACAACACAACCAGATTTTGCAGAAACCAGCTGCTTAAAGAATGATTTCGCATTAAGCTTTGTCGGAAGTGCAATTTTATTACCAATTGTCCTTACAACCTTGTGATTTTCATCCATAATCACAAGACTCCACGCCTGAATATAACGCTTTTCGGAAATATTAAGCGGAATTACAAGTTCATCCTGGATACCGTCGTTATTAGGCGAAATATACTTAGGTGCTGCAAAAACCAGGCATGGCACAAGAATCAAAGGCAAAAGTAATTTTGCAAACTTATTTTTAATCTTTTGCATATACTAAGCTCCTATAAAAAATCCGCATTAGCGGTTGTAAAAAGCTGAATTAGTCTTCGTCATCACCAAACAAGTGAATTTCTGGAGCATCAGTATCTTCCTTACCAAGATACAAATCTGCTCCACCAGAAACTGCGTAAACAGAATCATACATTGTCTTGAATGCACCTGAAACAACCATTTCGCTGTCTGCCCAGTCATTCTTTTCTGCATAAGAATTTCCGTGGAAGTTCAGGTCAAACTTAAAGCTTACGCCAATTGCAGGAATAAACATTTTATGACTGTTAGCAATTTCGCGGAAATTTACGGTTTCCATAACATTTACAAAAACCATGTCCTTAATTGCAACGCCGGCTGCAAAATCAAGGATGATATTCTGGAAGAACGGTGTTGTAACATCTGCGGCAACTGCAATATCAAGAGTATCGTTTCTAAATACGCTTGCAGCTACACCACCCTTTAATGTAAGGAATGTAGGGAAATCAGAAATTGATTCTGTTGCATCCATTCCAAAAAGCTTCAAATCTTTATAATTTTTACCAAGGTTTAATACCGAAGCACCAATTCTGAAATCTTTAAGGAAACCAAGGTCGCCAAGTGTGTAAAGCGCACCAACATTTGCACCAAGAAGCCAGTCAGAATCGTGTCCCCATGCAAAACCTCCGTTTGCACTAAGACCAATTACAAGATTTTCCATAATTTCTTTTGCAAGACCGGCACGTGCATTAAAGCTGTTTCCAACATGCATTTCGTAAAAATCAATAAATGTACCATTTGTATAACCGCTGAAAACAAAATAACGTGTAGGAATAAGGATTCCAAGCTGTGCAGCACTTCCAAAGTTTGATTCATTTTTAGATTCGCTTGAAAACAGAGCTGTGTATCCGGCATTAAGTGCAACGCGCTGTTCACGACCTGTTAAAGCCGGGTTTACATTAAGAGAATCTGCAGTTGCTGAAAAAATAGGACCTCCAGCCGCAGTTGCTCCGCCCGAAAGATTTTTTGGGCTGGAAAGATTAAACAGACTTTCTCCTCCTGCCGGCGGATTATATGCTGCCAGAGAAGCTGTCATCAAAGCTCCAAATACAATAGACAATGCAATTTTCTTCATTATTCTGCTCCTTATAAAATCCCACCAAAGGGAATAACAAATGAATTTTATAAACGATACAAGTATAGCTAAAACGCACACTTTGTTCCATAGATACAACTTCTGCTTGAATTATCCTGAGAATTGAAATATATTTAAAGAATGGCAAACGACAATAATTCAAAGAGCGGACAGGCTCATTCAGAAGATAAAGAAAGTTTTTTTCAGGCAATCATTGCATCGCTGTTTAAATCTTCAAATCCGGAAGCAGAAAAAAAACGAAAGCTTAAAATTATTGCAAAAAATATATCAAAATCAAAATTTCACAGTTTTTATAAGCCGGCCGGCGGCGAAATGCTCGCTCCATTCGGAAAACTTATGTTCGAAATTTACAAGGTTATAGCACCGGCACAACTTATGATAAAAAACGCTCAGAATCCTGCCATATTCAAGCGTCAAATTCTTAACTATTCACTTTCCCAGAATCAGCTTGCCCTTGTAGAACAGCTTGATGAACAGAAAATTCTTGAAATGTCAAAGCAGATTCCAATTTCAAAACTTCAGCAGGAAACAGAAGAACGTCTTCAGGCATTTACAAACGATTTTGACGGTGAACGAGCCGCAAAAGCTGAAAACCTGAACAAAGCCTTTACACTTTTTAGAGATTTCTGCTGTTTTGATTACTACATGATACTTAAAAAGTATGATTCCACAATGCAGGAATTTTCTTTTAATGCAATGCCTCGGCTGGATAAAATCAATGCGGAATATATTCTTGACGACCTTAAGGATTTTGTTTCTATTGCATATGCCCTTACAGACGAAACAATTATGTGGGGCGACCTTTTTGAAATGTTCAAGGCAACACAGGGTAAAGAAGTTGTAGCTTTTGCAACCTGGAAAAAAATTCTTGCAAAAATCCGCGCAATTCAGCTTTCCCGTTCACTTGACCTTATTATTCAGCATATTGGACAGGATCCGTCTTATCAGACAGAAGTTAAATTCCATTTTGAATCAATTGTTGAACCTTATGTAGACAAAATTCAAAACGACACTCATGCCCTTCTTAATAAAATCAGCTATGATCAGAAGGAATCTAAAGCAAATTCTATCTGTATGCAGATTTTTGGAACAGCAGCACCTCAGAGTCTTCGTTATTACACAACAGCATATAATCCGGCTCTCGAAAAGAAAGACCTTACAATTCTTGAATACGCAGAACCGCTGAATTATCTTAAAACTTTCCTTGTAGAATACCTTAAAAAGGATATTCGCGAATTTTACGATGTTGTTGTAATTCGTGGTCAGTGGGATGCAAGTCTTTCTGCTCCAATGTCCAATTCTTACCAGGAACTGCTCAAAGCTTCTGATGAAATTACCGCATTTGATGAAGGATTTTCAGATGACGGTTCGTTCGGTATGAAAATTAAAACTCTTTTACCAAAAACAGCGCACGATCATGGTGCAGAAAATATCATTAACAGAGTTATAACCGACGGAAACGATATTGCAAAGGGATACATTCTTAAATGTACACAAAATCTTATTACAATTGGAAAAACCCTTAAGCAGCTTATAGAAGACTACAGTCAGCCTAAACCAATAATTGTTCAAAACTGGAAGGAGCTTGAAAAATTTATTGAAGCTCCTATGAAAGAATTCAGCGTAGGCATTTACAAGAAAATCTACCTTTTTGTACAGCTGATGCAGACTTACATCAACAACAACGAGTAGTATTAAATAACGGTGGTTAAGGTCCTCGAAACTACCACAAAATTAGTGTTTTGTTTTATAGAAAAAAAACATAAAAAACGGCTGCCAGATTACAAAATGTAATTTTCGGCAGTCTTTTTTTTATTTTTAACGTTTTGCCTGCATTCTGTTTGCAATGTAAGTTCCAACCAACTGAATGATTTCTACAAGAATCAGGATAATTGCAACAGGACCGTACATATAGTCAAGCATCCAGCGCTGATAACCAAAGCGAATTGCAACGTCACCAAGTCCGCCGCCGCCTACAGCTCCAGCCATTGCAGAATAGCCTATAAGGTTTATGATTGTAAGTGTTATGCCGTTTACAATTGCAGGCATAGCTTCTGGCAAAAGCACCTTAAAAATAATCTGAAAATTTGTAGACCCCATTGAACGTGCCGCCTGAATAACTCCAGGATCAACTTCTTTAAGCGCAGATTCTATTACGCGCGCAACAAAAGGTGCGGCCGCAATTGTAAGAGGAACTATGGAAGCTTTTGTACCAATTGCAGTATGAACAATAAAGCGTGTAAACGGGAAAAGTACAATTACAAGAATAATAAAAGGCATTGCCCTTAAAATATTTATAATAATCGAAAGTGTCTGATTTAGAGGTTTGTTTGGCTTTAACCCGGTTTGAGAATCTGTTGCGCAAAGAATTATTCCAAGCGGAATACCAAGTAGCATACTGAACAGTGTAGAAAACAAAACCATTACAAGAGTCTGTCCTGTTGCCGTCCCTATTACGGTTATATATTTTATAAATTGTGAACTAAACATGTCTTCCTCACTCTGTAATCTGCTTAATTAGATTTTGAAACAACGATACCCTTCTGCTTCAAAAACTCAACGGCCTTCTGTTCATCAGGACCTGTAATATCAAGAATCATTCTGCCTATTGAACCTTCGCTCAAAGTCTGAACACCGGCAGCCCTTATGTTAAAATCAACATTGAACATTTTTGACATCTGACTAAGAACCGGCGCGCCCTGCTGGTCTTCAGGAAATCCAAGTTCATAAGCTCCACCATCTTCCGACCATCTTACAAATGCACCGGAAGCATCGGAATTATTTTCATTTTCAGCATTTGCTGGCATGTTTGAACCAATATGCGAAAGGAAATCTTTTGTTACGTCAGATTTTGGCGAAAGGAATATATCCTTTACAAAGCCGGTTTCTACAAGTTTTCCGTCATTTACAACTGCAACTTGAGAACAGGCATCGCGGACAACTTCCATCTGATGTGTAATCATTACAACCGTAAGATTCATTTTAGTTTGAATTTTACGGATTAAGTCGAGAATTGATTTTGTAGTCTGAGGGTCAAGTGCGCTTGTTGCTTCGTCGCAAAAAAGAATATCCGGATTATTTGCAAGGGCACGGGCAATTGCAACACGCTGTTTCTGACCGCCACTCAAAGTGCTTATTCTTGCATCTTTACGATCAGAAAGTTCTACAATTTCAAGAAGTTCATCAACACGCTTTTCAATCACATCCTTTGGAACCTTGCAAATTTCCATAGGGTAAGCAATATTCTGTGCAGCCGAACGGGAACTAAAAAGATTAAAATTCTGAAATATCATTCCAATTCTGCGTCGTCGTGAAATAAGTTCTTTTTCAGAAAGATTATCTACTCTCTCGTCGTCATACCAGACTTCGCCGGAATCAGGATGTTCCATCATACTTATTTGACGGATTAAAGAAGATTTTCCAGCTCCGCTTTTTCCAATAATTCCAAAAATCTGATTCGAAGGAATTACAAGCGAAATATCGTTTACAGCCTGAACTTTTGTAATTCCGTCTGCAGAAATATATGCCTTAAAAAGATTTTTTAACGTAATTTTCATAATTAAGGGAAATTATAATGAATAAATCCCTGCTTTTCAATTAAGCACAGAATCTACAAGATTCTTAAAGTTCTGATCTACGTCAACTCCAGAACACTTTAGGTTTTCGGCAATAGAGAAAACACCGTTATCTTCATTAATAACACTGTTATCCTCTGTCTTTGATTCTTCTGGTTTTAGTTCTTCAAGTTCGGAAATATCGGAAGCAAACTGAGTCATTGCAAAATAAGGTTTAACATCCGGTTCCGGTAATTCGGCAGGAAGTTCTTCTATGATTTCAGGAATATTTTCCGCTATCTCTGACTCATTTTCAGAAGTTTCGGAAATATCTTCCGAAAATGAGTAGACTTTAAATTCCGGATAAGAATCAGCCTTATTTTTTTTGTATGTGTATTCAGGACCAATTCCAATTAATTCAGCAAAGCAATTTTCGACCGTGGCAAAATTTTCAGATTCAAAGAAGGTTTCATTAGATTCCTTGTATTTAATTTCATTCTGTTTTGCAGCAAACAATGCCGTAAGCGGATCGATTTTACCTGATTTTTCAATAATTCCGCCGCCATATTCTTCCGGATTATCAACAAATTCAGAAAGAAGAACTTCTCCGTCTGGAATTTCTTCAAGTTCAACAAGTCCTTCCAGATCTTCAATGTCATCAGAAAATTCTTCGGTAACATCAACATTTTCAGCTGCCGGCTGCTCTTTTACAGTTTCTGCATCAGCAACTTCTTCTATACTTTCAACAGGCTCGGCTTCTACAAGCTCTTCTACTTCTTCAATTTCTTCAACTGGTTCAGCGTCTGCAACTTCCTCTGCT
>Ga0310695_10014622_pt1 | contig 10579 bp, 2 predicted proteins | sample RumenRJG_04DNA_FD_203882 | JGI IMG/M metagenome (GOLD analysis project Ga0310695, IMG submission 203882) | Bovine rumen microbial communities from Lethbridge, Alberta, Canada - RJG_04 (v2) (version 2) | ecosystem: Host-associated > Mammals > Digestive system > Stomach > Rumen | place: Canada... | reverse complement strand
TACTTTTTCAAACTCCTCTTTTCATTAAATTCTTCGCAAAAGCAACCCCAAAAAGGGGTGATTTTGCAGTTCCCCCAACAAATCCCTATTTGTCGGAGAAAAGGGTAGTGTTTTCACACTTAGCAAAAACGCTAGATGTGGGGACTTGGAATACCTGATTTACAGGCATTCATATATAAATCAATTTCCTTAAATTTTCCCTTATCAACAACTTTTTCAAATGCCAGTAATGCATCCTTGTAGTTTCCCAAAGCCAGTTCACAATAACCAAGATAGAAATAAAAATCATCATTCAAGTATTGTTTCTTTTGGTCACTGTCATAATCTTCTACAATCTGGACAACTTTTAGCATATCATCTTTTGCCTTTTGATATTCCTTCATGTGAATAAAATTTAATGAACGTTCACTATAGATAACAGGAGCCTGGGAAGCCTGCAGCATGAGGGAATAATATTTATCTGCGCTTGAATAATCTTTAGTTTCTACATAAGAATTTGCAAGCAGATTCCATAGATTGAATTTTTCAACGTCATCATCAGAAATCAACATGGATTCATTACAAGTTTTTATAACATCATTGTAAAAATCCAATTCATACTCTGCATACGCTTTTAACAAAAGATTCTTGCTTGTTCTGCTCACTTCTACGAGGGATGTAAAATCTCTTAAAGCCAGTTCGTATTGCTTTTCTCTAAAATAGCATTCACCACGTAACCTAAGAGCCTTTTCATTATTTTTGTCAATATTCAATATTCTTGAAAGATGCTCAATTGCATCTTTATCTTTGTTACTCGTTATAGCAAATTCTGCAGAAATGAACGCAGACCATATTTCACTTTCCTGTAGAGATGCGCAAGATGTATAAATAAAACAAAACAACATTAGAAGCTTGGCAAGTTTATTTTTCATCGTTCTTTCTCTCCTGAATTTTCGATAAATCAAGTGGATCTACCTTACATTGCCGTTTCTCTTTTGTTTTAAAGAAAACAGTCATATTCTTTTTAAAGATATCTACAACAATACCTGCTTCTGTATTTTGATTTGGATATACATGAAGTTTGTTATAGCTTTCTAGTCCAAATTTTGAATCAGCCCATTCGAAAAACAAAAAATAAATCTCATATATATTTTTTGCGTGATCAACAGGATGTTTCCAAGAATGAACTAAAGAATTTTTTGTTCCTTGCCACCAGGTACAATCTTGTTTTTCAATCAACTTTAGGATAAATGAAATAAGCATGTCATCAAACAAAAACCATTTCCCATCCGGGTCTATATAGCGCACCGGGTTGTTGCCCGCGTAGTGGTACAAATCGGCATTGATGTGATTAAAAATTCCTCCCATTCCTGGTAAATTCGCCATATCCTTGGCATTTGCCTTGCCTGCGGCAGGGATATAGTCACCCAGAGCTGGGTCTGTGGAAATCCAGCGTGAATATTTTGGGTCTAAATACCTTGCCCCGTAGTAGTACAGGCCGGTCTCGCTGTCAAGCTCCTTGGCAGTGAATCTGTAGGGCACGTCGTAGAGTGCGGTTATGTTCGTGCGCATGTCTATCCATGTCTCGCCGTATGGCGTGTACTCTATGCGCTGGTAAACCTCACCCTTATGGTTTGTTACAAGCTGTGCGCTTCCCAGGTGGTCAGAGTGATAGAAGTACTGGCTGCCGGATTCCTCGCTGTAGCTGCCGCCTTTTGCAGAGTTCACCTTGGTAACGAGCCTCTCCGTTCCAAGGAAGATGTGCTTGCTGTTCTTTCCGCCGTCAAGTTCGGATGAGCCGTCCTTGTGCCAGGTCCAGAAATTGTTGAAGTAGATTGTCTCCGCCTCACGAGTATACTTGTTGGTGCGGATTCCGTCCTCACCGTAGATGTAGTAAACGTCGTTTGTGGAGTCGTGCGATTCCGTAAGCCTGTTCCGTACGTCCCAGACGTAGGTGCGGCGGTAGTGCCTTTCCTGCTTTACTTTAGTTGTTGCATTGTCCGTCTCAAAGTAGCCCCATGCCCTGTCCACGCCGTAAACGTCGTTCCCGTAGTCGGTAACGGTAACTTCCCTGCTGTCGCTTTCGGAAAGGCCGTCATATTCCTCCTGCGTTACGTTTCCGTTTGCGTCGTACTTGTAAAAGCGGTTTCCTGCTCGCTCAAGGCGGTGGGCAAAGCCCTTTGCGTATACGTAGTCTATTGCATAGTTAAGGTCGTCGCCATTCCTTGTTCCGGTAAGGGTTGTCTCGGAAGACGTTTTGTTCATCATGCGACCAAGACCTGCTTCGTCAAAGACAAATTTCTGGCTGTATTCGCTCACATGAACCGGCTGTGTGGTGCGGTATGGGGTGTATTCCGTGCTTCCGCTTACGCTGGTGAGTTGTCCTAATGCGTCATAAGTGTAACTTTGGCTTGTCTTGTAGGCACCGTCATTTAAGCAGTCGTTGGTGTAAGAGAGGATGTTTCCAAGGGTGTCAAATTTATACTCGATGTTCTGGTACTGTATGTTGTTTTCGTTTTCCGTCCTTATGGAAGAAAGCCACCTTCTTTCCGGGTTGTATTCGTACTCGGTTTTTACTCCGTTGCCGTACTCTATGAAGTTCCTCTGGCCGTACTCGTCATAGCCGATGTCCTTTACGTAGCAGAATTCTTTTCTGTAATTCGTCTTTCCGCTTATGCCGCACACGTTTCCGCCGTAGTCGTAGGCATACTCCACGCGCTCTCCGTCCGGGTAGGTCATTTCCTGCATGCGGCCAAGGTAGTCGCTTCTGTATTCCATGGTTGCTGTGCGTTCCTTCTTAATTCCGTCTATGTGTGAGGATATTTTTCTTGTTTCCTGCGTAATCTCCCCAAGGTTTCCGTACATGTAATTAACGGTACCAGACGCATCCGTTCTGGAGACAAGCCGTCCGGCACGGTTGTTGCCGTCGGAAGCCTTTCCATATACATATACAGTATCCGTCATTTCGCCGGGATAGTCAACTCCAACAAGCCTGTTGAAAGCATCGTATTCATAATTTATAAAGAGCCGTTTTTCGTCCATTACGGAGTCGGTTTCCTGCACCAGGTTGCCGGAGCTTTTGTCGTAATAGAATTTCTTGCACCCGGAATCCACGCTGGAAAGAAGGATGCGCCGACCCAGCATGTCGTATTCCACGTTCACAGGATTGTCCGCCGCGTCATAGGCAACAGTCATCCGGCTTAGGGCATCATATTCGTAGCGGTTGTGCGTCATTAGCTTACCGTCCGCATCATACCTTGCCATGGCAACAGTATTACCGCGCACATCCGACTTGGTTTGTGTAACGTTACCCTCTGCATCGCAGGAACGTACAACCGAACGCGGCTGCGCATAACTTTCTTCTATATAATAGCTTGTTTTCCACACGCTTCCGTCGGGAAGTGTGTTCTGTACGATGCGGTCTCGTTCGTCATATTCGTGCTCCGTTGCATACTCAAAGGGAACTTCTTCTTCATTAAGGTTTTCGATTGTCTCTGTCCCTTCCCCTGCAACAAAGTACGGCGCATACTCTTTTACAGTCCTGCCTTTTATGTCATATTCCACCGGGCCGCTCACGTTCCAGCCCTTGGTCTTTGCGCCCGTGTCCGCATCGCGAACAATACCTTGTTTTGCCGTCCGCACGACCCTGCCCAAACCGTCGCATTGTACAACCGTACGCATTACGCCTTCATCCGCTGCGTCCGTTTTTACCTTTTGGTACGTCACTGCACTCCAGAGCCTCTTGTCATTGTGCATGTTGTACTCGTAGCGCACGGCAGGAACTTCACCAGTGTCGTATGGAGTACGAATCTCGCTTATTCGTAGCCAGGGGTCGTATTTGTAGACAAACGAATTTCCGTTGCAGTCCGTCTCTTCTTCCTTCTGCATGAACCTATTATACCCTATGATTCCGGTAAGATACTCACCGTCCTTTGAGACTTGGGAAATGGATTCCGGCAGCATATTATTCTCCCGGTCGTATTTGTATTCTGTTGAAACTCCGGAAGGATACGTTATCACGGAAATATTTCCCCATCCATCATATCCAATTTTTGTCTTTAGGAAATCACCCTGCGATGAATATTCCTTAAGGCAAATGAGAGAACCTTCTGTATTGTACTCTCCTTCCCTAAGAGCAACCGTGTTTCCGTCCTTGTCCTTAACAAGAATCCTTGAAGGTAAATTCAAAATGTGTTTTTCATAGTTGGGGACATAGTCAATTTTTGCGCTGATATAGGCAGAATTTCCTTCATACTGCGTAACTGCGATTACATTTCCATATTCATCGTATTCATATTCCGTCCTGCCGGATGTTGAGGCGGAACTGTCCATTTCATAATTCCAGCTTTCCTCATAAGTGGGGAGCGCAAACGGAGAAGGCTCATATTTTGTCCTGTTTTCCGAAAGCAGGGTGCCGTCCTTCGAGCGAAGTTCCCCGGAAAGGGGCATGCACTTTGTATGGTAAAGCCCTGTGTCATTGCTGTAGAGCGTCGTGCTTTTTGACTCGTCCGCAAAGGTCGTTACTATTTTTCCAAAGCCGTAGAATTCTTTATCTAGCCTGTCGTAGCGGGCATTTGAGTATTGGTATTCAGTCTGCACCGAATGTTCTCCGTGCAGGACTTCTTTCTTGGTCACCCCGCATCCGTCGTTTGCAATTACCGAAGACATTACGTATGAAAAATGCGGCATGTCCGCAGTTCCGTACATACCCTTATACTCAATTGTATATGAGCCTCCTGTAGGCAGGTGCACGCAATTCAAAAGTCCGGCCTTTCCTGCAATATTCTTTTTCCAGAAGGTTGCCTTGCCAGGAACCCTCATCACCTGGTCTGCCATGCCGTCACCATCAAGATCCGTCATGGAAACTTCAAGTGCATTCTCTGTGGCAGTTACGCCCGCTCCGCCAGAGCCGTTTCCATTTATGTTAATGAAGCAGCTTGTTGTAGGAATAGGAATTGACACCTTAAAATTGCCGCCAAGGTTTGCATTGGATGCAACCGTAAAGTCGACGGAAAGAGAAAGCGCATCGTCTGCATCATTCAGAACATCCCTATACTTATTGGCAAAAGAGTAGTCCCTGATAAAATTCTGAATTGCGTTCCCCACAATCTTTATGTCGCCTACAAAGCCCAGGTCGCCATCTACGTCGCTTTTGGTTACGTACTTGTCAACATTGCTCCATGTCGGAAGTTCAACTTTCTTTTCTTCCGTAAAACAATTTCCCGAATTGTATTTTACCTTTACCGACTTTTCTTTTTCATCATAATAAACAAAATCAGCAAGGCCGTCACCGTTAAGGTCAAGGTACATGCCTTGTGTTTTTGAAACGCTCGTGCTGATGTTGACAGAACCGCTTGCGCTAAAACCTGAATCAAGGCAGGTTACTGAATGTGGGTATGATTTACTTACAGAAAAACTCTTGCTGGAACCGTTAACTTTTGTTTCTGAAAGGTTAACATTTGTTTTAGCAAAGCCATAGTTTTCAGCCTCACGGCCTTTATTCAACAGGACATTTCCTTCATCTATGTAATCCGCAAGTCCGTCTCCGTTTATGTCCAAAAGTCCTCCCTTTTGTGATGACGTTCCCCAGGACTTCCCCGTTGAAAATCCACCTCCCATTGACGGATTAAAATGCACGCTGACTTTCTTTCCATCCCACTTGAGGCTTATTCCACCACCTGCGGAAATGGATGCGCCGTTTGTCTCCATGTCGCTTTTTGATTCCGAAATGTGGAAGCCGCTTATTTTGTACGGCTTTGCATATTTTACCTCTCCGTCCTCTTCAACACAGGGGTATACGGAAATTGAGCTGCCGTCATAAATCACTATGTCTGCCCTGCCGTCTCCGTTCATGTCGCGAAGGGTCTGCGTAACATGGTTTTTGCCATCGTTGCGTCCTTTTGTACCCCCTTCACTCACGGGCCCCGCTGAAAAGTCACAGCCCCATGTAACGTCGGTACCTTCAGATTTTCCCCTTCCAACATACGGCATGCGGAAGACTTTTTGATTGCCATTGTCTTGAGAAGCAACGTCTTCAAAAAGCCCCTCTATTTGGTAGAAGCTCTCGCCACCGGCTCTTACCGCATGCACAATGTCGCCGGAAATAAAAGGCGTAAAATACTTTGTCTCCGTCTGCCGTTTTTTATTCACAGAGCAGGACATGTTCACGCGGCCTATGAGGGCAGGAATAAGGACGGCTTCACCTGCTCCGCTTGCCCCCTCCTTTTTTAGGGGGAAGTCGGAAAGATCAAGGCCTTCCTGTCCCTCCGCCTGCATTGCCGCAAGACTGTTTTCTGTGGGAAGGTAGAAGGGAATGTCCGGCGTGCCTGCATCACTCTCGGAAACATTGCCATTCTCAGCTTTTTCCTTAAGTGCATCTTTTCTACTTTCAAATTCAGACTCGTCTTTGTCTTTGTTTAACTCTTTTTGCTCTTCAATAAAAGCAGTAAGCAGCTTTGGAGAAAAGTCGCTTGTGCTGCTCCAGATTCCGTAGTACCAGTTCTTTATTCCTCCGTAAAGGCTTTCCCCCGCCTCTATGTTGCATTCAAGATCGGCCAGTTTTCGTTTCATAGGATTTTTTTTATCACTAACCAGAACCTGGATTGTTTTGACGAACACCGATATGACCTGATTCTTGTTAGAGAAATCACTGGCAGTGTCAAAGGCAAGAGCTTCCATCTTTTGCGCTTTGTGAATGAGGTTTCCGTTTTCATCAAAACAGATAAGGGATATGCAGCCCTCGTCATCTACGTCGTATAAACAGTCTGTATTGTATGTTATTGTTTTGTCTGCGGCAAAAGGCTTTCCAGTTTCGTCACTTTTCAACTCATAGCTTACCGTACACTCAGGGAAGCAAAGCTTTATTTTATTTCCGTCTGGTTCTGCCCTTACCCCTGCAAGTTCATCTGCACCGGCAAAGACTTTTTCTCCAGCGACTACGACCATCTCGCCGTCAAGCGTGTCTATACAAAGTTCGTTTCCAGTCTTGTTCTCGTCTGCCTGAGGAAGATTTATACTGCCCCTGCTTGATTTATAAACAAATTTAGACTCCTCGTATGAAGGTGTAATTCCGAATTTTGTATATTTCTCCAGAACCGCTTCTGTAGAATCAACCTTGTCATTGTCTTTTATGTATGCCTCGTAGAAATCTTTATCAAATTTGAGACCGTTTTTTGCATCATCCTTTCTGACAATCTTTTGAAGCGTGGCATCATATTCAAAGGAGTTGCAGAATTTTTCAAGGGCAGTCGTATTTTCAGCAGCCCCATCTTTGGCAGTCGCATTTGCATTAGGCTGGGGCTCTGGTATTCTTTCAGCCATTACCCTTATTTCCTCTGGCGAATAGCAGCCGTCAATGTATTTTATAACTTTACCGCCATATTCCTTTTCTTCCTCTATGGCAACAGGAAGAGGGTATAATGGATCGAATGCCCTTACCTTCGTGTATTTTATTTTAATGTTGTGCCTAAGAGCCGTGTTCTTTACGTCATCCGACCTGCTAATAAAGTAAAGGTGGCCGCCCCTTCCTACAGAATACTCTTTTGAATGCTTGTTCTCTTCATTCTTAGTCAGTAAAAATTCATCGCACTTTTTTTCAGAATCATCATAAGTGAGCAGACAAACATTGCGTTCCCAGTCAAAGCTTCCGTATGGCTCTGCGCTTTGGGTAACACTTACGCTACCCTCGTATGGAGCCTTCCACATTCTGAACGGTCTTTGCGGCGAGAATATATTGTTGTATTTTTCTTTTTCATCTTCACTAAGCTTTATTGTTGCCTCTTCAACTTTTACTCCGTCTGCCGCGTAGATATTCCTCTCTTCAAATTCAAGGTTTCCAAGGTTTTTCAGATACTTTGTGCTGTTGCTTTCAACTATGTCTGCAAGTCCGTCTCCGTCCAGGTCGGCAAAAGTCCTGTGGGTTTTTGAAGAGCCGCTTTGAGACGTCTTTGAGTAACTTACACCCCCTGTAGGATAAGGAGTTTTTTCTCCTGTCCCGGTTCCTGCGTCCACGGCTGTTCCGCCAGCAGTTTCTGCTGTCTTTGCTAACTCTTCCTCTTTTTTCGCTTCTTCCGTAATGGATGTGGCACCAGTTCCGGTTCCTGCATACAGGTTCCATCCTTCGGAGTACGACCGGCTTTCCTCTTCATTCATTTTTCCATTAATAGATACAGTCCGTTCTGCCCCTGTGCTTCCCTTTATATGGATTTCGTTTCCGTTTGCCCTTATCAGGTCTGGTATTGAATCTCCATCCATGTCTGCATAAAGGACTTCTGTATATGTTGTAGTTTGAGAAGAAGAGCCGTTTACCCCGGAAGAAATATGTGCGTCATAAGACTTACCGCCTACTCCAACTCCGCCACCAGCATTGTAGCTGGAAGAGCTTCCTTCTCCAAGTCCTGCAGAAAGTGGGGCGTCAACGCTAAACTCTTCTGCAGCGGCAAAATATTTTCCGTCCTTTATTTCTTCATAGTCAAAAGTGTATGAATAGCTTTCCTTTTCCTCGCTGTCGTGTACGGTAAAGGCTGTAAGGTAGCTTAGATCCGCCTCGTCATATTTGTAGTCAAAGCTATACTTGCGAAGAAGCTCTTCTTTGTATGCCAATTTTATATCGCTAAGTCTCCAGCGGCATTCGACTACAACACCACTTCTTGCATCCACTCTAACGTCCTTTCTGGATTCGTCTGATTCTTTCTCACCCTCATAGTTGAAAAGGACGGTGTAATTTCCGCGCTTTCCTTTCATTCCTGTATATGTTATTTTCTTAAGGTACACATAGCCTTTGTCCGTCTTGTATTCATACAGGATGCAGTTTCCGTATGCGTCACACTGCTCCGCAAGGTGCCAGGTATAGGCTCCGCCGCTTCCCATTGTGATGGGGAGGGAAAGGCTTTCTTTTGCATGGTCAACGTATTTTCCGTAGCGGCTTACGTTGCCGTTTCCGTCCGTAACTTCCCACCAGTCCTCTTTGTCTGAATAATGCCTTACGATTTTCTGCGCCAGTGTCTCGCGCAAAGTGCTGTATTCCTGAATTCCTCCAGCCTCGCGGTCAAGCTCCATCCTTGTTCCGTTGAGCAGGTAGCTGTCGTGGCCGTTGTATTGTGGAAGTCCCTTCCTTGTATCTGTAGAGACTTCTCCTCCGCAGGATATGGAAAATCCCCTTCCGGTAATCCCGCTGCTTCTTGAGCTTGAATAGACAAGGGCTACGGAAGGATTCATTCCCCTGCGCCCGCCAGGAATCTCAAGCGGAAGACTGAACGAAGCCTCTCCGGAAGGTGTTGCAGCGGGGGGATCCATGCGTATTACAGACTGTGCTGGATTAACTGCCTCAAGCTGCTTTATGCTGTTCAGGTTCACGTCCACTGGGCTTGCCGTTTCCGGAAGGGTTAGCACAGCGTTTATCATGTCCGTAAAATGGGTGGTTGCACTTGTAAGAGTATGGTTTTTTCTGTCTATTGCCCTGCGCTCCAGCGGTGTCCAGCACTTTGCCTCCGTATCGTAATAATACGTAAGCATGGTGTCCAGCACAGCGGGCTTTTCCTCCAGCATGGGGTTGTACGGAATGGTTACAAGAACTTCCTTCTTGAATTTTGTTCCTGCAGGAAGAAAGCGGTAGCATGCGGCCATAGAGGTTGCGTTTGAAAGCCTTTCGCCAGTACCCTTGGTTTCCCTTAGCCCGGTTATGCTTATTCTGGTGTCCTCATCAAGTGCTCCGGCAGGGATTAAGATTCTGGCTTCCCCCAGTTCTACAGCTCCTCCCTTTTCAGCCGTTATCAAAACACAGGAAGTTTCTTCCTTCACATCCTCCGGCTTTGGAGCATACTCAGCCGGTGAGCTTTCCACTGGCGACGCATTCTTTACCTCACCGGTAATCAGCTCAAGCTTTTTCTCTGTAAATTCATTTTTTTCTGCCGCCTCTTCCGCAATAAGCATTACCGGAGATGCAGACAAAAGATATACTGTTGTTAGTGCCGCAAAGGCTGTCTTCTTTAACATATTTCTACTCCGTTTTTAATTTTCTGTTTTTTTATACACTACTTCAACGCAGTCATGTTCAAAGTCTTCATGAGGGGAGACTACCGCGGCAAAGCCACAGTAAGTGCCGTTGAAAGTGCTGGTCCCGCCGTCATTAAAGTAGTCAACGTCATCCCCATTTATTTTTACCAAAAAGCGTCTTGTGGCATTGTCGTGCTCTATGCTTACCGTATTGGTCTGGCTAAAACCCTTGATTATTGAATTGCATCTTGCCCAATCACCGGTACGTTCAAAAGCACCCCCTGTAACGGTTCCTTTTAGATATTCCCCCGTTACCTTTATAAGAAGGCAGTTCATCCGGCATCCCGCACCGCGGCCTGTTCCGCAGAACACTATTCCGTACCCGGCATTGGAGTCTCCGCTTTCCTTCCTAAGCTGTACAGTAAATTTCCTAAAATTATTTCCTATATTTGTGAATGGGCTGAACCAGAATGTATAACCATCCGGTGTAAGGAACCTGCTGTCATTTGTCCTGAAAACATATTCCGAAGGATCCCCGGAACTTTCAAAAAGCTCACTTGTTCCTTCAACGACATTTCCTCCGTTTATCTCCACACCGTCCGAATCT
>Ga0310695_10014620_pt1 | contig 10580 bp, 7 predicted proteins | sample RumenRJG_04DNA_FD_203882 | JGI IMG/M metagenome (GOLD analysis project Ga0310695, IMG submission 203882) | Bovine rumen microbial communities from Lethbridge, Alberta, Canada - RJG_04 (v2) (version 2) | ecosystem: Host-associated > Mammals > Digestive system > Stomach > Rumen | place: Canada... | reverse complement strand
TTTTCATGATTTTCCACATTTCCTTCTGTTCTGTGCCGAAAACAAAAGGTCCAACGGAAACGTTGGGGTTTAGAAATAATTTTTTCATCGAAAATCCTTCAGTCTCAAAATTTTTCAGATTGGCAAAATGTTATCTTTCGTAAATTAAGATAACAAACCATTGTAAACCGGAAATGTTCCTGAGTTCTGTTATATCCATCTCAAAAGGATGGAATATCTACTGTCCAGGGATTAATCGCAGAGTGGAGATTAGAAATTCTGTATGAAAAAATTGAACGGAAGAGTCTTGGGTTCTCGCTGTCAACTCAGCGGCTGAAAGCCTGCATCAGATTCGCAGAATTATGAAATTAGCCCGCCGCTGAATTTTTTACTTCAAGAAACCTGAAGTGATGTCATTTTTGAAATATTTGGTTTAATCGGCGTAGTTCTGAATGATGCACAGTCTCGACAGACCTAAAGCCACTATAATCATGGATGTGAGTGTCACAGAATAAACCAGTCCGAAAAATAAAGGTATTGCAGCGGATATGAAGGAGAACAGTGCAAACAGTATGATCAGAACATTGGATATTCTAAGAATAATGTCGAGAATCCTTTTTTGAGAAGCTTTTTCAATTTTTACAATTATTATTACTGAAATGTTCAGAATGTAGGCTGCGATGGATGCAATGATGATGTTGAAGTATATTCCGAACTCGTTTGCTGTAATATACAGATTGATATGTTCAACCAGAATACAGAACAGAACCAACATAAGTGAGTATGCAACAACAGCAGGTAAAAGAGATTTTTTTGTTCGTTTATTGCTAAATCAGTCATAATATTTCCTCAGAAATTTTTTTTATAATATTTTTTCGATTCACTAAAATTTTCTGATTGATAAAAAATCAGTCGGCTCCCTAAGAGCAGAAAGGCAATTTTAGCGATCTGACAGAAAGTCTTCAACAAGTTTCGATGAAAGATTGTTTGTTCGCCTGCTTTTTGTACATAATTGATGATATGTGATAAAAATTTCTTGCAGGCTGTTTAAAACAAGTTACATAAAAAACGGATTTATTTGAAGTTGAATCGTGTTGTGATTGTAGTTGTATTTCATGTTTGCTGATTGTATATACATATCAATTTGAAAAAAGGTCCTATACATGAAATACCATTATTGTTTAATAATCTGATTTTGATTAAGAATAGGGTGAGAATTTATGTTCTTTTCCTATCAGTAATAGTTCAAATATTCTTATTCGTTTTATAAATTGATCACAAATAATGTACTAATCATAAATAAAAGATAGTCAAAACAAAAATACCGCAGTAAAATTTTTTATAAGGTCGTTATTTTACATGTTATGAAAATATAATCATGAATGGATAGGAATCTGGACAAAGAAGCAGAAAGAAAATTATGAATTTTTACCATGTTTCTATGATACTGCATTAAATGTACTCAAAAAAGGCTCTGCCATGATGCAAATTTTGAAATATTTATTCAGAAGAAAGTTATTACAGATGTTATAAAAAATAAATTTTTAGCTTTTAACCAGAACTTAATCAGATTGTTCATGTAGTAATTGTACTGTCCGAATGTTATTGGTAGTTTGGAATATGATTATTTGTGAACTTTTGACAATAGTATGAGGTAGTATTATGCAGTATACAGGAATTCAGTTATCAGCGATTACATCACTGGCATTATTGGCATCAGCCTCTGATGGTGAATGTGATGATTCGGAAATGAGAATTATATTTGGTCATCTCGGTGCTTATGTACCCGATGAGGATCAAAGAAAGGATCTAATTGCTGTAGCTTTGACTATTCCTTTTGCTGAAGCGACTGCAGTTGTTCGGCAGATGACTATCTCTCAAAAAAGACACTTTTGTGCATTCATTGGAGTGATAATTTTAGCGGATGGAAATATTACAAACAGTGAATTGGAATTTTGGAAGAATTTGTCCTATGCAGCGGATTTGCCAATTATGAGTATACAAGATGCTGCTGTAATTTTTTGCGATAATATGGGATTGACACAGAATTCTTCATCATCATTTTCATCATCGACAACATCATCATCGTTTAGCAGTTCCTCTAGTTCTGGTAATTCAGGGTGCTGTCTTGTTTTTGCCGTTCCTATTCTTTTAATTTCATTAATTACAATGTCTTTTAGTTACTTTGCTTAATTTAAAGGATCTTGATCTTACAGAAATGTTTATAACATTCGAATTATATAAGGAGATATACCATGGAAGATCAGTATGAGAATCTTTCTAAAATCGCTCAAATGCTTGTTTTAATAGAAAAACTCAAATTGTCCGGTAATTTAAGAGATGCGCAGGTTTGGGAACAGAAACTTTTTCAGCTTATGCAGAAAAGACAACAGGAAAGAGAACAAGCAGATTTTTTCAAGTATGTGGGTAGTACCGATGATGAAACAGATAATAATATTTTTAAAGCGGTTTTACCACTGATTCGTAATGAATCTGAATTTGTTCGTTTTGTTTTTGAAGAACTGGACGCAGCATCCCACGGAGGAGATTTTGCAAAAAAATTTGCCAAGGAGAGTGGTATAGTAGCCGACTACTACAGAGGTGCTCTGAATTCTGAAAGTACCATAGATCGGGCTGGAGGTCCCCAACAAGTTCTTTCATATGCGGTGATGTCTATATACGGACCTGGTTCGGAAGTTGGATGTTTTCATAGAATTCAGATTGTCAAAAAATTTATTAAGTATGGTATGGAAATGGGATATCTTCTCAAATATACATCGTGATTTAGTTATTTTGTTCGGAGATATTGAGGTGTCTTTTGGGGCAGATTTGACATTGATTGATTTGGTTAAAAAAACAATAATACCGTATTCGGCGGTTCAGAATTTTGGAGATTCAATAACTAAAAAATATCCTCCGATAATAAAAATGTCAAACTCCTATGTCAAAATGTTTGTCGTGGGAGGACTATGTCTGAAGAGTGTTTTTACTTATGATCAGTTTTTGTATATAGTTCAAATATTAAAGATGACACTTCAAATAACCAGACATACTGTAATGTTTCATGAAGATAAATTTATGCAGATCATGGACTTTTGCATAGTTATGATCGCAGGTTGGATAGTCTTTATGACTCAACGTGCTGTATGACCAGTGTGAAAACTGTATTTTCCTTCATTTTCGTTGGTTTATGAATCGGCTATATCTGTTGTTGAGGAGGAATTCGGTGGGTGATAGGAGAAAAATGTATGTATAGAGGTTCGTTGGTTATTGAATCATTGAATTCGTTTGCTGAATTAGATGTAAAGGTACTCGCAATTGTAAAAAATAAAAAAAAACTTATTTACAGTAATACGTATGATTCATCTTTCTATGATCGTGAGGATGATGGCTTTTTCCTATTTAGAGGACCTGTTTACTGGATTGAACTCTCATTCACTAACGGTTGCATTTATGATATTTTTTATGGAATTGTCACATCTGACCGATATCTTATAACTTCTTCTGTTTCAAGTCCTACTCTTGATTATTTCTGTTCTCTTATTTTGAAGGAAATTAATTTGAAGTGTGGTTATATTTTTGATTTTTCACTGTATCAAGGTGCTCCTACACATTACACATTCCATTTCAGAATGAGTGACTGTTATTATTACGCCACGAACAATATGGGAACAGAGGCTGTTTTCATATCTTTAGATGGCACGGAGATCAGATATGGAGACCGAGGGTCGGTAGAACGATATATAACTGAGTATGAAAAAAGGAAAACAGTAGAAAAAGAGTTGAATCGGAAAATGTCTGTTTTTGGTGATATATCATTGATTGACGTAGTTAAAAAAACAAATAATACCGGATTAGGCTTTTTTGCTGATATTAATCAGGATTTGGGAGCTTCAATAACTATGCAACATACTCCGATAGTAAGAATGGCATACGCCTATGCTCGAAGGGTTGCAGCAGGAGGATTGTGTCTGCAGGGAATTTTTACTTATGATCAGTTTTTGTATGTAGTTCAAATGTTTAAGATGAGCCAGCAAATAACCGGACATACAGTAATGTTTCAGGAAGAGGCGTGCAATCAGGCAGTAGAGCTTTTGCAGAGTTATGATCGCAGGTTGGATAGACTTTTTGCAAATAGGCTGATTTCCCTGCTTTATACACAGAGTGAGAACCTTGTTTTTCCACCTTTCCCAGTGCATTATGAATTGGTTATCCAATCTGTCAATGCTGCTTTCGGTGAGTGACAGGAGAAATCTGTATGTATAAAGGTTCGTTAGTTATTGAGTTTTTGAATTCGTTTGCTGATTTAGATGTAAAGGTACTTGCAATTGTAAAAAATAAAGAAAATCTTATTTACAGCAATACTTATGATTCATCCTTTTATGATCGTGAGGATGATGGTTTTCGACTATTTAGGGGACCAGTTTACTGGATTGAACTTTTTCTTTCCGATGGTTGTATATACGATATTTTTTACGGTGTTGTAACTTCGGATCGCTTCCTCATAACTTCCATTGTTACACCGGTTCTTGACGATTTCTGTGTTTATATTTTGAAGGAAATTAATGAGAAGTGTGGAAATGTTTTTGATTTTTCACTGTATCAAAATGCACCTACACATTACACATTTCATTTCAGAATGAGTGACCGTTATTATTATGCCACGAACAATATGGGAACAGAGGCGGTTTTCATATCTTTAGATGGTTCGGAGATCAGATATGGAGACCGGGAATCGATAGAACGATATATAACTGAGTACGAAGACCGTGAATCGATGGAACGATATATAACTGAGCACGAAAACTGGAAATCAGTCGAGAAAACGATAAAAAACTTGAAAAAAAAATACAATGCAACTCCTTCAAAAAAATCTAACTCTGCTGATTCACAAAATATTAATAAGTCTGTTCAAACTCCTTTATTTACTGAGCCTTCAGAGAAGAAAAAGACGTATGACTCATGGATATCAATCATAATTGTAATTGTAGTGATAGTCTTGTTAGTGAACAAGTTCAACAACAAGACCAAGACTGATCATAATTATGACCATGAATACTACAGTTCTCCTGCTGTCAATGAACGACCATCTAATAGAAATTCCAGTAATAACAACCGTAATTCATCATATGTTTCGGAAAATTCAAATTCTGATGTTATGAAAATGGAAATTTATGAGTTAATTGACGAAAATTCAAAAATAGATCTAAGTACAACTCTTGATCATCAACGAAAAATTGCAAGATTGAAGAAAATAGGGGCAAGACTAAATGATTTGCTTGGCAGGGAAATACCTTTCGGCAGTTCTGAACAGTTACGCAGAATTGTTTCTTTTCAAAAAAAGCAAGAACAATCTTTCAAAGATTTTTTCAATGGTTCAGATGTTAATAATAGTGAATTGGATGATTTTTGGGAAACGTTTTATTTCGTCAAAAATCTTGAATTAATTTATATGTTAGAGAAAGGCACGGGAACTTATTATTTTGCAAATAATTTCTGTAAACAATCGGAATGTTCAAAGTATGAAAAGGCAAGAATAACGTCATTTCTGAATGATACATACAACAATATAAGAGAAATCTGCCAGGCTGGTTTTTGCAGTGAAGAACGTATCAAGGCTCAGGAGTTAATATGGATAGATCTACACGACACAATAATGGGCATGATTGATACTAGAAATTTACCTGGCAGAGCCATGAGAAAACTAGATTATTCGCTGTCTCATATTATTCTGCTGAAGTCACTTAAGAGAGTATTTACAGCTAATGCTATAAAAATTAATAGCTATTTCCGGATGGATGATACCAGTCATTTGCTCATTTCAATTTTAAATGTACAAAGGGAGCTGTATAGGGGAACATACAGTTTTAACGATCTGAAAAAATTGAATGTTGTTCTTTCGACATTAGTAATGCCTATCGTATACAGTAAGTTAAATGAAAAAAATTATCATTCGGAAAAGATGGAATTAACAGGAGGAGCATATGATCTTTCATATAGAGTTTTTCTTGTTAGTACTAACAGAAAAAGAAACGGTAATGATTATGACAGAAATCAGACTGAGGTGGCAAAAGTTGAGGGAAAACTTTTAAGAGCCAAGCATGCTCTTTTTCTGCTTGTTTCTGATCGTGATATTCAGAATATAGCGGCTAGAAATGAATTTTATTCCTGCAGTTCCAAAGTATGTTCTGAACGTGATTTCAAAAAGAACGGGGCAATCCTTGAAACAGTTTTTAATAATCTAGTTAAGGAATGCAAAAAGAATAGATGCAGTCATGAGGCTCTTCTTGCACAGGAAAATAATTGGGTTGCCTACACGAGGGATTGGGTGAAACTGCTTAATAAATCAGGACTTAGTTCTGCTTCTCTTAATCATGTAAAAGTGCTGTATGATAGTGATCAAATTTTGCGACTAGTAGCATTATCTGAATAGCAAGTAGATTGTTTAATTTGAAAATGAAAACAGAATTGTGAATTTCTTCATAACAAAAAAGGAAAAGAAAAAAGAAAAAAATGAAATCTGTCTTGCATCCAATCATTGTTTTTTTTGAACGTTTATTATGTGGAGGATTATATGCGTACTGAACTAAAACAGTCCGAAATAATTTATAATTTCAATACTGATTATGATGATTCAGATCAAAGTTATTGTTTTATATTGATGACTGAGCATAAACGATATTTTTTTCAAATATTGTTAAATTATTCAATTTCAAGAATAACTATTCTCATTATGAAATCGAACGGTACCAGCAAAATTTCAGTTGATCACGGTATTCCTCCAAGATCAATAAATTTATCACCACATGAAATATCAAATTTATATGAGATAAAAAAAGCCATTAACGAACTGATTGGCAGTGTAGGATGTTCATCTGATGAATTACATAGCTATATAAGTTCTAATTTGGATGAGTTTTTGAAACAACTTTTGCAGGATGCACAAAGTAGGGGATTAATCAAAATTTCAGATTGTGTTGGAACCGTACAACCGAATCACGGTTGTTTTACTGTGGTTATACTCGGGTTTATAGGTATATTCCTTGGATTTTTAGCAATTCCATAACTATGTGTTATTCATCAGTTTTTTTTGCGAAACTTGGTTAATCTTGTAACAGTTTGAACGTGTTTATTTTAAGTATCTGGTTTATCTACAAAAAATATTAGTCTTAAATGTGCTGATTGTTTTTATTCTTTCCTCAGAGGACGTATTCAAATCATGTGAATACCGTACAACCATAAGTACTGTTAAAGAAAAAAAAATTTAGTGAATAAGACTGAAATTTTCTGAATTAAACAGAAATTTTGAAATCTCAAATAAAAAATAATGATTCTAACTGTATGGATTAATGATAACTAGTCTACATGGACATATAAATGGAAACCAAACTTAACAACAATCTGAATAAAACAAAGCTGAATGAAGCCAACTTCGCATCGAATGTTCCAAATATCGATGGTCAGGCTTTGCTTGACGGTAAGTATATCGTTCAACTGAAAATGAACGTAAAGTCAGGAGAAGCCGATCTCTATATTTGTACTGATAAAAACGGAAACCGCCATGTAGCCAAGGTTTATCGCCGAAAAGATGCTGTTAAGCCTGAGATTGTTGAAACTCTGTCAAAACTTAAATCTCCATACATCGCTGAAGTTCAGGATTATGGTACAGTGCAGGAATATCCTTTTGTCATCCTTCCTTATTTTGCCAACGGCAGTCTTGCCGGTAAAACTTTCAGTTCAGATGAAATCAGAGATGTTATTGTTCCGTGTGTTAGCAGCGGACTAAAATATCTGCATGAGAACGGAATCGTACACAAGGATATCAAACCATCCAATCTTATGATTGCCGATGACGGTGGTAAAATTCTCATAATTGATTTCGGTATAAGTTCTATCAAATCAGAAGGTCAGTCAGTGATTGTAACAAAAACCGGAATGTCCCCGGAATATTCGGCTCCTGAGACATTCAACAATGTTTATCTTGCAGAATCGGATTTCTATTCCCTGGGTATAACTCTTTATGAACTGTTCACTGGACACACTCCGTTTGCACTTGCAGGAACTTTTTCTGAAGATCAGATGGCGGCATATGCTTCAGTGCAGAACATACCATTTTCAGAAAATTTTCCTGAGAGACTTAAACTGCTTATTCAGGGGCTTACATACAAAGATTTAAGCAACCGTGGGAAACTTGATAATCCAAACCGCCGTTGGAACTGGCAGGATATCGAAAAATGGCTTAACGGTGAGGAAATGCCTGTTCCGGGAGAGATGAACGGTTTTGAAAATCAGCAGGATCCCCGTACAGTTTTTTCAGTTCCCTATGATTTCATCACAGATCGTGAAGAAAGGGTAAGACTATGCAATCTGGCAGATTTTACTTATGCTTTCGGCACAAACTGGGTAAAAGGAAGAAAGCAGATCGGGCGCGGTTTTGTTTCCGCTTTCTTTAAGAATCAGAATTTATTCGATTTGGCGGATCTTGCTATTGACTGCGAAGAAGCTCATGTTACAGATCCTGCATATTTCAGATTTCTGTCTCTGCTTGAGAAAATTGTTGGAGGATCAAATTTCTACTGGCGAAATGTAGCCTTCGGGAATTTGACGGGCCTGTCATCATATCTATTAAACTCATTTTATTTAAACGAACCAGAACTAGAAGTCAAGTATAAGGAAATGACATCCTATCTGCAAGAATGGTGTACGATTATGGATCGTAATAGTGTAGGAGATTTGATTAACAAATTGTTTAAACTTGCCTCAGTCAAACAATTCAATTTAAAAACCAAAATTGTTACTCTTTGTTCTGTTCTGAATCCTAATATGGAAATAAAAATCGGTGAGCGAATTTATAAGAATATATCCGAGTTTAGAAATTATTTGTCCGAACTAAAAAAATCAGACAAAACAGAATATGAGCATTTTTTATCTGGTAATTTAAGAGATTTTAAAAGTTACAGTTTGTGTCCTATATCAGATTTTTCTTGCTTATTCAATGAATTAGTAAAAGCAGTAAAAGCGGCAAAAAAAGCAGAAAAAGAAGCAAAAGAGAAAAAACGACGAAATCCTATACTTAATTCACCTGATGATATTACTCATGAATTGCGGGATGCTATCATCAATAACGATTTGGACACTCTGACGATTAATTATGAGTTTACCAAAGGTTTTCATGGTTGGGATATTGTAGACGAAAAGGAGCGCAATAAGGCAACAAATGAATGGATTCAAGCGCAAAAACTAACTAATCCATTCTGGGATTTGAATTTAAAAAGAATAAAGTTTGAAATAATCTTAGGTCCGAAAGTTCACTCATTAGCTGGAGCATTTGCCTATTCTACCTTGGAATATATAAACCTTCGAGATACTTCAAATGTTACTGATATGAGTCATATGTTTGATAATGCCAGGAAATTCAATCAGCCGATCGGCAATTGGGATACTTCAAATGTTACTGATATGAACGCAATGTTTAATCAAGCAGAATCCTTCAATCAGCCGATCGGAGATTGGGATACTTCAAATGTTAAGGATATGAGTAGGATGTTCGATTGTGCTAAATCCTTCAATCAGCCGATAGGTGGATGGGATACTTCAAATGTTACTGATATGGGCAGTATGTTCCATGGTGCTAGTTCCTTTAATCAGCCGATAGGTGGATGGGATACTTCAAATGTTACTGATATGAGTTGGATGTTCTATTGTGCTAGTTCCTTTAATCAGCCAATAGGCAATTGGGATACTTCAAAGGTAACTAATATGAGAACGATGTTCGATTGTGCTAAATCCTTCAATCAGCCAATCGGAGATTGGGATACATCGAATGTTACTGATATGAGTTGGATGTTCTATGAGGCTAAATCCTTCAATCAGCCAATCGGCAATTGGGATACTTCAAATGTTAAGGATATGAGTAGGATGTTCGATTGTGCTAAATCCTTCAATCAGCCGATAGGAGATTGGGATACTTCAAATGTTACCAATATGGGCAGTATGTTCAATGGTGCTAGTTCCTTTAATCAGCCGATCGGTAATTGGGATACTTCAAATGTAACTAGTATGTATGGGATGTTCAATGATGCCAGTTCTTTCAATCAGCCGATCGGGGACTGGGATACCTCCAAAGTTACTGATATGGAAGCTATGTTCCGTGGAGCAACATCATTCAATCAGCCGATAGATAAGTGGAATGTAAAGAATTTATTAAGAAATGAAGCTGTATATGAAATGATTGAACGACAACGGCAAGAAAAACAACAACGACTTAAGAAAGAAAAGGAGCTTCAGCAACAGAGAGAAGCAGAAGAACAACGTCTTAGAGAAAAGGAGCTTCAGCAACAGAGAGAAGCAGAAGAACAACGTCTTAGAGAAAAGAAACTTCAGCAACAGAGAGAAGCAGAAGAACAACGTCTTAGAGAAAAGAAACTTCAGCAACAACGAGAGGCTGAAGAACGACGTCTTAGAGAACTGGAATTTCAGCAACAAATTGAAGCTGAAGAACGGCGAAAAAAGGAAAAATATATGATAGTGTTTGGCATCATAATATTAGTTAGTTTAAGCATCCTAGCAATTGTAAGAAATTTATTCCTTTAACACACTTA
>Ga0310695_10014619_pt1 | contig 10580 bp, 8 predicted proteins | sample RumenRJG_04DNA_FD_203882 | JGI IMG/M metagenome (GOLD analysis project Ga0310695, IMG submission 203882) | Bovine rumen microbial communities from Lethbridge, Alberta, Canada - RJG_04 (v2) (version 2) | ecosystem: Host-associated > Mammals > Digestive system > Stomach > Rumen | place: Canada... | reverse complement strand
TCTTTCAATCTCGTTGGTTATTTCATTCATAGTTGTGTTAATTGGGTTACTAATATTAATTTCATATTGGAACGCAAATTTAGCGCTTTTATGCAAGACTACAAAGGCTTTATCACAAAATTGTGTTCGCCATACATTTTTATCCAAAAAAGTTTGGTTATATGGATAATTAGTTTTATCTTTGCAACCTATTTTAATGGTTAAGGTTTATGGTTGATTAATTTAGTTTTTTAAGCAATTAAGTAAGAGGCCAGCAGTGATGCTCGCCTCTATTTTTGTTCAAATATAGGAATTCATAAATCATTTGGGAGGCATTTCCCTAAGTTCCATTATGTCAAGCATATGAAACATAACATCATCTATCTCAGCATGCCAACTCTCATGGAAATGACCATAATACCAATATCGTAACGGGTGGTTCTTTGTATAGAGATAGTTGTATAAATCATCCATCACCTGCCGCTCATATTTTATATCATCCATCAAATCCACATCACGCTCAGCCCAGCTTTCCAGAAAATGATGCGATGATAATTCACAGAACGAAGGCGAAGTATGGGTAATAACAGTATCAACAGCACATTGACGATCTATTTCGTCCAACCTTTCCATATTGAATTCCGGCAGTTCATTATTCCAATATACATTCGGCATCAGAAGGTCGTCCGGTCTTGGCAAGTGATATTTCTTTGCAGTCATACGAAGTAGCCTGTCGATGGATGTTGCGCCGCCAACACAAAGTATTGTGCGGCCACAAACCTTTATGATAGAGTAATCGGGAATAGTCATCCATCGCTGATGCTTAATTGGTTGACTATTGAAATAAGCAGGATTATCATGATTGCCTCTTATGAAGGCTATCCAATTATTCGATTTCGAAAGTTTATCACGACAACGATTATGTATTTTCTCATAGTAACCTGGGGCCTCAAAACCAAATCCACAATCCCCAGCAACGATAATTAGTGTATATGTCATCTCGTACTGCACGCAGCACTTATGAACAAGTTGGGTAAAGTCGCCATGAATATCACCACTCACAACAACACTTTTAGCACGAGGAAATTCGAAAAAACTCACATTCTTCATAACGCTACAAAGATACGCATTTTCTGGCAAATTTCCAAATATTTTGTCAATTATTATTAAACAAAATTTCGAATTATTTGCTTTTAATTATTGCTTGTGGCAAAAGTACAAAAAGTTTTTGGAAATATTATAGAATATAACGGAAAAAATACAAAAAACAGCAAAAATACTTGGAAGTTATTTAAAGATTTCATATCTTTGTACCGTCAAAGGTTCGCTTTTGGCTATCCGGATAAGTTTCCCGAGAGGGAAAGCCGTATACGTATCTTTGCCGAAGTAATATAAACAAAGATGAATCATGACATATCTAAACCAGTTCCACAAGGAAGTAACGGAGCGCAAGATGCGGAAAATAGCCGCATCGCAGCAATCGCCAATGAACTCGAACGACTTTGCGCAGTACATGAAGCGCAACCTGGAGATTGCCAACAAAATGTAAGCCGTATCGAAACAGAGCAGCGTGCCGCTGAGAAGATGGCCAAGACCAATGGTTGTTGGATTCCTATGACGGACATCTTCGACTTGGGAGTTCCAGGTCCTAGCGGAAACGAAAACGACACCTATGTTGGTGACATAGTTGTCTACAAAGTCAATAATTTACTTAACTCTGGAAGCATTACATCCTTGCTGAATAAAATTTTGATGCACAATGCTATTTTTCCAGATACCGCTTACTCTTTCTATGGTTTTGCAGGTTTCGACGGGCGTACAGTTCAGCCCGTTATCGCACAGCCAAGAATAGCAAGTGCTCATCCTGCTACCCAAATAATGATTGACACCTATATGGCAGCCCTCGGATTTGAGAAGACCTCTACCGAAGGACGTTTCAAGAATGCCACATACGAGGTATGGGATCTTCTCCCTCGCAATGTTCTTGTAGATTCCGAAGGTGACATATTTGTCGTTGATGCAGAAATCAAGCATATAGATTAAATCAAGTTCAAAGACGCATTATTATGGCAGGTAAAACGAAGAGTATGATATGGAATACGCAAATAAATAAAGAAAAAGTTTGGGTTGTGCCAAGAGAAAAGTATTAAAGTAAAAAAAGTCATTAAAAATTTGGAACTTATTAAAAGATTTCATATCTTTGCACCGTCAAAAGTTCACTTTTGACTACGCCGCTGAGTGCGGGGAGTAAGACCTTATCGCCCCTGCTCCATTTAAAAGTCACCTTCTTGCTTTGGCAAGCGTCCTTGCAGGCCGAGCGCGGGTGGCTTTTATTATTTCTTTTTATTCATACCTCCCATAGGGACGGATACGATTGAGCACCAAACTTTTTTAGCCTTTTCTTTCATCCCTTTTTCGAATTCAATCTTCTTTCTATATTGATATATTGTTTTAGAGCTTGTGTTAACATCGGGCTCAGGATGATACTTAGCCACTCTTGCTTTATTTGCTGCTATTTTCTCTTCCTTTGTCATTCCCTCAAGCGAATTCTGGAATTTATTAGCTTCGCGTCTAGCTAATTTATTCCCGCTTAAGAACTTATTAATCTTCTTTTTCTTCTCTTTTAATGCTATAATATGACTTATAACTTTAGAAGTGAGACTACCTGTCGAGTTTTTGTCCTTATTATTGCCCATACCTTATTTATTATTAGTGCTTCAAAAATATTAAGGGATTATACAACTCAGATACTCCTTCTCAAAAGCATTAGGGAATAGGAACTTGGATTCACGATCCTTGAACTTCACAAAGACATAGTTTTCATCCATTGACACAACTTGTCCTAGACCAAAACTTTTATGAACAACTTTATCCCCTATTTTCAGCCGTTTCCATGGTTGTTCCTTTGGTTTCGACACATTCACTTCCGCTGATGTTGAATCCTTAGGTATAATATCAGCATCACTCTTCGTTTCTCTGCGTTCTTCAACAGGTTCTTCCTTTATGTCTGCTGTATCCATTACAGTATCCCAACCTCCGATGATGGTTTCTGTATGGGTGTTGATGCCCGTGTATTCGAGTGACGAGTCTTCGTAACGCTTAAACTTATAAACGGCATCGTTCATCAAATCTCTGTTGAATACGCCCAAACTTACCAATAATTCGAAGTCCTTCAAGGTGAGACCTGTTACCTTACGGAATAACTCAGGTTCCAATTGTCTGATGACATCCATCAGACTATATTCTCTAAAGTCAGTCAGATACATGAATACAGGTATGCGTGTAGCAAACTTGATGAGTTTCTCCTGTATCTCCTTACGTTTACTCTTGTATTCTTTCTCCTCATCTGTCAATTCCTTCTTCTCCTTAGGAGTCATTTCGCTTGGGTCTTTCGTCTTCTTGGTCTGCTTGACGTGTTCTGACTTATTGATGATCGTTTCAATATCAGAATTCAGACTGCGGAAACCCTCAATGCTCATTAGAGCCTTCATAGCCTCAGGATTATTCAGCAGGCGCTGCAGAGTGGCATTATCTACATTTACTAGAACAGCACTCTCCCATCGACGCGCAAGCAAAGTAGCAGTTGTGCCACTCATGGCCATATCAAGTACACCTGCGGCATCTATCTCCTTCATAGAAGAACCGTCGTAGGCCAATATGGGAAGGAACTTGATAAACTCAGCCACCTTCTTCTCGGGATTGCTTTCCTCCACATTCAGTTGACAACTGTATTCTTCCACCTGACGTAAGGCGCGATTAGGAGCAAAGTCAAAGACATAGCAGAGGGGTTTGAGTATTACCTCATTACCCTCTTCATCTTTAGTTGTCCAAGGCGACTGCACACGGAAGGCTGCTTGGAAATATGTTTCTGGCGAAGTGGTATTCCTCAACATCATAATACCCGTCCATGGCTTGACAGTCACACCTGTAGACAGCTTACCGCATGAAAGCGTGATGGTCTTTGTCTGCTGAGGATCGCCCATCGCATTATATACAGGAGCGACAGCTTTTGCACCCATACCTGCCTCATTACCAGCAGCCACGATAATCTCATAATCATCAAAGAAGCGGTTGGCACGTTTGCGCAACAACTTTTCCATAGCCTTACATGCAGCCACGCTGGGCAAGAACCAATATGTATGTTGCAGATAACTCAACAGACGACTATCTGAGAAAGGCATAGGCGGTTTCTCCGCACCAAGTTTTAAATCAGAAACGATACTCTCCGCATATGAACCTCGAATTAAGTCCAACCATTTCTGAACATATTCTTCATGAATAAAGTAATCATCCTCGGCACGGAAGAACTCATTGAGATCGAACTCGTCAAACTCTCCCTGTGAAGCAATCTCGCTGATGCTCTCTGGCATCTGATAGGTAAGCATTACCATCTTTGGCAGCTGAGCGTATGGATTATCCTCCCCTTTCCATGCCTCTTTGGCTGCCTGTTCGTCAGAGTAAGTCCAGTTGTATATCTGGTCCTCAATGAATTCACCAGTAGAGATTGCACGGAATGGTGTACCCGACAAATACAGGAAAGCGCCTGTACGAAGAGGCATCAGACCTTCATCATACAATTCACGGGCTTCCATTTCCCGACTTGATCCAGCATCCTCTTCCATCATTTCGCCCATCTCCTCAGCACGTTTCAGAGCAGGATCTTTCTTGTCATAGAAGTTCTTAGCATTCTTGCCCCATGCACCATAGTGGTATTCATCAAGTACGATACAGTCCCAATCTACTGTCTGTATCCATTCGTTGGTAGCCTTGATACCACCCATAGCATTTTTGCCAAGAACATCTTGGAACGAGGCAAAGCAAACAAAAGGTTTACGCTCATTGACGTAGTTGAATTCTCTATCTTCCTGTTTCTGGCAAAACTGCCAACCCTCAAAATCTTTATGCGTAATGAGGTCTTCTTCCCATGCTGTCTTCACGGCTGGTTTAAAAGTCAGCACCAAGACCTTCGTCCACCCCATCTTTAGCGCCAATTGATATGTTGTAAAGGTCTTACCAAAGCGCATCTTCGCGTTCCACAAGTAATGTGGAATAAGACCGCGATTCGTTGGGTCTTTCTTAAAAGCGGTAAGATAGTCTGAGGTTTGTTTTACGGCACGTTTCTGTTCTGGACGCATACCAAAATCATAGATTCTATCCGTCATGCTGTCGCGTCTTTCCATCGCAGCATTTATAGCCCTCTCTACGTCTTTGACATCACATCGGAACCACTCTCCAAAAGGATTAGGTATTCTGTTCTTACGCAAGTAGTAATGAACACCTCCTAAGCCTTTGTCTGTAAAATAAGTCCCATCCGGGCGCATTGAGCTCCTTCTCAGAAGAATCTCTTTATCGAGATACAATTCATGACCTTGTTCCTTGATGCGGATAGTCCCTGGCCTTGAAGTATAACCTACTTTCAAAAGTCCCTTGTATTTGGGTACATCCGGAAGTGTGTAGGCGTAGATGGTTGGAGTCTCATCCACCTTGTTTCTTAATAAATTCTGTGCTGCCATAAGCTATTCCATTGGTCGGATCATTGATTCTATAAAAGCAATTTCTTCCTCTGTGAGATTGTATTTTTTGTAAAGCATCTCATCAGTCCAAGGATGAGAGAAGTCCTGGAGGGGGACAAAGAGAAAAACACCTTTAGTTATATGTATAGAGGATAGTGCTTGTAATAGGAGGAAACGAACAAATCTTGTTTTAAGATATGAACAACAATTATCAGATAGTTCTTTACTAGAAAATGTATCGATTATCAAATATGTTTCCGTACAAACTGTTTGAGGAGGTAAAACCATTAATGAAGATAAGATTTGATATTTTCCGTCATTTCCTGGTTTATTTCCTCCCGACATGGCATAAGTAATAATTACTTTATACTTATTAATTATTCCATCTCTATCAGTTATACTATGGGAACTGATGAATGAGTTTCCATTACTGGAAAGCATATTATAATCTCCATTAAGCTTATTGTTATGTCCTCGTTCATTACTTGAAATACTAAAAGCATTACGAGAAGAAACTACATTATCCATGGTTTCCTCTTTATGGGAGCAAACCTTTCTTACAATATGAATAGCCGTATTATCTCTAACAAAAACAGGATATTCATCTAATCGTCTTTTCTCAGATGAAGCTAATTTCTCACCTTTTATATTAGTGATAGTACATTCTTCGTGTTTATCATATGCCCAAAAGAAATAGCAAACGCCTCCTGCAATATTTACGCCACTAAAACAATCCGAAGAATTTGGATAGTCCACAATATGCAGGATTCTATCATCTGATAGCATTGAAGAACGAAAATCTTCTAGTCCTTTACCTCCAGCATACCATCTTGCAGGAATAATCATATTCAAATAGTGTGGTTTTAACTTCATCGCTTGTTCCACAAATAAATGATAAAGTGGTTTTGCACTTGCAGAATTACCTCCATCACTCATTTGATATGGTGGATTGCCTATTATTACATCAAAATGCATATTATTAAAGAATTTCTTTGGATTATCTGTGTGAATAAATAGATAGGCGTATTGCTCCGCCTCTGAGCCTCGATCGTAAACGGCTTGACTGGCACCACAATATTTGCATTTACCATTTACCCATGTGTGGTTGATGTTCTTATAGATGATATTGCCATCTTCTGTGTCGAACTTCGAAACACTATATTTACCATTGGCGTGTTTACTACAATAAACTGAACGACGAGCCAACAACGATGTCAATTCAGTACAAGCTATACCAAATACCTGATGATGCAGAATATGGTCGATGCGTTGCTGGCGCTCAGGAATCTGATCTGCAAGTCCTCTGTCGAGCCGCTTCACAATTTCACGAAGGAATACTCCACTCTTTGTAAAAGGATCGAGGAAGGTTGTCTTTGGACTGCGGAATAACTCTTGTGGCAACAGATCAAGCATCTTGTTGGCCAATTCAGGAGGAGTGAATACCTCATCATTACTTAGGTTAGCAATGCAATTTAGTACGTCAGGGTTGTAGTTACTGATTATCATAGGCTATTACTTTATTAGGTCAATATATCGGATTGCTTTCTTCTTTTCCCAGTCATAAATCTTACAATATTTGCCATTGTGCTTGTAGATGTTATCTTCAGCACAACCTGGGCATGGACTGACTTTCGGTTTACTCTCTTGGGGAATTTCAGTAGAGAATAGATCAAGTTGCGGGAGAGCCTTATGTTTTGAGACCACATCGTGACACGTATCAGGGACTACTCCTTTTATACCATCCATCTGCCAAAGGTTCCAAGAAATAATTTCTGCGATTCCTTTAATGGAATCCATTGTTGGAGCCATTTTAAAAGTTGCTTGATAATACTCAATGAATGTATAGAGCAAAGCTTTTCGAGCCAATAACAAATTATCTCCTTGCCACTCATAACCATAGATATTCTGGTATGCAACACAAGTCCAATCAATCCATTCTTCTTTCGACTCAGTATTCTCTGTGACGATACGTAGCTTTCTGTCTAGTAAGCCAATACGTGTTTGCAGAGGGATTATGTCACCTGTTGTTGCATCAAACCTACTTACCAGATAAGGAGCTTCGCCACAAGTAATTTCCATACGAGTAGAGCTTACATAGTCTTTCCACGTCTTGCCTTCAGGGAATTCTATTTTTCCAGAATTAGCTGTCCAAGTATGGTTAGTAGTATCTTCTGTATTGAAGACGTTTTTACTGCCGAACCATGCTTCATCTACTAGATTGTTCTGGGCATTGCATACCCATGAAGGTGTAAACACCTCAGCCATATCCTTGGCTCTATCTGCTTGGTTTTCCTTTGATTTGAGTACACGAGGTCTTATAACCATTCCCCTATCGCCAGTTATTAACTTTGGCAATATCTGTGAATGGTAATCATATTCTTTTCCGAGCGCTTCATAGTCATGCGTCGCCCAGAAAATATTTTTACCTGTTGTATGGTCTTGGAGAAGAATATCAAGTACTTCTGCCGACAACTCCAACAGGTCGTTCTCCCAAATAACAATGGAGGAAGAACTACTTTCTTTGTTTGGCATTCTTTGCGCTTATAGCTAATGGCAAAAGCACTTATCGGATATTACGGGATACTACAATCGGACAGACACGAAAAAAGCGTGGACGCTTATCCATGTCTGAGGTTGTAGGATACCCGTCCAACAGATAAGTGATATGTCCACGCCATAAGCGCAGACATTAGTCATTTATCGTTGTTGGGCTTGTTTCTAAAACTTCCTACATTTCAGACACGCCGAATAACTGCTAATGCTGTTATATTTTTACCTACTAAAGTCATATCGGCACCTCCGCTGGGGCTCAAAAACTGTCTGCCGTAGCAGCGTCGTGTCACGACGATTAGCCAATACTTGATTGCAAAAGTACAAAAATCTTTTTGATTTACAAGCATAATTCAAGCGAAAACATAATAATTGAACACTTTTTTTATTTTCACGTGTATTTTATTCACTTATTTGCCAATTAATTGTTATCTTTGCACCTCAAAATCTTAAATGACTAAATTAGTAATGGTTGAGACACTTTTAAATAAAATATCAAAACAAAGTAACAGTACAATCGTCACAGATGCATGGCTTACTGGTCAAACAGGTGGGATTGTTGACCTGAAAGGCGATTGCATTTTCAGATTTATAGACTACGACACAGAGGGCGAACTCAGAATAAAGCATACAACAGAAGAGAGCAAACTCTCATGTCCTGTAGTAGCGTGCGGGTTTGTTGGCTATTGGTTGCACAGAAAAGATTCTGAAGGGACTAAAACAATATTTGATGGCTATTATGAACTGCGTTTGAAAGAATATGAGAAAGCGCACGAATGTGATGAAGATGCTTGGGAAAGAGATTTCAAGAAAGAGTTTGTATGCCGTCATCATATTCCAACCGAAAAGAAATGGATAAAAGCATCCGAGGCCCTATTTCCATACATAACAGAAAATGACCGAAAGAAGGTCAGAAGTATCATGGATAATTATCTGAAATATGCCCGTTCAAAACGAAAGCAACTTTATCCACCCACCCATCCTGCTAACAGAATTATTGAGGAAACTTTTCTTGATGCATATCGTATAGGAGGACCTGCATATAAATGTATGATGTGGATGCGAAAAGAGTATAAGCTACCGTACATGGGGCCACATTGCGATAATGGAGGTGTATGGGAAAATAAATCGTTTCCCGAAAAAATAAAGGCACGTCATGATAAATTAAATCCAGAAAACATTGCTGAACAATTCGAGGACTTTAATACAGATGTACTAATGTATCCTAATGGCGGTTTAATGGATGAAATTAATGAGAACCTCAGAAACAGTCAGACACAAGAAGAACGAATAAGATATATCATATCATTACTCCAGCCTTTTAAGGAATTTGCTGATGCTTTTAATGCCAAAGCTAGAATAGACGAAAGGAAACGAAGTATCAAAGAGCATGAAGAATGGATAAAGGATTGGGAAGGCATGCCTGATGATGCTATCGATGAACGAACAGGCAAGCCTATCCGTCCTAAAGATCAAATTGCCGCATGTGTAGAATCTATAGAAGAGTACAAACAAGATATTGAATATTGGGAAAAAGTTCAACAGGATTTTTATTGGTTTGCCCAACATGGACTTGGTGCTGGCGATTATAGGGTTTATCCACAAGCAGTAAATGACGAAATGTGCAAATACCTTGGTGGATGGTGGAAGTACATGATACTTTTTGCGCGCAGATTAGCCGCTCTTTGCTTAACCTATGGTATAAAACTGATGGATGTGCAAGAAAGATGTGAGATATATCTGATGTGGCAATTCCGGATTACAGACTACGTAGATAACAAACATGTCACTACTATCGAGCATGCCCGTAAACTATTGGATGAGATTGATACCAAGAACCCCAAAAATCAAGTAAACAACGATGTGGCGCATTCAGTAAAAGCGGAAAGTAAAGAAGCAGACAAGATGAATCTAGGAAAGGGGAATGCGTCCCAAAAGATGGATTCCGACTTTGAACATCTGAAAACATGGCAGGATAATCCCGACCTAAAATACTACCTGTCTAAGAATCATTGGAATCATCATGTCAATGAATTACTATACGCATATCTTACTTCTCGTTATAAAGGTAATGAGGTTGGTGTCTATATAAATATGGTATTTCTCAATGGTTCAGCATACAAAATTAACTATAATCAAATTTACGGAGTGATGTTCAATGAAGCATATAACTTCTGTAGCTATATACTAACTACTAATGTACCTGAAACAGAAATTACATATCTGGAAACAAAAGCAGAATCATTATGCCCAGTAGAATTGGCCAAACCAATTATCGCATATAACATATTAGTTATGACCGGTTTTATCCTTTGCTGTGCCTATGACCAAAATGATGCTGTGGGAAGGTTTTTATGCCGTCTTTCTATTTATAATCATACTCACTATTTCGGTGATAAGTTTCATCATTTTGAGGCCCAAGGGGGATTGTCCGTGGCGGACGGATGCCGCTGCCTAACCAAAGAACTTGATATGATAGCGTGCTAAAACTATTTTTTTTGCTTACCTTTGCGGTCATGGAACAAGAAAAGATAGACT
>Ga0310695_10014618_pt1 | contig 10580 bp, 8 predicted proteins | sample RumenRJG_04DNA_FD_203882 | JGI IMG/M metagenome (GOLD analysis project Ga0310695, IMG submission 203882) | Bovine rumen microbial communities from Lethbridge, Alberta, Canada - RJG_04 (v2) (version 2) | ecosystem: Host-associated > Mammals > Digestive system > Stomach > Rumen | place: Canada... | reverse complement strand
TTGCGCTCCCGCCGCTCGTTCTCGGCAAGATACTTTACGGCAGAAACAAGGCCCGCAATCTGGTCAAGCTCACTGCCGTTCCCGGCAATTTTCGTTGAAACCTGATAATAAAAACCAAGTGAAGATGAAGGTATACTTCCGGCTCCGAATACATCACTGATTGCAATTTCCTTGGAGTTTAAGGAAGAAAACAAATCCAGGATTTTGCCCGAAAAAGAAAGGCTCGGTAAATGCACCCGGCAGCTCACCTTCATTCCGCTGCCACTATCGGCAATGTTTGAAGTAAGATAGCCTATTTCATAGTCCGCGGCAAACTGAAGAGAATTCTGAAGCTCATCGTCAAGCCGTGCAACAAGATTGAATGCCTCATTTCCGTCAAGACCTGGAACAAAAGAAGAAAGACGCACATGGTCGCCGGAATTTACTTCGCAAGAGACCTTTCCGTCTGTACGCACAACAATTGCACGCCCGCTTTCTTTTGAAGAAGAAGAATCCAGAACGCCACGCTCTTCAAGAATCTGCGCACCCAGATTGTCCAGTTCGCTCGTCACAACGCCCTGATATTTATCAGGCTCTTCACAATGAGAGAATGAATCGAACACCAAAGTTTGAACACGAACAGCATCATCTTCCTTAAATTTGGCAGGAAAAGGGAAATTGGCTAAATTTCTGGCAAAACGGACGCGGGTCGAAAGAACGACATCATTCTCCGGGCCGTCAAAGGCGTACCATGCGTCGCTTGAAATATTTGTCTGATCGCTCATTATTCTTCTCCGCCAGAGACAGGAGATTTTTCGAGAGCTTTGAGATAATCGCGATAAACTGCGGCCTTCTCGTAATCCTCGCGCTTCAAAGACTCCTCAAGCTTCCCCTGAATCACGATGCGGTCAGTGAGGACAGAACGGAAATTTTTGAGACGTTTTGGCAAAGTGCCCTTGTAAGGCGGAAGAACGCCGATTTTTTTGAAAACTTCGCCTACCTCACTCTTGAAAATCGAATAACACTCCGGACATCCGGCCTTGCGGGTCATTTTGATTTCGTTAACGCTGATGCCGCACACCGGACAGAGACGGTCATCTTCTTTTTTGCTCTGATTTTTTGCACGCCCCAACAGAGAATCAAAAAGCATTGCAAGCGAGCGCCCGATAGTCTTGGAATCGGGAGAAACGCCGTGAATCTTGGCGCACTCGAAGCAGAGGTTGAGTTTTCGTTTTGTATTTGCGTTGGTCTGCTCTATAAAAAGAACAGCCTCATTTTCACCACATAAATCGCAGAGCATAAATATCCTTGCAATAAAATATAGTAATAATTATATCCCAGAGTCAATTTTTTCTCAATGTTTCACACATCTTTTCTTTGAAGTATCCATTTGACCTTTTCAAGAATCCAGGCTAACGCTAACAACTAAAAAATTTGACATCCTGCAAAAACGGATTTACGCTTTACATAATATAGTAAAAAGTGAAGCCGAAAGAGAATCGAGCGTTTTCAAACCAACACTTTTTTCCTTCCGCCTTCCAGGAGGTCTTATGGTTACATTCTTTGCAGCGTTAGCCATCTTGATTGTTGGCTATATCTTCTACGGTGCGTTGGTCGAGAAAATCTTCAAACCGACTGACAATCCTACGCCCGCCATTGCTAATCCTGATGGCGTTGACTACGTTCCGATTTCCACAGCAAAAGCTTTTCTTATCCAGCTTTTGAACATCGCGGGTCTTGGTCCGATTTTCGGTGCGATTTCTGGTGCGATGTGGGGACCAAGTGTTTACATCTGGATTGTATTTGGAACCCTGCTTGCAGGTGCAGTTCACGATTTCACGGCAGGTATGCTTTCTGAACGTAATGACGGAGCTTCAATTTCCGAAGTAACAGGAAAATATCTTGGACCAGTAATGCATACTGTAATGCGAATCTTCTCAGTCGTGCTTTTGATTCTTGTAGGCGTTGTATTCATGGTAGGTCCTGCAGGACTTCTCGCCCGGCTCACCCCGGACTGGCTCAACATGCGGGTTTGGACAGTAATCATCCTCTGTTACTACTTCCTTGCAACCCTTCTTCCAATCGATAAAATCATCGGTAAGGTATACCCTCTCTTCGGTATTCTTCTGATACTCATGGCGTTCGGAATCGCAATCGGCACAATGATTCATTCAGGTGAACGTCCGATGATGGAAATCACCCTCAAGAACTTGTATCCTGGCAACGTTGATGGAACAGGAGTTCGTCCTATTTGGCCGCTGATGTTCATAACGGTCGCATGCGGAGCAATTTCAGGCTTCCACGCAACACAGTCTCCGATTGTCTCACGATGCATCAAGAGCGAAAGGGAAGGACGCAAGATTTTCTATGGAGCAATGGTTGCAGAAGGAATCATCGCCCTTATTTGGGCAAGCGCAGCTGTGGCATTCTTTTGGAACAAGGACGGAAGCGGAAGCGGTCTTTCAGCTCTCAAAGCAATCGGTGGCGGAAACTCAAATTCTGTTTACGACATGTGCGTTGCCCTTCTGGGTAAAATCGGCGGTCCGATTGCACTTCTGGGCGTTATCGTCTGCCCGATTACCTCTGGTGACACAGCCTTCCGAAGTGCCCGCATGACTCTTTTCGACTGGCTCAAACTCGATGAAAAGAAGATTCCTGTACGATTGAGCGTTGCCCTTCCTTTGCTTTTAATTGGCTATGGAATTTCTTTCATCAATTACAATGTCGTATGGCGATACTTCTCATGGTCAAACCAGACTTTGGCAATGATTGTTTTGTGGGCTGGAGCGGTTTATCTTGCAACGAACTACGAGAACAAAAACCGGGCATGGATTTGTGCAATTCCGGCAACATTCATGTCAGCAGTTTCTATAACATATCTGATGTATGCACCAGAATGTTTTAATCTTGGTTCAAAAGGAGCTTCTGGTCTCACGATTTCTTATACGGTTGGTGTAATTGCGGCAATAATCTGCCTCGCAATATTCCTGCTTACCGTATTCCGAAATCCAAAGGCAAGCCTTGAACGACAGAAAGGCATAGTCATCGGGCGAAAATAAGCCCAAAAAGCCAAATGCCCGCCAATTTGAGCCATCATAAGGCGGGCACAGCGGGGCTGTTACAAAAAGCTCCGCTTTCTAAATCAATAATTGTCCCACCTAAAATCATCAAAATCCTTAATCTGCACTTCTCTTTCATTTCTGAAATATTTTTCTAGTTTTCGGATCGTGAGAGGCGTTTTGTTTGCGTAGTTCGGGTTCAGGTAAAAATATGAGGAATATAATTTTTCGACATCGCTTTCTTTGGAACTCTCGTCATCAATAAAAACTATTCCAGCCAGATTTTTGGACACGTCACACACGCGGATTTTTTTGTTTGAATAACTTTGCGAGTAGCGGGCAGCGTCTTCTTTGATTCGGGCAAGTTCGATGAAGGTACGGCGGGCAAGAGAACGGTAAAAAATATTATTAAAATCACCGAAATCAACTGTCTCTTCGTTGAACCACGGATTTCGAACCATTGTGATTACGGAATATTCGTTGTCCACGAGTTTTGAGCCGTAGTCAAGGAATTTGTATTTGTAAGCCTCTGCCATCGCGAACGGAGAATATTCTTTGACCGTGCTGAGCGTGTCGGAATATTCGATTCGGAATGTAAAGACGATTCCTGTTTTTGACTCGTATCGAACCGACCTTCGGTTTTCGGAAATTGCGTTTGTGAGCGCGTAGTAGATTTTGCGTTTTTCGTAACCCAAGTGCGATTTTACCTCGGTGTAGTCGATGCTCGAAAGGTTATCCACGCCAATCATAACGCTTTTTCCCAGAGTGACGAGAGAATATTCTTCAACGACTTCAATCACTTCGTCCAGAATGTTCTGGTGAATGCAGTTGAAGCTTTTTATGTCAGTGAAAACTTTGTCATGGCGGAGATGAAGGCACAAATCGATGTCGATTACTTCTTTTTGACCGTTAATCGCGGGAATAGATGCCGGGTGATTTTTAATGGGAAGAAGATTGATATAGGAAAGATTGAAGAATTCTGAGAACTGGGAATAAAAATCAAGCGCGACCAGCTCGGAATAAGGGCCTGCCCACGCAGAATTCTTTGCCTCGCCGATATTCTTGACCCGCTCGGCTATGTCGTTTATCGCTGACTTGTCGCCGTAGAATTTCTGATTAAGCCGCCTGAGCCTATCAAAGAAATTCCTGGCAAAAAGGTTGTGAGGCTTTCGGTTGAGAGGAGCAATGCAGCTGTTCGTATTCGTGCGGTTCTTTATGACTTTTGAAACTCCGAACACCTGGCTGATGATTTTTTCGAGATTCTCAATGTCGGTCATTTTCTCAATTATAAGTCCTGATTTTCAGATTCACAAGTTTTATTATTTTGTCAAAATACGTTTCAATTACATAGAAGATTTTTCTTTCTAAATCAAAAATACTGTGCTATAATAATTAATATCAGAATATTTAAAGGGAAATGAAAAGCAGAAGAATCAGCCTAAAAATTGCGGCTATGGTCGGATCAGTTGAAATAATTGCAATGACGGCCTTTTTCCTTATCATAAATTTCAGTCTCACAAAAGTACTCAAAGACAAAGCTATGAGTGATATGAACATTATTGCACGAGACAGAGCGCAATTAGTCGAATCATACATCATAGGCTGCTGTGATTTTTTGGATGGTTATAGTAACTCCCCGATAATACGCGAAGCCTTCTCAAAAAAGAACGATCCGCTTGCACGCCGTAAACTACATGAAGTCACCATGGCATACGCTTCTGGACACAGCGATACAGAAGGCCTTTACGTAGCAGAATGGGACACATTCGTTCTGGAGCACACAAATCCGGCATCAATAAACATAACTTTCCGGGACAAAGAAAATGCAAAGATTCTCGAAGAAACCATAAAACGCAAAGGAGCGGCGTTCTGCACAGGAATTGTACAAGCCCCAGTTTCCAAAAAAATGGTAATTCCGGTTTATGCACCTGTATTTGACGAAAAAGGAAATGCAATCGGCTTTGCAGGCGGGGCATTTTTTACGGATGCTCTTGAAAAAAAGCTAGCACCCCTCTCTGACAATTTTATAGGCTATTCTCTCATAAACGCTAACACAAACGAATATATTTTCAATGAAAATCCAAATCTTGTCGGCAAAAAATGTAACGATAATTTTTTGATTGACACGATTCATAACTTCAAGGATCACAATGAAAAAAACAAAACTTTCAGCTACCGCTCAGAAAAATCCGTAATCTCATGCTATTATATGGCTGACAAAAATTGGGTTTTCGTAGTTGAAGATTCAAACAAAAACGTTTTTGGGCTTGTTCGCTCTGTCAGAACAATTCTCGCCGCAATCTGTATTTTTATTACGGTTATACTTCTCCTGTTTTTTGGATTCAGCGTCGAATATACAATGCACCCGCTCCGCGACATCAACAAACAAATTGAAAATTTCAAAGCTAAGGATTACAGTCATTCTGACATTCTCAATAAATATCTCTCACGCGATGATGAATTCGGTGCAATCGCAAATGCAGTCAAAGAGCTTCATGGCGTACTCGAAAACCAGTACCAGCTTTTCTTTGAGCTGCTTGAAGCCCAAACCGTAGGCACTCTTGTAACAGACCTTGAAGACACCAATATCATTCTAGTAAACAAAATGGCCATCAAACTCTGGGGAATTGCTCCAGAAAAACAGGCAACGCTCACAATGGATGACATAAAAGCTCGCTTTGACGATGAGGAACGTGAAAAAATTGCAAATGTCCGTGCCCTTGCCAAGATTTCAAAAGAAGAAATTGTCTACGAAACTTCGGTAATTCACGACAACGGCAAAAAGATTCACCTCCTGAGTCATGCAAAGTGCGCAAATCTTTCAAACGGTGATCGGGTTATTATTTTCTCTTTCATTGATATTTCTGCACAGAAAAAGCTTGAGGCAAACCTTGTCGTTCTTTCCGAAACAGATTCGCTCACACAAATCTGCAACAGACGAAGCGGTGAATACAAAGTCAAAAAAGCCGTAATCGAAGGAAAATACGGTATGTTCTGCCTATTTGACGCAAATAAATTCAAGTCAATCAATGACGGTTACGGTCACAGTGCGGGCGATAAAGTACTCATAGAAATAGCAAATTGCATGAAAAAAACATTCCGCGACTCTGATATTCTGATTCGCCTCGGTGGTGACGAATTCGTAGTCTTTGCGCAAGGAATTGAATCTCAAAAAATCGGAACACAAGTTCTCGACCGATTCATGAATAATATTTCAAATATAAATATCCCGGAACTTAACGGCCACAAGATTTCAATCAGTTTGGGTGCAGTTTTGGTTTCAGATAACGAGGATTTTCCTCAGATGTACAGCAAAGCCGATTCGCTCATGTATGAATGTAAGCAGCGGGGTGGAAACGCATACAAATTCTACTAGAGCTTAACTTTCAGTCCTCTTAAATATTCTTTTTGCTCAGGCGTAATACGATAACTCTCGATTGATTTTTGGATTGCTTTGTTGTGAGTCCAGGGAGCAAGTTTCTTCTGCTCGATATAAGAAACTGCTGATTCATACTGTTTGGCAAGCGCAGTCGCAAAGTACCAGGCTATCATCATGTTCACATAATATTCTTCGGAACGAATCAGCGACACTTTTTCAAGGAAGAGCGGATTAAAATCTTCGTCCAAAAAATGCTGCATGAGCATACCGATTGCAAAACGAATCGTGTAAGTTTCGGTTGATTTTAGCCACTTTTCGATGTATGGAAGAAGCTTCTCGTGATTTTTTTTGAAGATTTTGGGCGAAAGCTGGTCACAAGTCGCCCAATTGTCTATGAACGGCAGGAATTGTTCAAGGAGAGAAATACAATTCTCAAAATCTTTTTGCCCGCTGATTAAAAAAGCATGAAGCTGCTTTTCGTCAAAATATTTGTGAGGAAGAGAAGAAAGAAAATCATTCACACCATCTCCGCCCGTTTTACAAAGCTCTTTTGCAAAAGAACGGAGAAGCGGTGTGCGGACTCCAATCACAGAATCAGCCGCCACATTCGGAATCATTTTAACCTGAAAATCCCGGTAAGCCGTGTCCTGCAGAGAAAAAAGATGCAAAGTAATCTCTTCTTTCGTCAAAACTCTAGCTCCCCACTTCTATTTACAAAATGTATCGGCTCAAATCCTGGTCTTTAACCACGCCGGTGAGTTTTTCATCGACATATTTTGAGTCTACATTAACGGTCTCACCTTCGTGCTCGTCGGCATCAAAACTGATTTCCTCAAGAACCTTCTCCATAATTGTGTGCAAGCGACGAGCACCGATATTCTCACTCCTGGCATTAAGCTCCTCGGCAATCTCGCTCATGCGGTCAATTGCATCTTCAGTGAATACGATATTGACACCCTCTGTTGCAAGAAGAGCCGTATACTGCTTGGTGAGGGCATTTTTTGGCTCGGTAAGGATTCGCTTGAAATCTGCCTTTGAAAGAGACTCAAGCTCAACACGGAGCGGGAATCGTCCCTGAAGCTCAGGAATCAAGTCGCTAGGAGCTGCAAGACTGAATGCACCTGCCGCAACAAAAAGTATGTGCGTCGTATCGACAACGCCGAATTTTGTGTTGACCTTTGAGCCTTCGACAATCGGCAAAATATCACGCTGAACACCTTCGCGGCTTACATTTGAGCCGTGTCCCTCGCCGTTCTTTGTGGCGATTTTATCAATCTCATCAATGAAGATGATTCCGCTCTGCTCTACCCGCTCCTTTGCCTTGTCCGCAACTTTGTCAGAATCAATCATTGAGTCCAGAACTTCTTCGGTAAGGATTTTTCGTGCTTCGCGTACAGTAACAGTCTTCTGCTTGTGATTTTTTCCAGAAAGCATATTCTGGATTTCCATCATTCCGCTCTGAATGTCGTCCATTGAGCCGCCCGCAATGATTTCCATGCTCGGCATAGAACGCTGCCGTTTGACTGTGACTTCAACCTCACGGTCTTCAAGCTTGCCCTCTCGGAGCATAGCCCGGAATTTCTCTCTGGTTGAATTATCAACAGGCTTTTCAGAAGCCTTTTTTTCGTCCTCCGCCTGCTGTGCGGCAAGGCGCGAGTTCTGCTCTTCCATGAACTTCTGGGCTTCTTCCGGAGTGCCGGAGAATGGAATAATCTCAAACGGTGAAGCAGACTTTTCTTCGGATTTTTCTTCTTTTTTGCCAGTTCCAGGAAGGAGAAGATCAAGCAGCCTCTCCTCAACCTTTGGACCGCAAGACTCCCGCATTGAGTCCTCGACTTCTTTTTTGACGTTATTGAAGCCAACTGCCATCAAGTCGCGGACCATTGACTCAACATCTCGGCCGACATATCCGACCTCAGTGTATTTTGTTGCCTCAACTTTGATAAAAGGCGCGTTCACGAGCTTGGCAAGACGGCGGGCAATTTCTGTTTTACCAACACCAGTCGGTCCTATCATAAGGATATTTTTGGGCGCAACTTCATCACGAATATCTTCTGACAAATGAATTCGGCGGATTCGGTTACGGAGAGCAACGGCAACGGCCCTTTTAGCCTTATCCTGTCCGATGATGTAAGAATCAAGTTTTTCAACAATCTGTTTCGGTGTAAGTCCTTCTATAGACATGGTATTTTCCTTATTTTAACCACAGATTACACAGATTTCACCGATTAACTATTTTTTACAAGAAAGCACTTCGTAAAAAACGAAATATTTTCATTCAAGATAAATATAATCTGTGTCAATCCGTGACATCTGTGGTTTATTAGAGTTCTTCTACGGTTATGTTATTGTTTGTGTAAATACAAATATTACCGGCGATTTTAAGACTTCGCTCTGCGATTTCACGTGCACTCAAATCACTTGAATCAAGATATGCAAGTGCTGCAGAATAGGCATAATTTCCGCCAGAACCAATTGCAAGAACATCGTTCTCCGGCTCGATTACGTTTCCGTCACCACTGATTAAAAGGATTTTTGACGAATCAGCTACAATCAGCATGGCCTCAAGCTTCTGGTACATTTTGTTCGTGCGCCACATTTTTGCAAGCTCAACTGCACTCCGGGTCAAATCTCCGTTGAATTCCTTGACCTTTTCTTCGAATTTATCTAGCAATGTGAATGCATCAGCAACACTTCCCGCAAATCCTGTGAGAATCTTGCCGTTATAAATCTTTCTGACCTTTCTGGCGTTTCCTTTGCAGACGGTGTTTCCCAATGTTACCTGACCGTCACCCGCCATAGCAACCTTACCGTTTCGTTTGACAGCGATTACGGTGGTGCTCCTGATTTCAATTTTTTCCATATTATAAAGATAAAGGAAATAAAGAAAGTCGGCAAGAGATTTTTGACTCACCATGCCGACTTTCTTCTATATTAATAAGCGTGTAAAAATCACACTAAACCCTGAACAAATCGATTTCGTTTCCAATTTTTGAGATAGAATCGTTCATTACGCCGGAAATTTCAGAGAGCGCAGCACCTGTCTCATTGATTTTCCTTGCACCGATGCCCATTTCACCTACGCTGTCCTTAATTTTTAGAGTTGCGTTCTGGAGCTTTTGGACTTCTTGGAGAATCTGCTTGTTTCCCTCTGACATCTCAGCCGAAGCCGTACGAACCTCGGAAGTGCTGTCGTTCATAGCATGAAGAGCATCACCGATCTGCTGACTTCCGGCCTGCTGCTCCTGCATTGCGGCACGAATCTGTCGCACAAGCTGATCAGTGTCCTTAATTTTATCTGTCACAGACTGGAAAGCCGCACTGGAGTCAACTGAAGCCGAAACGACATCAGAAATAGAAGCACGGATTTTACCAAGCTGAATACCAATTGTTTTTGACTGTTCGCTCGAATTCTCGGATAACTTTCGAATTTCATCAGCAACAACAGAGAAGCCTTTGCCCGCCTCGCCCGCATGAGCGGCCTCAATAGCAGCATTCATCGCAAGAAGATTTGTCTGCTCAGCGATTGCAGAAATGACAGTGTTGGCATCCTGAAGCGTTTCGCTCTGTGTCTTAATCTGCTCAATTTTATTGTTCACATCGGCTTGTTTTGCAGAACCAGTCTGTGCATTGACTTCAAGTTCCTCAAACGAACCTGCCATTTTCTCCACAGTCTGATTTACGCTCGAAATATTTCCGATCATCTCTTCGACAGCGGCAGAAGCCTGAGAAACTTGAGAAACCTGATTCTCAATCATGCGCTCAAGGGAAGATATATTTGATGCAATCTCATTGATTGCACCAGCCGTCTCATCCACGCTACCTGATTGATTCACAATCTGCTTGTTTACACCCTCGATATTGGCAAGAATTTCCGTGATTGAAGCCGCCGTATCCTGACTGACCGCGCTCATATTCGAACCTGCATCCTGCAAATTCGATTTTGAATTCTTTACCTGAGAAATAATTGAATGAAGTTTTGCTACGAACACATTGAAGCCAGAAACAACATCGCCGACCTCATCTTTTGAATTTACTTCAAGCCGCTGTGTTAAGTCCGCGTTGCCAGTTGAGATTTCAGTAATCGCAGTTTTAAGACGACGAAGCGGCCTGATTGAAAGCCGGATTACAAACCCAACGACAGAAAGAGAAAGAACGGTCAA
>Ga0310695_10014617_pt1 | contig 10581 bp, 7 predicted proteins | sample RumenRJG_04DNA_FD_203882 | JGI IMG/M metagenome (GOLD analysis project Ga0310695, IMG submission 203882) | Bovine rumen microbial communities from Lethbridge, Alberta, Canada - RJG_04 (v2) (version 2) | ecosystem: Host-associated > Mammals > Digestive system > Stomach > Rumen | place: Canada... | reverse complement strand
GTCGTTCCGACAAACGGCGTTGGCGCAACGATTGAACTCTGGGCGCGAAACGACACGATTACTGACAGCGAACGGATGTTCGACATCGGCGACAGCTCGACAAACTCGATCATGATGTGCTGGACTTCATCGGCGAACGTGAACACCGATCTGCTCCTTGTTCGCAACGGCAGGGGCTCAAACGGTAAAATCATCCAGGCACTGACCCAATCCGAGCTTGCGCCTTACGTTGTAGGAACCGAGTACCATATAGCGGCTACTTGCTCCCTAAACTCCGACGGCTCATGGACGGTTCGGGGGTATAAGCAGAACCTTTCCACAGGTATCACGGAAAAGAAGTCCGTTCTGATCCCGCCGAGCGGATGGACGCTTTCCAGGGTGATTCAGGAACACGCCTATCTTGGGCGGTCCTTTGACAGCGCATTTGATTCTGCCGCTTCATACAACGAGGTGCGCATCTACAATCGCGCGCTTTCCGAGGCGGAGTTGATGGCAAGCGCGGCAGCGGGACCGGATGCCGATCTTTCGGCCTGCGCGCTTGTGAAGACCGGACTGGGGACACTCACGCTCTGCGGGACGAACTCGCTGGCGTGTCCGTTGCGGGTGGCGACTGGAGCGGTGAGAACGGCAATTGGCGCGGCGTTGTCCACAAACTCCGTTGTGGAGCTTTGCGACGGAACGCTTCTGGATCTTGGTGGCTGTTCCGCTGTCGCTGGTGGGTTGACGGGCGGCGGCGCGGTCGTGAGCAACGGGACGCTGTCCGTGACCGGGGCGATATGCCCGACGGGCGAGATCGTGCTGGACGAGACGGATGTCTCCGGGACGCTGGAAGTGACGTCCGGTTCCGGACTTCTCAGGCGCGTGAACGGCGTAATGGATCTTTCCGGGATTGACCTCGATGTGAAGAGTGTCTCGCCCAACGGACAGACCATCATCGAATGTGCCGACGGCTTCATGGGCGATTTTGCATCCGTTTCGCTGCCGACGAACAGGCGGCTTCTTCGCTCGGCGACAAAAGTTCGCGTGGTGCGAGCAGGTCTCGTCGTAATAATCAGGTAGATGAAAATGGCAATGAAGAAAAAAGTGGACCGTCTAGCCGTCACAATTCTTGCGGCTGTCATTTCAATTGGCTGCTTGAGGGCGGCGGACGTTCCGGCGCTCATCCCCGCGCCTCAGGAGGTTTCCTGGCGCGAAGGCGAATGCCGCGCCAAGGGCGAGCCGAAGGTCGAGAGGGTCGTGTCCATTCCGCCGGAGGGGTACGAGCTTTCGGTCACGAAGGACGGCGTGACGATCCGCTCGTCCGACGACGCGGGCGCGTTCTACGCGAAGATGACGCTCGCGCAGCTGCGGTCACCTGGGAAGGATGCGATTCCTTGCGTGGAGATCAAGGACGCGCCGAAGTTCAAGTGGCGCGGCGTGCTTCTGGACACGGCCCGGCACTTCCTCGGCAAGACCGCCATCCTGCGCATCATCGACGAGATGTCGTGGTACAAGTTCAACGTGCTCCAGATTCACTTCACGGACGACGATGCGTGGACCGTCGAGATTTCCGAATTCCCCGAACTCGTCAGGCAGGGCGTTGTCAAGGGACGTTCCGGTTTCATGTACGGTGGCGCGCTTCAGCCGTTCTACTACAGCACGGCGGACATCCGGGAGATTGTCGCCTACGCGGCTGCGCGGCACGTGAAGGTCGTTCCCGAAATCGAGATGCCGGGCCATTTCGGCGCGGCGCTTCGTGCCTATCCGTCGATGAGGTGCAAGTGCCCGGGCGGCGGCAAGGTATTCTGCATCGGCAACCCGGAAACGATGCGCTTCGCCGAAAGGGTGCTGGACCGCGTGTGCGAGCTTTTCCCGAGCGACGTGATCCATTTCGGCGGCGACGAATGTACGCGCGAATATTGGGAGAAGTGTCCGGAATGTCTGGCATTTGTCAAACGAGAGGGATTGACGGGCATTGAGCAGATTCAACCATGGATGACGAGGCACCTCACCAGATATCTAGCTGGAAGGGGACGCCGTGCCGTTGGTTGGGACGAAATCTTCATTGAGTCCAAGAACCGTCGCGTCAATGCGAGCAATGCAAAAATCACCTCGCTATTGCCGAAGACCACGATCGGCATGTGCTACCGCGCACAGGGTGCGGGCACAGCCGCCGCGAATCAGGGATACGATATCGTGATGACGCCGCACCATTACACCTACTTTGACTATCGTCAGAACCTTGCCGAGGATCCGTATATGTACTTTGGAGGTCCGAAGCTTCCCATTTCGAAAGTATATCAGTTCGATCCGCTCGCCGGAGTGACCGAGGCGGCACGGTCGCACGTGATTGGCGGACAATGCTGTAACTGGACGGAGCGGACACTTTGTCAAATTGACCTCGAATGGAAACTCTGGCCGCGCGCGCTTGCGCTCTCGGAGGTGCTCTGGACGTATCCCGACCCCGCCAAGCGCGACTTTGCGGAGTTCTCGCGGCGCGCCGTCGCGCACCGCCTGCGCCTCATCCGCTCGCACGTCAACTGCGCCCCGCTTAAATGACGCACCAAATTGCCGAACGGAAACGAGTCAAGGAGCTCTGGAATCCTGGAATGCTCGAAATCTAGAAAAGGAGAAAACCTATGAGAGAAAGAACGAGGAAGATGACGGTTGCCGTTTTTGCTGTAATGGCACTGGCCGTTGCCGCGCCGCTGTACGCGGCGGATGCCGCGTTTGAGGCGGATTCGGCGCGGCTTGCGGGCCTTTTGCGAGAGCCGCAGAAGGGCGACAGGCTGTTGTGGATGCGGAATAGTCCGTTCGTTGCCGAGAATGGCAAGTTGTTCGAACACCGTACTCTTGCGAAGTCGCTGCTTGCGCGCATCCCCGCCGAACAGGAGGGCGCGGACGCCGCCCGCAAGGAGGCTCTGCGCCGTCGCTCGATCGTGTGGCGGATCGTCGCCGGATCGCCGGACGCGCCGGCGCGTCTTTCCTCCACGCCGTTCTGCGGCGAGCTCCAGGAATGCGCATTGACCCTCGACAGGCCCGGCGAGTTCGGCGAGTTCGTGGAAGATCCGCTTGCGAGCGACGGATGCGCCGTCAAGATGTTCAACTCGCATCACGAATGGTGCGTGATGCTGATGATGAACCGCATCGCGTTCGAGCCTGGCGTGAAGTACCGCGTACGTGCGCGCATCAGGAGCGAGGCGACGGTCGGCGGTGTCGCGTTCTCGGCGGGTGTGTTTGACGAGCGGACATGGAAGCTTGCGGGGTCTACGGTCCGGCGGACGCATGACGTGAGCTCGGACTACGCCTGGTACGACATCTGCACATTCCTCCCGAACGACGGCGAGTACTTCTGGATCGCCCCGGGCGGACTGAATAAGGACGGCGACAAGAACGCGAACGCGGTATTGCTCGACAAGATTTCCTTCGAGCCCGTGCCGGAGGAGAAGCTGGCGATCATCCCCGCGCCGCAGAAGATGTCCATGACCGGCGGCGAGTGCCGTCTCAAGGGCGCGCCGAAGGTCGAGAAGGTGGCGTCCATCCCGCCGGAGGGCTACGAGCTTTCAATCACGAAGGGCGGCGTGACGATCCGCTGCTCCGACGACGCGGGCGCGTTCTACGCCCGCATGACGCTTGCGCAGATCGAGAAGGTCGATCCGAAGACAAAGCAGAAAATCTACCCGTGCGTGGAGATTGTCGACGCGCCGAAGTTCAAGTGGCGCGGCGTGCTGCTGGACACGGCCCGCCACTTCCTCGGCAAGTCCGCCATCCTGCGCATCATCGACGAGATGTCGTGGTACAAGCTCAACGTGCTGCAGATCCACTTCACGGACGACGAGGGGTGGACGGTCGAAATCCCCGAATTCCCCGAACTCGTCAAGCAGGGCGTCGTGAGGGGACGCTCCGGCTTCGTGTACGGCGAAAAGATCCAACCGTTCTACTACAGCAGGAAAGACCTTCAGGATATCGTCGCATACGCGGCGGCGCGTCACGTAAAGGTCGTTCCAGAAATCGAGATGCCCCGCCACTTCGGCGCGGCCCTGCGCGCCTATCCGCAGTTCCGCTGCGACAGCCCCGACCGCGACAAGAACAGGAGCGTGATGTGCGTCGGCAATCCGGAATGCATACACTTCGCCGAGAAGGTGCTGGACGAGGTGTGCGAGATTTTCCCGTCCGACGTGATACACATCGCCGGCGACGAGTGTCCGCGCAACTTCTGGAAGGGATGCCCGCGGTGTCAGGCGCACATCAAGCGTGAAGGGCTCAAGGGCGTGGAGGACTTGCAGCCGTGGCTCACGCGTCATCTCGTGACGTATCTCGAGAAGAAGGGACGCCGCGCGATCGGCTGGGACGAAATATTCCTTTCGTCGTCGTGGGAGAAGTGGGACGACTTCAAGAAAGCCGGAGGCGATTCGTTCAACTCGTTTCTCCCCAAGGCCACGATGGGCATGTGCTGGCGTCCGTGGGGCGCGGGCGCGCGCGCCGCGAACAGGGGCTACGAGATCGTGCGCTGTCCCACGTCGTACTGCTACTTCGACTACAGCCAGGAACTCGCCGAAGATCCGTTCCCGTATCTGGGGCGGGGCGTGACGCTCGAGAAGGTGTACCGCTTCGACGTGCTAGAAGGCGTCGAACCGCAGGCGCGCAAGAACGTGGTGGGCGGGCAGTGCTGCAACTGGGCGGAGCGGACGCCCAACATAACCATGCTGGAGTGGAAGCTCTGGCCGCGCGCGCTCGCGCTCTCGGAGGTGCTCTGGACGTATCCCGATCCTGGGAAGCGCGATTTCGCCGAGTTCTCGCAGCGCGCCGCCGCGCACCGCCTCCGCCTCATCCGCTCGCACGTCAACTGCGCCCCGCTCAAATGAGGTTGATCGGCATAGACGGCGGCGGTACGAAGACTGCGGCCATCCTCTTCGACGAGGAAGGGCACGTGCTTGCGCAGTGTGCCGTTGGTCCGTGCAACCCGAACGTGCTGGGGTTCGACGAAAGCACCATGCGCGCAAAGAAGATCGTCGAAATGCTGACGCAGGGCGAGCCGCGTTCCGTCGCGGCCATCTACATCGGCACGGCTGGAATCTTCACCAAGGACGACGGACCGCGTTTCGCCGCAGCCGTCGCCAAGGCATGTGACGTCGAGAAGGTGAAATGCGAGAACGACGTGATGAACGTAATCGCCGCCGCGACGGACGCCGATAGGTGCGTGGCGGGCGTCTGCGGCACTGGCATGATCGTCTATGCGAAGGAGCCGGACCGCGTCACACGCCTCGACGGATGGGGATATCTGTTGGGACTCGGCGGAAGCGGCTACGACATCGGACGCGACGTGATCCGCGCGGCGGTTGGCGAGTCGGAGAGCACTTCCGCCGCGACGGCGCTTACGCCGCTCGTCGAACGTAAGGCGGGCATGTCGCTTGAGAATCTTGTTCTCGAAGTCTATCGACACGACCCCGCGTTTGTCGCGTCGTTCGCGCCGCTCGCGTTCGAGGCGGATGCCGCAGGCGATGCGGTTGCGAAGGACATCCTTGTCGCAAATGCGCGGGCCTTCACGAAGTTGCTGAATCGTGCGGCGGAACTGTACGACTGCGGAGACGAAGTCGTCGTCTCCGGCGGAATCGCCACGAACGCTCGTTTCGGGGAACTGCTTACGAAGGAGCTCAACAACGGGCTGCGCCTCGTCGTGCCGTCGTGTCCGCAGGTTGTCGGCGCCTGCGTCAACTGCGCCAGGTTCCGCGGCGTTGACTCGCTGGCATTGCGTGAAAGGCTTGCAGGGAAGTATGGTGAAATGACCGTGTAGGACGTGTAGAATGCGTGGAAGAAGGGCTTCTCCAAGTCTCTCGTCTCATGTCTCGAGTCCAGAAGAAAAGAGGGTTATGGCATGTTGAAAACTGAAATGAGAAATCCGAAGACGACGCACCTCGACCGCATGACGACGGCGGAGATGCTGCGCGTCATCCAAGAGGAGAACTTCAACGCGGTGAAGGCGGTGGATGGCTGCCTCGACGCGGTTGAACGCGCCGTAGACGCGGTGACAGAATCTTTGCGGAAGGGGGGCAGGCTCATCTACGTCGGCGCGGGGACGTCGGGTCGGCTGGGCGTCTTGGACGCATCCGAGGCCTGCCCCACATTCGGCGTCCCGGAGGGGACGATTGTCGGCGTAATGGCTGGCGGCGTTGAGGCGCTGTACCGCGCGGGAGAGCCGGAGGAGGACAGCGCGGCGTTCGGCGAACGCGACATCAAGGCGGTGCACCTCGTTCCGGCGGACTGCGTCGTGGGCATAAGCGCCGCGGGTGGCGCTGAGTATGTCCTCTCGGCAGTCGGATACGCGAAGTCGCTTGGCTGCACGACGGTGGGGCTTACGTGCAACGACGGATCACCACTCGCAAAGCTCGCGGACATAGTGATCGTCACGGATACCGGCGCGGAGGTGGTGACCGGCTCCACGCGAATGAAGGCCGGTACGGCACACAAGCTTGTCCTCAACATGCTCTCCACCTGTTCCATGGTGCATCTTGGAAACGTCTATGAGAACATGATGGTGAACCTCAGCCCGACGAACGACAAGCTTCGCGAGCGCATGATCGGCATCGTCTCCGAGATTCACGGTGTTGGCCGCGAGGAATCGCGCAGTCTTCTGGAGCGGGCGGACTGGAAGATTCGCAACACCATCATCTCGGCGGAAAAAGGGTAGTCTGTCGGACTACTCGACGTTTGCCAGCGATGGAGGGTGGCCAAAGTAGGCGTGGTAGGTGCGGCAGAAATACTTGGGGTCGGGGAATCCCGTCCGCATGGCGATTTCCTTCACAAGTATCTTCTTTGTCTCAAGCAGCCGCTGGGCCTCTCGCATCTTCACCGACAGGATGTAGCGTCCGGGACTCATGCCTATCTTGCGCTTGAACGTCTTCTGGAGAGCGGTGTGCGACACGCCCGCAATCTTGAGGAGGTTGTGTGCCGACAGCGGACGACTTATGTTTGCGTCCACGTGGACGAGCGCCTCCGCGAGCCACGGCGGATCCAGCGGATATGTCTCGGTCGATTCGCGCTCGATTAGATCTCCTGGCTTGACATAGTGGATGGAACGTGCATCCTGCTGCGACGTGCGATGCTCCATGAGGTCGTCAAGGACCTTTGCCGCGGTATGCCCGACGTTGAAGGCGTTGGGGTCGATGCTCGAAAGCGGCACTGAGGCGCACGAGCAGAGAACCGTGTCGTTGTCCACGCCTAAGATCGCGATGTCGGACGGCACCTTTCGACCGATTTCATTGCAGATGTTCAGCACGTTGTAGGCCCTGAGGTCGTTTGCGCAGAATATCGCCGTGCGTGGCGGCAGCTTGGCGAGCCACGCTGCCAAGCGGCGCGGGGATTTAGGCTTCCGTGCCCCGTTGTCGGAGAAAACGGCGTCGGTGGGCTTTTCGAGTATGCCGTATTCCAGGCACTTGTGTCCGGCCTTTGCGAGAGTGCGCGAAAACGCGGCGGCCATCATGTCGGAATAGCGTGTGCCGCGGTATCCGCAGTAGGCGAAGTTTCTGAAGTGGCGGTGCATTAAATGCTCTGCGGCCATGACTGCAATCGTTTCATGGTCGCTGTCCACGCCGACGATGTCGGGATCCTGCACCTGGCAGAACGCGTCCACGAGCGGCAATCCCGACGCTTTCAGACGTTGCATGGTGGCAGCTTCGGCTGAATGTGCGATGATGCCGTCGCAACCGGCTAGCGGGTTCTTTACGTCGGCCACTGCCAGCGGATAGAGGCGCAGATGCCAGTTGCGGCGCTCGCGCGCGTACTGCGCCACTCCCTTTAGGAACTCGCGCCCGTATTCGCAGCTGCTCTCGAAGAGGAGAATGATTGTTTTTACATCTTTCATGTTGAGAATTCTAACAGTTAAAGTGATTTATGTCAAGCGTTTCATGGATGGTGTTTTAATTCCGAGAGGGGGTGGTTGCTGTTGATTAAGTGTGTCGCGGTGAAAGCAAAACCGGAAGCAGATAGAAACGCTCGTCGATTCCTTCCCGCTTACCGTGACACTCACGAATCCGAACGGTAGCGGCACGATCTACTACACACTCGACGACTCTGCTCCGACAAAAGACGAACGGAATAAATACAATAATGGTGATCCCATCACCATTTCAAATTCCGTAGTTACACTCACTGCGATGGTATGGCCTGATGACGGCTATTTTTCCAGCGGTGCGTATATTGGCAAGTTCAAGACGCGAGATCAGGCCGTCGAAGTGAATGGCGTATCGGTGCCGTACACTTGGCTCGACGGCTACTATCCCAACCAGGGCGGCTCGGCGGCGGCGTACGAGGCGCTGGCGACTGCGGACTCCGACGGCGACGGATTCCCCGCATGGCAGGAGTATCTGCTGGACACTGATCCCACGGAGTATGCGAGCCGTCTTTACGCGACAATCCGCATGGAAGGGACAACGCCAATCTTCGGATGGAGCCACACAAACGCCAACATCCAGGCGTTAGGCTGCCAATACGTGCCGAAGGGACGCACCTCGCTTGACGATAGCGCGGGCTGGCAGCCGTTCGCTCCCGGGCATCGTTTCTTCAAGGTCGCAGTCGAGCCCATCTCCTCCTCCGGCAATTAATCATCGTTTTCCATGTCGCCGAAAAATTTTAAAAAATCCCTGTTGACATGTAAACGCCACTTGTGATAGAATACAGGCAAATGAAGACAAACAACTACTTCTACTGCTGCTGGTGGTGGCGCACGGGATTCGGTCCTGGGGCGCGCGCTCTTGCATAGTAGAAAGAAGTAGCCAGCCAAACGTAAACCGGGCCGAATCTCTTATGAGAGTCGGCCCGATTTGTTTTTTGGCGGCAGGCGAAGGACAGATGGCGGACGACGAACGGCCTCAAACAAAACAGACAACAGAAAGGAACAATAGATGTTCAAGATGCTGACAGAGGATGAGTTCAGGCGGCGCGCCGAGGGCGTCGACCGCGTCGCGGTGTTCAGGGAGTTCCTCGCGGACCGCGAGACGCCCGTCGCCGCGCTTTCGCGCCTTGGTCCCGACGAGGAGGCCTTCCTCCTCGAAAGCGTCGCGGGCGGCGAGACGCGCGGACGCTATTCGTATCTCGGCATCGAGCCCTGCGGCAAGGTGGAGGGCGAGAACGCGCTCGATGAGCTTCGCCGCCGCTTCGCCGAGAGACCGTATGCCCCCGCGCCGGAGCTCCCGTCCTTCCAGGGCGGAGCAGTCGGATATGTCGCATACGACGCAGTCAAGACGTTCGAGCCGCGCGTGGGGCTGCGCCCGGAGGAGGGGACGCCGCGCATGGCGTTTCTGCTCTGCGACAAGTTCCTGATGTTCGACAATGTCCGGGACACCGTGACGATCGTCGTCATAGCCGACACGTCCGCCGTCGACGCATACCAAAAGGCGATGGCCGAGATAGACCGCATCTTCGCGAAGATGCTGAGCGCCGAATCGATCGCCAGGTTGATGCAGCGCTCCGAGGACGGCACGGCCGGATCATCTCGGTCAACTTCGCCGAACGACGACTTCAGGCCTGAGATGACGCGGGAGGAGTTCCGCTCGATGGTGGCGAAGTGCAAGGAGGCGATATGTGCGGGCGAGGTCATCCAGATAGTGCCCTCGCAGAAGTTCGTGGCGCATACCGACGTCTCGGCGCTGTCGCTCTACCGCGCGCTTCGCACGGTCAACCCCTCGCCATACAACTTTTTCATGCGGATAGGCGCGAAGACGCTTGTCGGGTCGTCGCCAGAGGAGCTTGTGAAGCTCTCGGACCGCACGGCGTCCACCGCGCCGATCGCCGGGACGCGTCCGAGAGGCGCTACGCCTGCCGACGACGCCGCGCTCGAGCGCGAGCTTAAGTCCGACGAAAAGGAGAACGCCGAGCACGTGATGCTCGTCGACCTCGGGCGCAACGACCTCGGGCGCGTCTGCGAGACGGGGAGCGTGAAGGTGGACTCCTTCGCCCGCGTGGAGCGCTACTCACACGTGATGCATCTCGTCAGCACCGTGACCGGGACGCTTTCGAAGGGGCGGGACGCGTTCGACCTTGTGCGCGCGGCGTTCCCCGCTGGGACGCTCACGGGCGCACCTAAGGTCCGCGCAATGGAGCTCATAGCCGAGTTCGAGAAGTCTCCTCGTGGGATATACGGCGGCGCGGCCGGGTACTTCTCCCTCACTGGCGACATGGACCTCGCCATAGTCATACGGACGATGGTGCTGGAGGGCAGGACCCTGACGATGCGCTCGGGCGCGGGCATCGTCGCTGACTCCGACCCCGACAGGGAGTATGACGAGACGATAAACAAGGCGAAGGCCGTCTTCGAGGCGGTCAGGTTCGCGGAGGGACTGTGATCTTAAATTGCAACCGAGGAGAACCGCTATGATACTTGTAATAGACAACTACGATTCCTTCACCTACAACATAGTACAGGGACTGGGGGCGCTTGGAGCGGAGATCGAGGTCGTCCGCAACGACGAAATCGACGTCGCGGGCATCGCCGCGAAGGCGCCTCAGGCCATACTCTTCTCGCCCGGCCCCGGGAACCCCGACTCCGCAGGCGTGACGCTGGAGGCCGTCAAGGCGTTCGCGGGCAAGATTCCGCTCGTCGGGATA
>Ga0310695_10014614_pt1 | contig 10581 bp, 25 predicted proteins | sample RumenRJG_04DNA_FD_203882 | JGI IMG/M metagenome (GOLD analysis project Ga0310695, IMG submission 203882) | Bovine rumen microbial communities from Lethbridge, Alberta, Canada - RJG_04 (v2) (version 2) | ecosystem: Host-associated > Mammals > Digestive system > Stomach > Rumen | place: Canada... | reverse complement strand
ATTTTGGGTTTTTTTTGGATAAAAATTTGTGCAAATTTTCTCTTGACAAAAAGTGCGGCGGTGTGGTATAATGGAATTTCGGCGTTTTTGCGCGCAAAAACGCCCCGACAAAAAAGCATCCCCCGAAGGGGATGCCCAAGAAAGGAGGAACGAATATTGTCAGTAGAGTGGACAGCTGAGGATTCGAACCTCAGATTTGCAGGCAAGGGCTAGCACCTTGTTAACTGCCGTCTCCCATTGAACTACTGCCCCATAGTAGTGCGGTTTTAAGGGATAACCGCAAACCCTTTACCTCACTCCTCAGCGTCCTCAGAGCCGAGGGAGAAGTAAGCGACCTTCTTAACGTAGGTACGCTTGACCTCGCCGTTCTTACGAAGGTCGGTCAGCATATGAGTTACACGCTGATTGGTCAGACCTGCGATAGAGGGGCAAATCTCCATCAGACCCTTGATGGTCACAGGCTCATCAGCCTCGCCCAGAGCAACGAGAATGTCAGCCTTGAAACCCTCGTTATCAAGCTGGGTCTTGGTCGGCTTGCGACTTGCAGACTTCTTCTTATCCAGAAGCTCAACTTCATGGTCAATGAAAGCGACCATCTCAGCGTTATCAGCAACAACCTTGCGAATCTCAGCAAACATCTCTCTTTTCGTCATAGTAGACACCTCTTTCTTAAAATTTGTTTTTTGTTTTTCTGTATCTTTATTATACTTTATTTTTTTAAATTTGTCAAGAACTTTTTTTATTTTTTATTTCTTGACTGTGTAAGGAACACATGGAAGCAAACCCTTGCATTTTTGCGTATTGGATTAGAGATGGGTTTTTATTTTTCTCTTTTCTTTACCTTACACATTTATTATACTTTATTTTTTTAAATTTGTCAAGTGTTTTTTAAAGAATTTTTTTAACCAAAGTCAAGTCGGGAAGGCTCTGCAGTAGCCACTTTCTCAATCTGTCCGCCATTTGGCGTATCTATCCCTACGGTTTTTTATGTCATTGCGCTACCGCTCACGCTTATATCCTACATCGGTTCATCATGGCTTATCTATCTCCTTTCTTTACTGTGCTTTTATTATAGCACAGTCGCCGTTGGTTGTCAAGTATTTTTTAAATTAATTTTTAAATGGCTTAGTTCGGCGGGTCCCTCATGATTTTTTAACCTCTTTTCTTTTGTTTATATTACATCATTAGAGTCATAAGACTTGCAACTAAAGCGATAAGAATAAAAAATAAAATTTCTTCTAACATTTTTTCTCCTTTCTTTTGTACCTTTATTATATCATAGGTTTTTTTATTTGTCAAGGCTTTTTTAAAGATTTTTTCAGATGACCAGAAGGCGCGGAGCACTGCCAACCACCTTACTTTTTTCTTTTTTCCTTACCTTGTAAATACATTATAGCAAAGTTTTTTTAAAAAATCAAGATGGTATTTTGCACTAATTTTGGGATAAATGTTTGTGCAACTTTTTTGCAGATTTCGCTTGACAAAATGTGCGGGATATGGTATAATGGAAATTTCGCGCTGAGCCGATGGTCAGCGCGGCGACAAAAAAATGGATGATTAGCAATCATCCGTAAAGCAACCAAGATAGGGGTCAAAACCGCAGTCATCATCAATGTCCGCAGGTTCATAGTCTTCATCATCTTCATCATCGTCAGACCCGAAGACCTTATCCTGACACTTAAAACAGAGACCAGAGATGAGAATCTCACGCTCAGAAGCGTCAAGATAAGGGAAGCAGTTCTGAACAAGTTCACCGCAACCCCAAGCGAGGTAATCTTCCTCATTTACACCAACAACAGAAACATGACCACAGAACGGGCAACGGACTTCGATAGTAATCTTCTTCATTTTATTTTTTCCTTTCTCTCTTTGATGATTTAAGTATAACATAAAGGGTTGATTTTGTCAACCCTTTATTTATCTTTTTTGCGATGCTTAATGAGTTTCAGACTGTATTCCTCACTATCAAGGGAGAACGTAAGTTCGGTTTCTGTCTTGATTCCAAGGATTTTTGCTCCCATTCCTTCAAACAGAACCTTGCAACAGCAAAGAAGACGTCTCTTTTTTTCATCAACCTTGCGCTCTTTTTTGGCGGGCTTGCGCGGTTTATCAGAGGTTTCGTAACGCTTAATACCGCTTGCTTTAATTTCCATTTCCGCCATCTCTTCGGCTTCTTCTCTTGTGACAGGCTCTCCATCCTGTTCACACTCTTTCATGATTCTTGCGATGAGTTTTTCTTTATCCATGTTTATCTCTCCTTTCTGAAATCATTATAGCATGAACAGGATGTTTTGTCAAGAGTTTTTTAAAAATTCATAATGCAATTTTCAATTTTGTATTCTCTATACCAAGAAACAAGATTCATAATCGCATCTTCAACGGTGAGCCTGGTAACATCATCTCCATCCCAAGGACATCCCATAGATTCAACATCGCCATATTCATGTCCATAAGAAAAGAAGTGGCAAACGAAATCGCCATTATTCCAAGGAAAACGAATCTGTAAACCATCATGAATAGTATTAATAGTATGAGGAATTTTTTCCATAGTGCAAAGGTTAGCAAGGGCAAGAATCGGCTTAGCATAGTCGGGATTAATCATCATTTTTTCCATTTTTATTTTCCTCTCTTTTTCTTTTGTAACTTAATTATAACAAATAAATATTTGTTTGTCAAGTCTAAATTTTGGGATTAAAAACATTAAAAATTTGTGCAAATTTCCTATTGACAAAAATGGGCGAGGTATGTTATAATGGAGTTTCGGCGCGTGGCGAACCATCGCGCGCCGACAAATAAAAAAAGACAGCTACCTTTTAGTAGCTGTCTTTATGTACCGCTCAGGCGGCAATGGAGAAGTAAGGAACCTTCTTTACATACTCCTTCACCACAACCTCAGCCTTGACCAAATCGGTCAGCAGATGGGTGATGCGCTGATTCGTAAGCTCTGCCATCTCAGGCACCTCAGCCTGAATCTCCTTGATGTTCTTAGGAGCATCCACCGCAGTGAAGTACGCCATCAGCGTAGCCTTGAAACCCTCATTCTGAATCTGAGTTTTGGTAGGCTTCTTGGAAGCACTGCGCTTATTGTCGAGGAGTTCCACCTCATGGTCAATAAAAGCAACCATCTCTGCGTTGTTAATAACTGCCTTACGGATTTCTGCGAACATCTCTCTCTTAGTCATAATTCATACTTCCTTTCTTTTTTGGTTTTCTTTTGTTTTTGTACTTTTATTATATACTATATTTAATTGTTTGTCAAGAGTTTTTTTCAAGATTTTTATTTGTTGGGGAAGTGGAAGTTGTGTTTACCGCGGATACACATTTCTCACTTCAAGGACTTCATCTCTGTCATCCTCTTGACTTTTGTAACTTTATTATAGCAGATTTTTTAAAAATTGTCAAGAGGTTTCTTTATTTTTTTTACTGACCTCACGGGAGCGCCTTTACAGAGGACTCTTTCCTCTTGACAATTATAATTATAGCAAATTATACCAAAAATACAAGTGGTAATGTTGCACAAAATATTGGGAAAAAATTTGTATAATTTGCCGAGTAAAAATCACTTGACAAAATCTATGCGGTATGGTATAATGGAAAATTCGGCGCCAGAGGAACGCTGGCGCCCCGCCATTTATCAAGAGGGAAATTTCAGTTTTCAAATTTAAAAACCCCTTCTAAAAATCAGAAGGGATTTTAATTATTTATTTCTAATTTTTGCCCAGACCTTTTCTCTGTGCTTTCTCAGCCTTTCGGAATCCTTCTCCGCATCCTCATCAAACTCGGTGAGAAAAGTGCGGGTAATGTGAGAATAAGCGGAGTTTCTTGCTTCAGCGTAACTGGTGGTAACGAACTTAGAACCGTCTTTCCGCATCACTTCATAATTTACTAATCTCATTTTTTATTTTTCCTTTCTCTTTTGATGATTTTATTATATCAGATGTTTTTAGATTTGTCAAGGGGATTTTTACATCCCCTTGAGGATTTCAAGGATTGCATTTACATCAAATGCTTTTCCTGTCCAGTTGTTACGGTTCTTTTCCTCATCATCGAAGAGGATGTCATTTTCAGTTCTGGCGAACACCTGTTTGGGAGTTCCATATTTCACAATGTTGATTTCATCGAAGTGAACGCTTGCCAGATGCTTTTTAAGCCAATTCTTTTTTACTTCTGTGACAGCGTTGTTGTATTCCTCAGTTCCGCTCTTTGAAAGCCAAGAGATAACACCGATGCGGTATCCTTCTTTCTGGAGTCTGTTGAGAACCCTTGCAAGAGAATTGAGTCTCAGAAGCGGTTTAGCGATTGCATAAGGAAGAGTATCAGAAGCGATGAGATAATCTAACCAGTTTTCTACTCCGTAGAGGTCAGCGATTGTTCCGTCCATATCGAAGAAGATTGTTGCTGTCATTTTTGTTTTCCCCTTTCCTTTTCTGTATCTTAATTATATCCCATCTCTTTCAATTTGTCAAGTGCTTTTTTCAATCTTTTTATATTTTTATATTTTCGGTTTTCTTCACACCAAGGACATCCGCCGTGATTTCTACATGTTCTATCAATGGCTTTTCCGCCTGTATAGGGTTTTCTATGTTCTTTTCCATGCTGAATTGCTTTATCAAGTGCCATTGATTTTTTCTCCTTTCCTTTTGTAAATACATTATATCATTTTTTATTTTATTTGTCAATAGAAAAAAGACTTTTTACAAAGTCTTTTTTACAAATGCAATAGTATTTGTTCTTTTTTTCTTATCTCTTTATTTTATCAAGGATTTTTATTTAATGATGTAATAATGAGTTAAACATTTCATAAATAAAGAGAAAGTCTTTAAAAGTTTAAAATTCCATATCATTTCAATTTCGTAAACACGATTTTCTTCCATATACCATGTAGGAAACTGCGGACTTTTGCCAAAATGGTAGTAGGTTAATTCAGTTTCTATATCACTAATAACATCTTTAATTGTCCAGATTGTTTTATACATTTGCTTTTCTCCTCTCTTGTTCTCTGTACCTATAGTATAGCAGGTATGTGGGTAGCTGTCAACTATTTTTTTAAAAAATATTGCACAATTTTGGGAGATTTTTGAGCAGAATCTTTGTGCAAATTGCCTATTGACAAATCTGCGAGGATCTGGTATAATTGAGGTTCGGGCAGAGCCCGTGCGCCCTCGGCGCGACGAATTTTTATAGAAATTTTCTATTATAGAAATTTTCTATAAAACTGTATTGAAAGATTGGGAAGATTACTCTTCCCAATAATTTTTGTCATTTTCAATACAATCAAGTTTATCTTCTTTAAACCAATAACTAATTTTATTTGTTTTATCTTCAATTAAACTTTCGTTAATATTTTCCCAAATTGTAATTTCAAGTGTTGCTTCTGTTCTTTCTAACATTTCTTTTAACATTTTAAATTCGTTCATTTTTTTATTCCCCTTCCCTTTTCTGATTATATTATATCAAACTGTTTTTAATTTGTCAACTATTTTTTAAATAAAAAAAGAGGATTTTTCAATCCTCTTCTTCCATTTCATTTTCAACGTAGCTTTCCCATGTTCTGTATCCAGTTCTTACATAGCAGACCGCATCAAGAACTTCATTCCAACTACCACTCAGAAGGTTTCTTGCAAGATTCAGTTCCTCAGCCGTTGCGATTCCCCATTCCACCATCTGGTCATATTTCATCATTTCTTCCTGCGTCATTTTTTATTTTCCTCTCTTTCGTTCTTTCTGTATTTATTATAACACCTGTTTTTTGTTTTGTCAAGAGTTTTTTTGTTTCAAGAGGTATTTTTTTACCTCTTGAAACGCCACTCTTTATAGGACACTGTCCACACTTCATAATCATCATCATCGTAAGCATCAGTACCGCTTGTGAAAGTTCTTGTACCCTCACGGGTTTCGAACACATCGGGATACTTTTTCATAGTGCTATAGGACACAGGAGCATAGAAGTAGAAATCTGTCCAACCAGTACCTCTGCCACTTCTTCTTGCTTCTTCCACTTTTGCTCTCGTTTCTGCTTTCATCATTTCTTTTTTCCTCTCTTTCTTTCTTTCTGTATTTATTATAGCATTTGTTTTCTTGTTTGTCAAGAGTTTTTTGATAGTTTTCTGTTTTTTCAGATGCCCCAACGGCGCTTGGCTCATCAAAACACCCTACTTCAATTTTGTTACTATCTTTATTTCTCTCTTTCTGATTATAGTATAATAGATAGCGCATCATTTGTCAACTAAAAAATTACACAATTTTAGGATAGTTTTTTTGTGCAAAATGATCGCGATTTTAATCTTGACAAACCGTGACCATGTGTGATATAATTTTTCGGGCGCCAAGCGGTTGCTTGCGCCAACAAAAAAAGAAGAGGATTTATTCATCCTCTTCACATTCATCCATGTATGAGTTATATTCTTCTCTCTCAATGTCATCCATCATTTCCCAATGATGCTCAAAGGTTTCTTCAAACTCTTCACAATCATCTGATGCTACAATGTATGGACATGTATCAGCATTTCTACAGTATAAGCAATTTGTCATTTTATTTACCTCTCTTTCTCTTTTCTTGATTTAATTATAGCACTTGTTTTTTATTTTGTCAAGAGGTTTCTTTATTTTTTTTACTGACCTCACGGGAGTGCCTTTACAGAGGACTCTTTCCTCTTGACAATTATAATTATAACAGATGTTTAATCTTTTGTCAAGTATTTTTTTATTTAATTTACTTCGTATTCCTCAATCCATGCGGTTCCTCTTGCCCCGCCCATTTCAATAGCATACTTTAATGCGTCTCTGTGGTTCTCAGCTTTGACTTTATCAGTGGTTACCATGTTAATTGTATTTCCCATTTCTCCACTTCTTACGATGTAAACTTTTTTCATTTTTTTTCTTCCTTTCTTGTTTTCTGATTTAATTATACCAGATACCGGATAGTTTGTCAAGAGTTTTTTTAAGTGTTGAAGAGGATTTTTAATCCTCTTCAACCTCGTAGCGGTCAGGGGTTACACTCTCATCACAGTATCTGTCGAATGGGCAACCCACGCAAGATTCAGAATGTTCACACACTCTTCTCATGGTTCTCATAGCTTCCATCATCTCTCTTCTCATCTCTTCCGTCATTTTTTTATCCTCTCTTTCTTTCTTTCTGTATTTATTGTACCAGATGTTTTCCGGTTTGTCAAGAACTTTTTTATTTTGGAAGAGGGTTTTTTAACCCTCTTCCCATTCCTCAGCTGTGATTCCTGCTTCTTTAAGAAGATCTTCGAAGCTTGCCCCAGCGATAACCATCATTTCAAGTTCTGTCATTTCTTTATCCTCCTGTCTCTTTCTGATTATAGTATAGCAAAAGCTTTATTATTTGTCAAGCAAAAAAATACACAATTTTAGGATTGGATTTTTGTGCAGAATTACCGCAAATTTAGTCTTGACAAACCGCATCATAGTGTGGTAAAATTTTACGGCGCCCCTCGATCGGTGACGTTAATAAAAAGAGAAGCTTTTCAGCTTCTCTTTAATATGCTACATATCCGCGGAACTTTTTAGTATTGATTCCCATTTCAGTACAAAGCTTTTCAAAATCTTTAGCTTTCAGATTGTTTTTTGCTTCCTCAAGTGACCAAATCACTTTTTCTCTTGTACCATCTGCCTTGAAGAATGTCATGTATGCTTTAAGATTTGTCATTTTTTTATCTCCCTTCTTTTTGTTCCCTGTGATTATATAATACTACATTTCTTTTAGTTTGTCAACTATTTTTTTGCAATTTGTTAAAAAATTTTTTTTGTTATTTTTTTAACAATCTTCGTTCCATTAAAGCTTTAAAGCTGTTAAAGTTTAACGTACTAAAGTATGTTATTTTTTTAACAATCTCGCTACTGTAATGCGTTAAAGCATTACTGCGTTAAAACTTTAAACTGTTACGCTTCAACGCGCTAAAGTGTTTGCCCGTTAGCATAGTAAAGTATTAACGTACTAAAGTGTGTTAATTTTTTAACAATCTCGCTACTATCATAGCTTTAACACTTTAACGCACGAAAGTGAAAAAACTGCACAATTTTAGGAAGGTAACTTTGTGCAGAATTACCACAAAGTTAGTCTTGACAAACCGCGACTACATGTGGTAAAATTTTTCGGAGCCTGCCGACCGCAGGCGTTTGTTAATTCAAAATAAAAAGAGCTTTTCAGCTCTTTTTACTTTTTGGTGTAATGGTAAATCACTAACCATCCATCACCGAGTTCTCTTTTTTCAAAATCTACAATATTGATGTAGTCATCTTCAATCAGTAATTCTTCATTGATGTATTCATCAGCTGCTACCTCAGTTCCAAACCATTCATCCTCAGTGTAGATTTTCTTCATTTCTTTTTTCTCCTCTCTTGTTTCTTTCTGATTATAGTATAACAAAAGTATAACTATTTGTCAAGTGGTTTTTTAAAATTTTTCAATAAAAAAGAGAAGCTTTTCAGCTTCCCTTTTAAGCAACATAACCTCTCATCTTTTTATTGTTAAGACCGAAGTCACAGCAGAGCTTTTCGAAGTCTTTTGCTTTCAGCTTGCTTTTAGCTTCCTCAAGTGACCAAACAACCTTTTCTCTCGTACCATCCGCCTGGAAGATTGTCATGTATGCTTTCAGTTCCTTCATTGTTTTTTCCTTCCTTTCTTTTGTTTGTTTCTTTTCTCTTTCTGATTATAGTATAGCAGATGACTTCTTATTTGTCAACTACTTTTTTCACATTTTCAATCTTATCATCATAGATATTATCTATTGTTCCTAATGAGTTCATTGTGAGTTTAACAACATCACCTTTGTGATACTGTCTTTCGTCATCCTCAAACTCCCATTCGTCTTCGAATGTGTCTTTGACTGTAACAATGTTTTTATAGACTGAAATGACCGTTGCTGTCTTGGTGTAATGTGTTTCATACCATGAGCATACACAAAAGATAGTAAGGAATAAAATTGCCACAAACATCTGTACAAAAAATTCTTTAATCTTTCTAACAGTTCTTCTTTTCATTTTAATTACTTCCTTTCTTTTGATAATACTATTATAACAAATAATATTTACTTTGTCAATAGATAGAGTGATAGAAGATTTCTATCACTCTTCGAATGTATGTTCGGTATTCCTTTTGCTCAGTTTAATCCATTTAACATTAGTTACATTACATTTATCTGTTATTCTTTTAACAAACTGCTGTGCTAACCTCGGATTGTTTGTCTTTTTATAGATTGTTTTAGTATAGTTTATCTCTATCATGATTAAGTATTCAGTCATCTCTTTATTGCTCCTTTCTCTTCCTTTCTGTCTTTATTGTATCACACTTTCATCATCTTGTCAACATACAAATTGCACAAATTTTTGTTAAGTTTTTTGTACAACTTTTTACTTGACTTTTTAGTTTTCTTGTGATTTATTGTCAAAATGCACAAAAGGCACAGCTCAAGTTTGTGCATTTTGTCTATTGACAAACTCGCCAATACCTGTCAATAGACAAAATGCACAAAAATAAAAAAGTTTTTTGTGCATTTTGACGAATAAGCACAAAATTCGGGATTTGTCAAGTCGGCAGAATGCACAAAAAATCCAGCAAAAAATTGTGCAATATTACTACTTGACAAAACAGCGGGCTTGAGCTATCGCTCGCCGCCCGAGAAATGATATAAATAATATCATAACAAAGGAAAGATTTTCTATTATATTAAAAAAAGATAATGAAACAAGTTCTAATTGTAATTCATTATCTTTATAATTAATTCATTAAAATTATATTTATAGAGAAGTATTTATTTTATTGTTGCGCGGCGTTTATTTTTTCTTGGGGATCTCCCGCCTATGTATTGACTCAAGGCTCGTGGAAAATCGTCAAGGTAGTTAATATACCGGGGGGTATATTTTGGGAAAAAAATTTTTTGAATTTGTGAAAATGGTTTGGTCTCGACATTTCCCTCTCCAAATTAATTTTTAAATCGAAAAAACGAAATTTAACCTTTAAGTGAAAGTTGCAATGGTATTTGTGTTCAATCTTGCAAGATTCCATCTAGAAAAGATAAGTCTAAATCTGTAACATTGGCTTCAAATCCTTCATCACTATGACGTATAACAATATTTTTATTTATAGCATTAATATAGCTATCATGTCGCATAGCCTCTTCGATAGTTGGTCTAAATAAAGAATTTACAAATCTTACAGAATCTTCACCTGACAAAGAAATCCTTTCCACTCTTAAATCACACCCTTCTCCAAATCAATTTTTAAAATACATCACAATTACATTTACCTTTTGGCATCTCTTCATTTATTTCTATGTTCAATATTTCATCAACATCAAGAGATTGATTAAATAAATACGAATACATAAGTAAATATTGAATAAAATTTATTTTTTCTTTATCATTTGTTAAATTTTTTATAAAATCTTTAATTTTCATAACATTTAACTTTCTTACATTTTTTTGGAACCTCTTCATTCCAAATTGCCATATATACAACTTGTTTTAATGAATTAGTAGCTTTTCTTTTAAGTTTATTTTTCTTTTTCATGTAACCACTTTTTCATCCTATTAAAATCCATGTTGTAAATAAAACCA
>Ga0310695_10014612_pt1 | contig 10583 bp, 11 predicted proteins | sample RumenRJG_04DNA_FD_203882 | JGI IMG/M metagenome (GOLD analysis project Ga0310695, IMG submission 203882) | Bovine rumen microbial communities from Lethbridge, Alberta, Canada - RJG_04 (v2) (version 2) | ecosystem: Host-associated > Mammals > Digestive system > Stomach > Rumen | place: Canada... | reverse complement strand
TTCTCGAAGTTCTTCGGGTCCGAAGGGTCGACGAAGGTGGTGTCGATCCCCTGGTCGCGGAGAGTGTTGTCGAAGAGATTGTACGTTCCGCCGTATACATTTCTTGAGGAGACTATATGGTCCCCCGAACGGGCGATATTCTTTACGGCATACGAGATCGCGGCCGAACCGGATGAGGTCGCGAGCGCAGCGACGCCTCCCTCCAGTGCGGCGATCCTCTCCTCGAAGACACCCGAGGTGGGATTCATGAGCCTGGTGTAGATGTTACCGGGCTCCGTGAGCGCGAATCTTCCGGCAGCCTGTGCCGAGTCCTTGAAAACATATGAGGTGGTCATGTAGATGGGTACGGCCCTGGCGTCCGTCGCCGGATCGGGCTGTTCCTGTCCCGCATGCACCTGCAGGGTATCGAATCTGTATCCTTTCTCGGTCGTTGTAATCAACTCCGTACTAGCCGCTATGCATATTGTGTATATTAACCTACCTATCTAATTGGTAGGTAATTATAAATATTGAATTTCTCATTGATTCTGCGTTAAGATGCCGATAAAGATACCGGATACACTGCCCGCCTACGCAGAACTTGCGAAGGAGAACATATTCGTCATAAGCGAGAAGCGCGCATTCACACAGGACATCCGTCCGCTGAAGATAGCGATCCTCAACCTTATGCCGACGAAGACCAGCACCGAGATCCAGCTGATGAGGATGCTCAGCAACACCCCTCTCCAGATAGATATCACGCTGGTGATCCCTTCCAGCCACGAGAGCAGGCACACCTCCCATGAATATCTTGACAGGTTCTACCAGCGCTTCGACGAGATAGAGGACCAATGCTTCGACGGCTTCATCGTCACGGGCGCTCCCCTAGAACATATAGAATATGAGGAAGTCGACTATTGGGACGAGCTCTGCAGGATATTCGACTGGGCCGACAAACACGTTTTCTCGACCCTCTACATCTGCTGGGCATCCCTGGCGGGACTCTACCATCATTACGGCATCGACAAGATCCCCCTCTCCGAGAAGAGATCGGGCATATTCTCATACAGGAACCTCACACCCACGGAACCGCTCATGAGGGGACTGGACGACATCTTCAGGATGCCCCAATCCAGGCATGCTACAGTCCTGAGAAAGGATCTGGAGAATGTGCCAGATCTGAAGATCACGGCGGAATCGGATGACGGAGACGTAGGTATCGCCATATCCGACAAGGGCAGGATATTCATCACCGGCCACCTGGAATACGACAGGGGCACCCTCGGTGACGAATACCAGCGCGATCTGGGGAGGGGTCTGGGGCCCAAGGAGCCCGAGAACTACTACGGCGGCGGAACGCCGGTGCTGACATGGCGCAGCTATGCCACGCTGATCTTCACCAACTGGATCAACTATTACGTCTACCAGCGCACGCCGTATGACATAAACGAAGTCAGGAAAAAGAAGGAGAACCTCATATGAGTGACAGAAAGAACAATACGATATTCCTCGACAACGCGTCCACGACGGCGATGAAGAAGGAGACGCTGGAAGCGATGAAACCTTACTTCCTCGAGGATTACGGAAACCCGTCGAGCATCCATTCGATGGGGAAGACCCCCAGAGATGCGTGTCAGCGTGCGAGGAGGGCCATTTCAGGGATCATCAACGCCGATCCCGAGGAGATATTCTTCACATCCGGGGGAACGGAATCGGACAATTGGGCGATCACATCCGTGGCCAGGAAGGCCGGGAAGGAGAAGAACATCGTCGTCTCGAGGATCGAGCACCATGCCATACTGGAGACCGCACAGGCCCTGGAGAGGGAAGGATTCCAGATCAGGTATGCGGGAGTGGACTCCGACGGAGTTGTGGACCTGGAGGAACTGAAGAGACTGGTGGACGGAGACACTGCTTTGGTGTCCGTGATGACCGCGAACAACGAGATCGGTACCATCGAACCCCTGAAGGAGATCTCGGATATCGCCCACGCGAAAGGCGCTCTGTTCCATACCGATGCCGTCCAGGCCGTATGCCACATACCGATCGACGTCAGGGAGATGGGCATCGACATGCTGAGTGCCAGCGGTCACAAGTTCGGTGCCCCCAAGGGCATAGGGTTCCTGTTCGTCAGAAAGGGTGTTAAACTCGATCCGTACATGCGCGGAGGAGCGCAGGAGGAGGGGAGAAGGGCGGGTACCACGAACGTCCCCGGCATCGTCGGTATGGGCAAGGCTGCAGAGCTGGAATCAGAGGGGATGTCCGGGAAGATAAGGGATATCACAGCGATCAGGGACCATGCCATCGAACGTATCGAGAAGGAGATCCCCTATGCCAAGCTCAACGGCCACCGGGTGAAAAGGCTTCCCGGCAACGTGAACTTCAGCTTCAGGTTCGTCGAAGGCGAATCGCTGCTGATGATGCTCAATGCCGCGGGGATCTGCGTATCCACCGGTTCCGCATGCGCATCGGGTTCCCTGGACCCGTCGCACGTTCTGCTGGCCATAGGTCTGCCCCACGAGATAGCCCACGGTTCGGTAAGGATGTCCCTGTCAGACAGGAACACGATGGAGGAGATGGACAGAGCGGTCGACGTGCTGAAAACATCGATCGAGAGGCTGAGATCGATGTCGCCGCTCTATGAGGATTACATGAAAAAGGAGAAGTGCCAGCGATGTCATATGACGGAGTTTACAGCGAAAAGGTGATGGACCACTTCATGAACCCGAGGAACGTCGGGGAGATCGAGGATGCGTCCGGAGTGGGAACGGTAGGGAACGCCAAATGCGGCGACATTATGAGGATCTATCTCGACATAGACGATGACGGGATCATCAGGGACTGCAAGTTCAAAACCTTCGGCTGCGGAGCGGCCGTGGCCAGTAGCAGCATGGCCACCGAGATGGTCAAGGGAAAATCGATACAGGAAGCGATGCGGATCACCAACAAGGCGGTCATGGAGGCGCTGGACGGTCTTCCGCAGGTAAAGATACACTGCTCCCTGCTGGCCGAAGAGGCGATACATGCCGCCCTATGGGATTACGCCGAGAAGCACAGCATAACCATCGAAGGTCTGAAGAAACCCAAGAATGACATAAACGACTGATCAGTAACGCATGTCGAGACCGATCGAGCGTACCCTGTCGACGGCTTTGGTGTACACGTTGGCGTACTCCTCCGTCGGCGTTATGGTATCCAGGTTATAGCACTCCTGGAAGGTCTTGCTGGCGGGAGGCGACGGAAACAGGGGCTCGTAACAGAGTATCAGTTCGTCGAGGATGTCGTTGGCCTCTTCGACGCTCAGACCGCTCGCGGCCTGCGACGCCTTGCCGGCGAAACGGGCCTCGAGACCGGTGGTCTTGTCGAGCTCCACTCCCCTGGCCGATGCGGACGATTCGATAATCTCCCTTCCGGTGACGGAATCCACGATCGCCTGCGCCGCATTCTCCATGAAGCACATCTCGGTGCATGGCCCCGCCATGGTGTAGTACAGGCTTCCGATGATGGCGCTGGAATTGGAATCGAGCGCGGATGCGGTGTGCGCCAGCACCCTGAGGGTATCCCTGGCGGTGGTGACACCCCACCTTATGTGGATGGGGCCGTCGATGTGTACGTTGGCACCGAACAGGACGAACGACGCTATCGATGTGGCCACACTGCAGATGGAAGTCTCCTCCGCACCTCCGCAGTAACCTCCGAAGACGGGGAGGGCTTCGAGGTGGTTGACGGATCCCGAGATCTCCGCCGAAGCGAGCATGTTCAGACAGATGTAATCGATCTTCATCTCGTTCCTGAGGCAGATGTCGTATCCGTCGCAGGCCCTGAGGCCGAAGTTATCCATCCTGGACGATACCCTGGCTCCCGTGGACAGTCCCGATTCGGGGCCTATGACGGGCATACCCGACCTTCCGGACAGGGTACGAGCGGCATCGACCATCTTCATCTCCTTCATCACCGCGTATATCTCGTTGGGGGTGTTGGGCTTGTACTCGTGTCCGGCGAACGTGTCCAGGACACCGTTGAAAAGGACGTTGACGATGTTCTCCCGCGCATAGGACTGCATCATCCTCATATAGATGTTCTCCGACACGGAGGATGCGGTAGGTCCTCCGACCAGGATGGGTCTGCGGCGGGCGCTTCCGAATCTGGGTTCCACGGAGACGGCATCCTTGCCGGAACCCATCACGATCTTCCTGGGGAGGTTGTCCAGACAATCGTAGATCTCGTCCTCCGTGATGGTGAGGGTCTTCCCGATGTCGGGGCAGAAGAAACCGACGGTGGAAAGCATCTCCACTCCGGCCTTGAACAGTCTCTCGGACAGATCACGGTCGTCGGGGATTACCTTCTTGCCGAAGTGGATCCTATACTTGTCCTTGAGCGTCGCCAGGGTCTTGGGTATCACATCATAGTCCCAATGGGCCTCGGATACCTTCTTTCCCTTGTTGAATCTCTCAAAGACTTCGAGCGCACCAATTCTCTGTCCCATTACCATTCACTGCATCCCCAATGCTGGCTAGATTCTATGGTCAAAAAAGGACAATATATTATATAAATATTTGACTAAAAGCCAACGTTATTATTAAATATTAGAATTCTCAGAACGAACGGAACCGTCCTTTTTCGAGATTATACGCGACCAGTATAGATGCCAGCCTGGTATCCTCCGGCAGTCCAGCATAAGACCTAATCATCGCATCGCATGTCGGGGCTGGGCTGCACGAGATCACATCGTAGCTGCCGTTGCTCTCGTTCAGTTCCGGGAACGAAACTGGTGGCATCACGAAGAACTCCCCTCCCGACGAACGCACATACGGGAACAGGACGAACGAGTCCTCCATGAACACTACGTCCTTCCTTGACTCGTACTGCGCCTTGGTCCACGGGAAGACCTCCTCGCCCAATCTCTGCCCGTCCCCCGATTCGAGGACGACTGTGGGTTCCGGCGGCGGTCTGAAGGAGCTCTTGACGATGCATATCACCCTCTCCCTGCGAAGGGCCTCGAGGAACCCGTCGTTCCTGACGGGGATGTTGGCCGATCCCCTGACCTTGGCCTCCTCCTCCCTGAGACGGAAGAGTATCTCGTCATCCAGATAGAAAGCGTGCTTCACGCCTTTGAGTCCGCGTACAATCTCCAAACGTTCGTCGCCTGGCATTTCGGGGTCTAGGGTCACGTCCTTTTGATTATCGATACCGGATTTAAGTATTTCTGATAGTATTAAATATCAATTTCCGAAGATGCCGAATAGACACGCCATCATTAAGTATTGAACTGGGGTTGGACCAATCCATTTGGATATTTTTATATATAACATATAACAGATTATCGGCCATGCCCGGAAGCAAGTACGAACGCGAGATCAGATTCATCGGAAAGGAGGTCGTACGCCTCAACTACCTTATCAGCGAGATCAAGGCAGGCAACGGATCCGGAGACCCGGAGAAGGACAAGGCCGACATCGCGGAGATGGAAGCGAAGATCGCACAGTACTCTGCAAGACGCAAGGAGATCGAGGATTCCTTCATCGCCGCCGGTCTAGAACTTCCGCTGGAGAGCAGGAACCTCAATGCCAGCGTCTACCGCAACGGCTCATCCTTCGAACCCACCGACAGCAGCTACAGACTCGCTGCCATGATCGAAGCGGAAGGGAACTCCAAGGCATACGTATCGTCGGGAATCGACCTTTCGGAGGATCCTGCGGACCTTACGCACAGGATGAACCTGCTGTCCGATCAGATCAACGCCATCGAAAGGGCATCGATGGAGGCCGAACTCAACGAGGACATGGGAGAGAAGGTACGTCTGGACGAGGAGGCCGCAAAGCTCCGTGCCCAGAGGAACGATATCTTCCAGAAGATCAAGAGCCTGAAATCGTCGGACACCGGGAAGCAGGATGTCTCCAGGATCGAGAAGCTGGAAAGCGAAACCGCCGCCCTCAAGGCCCAGATGTCCGCGATGCGCCAGGACATCGGCGACCTCAAGATCATGCTTGCCAACATCGCGGACCGTCTAGGTGTGGATGAGTACTGACCTGTGCTCCATGGAACCGGAACGGGAGTTCCCCATCGATAACATCCATACCTTCGTTAGGGACAGGAGCCTGAGGGCTCTACACCTTCCCCGCCGCATGGGCATCGGCTCCGCCGCCGACGCCGTAAAAACGATCGCTGAGGAGGAGGGCATCGTCGTTTCCGTGTTCCCCGACGTATCCGGGGACATGGTCATATGTCCCGGAGAGGACCGCACCGTTCCCGGGAAGGATACCGTATCCATCAAATACCTGTGCCACCAGACGCTGGCCGTATTCCGTCCGTGACGGATAACGATATATATCAAATCCGAAGAATCCGTCGGTTGCATACAAGTTTTATATAGTACGATACTGGTTTTTCTTTGCAGCCGAAAAGGCGTGCCGATGACCGGTCATGGGACTGGGCACCTAGGTGCCGTGTGTACTCTCCCAGCACGAACGGGGATCGGCGGAGACAGTGGCAACCCACACGGATGTGGCTCCAATCGGGGACCAGATATGGTGCTCGGACAGATGATATGCCCGAGAGCATCCATCCGGAGCGGGTGCCGTTCTAGCGTCCCCCCAAACTGTAACAACAGTTCAGGGGATAAAAATGGAAAAGAAACAGACAATTGGCATCGTCGCAATCGTTGCTACGGTCATCGCTGCCGCAGTCCTCATGTTCACCAAGGACGGGGGATTCGGTGCCGATGCCTTCAAGGACCTTCTTCCCGTCGGCTACGATTGGGGCAGAGATGCCCTTCAGTTCGGTAAGAATCTGGACATCTGGTTCATGCTGATGCTTGTCGCCTTCCTCATGATCTTCATCAGGAAGTTCGAGTGGGGGGTCGCTCTCGCGGTCCTCCTCTCCGCAGCGGCAAGTTTCGTCGTGTACCTCGGTATCCAGCAGATCTGGTTCGAGGAACTTTGGACACAGCAGCTGCTCATCAGGGCGGTCATCTGCGCCATCACCGTCGTCATCGCGATCGGAGTGTTCCTCGGTACCTGCAAGATGTGGCAGTACCTCCTCGTCGGAGCGCTCTTTTCGGTCGTGTACGCATTCATCGAGTGGCTCCTTCTCGGACAGCTCAACGAATGGACCGACCTCGTCGTCACCGACGACGGAGGATCCGTCCTCGTCCACATGTGCGCGGCATACTTCGGTCTCGGAGTCGCCCTCGGAATCCGCGACAAGCGCGCATTCGACGAACCCATGTACACCACAACCCACAGCGTCACGTTCGTATGGCTCGCCAGCATGCTCCTTTGGATGCTCTGGCCCTCGTTCGTCACCTCGCTCCTGCCCAACACGATCTCGGTCACCGAGGCCACCATCACCTGCTACATGGCAGGTGTCGGTTCAGTCATCAGCACCTACGCGATGTGCATGATCTTCCAGGGCAAGGTCAACCCGCTGGTCTACACCTATGCGATGCTGTGCGGACCTGTCGCCATCGGAGCGCCTCTGCTCCAGGTCGGACCCTGGGGAGCTCTGCTGGTCGGTCTCATCGCAGGAATCATCTCCACCGCCTGTTTCATCTACCTGCAGCCTTGGTTCTGCAGCAAGATCGGCGTTCTCGACATCATGGGTGTCCACAACCTCCACGGTGTCGGCGGATGGTTCGGAGCGATCGTGGTCAGCATCGTTCTCGCAGCTTCGGGTGCCGGATTCGAGGCATCCGTCGGAACCCTCGTCATGGCGGTCATCACCGTCGCAGTCACCCTGGTCACCGGTGCGGTGATCGGAGTGATTGTCAGGCTCACCCGCGGCGACATGGAGATCTGCACGGACGACACCGACTTCATCAAGAACGAGGCACCTGCCTGAGATGAGAATCTCCCAAACCCTTTACCTTTCATTTATTGCTAAAACAAAGTGAATGATTAATGTCCCGGGAAGACGAGATCGGCAGGCTGATGACGAAATGCATCAGCTGCGGCAAATGCACCCCGTACTGCCCATCATCCGCACTGGGGGGTCTTGATCCCCACGAGCTCATGGTATCCGGAGAGGGCGATGTGGAGGAATGCATCCAATGCGGCAACTGCTCCCGCATATGCAGAAGATCCGACCCCTTCAGGGTCATCAGGATGATGCTGTCGGACGGACTGGTTATCCCCGTTACGGAGTCGTCCCTGACGGAGGGATGCGATGTCGCCATCGTTCCCGGATGCACCGTGAGGGAACGCATACCCGAGCTCGCCGATTCCACCGTTTCGGCACTGTCATCCCTGGGGTACAGATGCGGGGTGCTGCAGGGAGAGGTATGCTGTCTCCGTCCGGCAAAATATTCGCTCCTGTCCGATATGGAGCGCAGGACATCCGTCAGGAAATCGCTGTCCCCTGCGGCAGGTAAGAGGGTCGTCACCCCCTGCCCGGAATGCGCCCAGGAGTTCGGCGGAGAGGCAGAGAACCTTCTGGACGTCCTGATGGAGAACATAGAAAAGCTGCCCCGCAGCGGGATCCCGATGAAGGTCACCGTATACACGGGATGTGCGCTCTCGTCCAGGAAGAAGGACGTATCCTCCCTCGTATCCGCGATGGGCCTGGATGTAGCATTCGTCTCCACAGGGTGCTGCGGCCGGGATTCAGGCTGGAGCGAACCGCTGGAAGAGAGGCTGAGGGAATCCCACGGATCGGTCTACGCGGTCACATTCTGTCCGCGCTGCACCGTCAACTATTCCGGGAAGGTACCAGTGCTCCACATATCGCAGCTTGTAGACAGACTGTCCGTCGGATCGCTGGAGAACGTCGGCGCATACGACTGCCCCTACGGTCAGCGTCCCGCTTCGAAGGACCGGACCCGTTGGTAATTCCTTTTCTCTTATTATATAAACTTTATTCAATATTCAAATCATTTTGAATTATTATATTTAATGATTTCTATAAAATAACCCATTCTTTTAAGTATGTATAAAAATATATTTGCAACAAGGGGAATAAGAAATGGTTATGACTCCTAAAGAAAGAATATTCGCAGCACTGAAGCAGCAGACGCTCGACAGGCCTCCTGTTGCCGTCTTCACACAATCCGCTACCATCGGACAGATGGACAAGCTCGGCGCAGCATGGCCTGATGCCCACAAGGATCCCGCACTCATGGCCAAACTCGCGGCCGGACAGGCAGACATCTTCGGATTCGAGGTCGTCAGGACCGCGTTCTGTCTGACCGCAGAGACCGAAGCCCTCGGAGCCAGGGTCGCGGTCGAGAAGAAGGAGGCAGCCCCCATGATCAAGGAGCACCCCGTCAAGTTCGACCCGCTCACCAAGGTCTACGACGACTACGAGTCCATGCTCATCACGCCTGAGGAGATGGTCAGGACCGGAAGGTGCCAGACCGTCATCGATTCCATCAAGCTCCTGAAGAAGTCCCACGGAGACAACTACGCCATCGTCGCAGGATCCACCGGACCCTTCACCATCGCAGGGAACCTCGTCAACACCGAGAACCTCATCTACGGAATGATGGTCGTTCCCGACCTCGTCGAGAAGCTCACCGCTTACATTAACCCCTACGTCAAGGCGTACACCGATGCGCTCTTCGAGGCAGGAGCGGACGTCGTCCAGTGCTCGGAGCCCTCGGGATCCACCGACATGCTCACGCCCGACATGTTCGAGCCCACCGTCGGAAAGTTCGTCAGGACCTCGCTGGCACCCCGCGAGAAAGATGACAAGTACACTGTCCTCCACATCTGCGGTAACACCCTGCCCATCCTGAACCTAATGGCGGCCACCGGCGTCACCGGTATCTCCATCGAGGAGAAGGTCGACCCCTTCGATGCGGTGAAGACCGTCAACGGCGCATGCGCGCTCGTCGGAAACGTCGGATCGGTCAAGCCCCTGTACAGAGGCAAGCCCGAGGACGTCGAGGTAGCTGCGAAGAGGTCCGCAGAGGCGGGATTCAACATCATCTCGCCCGGATGCGGTGTCGCACCCAAGACCCCCGACGCGAACATGGAAGCTCTCGTCAGGGCCATCAAATCCCTTGCATGATCAAGACGGTGCCTTCGGGCACCGTCCAATACTTTTCTTTTATCGAATAGGTGAATACAATGGCCAACAACATCAAGAGACTCACTCCGGTGAGGAAGACGGTCGGAGGTCCGTCCCCCGTTCCAGTGGACGGCGGGGTCAAGACCATCCCGTTCCCCAACGGCGACTGTTACACGGGCGAGATCAGGAACGGCATCTTCCATGGTCACGGATACTATACCTTCGCCTCCGGAGCAAGTTATGACGGGGAATTCGCCGGAGGGCTGTACAACGGATACGGGATATACATCTGCAGCAACGGCGACAGGTACGAAGGGCAATTCGTGGATAACACCTTCGAAGGACAGGGAGTAATGAAGAAGGCCGACGGCGAAAGGTACGAGGGACAGTTCCTCGGCAACGTGTACCACGGAAAGGGGAAGTTAAAACACCCTAACGGCGAGATCGATACCGCCACCTTCAACGCGGGATACGCCAACGGGCCCGGTACAAGGACCTACACCGACGGCGAGACCGTAACGGGCGTGTTCTACAATGGCAAGTTCAGTGAGGATTGAACAAGCCAAATTTTATATACTATTTTTTATAAGTTGTTAATT
>Ga0310695_10014609_pt1 | contig 10585 bp, 4 predicted proteins | sample RumenRJG_04DNA_FD_203882 | JGI IMG/M metagenome (GOLD analysis project Ga0310695, IMG submission 203882) | Bovine rumen microbial communities from Lethbridge, Alberta, Canada - RJG_04 (v2) (version 2) | ecosystem: Host-associated > Mammals > Digestive system > Stomach > Rumen | place: Canada... | reverse complement strand
AAACAATATGGTCCTTACGACGAGGGCGTCGTGGCCGAATATGTGAACCAGGGCTCCGTGGTGGAGCACGACGTGGCCAAAGACGCCCAAACGGGCGAGACGGCCACCGTGGCCTTCTTCCTCAGAAAGAAAGGGATAAAGACCTATGTGAGGCATGACGGAGGAGTGATGCGGCAACTGCGGAAAATCGGAGGCGACCTCATCGTGCCCAAAGAGAGTCTCGTCAACCGGGAGTGGATGCAGGACAAGCGCTTGCTGGTGCTCGCCATCGTAGGCCTCTTTCCCACGCTCATGCTCCTCATCCCAATGCCCGAGATAGGGGTGTTCTACATCATGGCGCTCTATTTCTCGGCCATCTGGGGACTCTTCTTCTACTATTTCTTCAAGACACCACAGGTGACCCTGCGCACCACCATCACCGTGTTCTTCCTCACGCACATCTTCGTGTTCGTGGTGTGGGACATCTTCGGCCTCGTCAGGTTCAACCCCTTCTACGCCCTCACCGAGGCACCTTTCCCCATCGACCTGCTGGGCTTCGTCTTCGGCGTGGGACTCACAGAGGAACTGGCCAAGATGGTGCCGCTCCTCATCATCCTTGCAAGAGCCAAGGAGCCGTTGCTGCCCCGCACACTGGTGTTCTACGGACTCATGGCGGGTATCGCCTTCGGCGTGTTCGAGGGGGTGCAATACCAAACCACCGTGAACACGCAGCTCGACTACACCTCGGCGTTCTATGGCAATATCGCCCGGCTCACCAGCCTGCCTTTCCTCCATGCCATCTGGTGTGGTATAGCAGGCTATTTCCTCGCCTTCGCCAACCTTTACCCGCGCTACCGCCACGCCCTCTATTTCCTGGCCGTGGCCATACCGGCTTTGCTCCATGGACTCTACGACACCTTCTGCCAAGGGTCCATACTCCTGGCCATCGTTATCTCGTTTGTCGGCGTGTTCCTGCTCATGACCTACTTGAAACGGAGCTGCGACTACCAGTCGAGACTGAAAAGATGAACCATTGGCAGGCATGATTGACACAAGTCAAGAAAAACCTATCCAAGGACTTTCTTTACCCAAATTCTTTGGCTGTGTACCCACACAGTGCTAATTTTGCAGTGTAAAAACAAAACAACAAGAATTAAAAGATAAAGATTATGGATATGTTTCTGATGGCCGTTCGTTTCCTCGGAACCGTGGCCCAAATCAAAGAGAAAACCCACAAGATTTTTGGGTAATCAGCACTTCGCAAGATAGCTCCCTCCAGGCAGTGCGAAGATGGACAACCTCTTCTGCCGCTACTTGGAATAAGGAGAAAGCATAGGATTGTTTTTCATAAGATTAATGGTTGACTGACGGCAACAGGCATGAATTCAGCTTGTTGTCGTTTTTTTTATGATTTTTTCACGGTGCGCCTGCTTGTGAAAGCGCAGATTTATTGTTATCTTTGTGCCGTAGACGCGTGTCTGTCGCTATCTGTGGATAGTCCACGCCCCTATCTTAACGACTTAATAAATCTTTTGTTATGAACGACCAGCAAATGAAATCCATTTCTGTGGAAGACCTCCTCAGAAGCGGGAATATCTCACGACGAACCTACAACATCCTCGTCAAGGCACGACTGCGCACGCTCTTCGACTTGAGAAAATACAAAAACGGGCTGCGCAGGCTCTTCTCGCCGCAGTCGCCTTGTCTGGCCGAGGTCGACGAACTGGTGGCAAGGACCGCTCAGGTAGACCACCTGCCGAATATTTCGGGAAAACTGTTCATGGACCCCATCGCAGAGAAGTTGAAGGGCGAGCAACTCCTCGACTCGCTCAGTGAGAGGGAGATGCAACTCCTGTCGCTGGTTTATGAGAACAAACTGAATGAGCTCTTCTCCTCACGCCAAAGGGGACTGACCGTGATTGCCAATGCGCTCTCGCAGGTGCCGGTGAACATCTTCCTGCGCGACTTCCTCTATGAGAACGACGACCGTATCATGATTCTCTACAATGTGGGGAAAACATCGGTGGAGCATTTCGTGGGGGTGAAGCAAGTGATGCTCCGCGAGGTGGAACTGCTCAAGCAGCAGCCCGAAATGCTGGGATACCGCATCTTCGTGCAGCTCACGAAAGGGGCTTTCGACGACGACGACTTCATACGCCAATTCTATGAGGCGCACAAGAGGCTGCCCATGCTCTATGTGCTGCAGCAATTCATCATCCACAACAAGTCGAGGGCCGAGATGAGGGCGTTTCTCAACAGGTATGATATCTTCGAGGGCAGGGTGGAGCTCGACAGCACGCCCATCGACCGCTCGGCCTATACCATCGCCACCTACTCGAACACCATCTTCGATGCCCTCTTCGACCCCGCAGCAGGGTGGGAGGCCATCGACCGATGCGCACGAATGGTGATGGATGACGAGGAGGCCAGAAAAGGCGTGGCCGACTATCCCGACGACGACTTCATCAGTGAGGACAGCAAGATCGTCATGCAGTTGGCGGTCGACGAGCACCTGCTGCTCTCGCCAACCTGCATCATCGCCTTCTTGGGTAAGTTGCTCGCACATCGGTATGCCGCCATGGGTGGTTATCCCCGCAGCCTGCTCACGGCAAAGGCCGACCGTTGGAACCACATCTACCTTGTCGGCAGAATGCTCGACGACAAATATGCCTTCCGCACGATGTTCTACGGATTCCGTGACGAGGTGTATGCCAAGTCGGTGGAAAACCATATGGTCAATCCCCGCGACTTCATCGTGAAGCAGTATCCAGGTGTGGAAGAGGAGGCCGACCTGGCACTGGCCACCGACATCCTGCGAAAAATCGTGGTGGGCGAACTGGGGCTCGAGACCGATGAGGAGGGCTGTGTCAATGTGCCGAAGAAGGTGGAGCGACCGCTCGCCGACCGCCTGTATATCATACTGTCGAACAACGGGCAGAGTCCGATTTCGCTCAAGCGGCTCACCGAGATTATCAATTCGGAAGATGGCAGGAAATACGTGAAAGCCACCGTGTCGCTCGCACTCAACAAAGACCCGAGGTTCGTGAACAATGGGAAAAAGGGACTGTATGCCCTCTCGGAGTGGCAACTGCCTTATTTCGGAAGCAATGTGGATATTATCTACAAGGTGCTCAGCCAATACGACCGACCCATGGAGAGCGACGAGATACTCGACGTGCTCAACCAGTATCCATACAACGAGTCGCTGGGGAAGAACGAGCTGTCGTCGGTCATCTCTATCGCAAAAGACAAATTCAGGAAATTCGGATTTGGCTATTATGGCCTAGCCGGCAGGGAATACGCCCCGGAGCAGGTGCGCCCGGTCCGCAACAACTTCGAGGTCGACCTGGATGCTTTCCGTAGTTTTGTGGAGACCAACCACCGGTTGCCGTCGGCCAAGAACAACGCCGAGGAAAAGCGCCTGGCCTACTGGTTTGCAAGAAAGAGAAAGGATTACGATACCAAGTCGAACTGGGCCGAGTCGAAGCGCAAGGCTTTCAAGGAAATCATCGACCTCTACGAGCAATTCCAGAACATCCCCGAAAATCTTTCCGATAATCAGGAAATAGGCGAGACTGCACCTCCTCCAGCCATTGCTGCCTCTCAAGAGGCTACTGAGACTTCAGAGACTTCAGAGACTTTAGAGTCCTCGGAGTATTCGGAGAATTCAGAGTCTTCGGAGTCTTCAGAGTATTCAGAGAATTCAGAGTCCTCCGAGCCCTCCGAGCTTTCCGAGTCTTCGGAGTCCTCGGAGTCCTCGGAGTCCTCCGAGTTTTCAGAGTCTTCAGATTCTTCGGAGTCCTCGGAGCCCTCTCTTGCTCAGGAGGATGATGAGGCTTTGGCTGCCGTGACCCCAGAAATCGTTGCCGAACCACCCATCGCCATGTTTGCGATGGAAGAGGAGTCGCCCTTCATCGCTCCCGACAATCCCGAAGAGCCCCCCGTAGAAATCTTCCTCAACGAAACACAAGAGCCAGAAGAGCAAGAAAACTCAGAGTATTCAGAAAACTCAGAGTATTCGGATAATTCAGAGTATTCAGAAAACTCAGAGTATTCGGAAAACTCAGAGTATTCAGAAAATTCAGAGTATTCGGAAAACTCAGAGTATTCGGAGTCCTCTGAGGGCCCATTAAGCCCAGAGTGCCCATTAAGCCCATCTTGCCCATCCTCTCAAGAGAGCCCATCCTCTCAAGAGAGCCCATCCTCCCCAGAGAGCCCATCTTCCGATGAGTGGCTTCTTCGTTTGGAGGAGGTGCGCGAGTTCGTGCTTCGTCAGCACCGCGAGCCGCTTGCCCTCTTCACCGAGGAGTATCAGATGGCGCGGTGGCTCGAAGAGCAGAAATCGAAATGGCATGCCGACTCGCTCTCGCCATCACAAGTGGAGCTTCTCCTTGCCATCCGCGACATGATCTGGTAATCCCAAAGGTTGAAGTTTCGCATTCGCTCTACTTCTGAAGAGGGTGTGTCAAAAGTGAATGAGTGCGCTTTGCACATCAGCCAATGGTTTCTCGCTGTAGGCGACTAAAAAAATCATTTTGACACACCCTCTTCCATCATTTTGTGACGATGCTCACCTCGCCGATACTCACCTTGTGGCTGTTCCACGGCGTGGTGTTGAATGCACTCTTGTTGGTGATGCCGTAACTCACCGTGCTAGGCTCGCTTACTACGAATTCTCCTTCCACATGGCTCCAGTCGCGGCTGCCGTCGTTGCTGTAGAGCACCACCTCGGTAGTGTCGGTGGGGTTGTTCACCTTCTCGAATTTGGGAACGGCCACGCGCAGCGTGTCTCTATTGTTGTTGCTCACCACATAGAGGGCATTGCCTTCGCCGTCGGCTCGTGCCCATCCTTCTATTTTATAGGTGCCGGGCTGCAGATTGAGGGTCTTGCGCAGGTCGTAGTGCATGTTGTTGGGATTGTTCTTTGCCTCAAGCGAGATGAAGCTGCCCATCTCGCCGTTGGGCAAGATGCCATCGTCCTCAATCCAACGGTCAGTACCTTCAAGTTGCTCTGCCGTCCATCCCATGCGGTCGAGCACACGCCAGGTGTAGCGGGGCATGTAGATGCCGTTGTGGGTGTTTTGCCGTTGCTCTATCTTCACGGCCTCGGAGGCAATCTTATGGCCAATGGCGATGAACGAGCCGATCATCGCACCTGCGCTCAGCAGCCAGATGGCGATGAGGCTGGCTTTTACCGCGGTAGAGAGATTGTGCTCGTTGCTGCGGTTCACAAGCAGTCGGATCAGACCATAGAGGGGCAGTCCGATGACCAGCAGTGTAGAGATGATGCCCAGGATGGTCAATGAGGTGGGTATCGACTCCAGCAGTTGCGAGAGGTGGATTTCGGCACCGGCGATGTTGATGGGAGCCAGGTCGCCAAATATGGCGGCTATCGAGATTCCGAAGACAGCGGCAATGAGGGCGATGAGGAGACTGATGAGAATGCTTCCCAATATCAGGGCGAAGAATCCGCCGATGATCAGCAGTACGATCTTGGCCAGCGCCGAGAGGCAGCCGCGTGCATTGTCACGGGTATTGGGGTTGTTCACAAACTCATTGGCTCCTTTCATCCCACGCATCAGTTCCTCGTTGAGCGTCTTCGCGGTCACGGGCTTGCCATACATACGCAGGCGGTCTTCGGGGGTTATGGCCTCGGGTATCAGCACCCATGCTATCAGGTAGATGATGGCTGCCACACTGAACGAGATGAAGAGCAGCACGATGAAGATCACGCGGAGCACCAAGGGGTCGCTGATGCCAAAGTAGTGGCTCAGACCTGAGAGCACACCACCGAGGATACGGTCGTCGGGGTCGCGGAAAACCTTGCGGCTGAGTGTGTTGTCGCCTGCATTGTTGGCGGGGTCGTAGCCTGGTGGCGGTGGCGGGGTCTGACCGTTCGGGCCCTGCTGGCCATCGGTCTGATTGTCGAAGGGTGGGGGAGTGGAGCCACCACCTGCCTCATCGCCCATGGCCTCGGCATCCATCTGCTGGGGGTCGCCGATGCGGTCGATGATTTCCTTCACATGCTCGATGGTGATGGCCATCACGCCTTTTGAGCGGTACTCGCTCAGCAGTTCGGCCACACGATGCTCCACATCGTCGGCGATCTCCTCGCCGCCTTCCCTGCGGCTGTAATATCTGCGCATGTTCTCATTGTAACGCTGCAGCAGTTCGTAGGCATCCTCGTCGATGGGGTAGAGGGTACCGAAAATATTGACGGTGATATTCTTTTTCATTGTTGTCTGTTTTTTGGTGATGATGAATAGTTGTTGGTGAGATGCTCAAACCGTGTGGTTCTTTCCGGTTCTACGTGGAGGTCACGATCGAGTTCTTCAGCAGTTCTACCGTGCGGGTCAGGGCATTCCAGGTGGCGTCCATCTCTCGCAGGGCAAGGGCGCCGTCGTCGGTCATGGCATAATACTTGCGGGGCGGACCTTGAAACGACTCCTGCCACTCGTAGGTGAGCAGACCGTCTTTCTTCAGGCGGCTCAGAAGAGGATAGAGCGTGCCCTCCACCACAATCAGGTCGGCATCCTTCAGTTGCTTGATAATGTCGTTGGCGTAGGAAGGCTGGCGACGGAGCAGCAAAAGGACGCAGTATTCGAGCATCCCCTTGCGCATCTGTGATTTCGCATTGTCGATATTCATAACGCTTCTGAATGATTGATTTTTAAACTTCGGTCTCGAGGTCAATGCATGACCTATATAGATAATAGGTGTCTGCATCTCGCTTCCGCTACCTCAAAAACCGCTTTGTCTTGCCAGAAACCGTGGCCAAAGGTATCCGACATTGCAAAAGTAGGTATTTTTATAGTACCTTGCAATACATAGTACTATAAAAGTTTATTGGTTTAACATTATTTTGCAATATGAGGATAAATAAACGCCGTTTTTTCTGTAGTTTTTCCCGTTATTATGCGTCAAATGAGCAGATATAAGCAATCATCGATGACAAGATTCGAGAAAAAACGGCACTTTTTGTGTGAAAATATGATAAAAACGGCGAAATATCATCGTTTTGTACTAATTTTGCAAACAATAACTTCAACTATTATCAATCAGCATTAACATGACAATGAGAAAACTTTTCGCAGCCGCACTACTGCTGTTCTGCGTTGCTGCACAGGCTCAGACCATTCCCGTCGACCCCCAGGTGAGAAAGGGAAAGTTGGACAATGGCCTGACCTATTACATCCGCCACAACAACTATCCTGAGCATGTGGCCAGTTTCTATATCGCCCAGCGAGTGGGTTCGGTGCAGGAGAACGACGACCAGCGGGGTCTCGCTCACTTGCTCGAGCACATGGCCTTCAATGGCACGGAGCATTTCAAGGACAATAGCCTTCAGGAGTACCTGCGCTCCATCGGTGTGGAGTATGGCCGCAACCTGAATGCCTACACCTCCACCGACCAGACCGTGTACTACATTCAAGATGTGCCCACCACCCGTATTTCGGCCCTCGACTCGTGTATGCTCATCCTCAAGGACTGGTCGAACGGCATCACCCTCAACGAGAAGGCCATCGACGAGGAGCGCGACGTGGTGCACAATGAGTACCGCATGCGCATCAAGGGCACCCAGAAGATTCTGGAAAATGAGTTGCCCAACCTCTATCCCGGTTCGAAATACGGCCACCGTTTCCCCATCGGACTGATGGAGGTAATCGACGGATGCTCGCCCGAGACCCTCAGGGCCTACTACCGCAAGTGGTATCGTCCCGACAATCAGGGTATCATCATCGTTGGCGACATCGATGTGGACCGCACCGAGCAGAAGATCAAGGAACTCTTTGGCGGCATCAAGGTGCCTGCCAACGCCGCCAAGGTAGAGCCCGTGGAGGTGCCCGACAACAACGAGGGCATCTATCTCGTGGGTAAGGACAAGGAGCAGCAGTTGAGCATCTTCCTCGCTTTCATGAAGTTTGACCCCGTGCCCGACGAGATGAAGAGCGACATGTCGTACTTTGTGGTCGACTACGCCAAGAGTGCCATCAGCCAAATGCTCAACACCCGCTTCTCTGAAGAGGCCATGAAACCCGAGTGCCCGTTCAGTAACTCCGGCGCATCCTTTACCACCTATCTCGTGTCGCGCACGAAGGATGCCCTGCAGCTGCAGGTGGTGCCCAAGGAGGGCAAGGACCTCGAGGCTTTGGCAGCTGCTTTGCGCGAGGTGAAAAGGGTGAAAGACCATGGCTTCACCGCCACCGAATACGACAGGGCAAGGGATGAGATCCTGAGTCAGGTAGAGAAAATGTACAACAACCGCGAGAAGACACCTACCAACAACTTCTGCCAGCAGTATGTGACCAACTTCCTCGACAACGAGCCCATCCCCTCGATAGAGTGGGAGCATGAGACCCTCAAGCAGTATGCCCCGATGCTCACAGTGGATGTGATCAACGCCGTGGCACAGCAAATGATTCTCGACTCCGACACCAATTTCGTGGCCCTGGCACTCTTGCAAGATGTGGAAGGAAAGCAATTCTTCACCCCAGCCGATATGAAGAAAGTGGCCGATGGCGTAAGGGCCGAGACTCTGGAGGCATATGTCGACAATGTGAAGCAGGAGCCGCTCCTGAGCGAGTTGCCAAAGAAGGGCAGCATCGTGAAGGAGACTGCCAACACCGCCCTCGGATACAAGGAACTTCTCCTCTCGAATGGCGCCAAGGTGATGCTGAAGCACACCGACTTCAACGCCGATGAGATCCTGATGCAGGCCACCTCGGATGGCGGCTTCTCGGTCTATGGAAAAGACGACCAGATGCAGATGCAGCTCGCCGACGTGTTCCTCTCGCAGTGCGGACTGGGCAACTTCAGCGTCAATGAGTTGCAGAAGGCCTTGTCGGGCAAGCAGGTGGGCACTTCGTTCAGTATAAATTCCACCATCCACTCGCTCTCGGCCAACTCCACTCCCAAAGACCTGGAGACCATGATGCAGCTCGTATACCTCAGCTTCACCAACCTCAACAAGGACGAGAACGCATTCAACAACATCCGTGGCCTGCTAGCCACACAGCTCAAGAACATCGGACTCAACAGCTCGGTGGTGTTCCAAGACTCGACCATGAGCACCATATACGGACACAACCCGCTCTTCATGGTGCCCACCGCCGAACAACTGGAGAAGGTGAACATCGACCGCGTGATTCAGATAGCCCGTGAGCTCTACTCCAATGCCGCCAACTTCAATTTCGTGTTCGCAGGCAATTTCGACGAGGCACAGCTCCGCGAATATATCGAGCAGTATATCGCATCGCTCCCCTCCAAGGGAACGGCCGACCTCAAGGGTAAGGAAATCCGCACCTTCGTCAATGGCGAGCTCACCAACCGCTTCACCAAGAAGATGGAGAACCCACAGGCCGAGGCTACTGAGATCTGGCGCTCGAAGGCGCTCAAATACAACCCGCAGAACAACGTGCTCGCCGACATTTCGGGCAAGATGCTCGAGATGATCTACGAACGTGAGATCAGGGAGCGTATGTCGGCCGCCTATCATGCTGGCGCAGAGAGCGATGTCGACACCGACAACGGCGTGTCGTACATCACCATCCAGGGTTCGGCACAGCTCAACCCCAAGAAGGCCGAGGCCGCTCTTCCTGAGTTCAAGAAAGGTATGGATGCCATGCTCAAGGCTCCCAGCGAAGAAGACCTGAACAAGGTGAAGCAAGCCATGCTGAAGCAGGCCGACATCGATGCTGCCACCAACAGGTACTGGCTTGGCGTCATTGCCCGCTACAACCGCTATGGCATCGACACCCACTCCAACTACAAGACCCTCGTGGAGCAGACAACGACAAAGCAGATCTCCAACTTCCTGAAGAAGGTCATCGTCAAGTCGAAGAACCATGCCACGATATTCATGATGCCGGAATAAGCCGGAGCATACATCAACATGGCCTCAGGGCCAACCACTCAGAATCGCGGGTTTCAAACGAAGCCCGCGATTCTATTTGTAGTCCGCTTAATGGGTGAATCCGGGCTATTGTCTGAACTCCTGCAACTCCTGAACTCCTGAACTCCAAAAAGATGAGCGAATGCGAAACTTCAATAAAAAATCTCTCGTTTCGGAATTTTACAAATAAATTTGGTTTTTCGCCACCTTATTCGTAATTTTGCACCTTAAAAATAAGAATAGACCTTTTTGCGCACGAAAAGAGTGCGAAAAAGAACAATACTTTATCGATAAAAGAGATATGACCAAAAAATTCGCAGAGTACAAAGGTCTCAACCTGACCGATGTCAACAATGCTATCCTGCAGGAGTGGAAAAAGAACAACGTCTTCGAAAGATCGGTGAAAGAGCGTGAAGGATGCCCTGAATTCGTGTTCTTCGAGGGACCTCCCTCGGCCAACGGACACCCCGGCATTCACCATGTGCTGGCACGCACCATCAAAGACACCTTCAACCGATACAAGACAATGAAAGGCTTCCAGGTGAAGCGCAAGGCAGGGTGGGACACCCATGGACTGCCCGTGGAATTGGGTGTGGAGAAGGAACTCAACATCACCAAGGCAGATATCGACAACCACGAAAGCGAGAAGTATATCTCCATTGAAGACTACAACCAGCGTTGCCGCGAGAATGTGATGAAATTCACCTCGGAGTG
>Ga0310695_10014606_pt1 | contig 10587 bp, 12 predicted proteins | sample RumenRJG_04DNA_FD_203882 | JGI IMG/M metagenome (GOLD analysis project Ga0310695, IMG submission 203882) | Bovine rumen microbial communities from Lethbridge, Alberta, Canada - RJG_04 (v2) (version 2) | ecosystem: Host-associated > Mammals > Digestive system > Stomach > Rumen | place: Canada... | reverse complement strand
TACACCTGTTCCTGCAGCTCCCGTTTTAACAAGGATGGTATTCTGTGTTTTAAGGTAATTCCAGTACGGACGAATAGCCTTAGTGTCATCTTTAATATTAGGTTTCTTAACCTCATTCATCTGATAACCATAAGTTGAAAGAAAATCGTCAATCACTTTTGCATAGTCAGCTGTAATTGTTGTGTTCATGATCACCGCTGAATAGTTACCCATTGCCACCCGTAGATCGACCGGCGTGTTAGCATTGTTTACGGTATTAGCATGATTAGCATGTTCGTTTATAGTTGTCGCTGCGTTTATAACACTTTCACCGATTTGCATAACGCCACTCAATAACTGATTATCACCCTGATTTACTTTTGACTGCTGAGCGAGAGTGCCTGACTTCATTTTTCCAGCTAAGCCGAAATTGTTTGATGCGGAAGCTATATTAAGCGCTCCACCTACGACGCCGAATATCGCATTAGTTAAAACTGTCGCTCCGTTCTCCCTCCACCAGCTCTCATAATAATCTCCGGTGTAAGAGATCAGCGGAAAATCATTAAAGACTATCCCTTCGTCAATAGCTCTTACTTCGTTTTTGTAAAGCGCCGGGAAAACTATAGCAGCTGCTGTAGGCTCAGCGCAACCATAAAACCCGAACTGTATTTTAGGTCTGAATGAATACGCCTGAGATGATAATTTGTAAAAATATTTGCGCGCCTGACTTGCATTGTCCATCACCGTTACATAAACGAATGGATAATTGTAAAGCATCTTTTTATTCTTTGGTTCATATCCATCAAGTGTCAGCGGACAGCTCATCACCACCGCATCCTCATCGTAGTTGTAACCGTTAGCGCTATGAATCTTCATCGGATAAGCATATGCCATAACTACCCAGTCAGATTTTGCCTTCGTGATGGTATCAAGAATAACTCTGCCTGCGTCCAAATTACCGGCGAATGGTGAATATTTCAGACCGGTAATCGTATGAGATACGACTCTCGCCTTAGGCTGCTGAGGATCAGTTGCGCCTTCGACTAAAATATTTTCAGCTGATGATACCAGCATCATGCTATCCGGAGTGAAATCTATTATTTCTTTATGTGAGTCATCGAATATCATATCGGATTCCGGAAAAGGCTCTGGTACATACCATTCTCCGAGCTGGTCGGAAGACGTGTGTTCTCTTTCGACGAGACAAGATGCAAAATCAAAATCATACCACCACGTTTGAATATCATCAATTGTGTATCTGATTCGCGTTACATTGTCTGAAACATATTCGACTTTATCGACAAAAGCGAAGAACCACCTTGAACCATATGAGAAGTTGCGAAAGATCATATAGTTCGCATTATAAACCTGGTCAGCCGGAACCTCTAATTTCAGTTCGCCTTTATCATATCTCTGATAAGTCAATAAAGTAAATGTTTGAAGAAGATAACCGTTGATAAAGTTATAAACCTGCTGCTCTCGCGTAACGCCTTTAAGGCATAACGTATGGTTATAATGTTTATCGAGCGGGACACCAGCGAGCAAATGAACCGTTGTTTGCGGTTGAGTCATTGCCATATATTTACCTCCATAATTATACGGAAGAAGGGAACATATATGAATGTTCCCTTTTCCGTGTGATGAAGCAAACAGAAAAACCTATATGTGATCTCACATATAGCAGTGAGCGCTTAAGCGCTTACTGCAAATGTGACGGTATCACCGACGTCAGCTGTCTTAGCGACTGCAGCGCTGGAGATGTAAGTCTGTCCGCCGACAGTCAGAGCTATTGTAGCTGATGTTGCCGAAGCCGGATAAATCAGAGCGCCATAAGGCTGAACAGCAACGAGCTCTTCGACAGCGTCCTGAGTCTGAACGAACCTGATTGCTCTTGTTTCGAGTGTCGGAGTATCAGCATTAGGTACGAGTGTGAGTGTGACGTTGCCTTCTCCGTCAAGAGATTTAGAACCGATTTTATAGGTAAAGGTTGACGGGAGAGTTGTGTCAGCTGTATTAGCAACGAATACGATAGCTTCGTGGAACGGGCTGTGAGAAACAGTCTTCCAGATGTGAAGGAAGTAGTTCCAATACAGACCGGAGGCGACTTCTTTTTCTTTCATTTCGATAAGATTATCATAAATCTGGAACCAGCGCTCGTCAACCAGGATAGCCTTAACATCAGCCATGAGCGCGAGCTCAGCAGCTGTCACCTCTTCGAGATAGGTTGACTGTTCTCTGATAACAGCGAAACGAGCATTGTCGAATGTGTTGAAGCCATCAACGAGAAGGCGTCTTCCCATGTATTCAGCTTTCGACATGTTGAATGCAGCGGAAAGAACGTCAACGTCAAATGCTGCGTTGAAATCAGTATCCATGATTATGTACTGACGATCTTTAGGCATTGTGTTCATGACACCAGCTTCATTGTATTCGGATGACATGAATTCACCGGCGTCTGATCTTGCGCGGAATGCCTTAGCAGCGCTGGAAAGATTTGTTGCGTCGATCGGAACCGGATACATCTTGCCGTGTGCGACTGCCTTTATGATCATGTATTTTATAAGAAGATATTCGTCGTAGTCAGCAGCTGTGTAAACCTGCTCGATGATTCTTCCGATAAGATCGCCTACACCGTCAACAGACAGGAAGGCGAGTTTCAGGTCTTCGTTCTGAACAGTGACAGGATAAACCACTCTCCAGTTGATTGTATGGAAAGCAGCTTCCACTCCGGGAACGTATCTCTTGAGTTCTCTTCCTTCAGCCTTTTCAGCGGAATAGGGAAGAGCCTGAGCGAGCTTAACAAAAATCTCTTCAACGGTTTCGCCGAATTCAAGATAACCCTTTTTAAGAACTGCGAACCTGTTGTTGAATGTTGCGCTCTGAATTCTAACGAGCGCTATTCTGTTCACAAGAGCGTTCAGGAACTGATTTGCCAGATTCGGATAACCTACAAGGATTTCACCGACTTTCACGATCTCTTTTTCCTGAGTAACTCTCGGAACTAATGACTGATATTCAGCCGACGCGTTAGCGCGAATGACATTAAGTATATCAATCGTTCTTGCGTTAAGTGTTGATATAGCAATTTTCTTTGCCATGTTTATTTTTCCTCCGTTTTGAATAAACTTTCATAAGTAAGCGGTTTTTCATCCGGAGCGTCATCGGGATCAGTATTAAGTTGTCCGTCATCATCTCCGGTGCCTGATAAAAACCGAGCTCTGTATTTTTCTCTCCAGGTTTTATCAAGGTCTTTGTACTTCTGTTCCCACTCTCCGGAACCGGATGTCCTTTGAGTGAGATCGTTAAAGCTGTCAGTCACGTCTTCCAAAAGAGCGAGGTCTTCATCTGTTGGAGTCTCGCCGAGACGCTGATTGATAGCTGCAATAAGTTCTTCCTTGCTTCTGATTGCCATAGTTAGATATTTCCTTTCTTCACGTTATCAATTACTCGCTTGAGTAATACGCATACTTCCTCACGTGTCGGATTGTCGAATAGTCTGTAATTCGGAACCTGACCTCCGTCTCCCTGGAGTATGCCTTTGTCGATGCAATACTGAACATCGTCTTTTGCCCAGCTGTGCGGGATATTGTCGTTCATGTAAACCCCCACCTTATTATTTATCTGTAGAAAAACTGATGGATCAACGACACTCTCGCCGGTCTGACGGTTATACTCCCTCATTTCAAAATGAGTATGAGCTCCGAAAGAATATCCAGTATTACCCATAATTCCAAGCGCGTCTCCCTGCTCTATAGTTTCGCCGGCCGATACCAGACGTTTCGCGAGATGACAATAATATATGTGATAAACTTTACCATTGATATAAGATTCGACACATACAAAGTTACCCCATTCCCAAGTTCTGTTCATCGAGTCTGTAACTATAGTGGATGCAATGACTACACCATTAGATGCTGAATAGACGGTTATATCGTCAACGCCGACTAAATCAATACCGTTGTGCCAGTCATAGCCACCGTTCAGGAAACGCTCCCCGTATGGAGATGTAACTCTCACTCTGTCGTGAAAAGGTAAAATAACGGGCTTCATTGTTTGTCTTCTCCCTCCCTGACATGTTCCAGTATTTTCTCCATTACGCGAGTGTTGTTTGTGATCGCGTCGTGTAATTCCTTGAGCTCTGTTTTTTGGCTATGGAAAAGAATAATACAACATATTACGGGAAATCCGTAATTAGCAATGAGCGTAATAATTTGTGTTAAGTCCATAGTTCGAGCTCCTTTTTTCTACCTATTATAATTATAAATCAGCGCTTTACAAATGTCAATAACTTGTGGTATAATTAAATGAAAGAAGGTAAACAGAATGACTACAAGTAAATTTTATGATGGTACAAAACTATTATCGATGCTGGACATTAACGGTGAAAGACCTGAAATATATATTTGCACCACGAACCGATCAGCCGGAAAAACAACATACTATAACCGGTGGGCTGTTAAAAAATTCCTGGATAAAGGCGAAAAATTCTATATATTGAACCGTTTTGAATACGAACTGAAAGACGCAGCTGAAAGATTTTTTAACAGTATTCACATGATGTTTTTTCCAGATCATTTTATGGATTCTGAGCGTCGTCAGAATGGAGCTTATTACGAGCTGTATCTTGACAATAATCCTTGCGGTTATTCCATAGCTCTGAATAAAGCCGATGCTATAAAGAAATGTTCTCACCTTTTGTGCGACGGCAAAAGAATAATTTTCGACGAGTTTCAATCTGAGACAAATCATTACTGCCCGAAAGAGATTGATAAGTTTCAGTCAATTCATCAATCATTAGCTCGAGGATTCGGAAAACAAAGCCGGTATTTACCTGTCTATATGATCGCGAATTTCGTAACATTGCTTAATCCTTATTACGTAAACATGGGAATTACAGACCGTCTTCAAACTGAAACAAGATACCTCAAAGGCGACGGTTATGTTCTGGAACAAGATGTGAACAAATCAGCTGTTCAAGCTCAAAAAGAATCAGCATTCAACAGAGCTTTCGGAAAATCGAATTATCAGTTATATTCTAACGAGAAAATATATCTGAATGACAATTACGCGTTCATCGATAAACCAAAGTCCATAGGTAAATACATCGTAACATTAAAATTTCACGATAAGCATTATGCTATTCGTGAATATCGCGACGAGGGAATTATATATTGTGATGATAAACCTGACATGACGTTCCCGACTAAGATCGCAATTACCACCGAATCGCATGATATAAACTACGTGATGCTGACACAAAACGATATACTTATTTCAACCTTACGTTTCTATTTTCAAAAAGGATGTTTCAGATTTAAAAACTTGTTATGTAAGCAATGTGTGCTTACAATGCTATGTTACATTTGATATCGTCAGTTGCGTCTGTGCTTGAGGATGCCGGACAGCACTCCTGGAACATGGAGCCGGTCTATCCTGTCGATATTGCTAATCGCCTGTGCAGCGTTTCTGTTGTCGATATATGTTTGTAGAAGGTACAGTTTACACCGTACCTTCTACCTTTTTAATAAGCGCTATAGTCATAAGACGCGTGTTATCCTGTTCAATAGTTGTATTATCACGATCTATTATTTTGACTTTGAACTTGACTTCATTGTTTGCTAAATGCAGCGCCTGATTCTGTTTTACGAGTTCATCATTAATAGCTGAATAATTCCTGATCAGCTGAGATATAAGTTTTTTCGTTTGCCTGATGCTTTTCAACGTGTCGTCCATGTTATTCTCCTTCTTTTTCGTCTTTCCCAGCATTTAACCAATTCATTAAACATTCTTCGCAGCTGGTATGAGCTATTGATCTACATTTACCACTCATTATTTGTGTATAACAATACATCTTAATCTTATCATTCATATCGAGAAACCTTCTAATAAATTCTCCCGCATTTTTAGCCCTTGCTATTCTTATATGATGTTTCTCCCAATTTTTCATCCGTAAATCTCCTTCCTTAATGTCTGATTTATAGACATTAGTTCTCGATTCTTTTTCTCAGAGCTTGCCAGCAGCTTGCTTAGAATAATTGCCTTTTCTTTGTATGTTTTGTTTGCTTCCAGCAGCTGCTGATTTTTCGCGCGAATCTGTCTGAGATATTTTCTGAGCTCTAATAACTCGCGCTTTTCATTTTTGATTTTTTCTGTTTGCATGTTTTCACCTCATTTCATATGTTGTTTCAACGAGGATCGTCCCTCCCCGTATTCGCTTTGGTAATAGTTTTCCCGGAACTTTTAATCCGATTTTGAAATCGTCAATTTTTCTTTTGACCATCAAAAAATCTTTACTTTCCTGAGAAAGCTTTTTCCATTCTTCCGGATGTTCTTTATAATATTTTTGAGTATTCTTAAAATCGACTGACTGCAAAAATAGATTTTTGGAAGCGTCCGGCATTCCGGCGCAACGGATGCTATAATAAGGTTTCTTCGGTTTTCCGTCTTCTCCCTTGATCTGTTCAACCGGTATACCATCTTCCGCAATAACATGTTCGACATACGTTTTTTGTCGCACAAATTTAGCCCAGTCCCACGTTGTCTCATTTTTCCAGTGGTTAAATTTTACGGGGTCTTCAGCGATTCCTATAACCTCACTTTTATCACATGATAAATGTAATGAGTCTGTATCAGCATAAATGAAATTTTTATAATTCATCTGTGCATGTCGAATTGTAAAGTTTCTTGCATAAGAAGTAATCGCGCTACCTATTGCAATATAACCCGGTTTTTTGTCGAATTCCAGCACTTCTACAAAACCTATTGATCCATCTTCTTTTTTAATTGCGTATTTAAAAGATGAATTCGATGATGCTGCCATCTTGCCATATAAATTATTTAGGTACATTTTTGAAAGAGTCCTAATAGCTCCTTTGCTATTACGTTTTATCTCCGCGTATTTGTCAATGTATTCATCGAATAAGCCGGAGATTCCCATGAAATAGCATCCGTCCAGAATCTCAAAATCGACTAAGTAATAATGATCCTGAAGGAGCTTGAAGTCTGTTTGTGTGAGCGTGAGCGTGACTCTTGCTTCCTGGTAGTTTCCGTCAAAATCGTAATAACCGGAGTGATATTTTCCGGTGACTTTATTCAGAACGTCAGATGTTTGAAGCCATTCTGTTGCTCTGTAGTGATAATCTCCCTTAATCTGTATTGTTGGTAAATGATCTTTCTTTAAATAAAATCTTGTCCGTATTCGTACAAAGTAATAATAATTTTTATCGTCCAACCATTCGGGAATAAAATTACCCTTCCAGAAATAAGGATAACCAATCGGATATACAGAACCACTCTCCGAGTGCATCTGAGAAGGATATAAAGAGTTTACATCATAAACTAAGCCTTTATGATATACCACGTTCTCGCATCCCTTTTTAACATAGCACCATCCACCCTTATACGACTTGCGGATATAGTCATCAGCGTTTTTCGCTCCATATAAATTCGGGTCGATTTCGAATTTTACTAAGTCCGGCATGTACTCTTTCGCGGATTTATTTATAGCCAAAAACTCTTTAAGACAACAAGCTCCGATTGTGAGTTCTGTGTGACCCTGTTGATACATTATTTCAAGCGCTTCTTTTAAGACGTAAACGTCGTTTTTGATATACTCCATTTCTTCCGGAGTAATATCACAGCCTGCATAACGAAAACCGGTATATTCCATCTCGAGCTTTTGATGCTTTGTTTTAAAGGCATGTCCGATTTCTTTCAAGGAGAAGGGAAGAAGCTTTAAGCTGTCGCGCAATTCTATATAATGATCTCTATATTTTATTCTGATGACGTACCATCCTCCGCGGTCTGAAATGACATAATTAAACGTGTTATTCTCCATTTGCATTTTCTTTATAGCTTTGACGTCAAATTTAAATTCTGAATTAGGAGTGTAAGCCTGTTCAAAAGATAAGACGTCAATCAAGTATGATAACCAAAATGTTCCGTCGAACTTTAAATTATGAAAATAACATATTATATCACATTCCAGCTTTCGAAAGTAATCCCATAGTTCGCCAATAGAATGGTAAACGTAAACGTCATCAGAAAATAGTTCCGCACATGCAGCTGACCAAACCTCAGTATATTCCTGCCCGGCGTATACGGTAGTTTCGAAATCCGCTGCATAGTACCTTGTTTTTCTTTTTCTCATGCTGCTTCACCAAAAACAATAAGATCATGTGTAATTCTTTTTGTTTCGCGGAGTTCCATCACTATATGTTGTATAGTGTCCGTACTGACTTTTCGAATACATTTTTTTAAAGTCACCCGAAGCTTCAAGTAAATCTTGAGCTTCTCTCATGTATACTGACATATCGTTAACGTTAACTTTATCAGGAATAAGCATAGCAATTAAAGACCGAACTGAAGCTAATATCTCATCTTTATATGGAGACGTAAATGCCTTTTCAGCTATTGATAATAGAGCCTGTTCATTCTCTGTTATACTTTTAAAATAAGCATCTCTCCCCATTTCGGAGATATAATCAGACATTATTTCATGAATAAATGTCGATATTTCCTGATTTCGAGCCTGCTCTATCAGACCTTCTATTTTATCGCTTACAAGGTCTGTTTCCTCTATACGTTCATCTGATTCAGCCGGTTCAATATCAGTTTCAGCATACCATTCAGAACGATCAAACGTTTTGTCGGCAAGCGCCTGTTCAAGTCTTTTTCCCGGAGTAACACCTTCCGGTAGTACATCAACCACTTCACCGTATTTTACGTCAATTATTCTTATAGTTCCATCGTCATCAACGTTTACATCATACTTTCCAGAATAAAGCCCTTCCGCGAGTTCCTTGTCTCTTTTCCCTTGCAGCATATTGCGAACAGCTCGTTCCTGATTCCGTTTCATTTCAGCTGCATATACGGGATCGCTTTCAGCCTTCTTTAGTCTCGTCTGATAAGCTTTTTTACCGCGCTCTACATTCCGCTGGTGTCTCTCTTCCGCTGCTCTCGCTGCAGCTTCCGCTGCTTCTTTATTACGTTTCCGGGATTCCGCTGAAGCTATAGCTCGTTCATGATAAAATTGTCGGAGCTCTTCCGGAGATAGCTCCGATAATCTTATTCTTTGCTTTACTTGTTTTTGTTTTTTCTTTTTTCTTGCCATATCAACCTCACAAAAGTTAGAAAATGAGGACAGTTATTCCCGGGAACCAAACCCTAAAATTCCCGGGATAACTGCTATTAGAAGGAGTTCAAGTTATTGTTTTAATCAAAGTATTCGCCGAGATTCGACGCCTGCTGAGCATAAGGTTTTACTTCCAAAATCTCACCGATCCAGAGCACCGGGAATTGTCTGTTCTTGTCAACAGAACACATATCATCCGGAACTACCAGCACGCATGGTTCTGTCGGAATATTTGTCACCTCACGACGGAACTTGCAATCCATAAGACGACCTTTTTTATCGACCGTCTTGTATGTCATGAATTTCTTTCCGTCCTGAGTGGTCTTCTGTTCAGCTTTCACGATTTTGATTTCTCTTGTAACGCGTTCTTCCATGTTCTTTAATTCCTTCCTTTTTCTGTTTTGTCTGTTTTTTCTTTAACTTCTGTGAGAATGATCTGTGCAGCCCTGACGTTTCTGTTCGGTATCTCCTGCGCGTAATGAAGAAATGTTTCTTCCGTCATCGCATATAAACGTTCAGAATAGTCAAGAATTTTATAATCCAGCACGTGATCAAAATTCTTCTCCAGCGCTTTAAGTACGTCTTTTTTAGTCTTCTCTCGCCAGTCACCGAAAAGGCGCGTTTCAATATTTTTTATTTTCTTTTCGGTTACATCGACGTATTCGACCGCAAATTTCGTTGACTTAATTCGCCTGGTAATTTGTATAGGTCTTGCCATGTTTACTCCTCCTTCTGTGATATAGTATAAGTGATACGCTCATTTTAATCAATGAATAAATTGTGAACTATTTGTTAATTATACGTGATTCGTCAATATTACCGCGAACAGTTTCAATTGTCGGCATTATATAGCCTGATCCGTAATGACCCTTGAAAAAATACGGTGATGTTCTACGAGCCGGAACTACGTATATATCTATATCATCATATTTTGATTCGCATAGAAAATCATAAATATATAACAAATCCCTCGCTAAGATGTATCGTTTATCATTTAAAAGACGATAATTTCCAGGATCACCAGCATAATACTCTACACGGAAAAGCGGATTAATCCGCATACCGCCAGCAGCTTTGATCATTTCTTTTAATTCCTTCTTATCCGGAATATCGGGAATTCTAAAATCTTCCAGACCTCCGCCGAAATAGTAAAACTGTTCCAGGAAACGCGGAACGCTAAATTCCGGAATTTTTGCATCTTCAAATTTAACTTGATGAATACCTCCCTGATTTTCAAATTCAAACGGTATCATCAACTCATAATTGAAGGTATAATAAGTTATTCCACGTTCCACGCATTTAAAGACTCTACAGTCTCTCGCTTTTTCCGGTACATTCTTATACATTTTCGTAAGTACCGCTGTCTGTTTTTCCAAAATTTTTTCAAATGTCATTTGAAAACTCCTTTTCTCCCCGTAAGCCAGATAGGACAGCTTATTTTTTAAATTAAAACGCATAGATTTCACTATGCAGCT
>Ga0310695_10014604_pt1 | contig 10587 bp, 6 predicted proteins | sample RumenRJG_04DNA_FD_203882 | JGI IMG/M metagenome (GOLD analysis project Ga0310695, IMG submission 203882) | Bovine rumen microbial communities from Lethbridge, Alberta, Canada - RJG_04 (v2) (version 2) | ecosystem: Host-associated > Mammals > Digestive system > Stomach > Rumen | place: Canada... | reverse complement strand
ATGAGGACATCTCCCTTAGAAATCAATTGCTCTTGATGGCGGAAAAAAACGTTAAGGACGGTCAGAATTGGGATTTTAGGGCTCAGGTTGAGGAAGTTGCGAAATTGATTTTTACCGAGAGGTTCAAGGATTTGGAAAAGATTCAGGCAGAAATGCCCGAAGATGAGAAAAAAGATTATTTCAAAAAATCTTTGGAATTAGTCAATTTGATTTATAGCGATTATCTTGAAAAAGCCGAGGATATATCGAAACGTGCGGCAGAGGAAATCGAAAATATTTCAAACCTTTACGGTATTAATTCTACTAAGGAATTTGGTCGTGATGTTGAGATTTGTTGCAACTTTTTAATGAAAAAATTGGACGGTGCCGAAGTTTCAAAAACCGTTCAAAAGATGATAGAATCCGATAATTGGCTCACTAAAAAGTCGACTCTTATACAAAAAGATTCGGTTCCCGTTTTGCAAAAAAAACTTATTCCGCTTTTGGAGGAGGCTGTTTCGCTTATAGAAAATTCCGCTTTGGATTTTATCACTGCTAAAATTATCCGAAAAGATTTTTATGCGTTTATGTTAATCGGCGATATTGCAAGACTTTTGCCCGAATATCGAAAAGAAAACCGAACGATAATGATTTCGGACGGACCCGCTTTTTTGAATTCCGTTATCGCAGGAAATGATGCGCCGTTTATTTTTGAGAGGGTCGGAAACAAGTTCGACCATATTTTTATTGACGAATTTCAAGATACGTCGCTTTTTCAGTGGAATTGTTTCAAACCGTTGATTGAAAACGCTTTAGCTCAAGGTTTTAATAATATGATTGTCGGCGATGTCAAGCAATCCGTTTATCGTTTTAGGGGAGGGGATTGGTCGCTTTTGAACTCTGGCGTTCAGTCGCAAATAGGAAAAGAAAGCATTAATATTAAAACACTTGACGTTAATTGGCGTTCTAAAAAAAATATCGTCAATTTTAACGATGCCGTTTTCAGTAAGGCGGTCAGAATGCTTGAAAATTTTTCGGGCGAGGAACTTGATTTTTCGCTTTTGGAAGATATTTATTCGGATTCTTATCAAAATCTTCCTCAAAACAAAGACCGTAGCGGCGGAAAAACTCAAGTGGTTTTTATTCCCGTTAAAGGTAAGAAAAAGTCAGAATCCGAAAATGATGAAAACGATGAAGAACATTTAGAGAACGAAAATTTGTTGATTCCCGATTTGCCGGCAAGTGAGTTTCAGACAAAGGCTCTTAACAGAATGGCAAACGAAATTGATTCGCTTTTGAAGTTAGGTGTTAAACCTAAAAAAATCTGCGTTTTGGTCAGAAAGAAAACCGAGGCGGCTCTTATCGTAAAATTTCTTTTGCAGTATCAGAGGCAAGTTTCAGGAGCTGAAGGTTATGACGTTATCTCCGGCGATTCGCTTTATATTGCTAATTCTTTGCCTGTAAAACTTGTTGTAAATACCATGAAATATATTCTCAATCCTGAGGATTGTTTTGCAAAAGCCGAAATGATGAGGACTTATTGTCTTGTTAATTCGCTTGATATTCAGGATGATGAGATTTTTAAAGCCGTAAATGCGGAAAAAAGTTTTATGCCGGAGGGTTTTGATAGAATCTCTGAAACTTATTCAGATTTGCCGCTTTTTGATTTAGTTGAAAAAATTATAGCTTTTTATTCGCTTGAAAGATTTTCGGGCGATGCGGAATATTTAAGAACTTTTGAGGATTGCGTTTTGAGTTTTACGCAGATGTATTCCTCGGATTTGAACCGTTTTGTTGATTGGTGGGACAAAACAGGCGTTAAAACCGCCGTGCAACCCTCTGAAAGTCAAAACGCTGTAAATGTTATGACCGTTCACAAATCCAAAGGTTTGGATTTCAGCATACAGTTTGTGCCTTTTTGCGATTGGGATATGGAAGAAACCAGCGGTTTGAGATCGAATTATATTTGGGTGAAATGTCCTGAGCAGAGCAAGTTTAAATCTTTGCCTATCTTGCCCGTGAAATATTCAAAAGATTTGTTGAAATCTTATTTCAAGGATTATTATTTGGAAGAAAAACGGAATATGTATGTTGATTCGCTCAATCTTTTGTACGTGGCTCTGACCCGTGCTGTAGATCAGTTGCATATTTACGCGCCTTATTCTCAAGACAAACAAAAAATTTCCACTGTCGGGGATTTGTTGTATATGTGTATCAATCAAGACGATGTGGCAGAAACCAAAAATCCTGTTATTAAACTTTCTGATTATTACGATCAGGATAGCAAAACGCTTTTGATTGACGAAAATCACAAAATAGAACTTGATGGTTTTAAAATAAAATCCAAAGGTTTTGAACTTTCTTCTTACAAAAATTCACCGTGGGAGGAAAAAATTGCCGTTAAATCTAATTTCGCGGATTTCTTCATAAAACAAAATCCGTTTTTGCAGGAAAAAATCAATTACGGACTTTTTATGCACGATGTTTTTTCACGGATTGAATATCAGGAGGATTATCCTGAGGTTTTGTCGGAAATGAAATTTCAAGGCAGAATAACGGAGGCTCAACAAAAGGAATTGTCTTTGAAATTGGAAGAGGCTTTCAAAAATCCTCAAGTAAAAAGTTGGTTTTCAAAAACATGGACAAAAGTTTATACCGAAAGCGCACTTCTTACGTTGGAGGGCGCAATCAGAATTCCTGATAGAGTTTTGTCGAATGAAAATGATACTGTTGTGATAGATTTTAAATTCGGAAGCGAACACGAACAATACAAAGAACAGATTTTGGAATATGCCGCTTTGTTAAAGCAAATGGGCTTTCCGAACGTAAAATCTTATCTTTATTATGTTGAACAGTCCAAAATTGTGGAATTTTCACAATAGAATTATCTTTTTTAAAAAAAAGAAAGGAGGTTGGTATGAAAGCGAAAAAATTATTACCGGTTTTGTTTTTGATTTTTACCATGATTTATGCTTGCAAATGCTCATCCGATAATCAGAGCAGCTCGTTTGATGATTTTATGGAAAAATCAATGGGAAAAATAGGCGGCGGAAAATCTCTTTCACCGGTCAATTACAATTACACGGTTAAGGATTTGTGCGGTGATTGGATTTGTAATGCCGTGGAAGGCGATTTGACGGAATATTTTGAAGTTAAAATTTCGCAAAAAGCTGATAATCAAATCTGTATTTCAAATTTTCATAATTTGGGCAAAAACCTATGTGCAACGGTTTCGGGCAGTACGGTTGAATTTTCAGGGACTTTGTGCAGCGATTATTCAGTGGAAGGTGGTTCAGGTGTTATTGATAAAAGTTTCGGCAAAATGGATTTGAAATATTCCGTTGTTGATTTGGAAAGCGGCAATCCGGAAAGTTTTAGCATAACGCTTATAAAGGGCTCAAGCGAGGATATTATTCAAAATGCGCGTTAAAAAAAATGTTTTCGTTGCATAAACCGAAAATTTAATTTAAATTTGCCCTGTAAACAATATTTAGAAAATTGGCTTTAATTGAAGTTAATAATTTATCGAAAACCTACAAAAAAGGCGATAACGTAATTTATGCTTTACGAAATATAAATTTTGATATTCAGGAAGGTGAATACGTTTCGATAGTAGGCAAAAGCGGTTCGGGAAAATCCACGTTGCTCAATCTTTTGGGCGGTATGGATACTTCCGCTACGGGTGGTGTGTATTATAACGGCAAAAATCTTTTGGAAATGACCGAAAAGGAACTTTCTTATCATAGAAAATTTACCGTCGGCATGATTTTTCAGTCGTTCAATTTGATACCGACCCGCACGGCTATTGACAATGTAAAACTTCCGCTTATTTTCAGCAATTATCCTGTAAGATTGCGGGAGACAAGGGCGTGCGAACTGCTTTACAATATGGGGCTTTATAATAGGGCATTGCATTATCCGTCAGAGCTTTCGGGCGGAGAGGCTCAAAGGGTTGCAATAGCAAGGGCGCTTGCAAACAAGCCGAAAGTTATTTTGGCTGACGAGCCGACGGGAAATCTTGATACGGCGACCTCAAGTGAAATTATCAGCCTTTTGCAGATGTTCAATAAAAAACATAATATTACGGTCATAATGGTAACTCACGATAAGGAAACGGCAAACCGTGTTTCAGACAAGACTGTTTTGCTTTCCGACGGCGAAATTATTAAAACAACCGTTAATCAAAAAAAATGAAAATTTCCGACATTATATTATTGGCTTTTAATAACTTAAAACGCAATACTTTCAGAACGGTTCTGACGATGTTGGGCGTTGCGGTTGGTATCGGCACCTTGAGCTCTATGGTTTCTTTGGGCAGAGGCGTCTCGCAAAATATATCTTCGCAAATGTCAAGAAACGACCTTTTTACGGGTTTGACAATCAGTAGCAGAGATTTCGGTTTTGACAGTTCGCCTCAAAGTTCACGTTTGCTTACAACGGAGCGTCAGGTTGTTCCTTTGACTGATTCCACGATTTATGATTTGGAGCAAAAAGATGAAGTGGCTGTTGTTTTTCCCGAATTAATAAAACCTGCCGTAATAGTTTTTAAGGGGCGTTCCGTTAATGCTAACATCAAGGCTGTACCTGTTAAAATGGGAGGTTTTTATCCTTTTGATAATATTAAACTCGGAGAATTTTATAGTTCGGAAAGTGAGCCGTGCGTAGTTTTGTCGAAAAACGTTTTGAATCGTATGGGCATTTATACCGACAAAGTTTCTTCAGAGGATCCTTCTTCTGTTCTGATGCCGGTGGATTCTGTTATCGGTGCTGATATTGAAATCATTACGAAGATTTTTGATATTGACAAAATTGACCTTATCACATCTTCAAAAAAACAATTGCCGCTAAAAAACGATACTACGATTTTGAGGGTGAAAGGCATTGTGGAGACTAATTCTTTTTCGGCGGGAATTTTCAGCGATGGAATTTTCTTGCCGACAAAAACCTGTGAATATATTCCTTGTATTGATTTGCAAAATGTTTATGACATTATTAACGGAAATTCTGGAAAATACGGAAAATATAATTCCTTGCACGTCAGAGTGAAAGAACATTCGATGTTGAAAAAAGTGAAAAACGAGGCGGAGGCTGACGGTTTTCAGGTTTTCAGTATCGGCGACAAATTGGACGATTTTGAAAGAGTGTTTTTTATGTTGGATTCGATTTTGGCAGCGGTTGGAATTATAGCCTTGGTGCTTTCAGTTTTCGGTATTGTTAATACGCTTTTGATGGCAATTTATGAACGTCGCAAAGAAATCGGAATTATGAAATCTTTGGGTGCAACAAGTTCTCAAGTGAAATTGATTTTTTATTTCGAGGCTGCCATGATAGGATTTGCAGGCGGTTTGATTGGTGTTTTGTGCGGAAAAATAGCTTCGGCCGCCTCAAGCAGAATTGCAAATTCACAACTCGAAAATTTTATAGATAGTAATATCGAATATTTTACGTATTCTTGGGAAATTGTATTGCTGTCAGTTTTGTTTTCGGTTGTTGTCAGCATTGCGGCTTCGATATATCCGGCGGGTAAGGCTTCTAAAATCGACCCTTTGAACGCTTTGAGGAGAGAATGAACTATTTAGCTCACATATATTTGGCGGGGGAAAAACCGCTTGTTAAAATCGGTAATTTTATCGGGGATTGGATAAAAGGAACCGTTGGGAGTTTTTCGTCAAAATTTCCGCCGGATATTGTCAAAGGCATTTTAATGCACAGATTTATTGATAGTTTTACAGATACTAATTCAATTGTTCAGCGTTCGATAATGAGGATGAGGCCTTGGTTTGGACTTTATTCGGGCGTTGTCATTGATGTTATTTATGATTATTATCTCGCTAAAAATTGGAAACGTTATTCTCAAATTCCTTTGGAGAATTTTTGCAATTCGTTTTATTCTTTGTGCGTAAAAAATATTGATTATTTTCCTTCTTCGGCAAAAGAAACCGTTCCGCACCTTATTTTAACCGACCGTCTGAAAAGTTATGAAACCTTGGACGGCATAAAAGCGGCATTAAGAACAATGTCTTTTAAAACTTCGCTGCCTTGTTACGGCGACAAAGCCATTGAAATTGTTATAAAAAATTATGATGCTTTTGACAGCGAGTTTACGCAGTTTTTTGAATTGATACGGCAAGAAATTAACGAAAGGTTCTTTTCTTTACGGTAAGTTTTGTTTTTTTACTAAAATTTACCATTTTTCTATTTAAATGTATAACATCCGCCTTAGAAATTCGCCCTACTTTTGCCGTGTAATTAATAAACGGATAAAATCATGAAAAGAATCATCGAATTTTTGGAGTCGCCTCTGATGGTAGTAATTGGTGGCGTAGCATTAGCCTCAAGTTTTGTTCTTGTCTTAAAAGAAATTCAACCGGCTTTTGACCCTGCTTGGATAACGATTGTAATTTGCGGTCTGCCGATTTATTTTTCAGCACTGAAAAAACTTTTTATCGGTAAAAAAATATCTTCGCCGCTTTTAATTTCAATTGCGATGACGGCGTGTATGTTTATCGACGAAGTTTTTGCCGCTGGCGAAGTCGCTTTCATAATGGCGATTGGCGAAATGTTGGAAGATTTTGCGGTTGATCGTTCAAGACGGGGAATTTCAAAACTTATAAGTCTTGCCCCTGACAAAGCACACCGCATTAACAATCAGAATTTAGAAGAAATTTCTGCAAAAGAAATTCTTGAAGGCGATGTTGTAAGAGTTCTTCCGGGTGAAAAAATCACCGTTGATGGCGTTATAATTTCGGGTTCTACAAGTGTTGATGAAAGCGTTATCACCGGTGAGTCTTTGCCGAAAGATAAAACTTTAGGCGACAAAGTATTTTGCGGCACTATTAATTGTAACGGCTCAGTTGATGTCCGCGCCGAAAAATCCGGCAAAGACACTTCAATCGAAAAAATGATAAAACTTGTCAGTGAGGCTGAAAGTAAGAAAGCTCCTTCACAAAGAATTGCTGACAAATGGGCATCTTGGCTTGTTCCGGTTGCACTTTTAACGGCTGTTATAACGTGGCTTATTACCGGCGATTTGCAACGCGGAGTAACTGTTTTGGTAGTTTTCTGTCCTTGTTCATTGGTTTTGGCAACGCCTGTGAGCATAATTGCGGGAATTGGTCAGGCGGCTAAAAAAGGCGTTTTAATCAAGTCCGGCGAAGCATTGGAGACTCTCGGAGATGTTTCTTTTATGGCTTTTGACAAGACGGGAACGATAACTTTAGGCAAACCATCTGTCAGCGATGTTATAGGTTTTGATGGTTTTTCTTCTGAGGAAGTTTTACAAATAACGGCAAGCGTTGAAAACTTTTCGCAACATCCTTTAGCACAGGCAGTTGTAAAGGCTTGTAATGCGGAATTACTTTCTGCTGAAAACTTTTTGTCAGTATCGGGAAAAGGAGTTTCAGCACTTGTAGACGGCAAAAAAATACTTTGCGGTACGAGAAATTTTTTAATGGAAAATTCTGTACAATTAACTGAAAATCAAATTGATAAGGTTAATGCTTTTTCTGAGCAAGGTAAAGCCGTTATTTGGATTTCAATTTCAGGAAAAGTTGCCGGAGTAATTTCTCTTTCTGATACGTTACGTTCTCAAGCTCAAACTATTATCTCTGAATTAAAAACTATTGGTGTTGAACCTATGATTTTGACAGGCGACAATCCGCAAGCAGCGGAATATATGGCTTCAAAAGTTGGTGTAAAAAAAGTTTATGCCGGCTTGTTGCCTGAGGGAAAAGTTTCAAAAATTCAGGAGATTCAAAGCGGCAAAGGTGTTGTCTGCATGATTGGCGACGGTGTTAATGATGCTCCTGCACTTAAAACCTCTGACGTCAGCGTTGCGATGGGTGCAATTGGCAGCGACGTTGCTATTGAAAGTGCTGATATTGCGCTTATGGGCGATGATATTTCAAAACTGCCGTATTTAAAAAGGCTTTCAAAGGCGGTTGTTCGCAGTATAAGGTTTAATATTTCGCTTTCGATGACGATAAACTTTATTGCCGTAACTCTTTCTGTTTTAGGACTTTTGAATCCGGTTTTGGGAGCCTTGGTTCATAATGCGGGTTCGATTATAGTGGTACTGAATGCGGCATTACTTTATGACAGAAAGATTTGAAAAAAAGTGGATTAATTGCCTTTTTCAAAATACAATTTTTTTTGACTAAAATAGACTTTTGAAAAGGGCAATTTTTTTGTTTATTTTTGTGCGAAATTTCATAACCAAAATCTATAATTAGGATATTTATAATGACTTTACACGATTTTTCGGATATTTTTGCGGAAATTGATTCATCAGACGAGGAAAAACACGAAATTACTTCCTCGCATAGACATTCTCTTTTCGTAGTTTTTTGGATTCATGAAGGCATCGGAACTCACCTTATCGACTTTATGGAATATGACATTGTGCCCGATAGAATTTTCTTTTTAAGCCCTGAACAAGTGCATCTTATGAGAGTTGATAATCAGAAAATTAAATATTCTACGGTTCAGTTTTCCGAAGATTATTATTTGCTTTTTGCTAAAAATTCTGATGCCGAATTGCCGGTTTTTACCGACATCACAAATAATGACGACAAACATCTTTTTAGAAAACTTTTTTTCGATATAAGAAACGAAATCTTAAACGATAATCCATTTAAATTCAACGTTTTACAAGGACAAATATATTTGTTGTTGTTCAGGTTGTTGAGAGTGTCAAAAATTCAGAATAGAGGTTTGCCCAAGCATCCTGAAATTATCGAAAAATATCAAAAACTTATTGACGAAAATTTCAAAGAAAAACATCTTGTCAGCGATTATGCTCAAATGCTCGGTATAGGCGCAAACTATCTTAATGTCCTAACCAAAAAACATCTCGGCGTATCGGCGTTAGACCTTATTACGGGGCGTATTATTTTGGAAATCAAGCGGAAACTTTTGGATTCGCCGTTAAGTATTTCAGAAATTTGTTATATGCTCGGTTTCAACGAAGTATCGTATTTTTCACGGTTTTTCTTTAAACATACTGGCGAAAGGCCGGTCGCTTTCAGAAACAGAATGAATAAAATGTATCAAAAAACTTAACGCTTTTTGATACATTTTTTTTATTTTTTTATGGTTCTAACGGCTCGCCTAACGATGAATCTTCAAGATTGTTGTCGTTGAGTTTAAAGCGCATAAACTGTTGATTTTCTTTTGTGTATGGTTTCCAATCGCCACTGTTTGCGCCGTTAGGATCGCTGAATTTTGCAAAGTTAGACCACGCTGAAAGCATTTTTTCTGACAAATCCCAATCGCCCTGACACCACGGACGCCAACAATGTTTCAGCGATTTGAAAACGTACCACAAATCCGAAGAATGAAATGCGCCTTTCAAATTGTCTTCCGGGTGGCTGCCGTCATCGGGTAAAGGGCGTGCAAACTGATATGCCCATGCTTTGTTGCCGTTTTCTTCTCTGTTAAGACAAAAATCCGCGACCTGACTCACCATACTGCCTGGGTCATGAAGTGTACAACCAATCATATAAGGTACGTCAGCGATTTCGTTGGATAAACACGCATCGTCAAAGGATTTTGTTAATACATAACCGTCAATAAACGGGGCGATAGGTCCTGCGTTCAAACAAGTGCGTTTGCCGGTAACGTTGGTGTAAAGCGCACCCATGGCAAAAATCATTTCTGTTGATGCTGAGCGTAAGTCTTTGAGCGTTTTGAGGTTAGCCCAATCGGTAACTTCTTTGATTTGTTGTTCGGCTTCTTTTAGTGTTAAATGTGATTGACGGAAAAATGCCGGAACTTCAGTATTTTCGGGTTTTAAAAGTCCGCTTGCGCTCATAATAATGGCTTTGTTGAAAAGGCCTTTTGTTAGCGGAGAGGCTGCTAAAAATTTTGTGCTACGACCGCCCGCACTTTGTCCGAAAATCATAACGTTGTCGGGGTCGCCGCCAAACTGTGAAATATTTTTCTTAACCCATTTCATGACTTCGATTTGGTCAAGAGTTCCGAAATTTCCGGTTGCGTGTTCTGGGTTTTCGGCAGAGATTTCAGGGTGGGCAAAAAATCCAAAAGGTCCTACGCGGTAATTAAAAGTTACGAGAACAACATCTTTTGCAGCCCATTCTTGACCGTCAAATTCGGGTTCTGAACCCCAGCCTTCACGTAATCCGCCGCCAAAAATCCAAATTGCAACGGGAAGTTTTTTTTCGGGTTGAGCCGAGGCTTTGGTGTAAACGTTCAAATAAAGACAATCTTCGCTGTAAGTTTTTTCGTCGCCGTAACCCCATTCAGTAGTGTAACCGCCTTCGTAGTGAGCGGCTTGAAAGGCTGGATGACCAAAACTGTCGCATTTTTTTACGCCTTTCCACGGGATAACGGGTTGTGGCGCTTTCCAACGGTTTTCTCTAATCGGTGGCGCTGCGTAAGGAATACCTTTATAAACAATAACTCCCGGAATTTCAGTATTAACACCCTGAATCTGACCGCCTTCTATTGTCAGTATAGGATTTTCTTGAACCGTGTTTTGCGTACTTGTTTGTCTGGAACAAGACATCAGCAGCATAATTCCGGCTGCAAGCAAAAGTATTTTTTTCATAATATAATGTTTAAAATTTTTTTTGCAAAGGTAGTAAATCT
>Ga0310695_10014600_pt1 | contig 10588 bp, 9 predicted proteins | sample RumenRJG_04DNA_FD_203882 | JGI IMG/M metagenome (GOLD analysis project Ga0310695, IMG submission 203882) | Bovine rumen microbial communities from Lethbridge, Alberta, Canada - RJG_04 (v2) (version 2) | ecosystem: Host-associated > Mammals > Digestive system > Stomach > Rumen | place: Canada... | reverse complement strand
CAGAACGGCGCGGGCAAGACCACGCTCATGAAGGCCATCCTGGGTACGATCAACCTCGAGGGTGGATCGGTGGAGCTGTTCGGCAAGAACCCCGCGGATCTGCCCGAGAAGGAGCTCGTCGCGCTCAAGGCGCGCGTGGGCTACGTGAGCGCGGTCACCGCATTCCCGCAGCTCGTGACGGCGCGCGAGGTGTCGCGCTTCTACGAGCTCTCCTACCCCGGCTTCGACCGTGGCCGTTTCGACGAGATGTGCGCCAAGCTCTCGTTCGACGCGCTCGACAAGACCATCAAGGAGCTCTCGCGCGGCATGGGCATGAAGGTCCAGCTCGCCTGCGTGCTCGCAAGCGGCGCGGACCTGCTCATCCTGGACGAGCCCACCGCCGGCCTCGACCCCATCGTGCGCGAGGAGGTGCTCGACGTGCTGCGCGAGTGGATGGAGGGCGACGGGCGTTCGATCCTCATCTCGAGCCATATCACGAGCGACCTCGAGCACCTTGCCGACACCGTCGTGCTCATCGACGACGGGGCGGTGCTCATGGACTGCACGGCTGATGAGATCGCCGAGATGGGCGTCGCCCATCTGCGTGCGACCGAGCTCGAGCAGCTGCTTTCCGATGGCGGCTATGCACCCGGCACCCTGCACGTGCTCAAGCGCGACCTCAGCTACGCGGCGCTCATCCCCGACCGCCACGCGTTCGCCGAGGCGTATCCCGAGTTCGCCGTCGACCCCGCGGGCATCGACGACATCATGACCCTTCTCGTGAAAGGCGAGGTGAGGTAGATGAAGGCTCTGCTCTACTCCGACTGGGCTTCCCTCAGGAAGTCGATGAAGAGCTTCCTGTTCTCCATCTTCATGATCTGCGGCATCGTGACGTTCGTCTCCATCTCCAACGAGGGCATGGATGCAGAAGCCGTTGCGGAGACCATCCAGTCGAACATCATGGCCACCGGCTCGCTCATGTTCGCGTTCTTCTCCTTCTTCAACCTCTTCGGGCAGGACGAGCATGCGGGGTGGGAATCGGTCAAGCTGTCGCTTCCCGTCTCCCGCAGGGAGGTCGTCGTCGGCCGCTACCTGATCATGGCCATCATCATCGCCGTCCTCCTCGTGATCGGAGCGATCCTGGGCGCGGCGATCGCAGCCATCGCCACGACGGTGAAGTACGGCACCGTCACGATCATGCCCCTGTGGATGGTCGCGGTCACGATCGCAATCGCACTCTCCGCCGCGCTCATCTACCTCGCCATCGAGATGCCGATCTTCTTCAAGCTGGGACTCACCAAGGCGCGTCTGTACTTCACGCTGCCCTTCTTCGCCTGCATGCTCTTCATGCTAAAACCGGTTCAGCGCTTCTTCGAGGGGCTCGCCGCTCGGTTCGGCACTATAGCCGAGATCATCGGCAACCCAGCTCCGATTCTCGCGATCCTGCTCGTCATCGCGGCCGTGCTCTACGCTATCTCGTCCATCATCTCCACGCGCATCTACGAGAAGCGCGAGTTCTAGGGCGAGGGATCGGGACCCCCTGCATCGAAAACCTGCTGGCGTATCATCGATTCACGCACGGAGCCGCTCGTATGCACCGTGCGTGAATCCTTTTCCTTGTTGATGCCTTCTCGTGCATGCACTTCTCTCCTGCACATCATCGAGCGCGGTTTCTTGATACGCCAGCAGGTTTTCGATGCATCGGGGAAGCGCCTCATGCGACAATGGCAGCACAAACGAGCCAAGGAGTCAGCCATGCCGGAGCAGCAGGCCAAGAAGAAGCCCAACATCCTCCTGATCGTCCTGGGGGCGATTCTCGCGTTCGGGGAGGCACGCATCGTCGGCTGGCTCTTCTTCTCTGGTCCTCAGATCGAGACGTACTGCTACCGCATCAACCTGCCCTCCGACTGGGAGGACGACTACACGGTGTCCTCCTGCGAGGACCACATCGCATCCGACTTCCGCAGCGCCGGCTGCATCACGGTGGTCACGCGCATCAGCACGGGCGAGCGCTTCGTGGTGGGCGTCTTCACCGACAACTGGGACATGGACGAATGGATCGCACGCGACTACGATGAGTGGACCGATGAGGTCGATCTGTCCTGGGCGACGCCCGAGACGCGCTTCGACCAAGCGGTCGCCGGACACCACCAGTTCGAGGATTACCTGGTCGTCGTGGGTGGCGTGGACGGCGCCAAGGGCAGCGACTATGTACGTTGGGTGAGGCCCCGCTAGAACCTCGCCTGCAAACCCCCAGCTCAGACGCCCGCAACCGATAGTTGCGGGGTTAACAATCATTTTGTATCGTCAAGTTGGTGGAGGAAACCGTAATTGTGAGGAGAGACTTGCCATGACAGGACCGGCCGACAGCAGGAGGGACATCATGGCGTTCGACCTCGGCACCCGGATCGTGGAGCTGCGCGGTGCACGCGGGCTCTCGCAGGAAGCGCTCGCCAACGAGCTGGGCATCTCACGGCAAGCCGTCTCGCGTTGGGAGCGCGGCGAGGCGCTTCCCGACACCGAGAACCTCATCGCCCTCGCGGATCTCTTCGGCGTGACGCTCGACGAGCTCGTACGGGGATCCTCTCCGGAACCGGAGATGGAGGCGGAAACGGAGGTGGCGGCCGTCGCCGATTCCCGCAGCAAATCTCCCGATGAGTCGCCCAAGCATCATATCAAGGCCATAGGCATGGCGCTCATCTTCGTGGGCATGGCACTCATCTTCCTTGGAACCATCCTGCGCTTCAGCAATCTCGCACCGTTTGGCAGCAGCTCTGTCTCCCCCGCCACCAATGTCGATGATCTTCCGCCCATCGAGCGCGAGGAGGTCATCCTCGCCGACGGTGTCACCTCGCTCGACATCTCCTGGCCCGCAGGTCAGATCGCCGTCGTCGCCGATGGCACCGATGCGACTGACGGCAGCATCCGCATCCACGAGGACCGCTTCGACCGCGAATCGGAAGATGCGCTCCGATGGGAAATCGACCGAGGTACGCTGCGCATCTACGCAGATCCCGACATCGACTATATCGGCGGAACCTCGATCACCGTCACCGTCCCCTACGAGGCCTTCGTCTGGCTGTCATCGGTCTCGGTGGAGGTTCTGGACGGCAGCGTCAACGTGCAGGGCATCGTGCCTGCAGCGCTCTCCGTCGCCATGCGCAACGGCACGATGCAGGTCGACAACGTCGATGTTGCGGAGCTCCGCGTCGAGCAAGGCGCGGGCGAGGCGCATCTGAGCGGCAGATTCGGGGCCGTGGATGCACGGATCGGTGGAGGAGCCGATACGGTGCTCACCGTGGAGAACAGCTATGCGCTGTCCATCTCCGCCGAGGTCGCCTCCGGCAGGCTCACGCTCCAGCTGCCCGAGGACATGGGCTTCACGGTAACGCGGCAGACGGATGGACCGGGCACCTTCGAAACGGGTTTCCCGATCGCCTACGACGAAGCGGGCGGGCATGTAGGTGACGGTGCCACCGTGATCGACCTGCATCTGGGAGAGGGCGACGTGGTGATAACGCCGGTCTAGACGCGCCAGAACGAGCAGCTCAAGGGTGCGAGGACCACTCCCCCATCGAATGAGGCCGTCTCGCCGGAGATGAGGTCGGCGCCGCCCGCCGCATGCGCGTCGAAACCCATGCGCACCGCGGTGTCTGCAGCGTTCACGGCGACGATCACGCGCTCGCCATCCACCGCGCGCTCGAACACGAGCTGACGAGGCTGCACCGCCAGCTGGACGTAGCTCCCCCACCGAAGGGCCGCGCTCTGCGCACGCACCTCCGCCAACCGGGCGATCCAGTCCGCGAGGCCGTTCCACACGGGACCCTCCAGCGCAGGCCGCAGCTCGCGGTCGCCGGGCGTCTTCTCGCCCTCGATGCCCCACTCGCTGCCATAGTAGATGCACGGCGTGCCCACCATGCCGAACAGCAGTCCCCACAGCGGCACGAGCTGCCGCTTGTCATCGAGCTTGGTGGCGATGCGCGGCACATCGTGGTTGTCGAGGAAGTCGAGCAGGTGCCTGCCCGTGTAGAGATCCCACGGGTGGCTGCCGCTCTGGCGCTCGAGCGCGTAGGCGATCTCGTGCATGTTTGCCGCGTTGAAGGAGCTCCAGAGGCCCTTGTACGCCTCATAGTTGGTCACCGAATCGCAGGCACCGTCGTTCATCCAGCGGTTGTAGTCTCCGTGCAGGCACTCGCCCAGAAGCAGGAACTTCTCGCCGCGCTTGGCGGAGAGCTCGTCTGCGATCCGGCGCAGGTACCCGAGGAAGCCGAGGTCGAGGCAGTAGGCCACGTCCAGGCGCAGTCCGTCGATATCGAACTCGCGCTCCCACGTGCGGATGGCCTCGACGCACATGTCATTGCAGCCGAAGTCGCGGTGGTTGAGCTTCACGAGCTCGGGCACGCCCTCCCAGCACTCGTAGGAGAAGCCGTCGCCGAACCGGTTGTCATGGCTCCAGTCGATGTTGAACCAGCTCGCATAGGGGCTCGCCGCACGCTTCTCGCGCACGTCGGCAAACGCCCAGAAGTCGCGGCCGACATGGTTCAGGACGGTGTCGAGGATCACGTGCATGCCCGCGTCGTGGAGCTGCTTCACCAGATCGCGCAGGTCGTCGTTCGTGCCGAGCCTGCGGTCGACCGTGAGGAAATCCCACGTGTCGTAGCCGTGGCTCCCGCTCTCGAACACCGGGTTCAGCAGCACGCAGGTGACGCCGAGCCGCCGGAGGTGGCCGATCCACTCCGAGAGCTCGGGCAGCCGGTGCACCGCAGGACCGTCATGGCTGTTCTCGTGGGGCGCGCCGAGCAGCCCCAGTGGATAGATCTGATAGACGAGCGCGTCTTCGAACCACGACATGGCGTTCCTAGCGCATCGCGTAGAACTCGCGCAGGTCGCGGCCCATCGCATGGAGCGTGGGGACGTCGACGTAGGCCATGTGGCCGCACCCGTAGCGGTACCAGCGCACGCGCTCCTTGAGAGACGGCGAGAGGTACTGGCAGCTCATATCGTGCACGACATTCCAGAAGGTCGTCGCAGCATCGAAGCGGCCTCCGATGATGGCGAGCTTGAGCGTGGGGTTGCGGCGCATCGCGGTCGCGATGTCCACGGCGACGTTGGGCGACGTCACCTTGCCCAGGCCGGGCTCCTCGCTGCTCCAGTCCCACGTCGCGTTGACGTTGGAGAGGTTGCTGGTGAGGTAGCGCGCATTGCCGCGGTACCCCAGCTCGTCGGCGCAGAAGCGCCTGAACGCGCGCACCCAGGCGCCCTCGAGGGCATCGTCCGCGGCGTCCTCGCCCGCAACCCAGTCGCCGTAGCCCTGCATGGGCGAGAAGGCGTCGGAGCAGAAGCGCGTGTCGAGGCGGCCGCAGATGCGCCCCTCGTCCTTGAGCAGGTTCGTGCGGAAATCGAGCAGATCGATGCGCAGATGATGCTCGAGGATGTGCTCGGCGGGAAGGCCGATGAAGGCGCTCATCTCCTCGGCGACCGTATGCTCCCGGTCGGCGGGAAGGCGGTCGCCGCGCAGCAGCGCGGGGGCGTAGACGTCCTCCGCCCACGCCATCGCGGCATCGAACCACTCGTCTTCGCCGACACCCGCGCCGGCCTTGCCGAAGAACTGGGCCGTGGCGGCGAACGTGGGCATCATGCCGAGGTAGTAGCGGTCATCGCCGGGGCAGAGCAGTCCCGCGACGTCGAACACGGCGGAGAGCATGACGACGCCCGTCAGCTGCACGCCGCGCTCGCCGAGCAGGCGCATGAGCACGGAGTTGCGGACCGTGCCGTACGACTCGCCGAAGATATAGAGCGGGCTCGACCAGCGGCCGTTCTCGGAGAGCCATGCGCAGATGGCGCGCGCGAAGGCGTCGGCATCGCCATCGGTGCAGAAGACCTTCTTGGGATCGGCATCGTCGGCGAGCACGGACCAGCCGGTGCCCAGGGCATCCAGGAAGACGATATCGCTGTCGCGCAGCAGGGTCTCGGGGTTGTCCTCGACCGGCGCATCGGCGCGCACGTGGTTGGTGCCGTCGGTGGCGACGCGCTTGGGTCCGATGCCGCCGAAATCGATGGGCACGCTCGCGCAGCCGGGACCGCCGTTGTAGGCGAAGGTGATCGGACGCGTGCGGTCGGCGTTGCCCTCGGCATCGACTGCGGTGAAGGCGAGTGAGAACATGCGGCCGATGAGAACGCCGTTGTCGTCACGCACCTCGACATGGGCAGCGGTGGAAACATAGTCGATCGTCGCGCCATCGGAGCCCGTCCAGGTGAGGCGGGCGCTTGCAGCGGCGGGGATCTCGGTCAGCTTGTCGGCGGGAACGCACGGAAACGGCGACGGGGCCTTCTTCTCGGCAGTCTCTTCAGCCATGGCAATCCTCCTTGCACTCGGGTTTCGCACCCGTCTACTCTAGCGCAACGGAGGGTTGTTGGGGAACGGCGGCGTCCCCTGCTTCAGACACCTATAATCGGTCCGCCTACTTCTTGCGGTTGATGAGGCGCTTCTTGCGGCTGGCCTCGCGCCTGATCTCGACGAGCGCCTTCTCGCGATGGTAGTGGTCGAGCGCGTTGGATGCCTGGAAGCTGTTGATGGTGTGGATGAGGGCGCAGAGGGCGTTCTCCGGATCGTCCTCATCCTCGAAATAGACCTGGATGACCGAGGTGTTGCCTGCGACGAGCTGCCAGTAGATGAGCTGCTCGTCGGGGATGATGCACACCTTGTCGGGATCTCCGCGCTTATGGCAGACCATGAAGCCGTCGTAGATCTCGAGCACGGGCTCGTTCTTGGTCATGAGATAAATGGCGATGCAGCCCACGATGGCGAGTGAGAGGGCGATCCAGTACTGGGGTGCCATGGCGATGAAGATGGCGAGCGCGAGGATGCCGAAGCACACGTATGCGCGCGGGCGGTTCCTCACCGCCTCGAGGAGCTTCGCATCCGCGGGGATATCCGCGACGGTCTTGTCGTAGATGTCGCGCTCTTCGATTACCTGCAGTTCCTCATCTTGCGCCATTGCAGACTCCTGATTGCGGTGCCTTCACGGGTATCAGCGATCGCTGTAGACCGTCATCTCGAAACGCGATTTGTACGCGGAGTGCTTGGTCACCGCGAACTCGAGAACACGGCCATCCTTATCGAAGGTCTCGGTATGGGTGATCGCGATGGGTTCTCCTACGGAGAGCCCCAGATGGATGGCCTCGTACTCGCCCGCATGGCCGACCTCGATGACGCGGTCGGCATGATGGGGGATATGGCCGTAGGATTCGAGGACATGGTGCAGCGACGCATCCCCGGAGAAGTCGTGCTCGGTGAGCTTGGGGCAGAGCTTGTACGAGATGCGGCTCGAGTTGACCGAGAAGACCTCGCCGTCGATGTAGCGCACGCGCTCGAGGCAGAACACGGGGTCTCCGCGCTTGATCTTGAGCTTCGCCGCCACGAGCTTGTCGGCGGGCTGGATGTCCTGTGTGAGCACTTTGGATGTGGGGACGCTGCCCTGCGACACGACCTGGTCGTAGAAGCCGATCTTGCGGCGTCCCATGGTGAAGGAGCTCTCGACGAGCTTGCCGGAACCCAGGAAGAACGCGCCCTTGCCGCGCAGGACCTTGATGATCCCCTCGCCCTCGAGATGCTGGAGGGCCTTGCGGATGGTGGGGCGGCTCACATGGTACTTCTCGCACATCTCGCGCTCGCTGAGCATCGGGGAGAAATATGGGGTGCCCTCGTACTCCTTGATGATCTCGTCAACCAGATCGAGGTAAATCATCCTGCTCTCCCCTCGTTGAAACGTCGCTGCATCCCGAAAGATGATAACCCGAATGGTGCGGCGCTGCTGAGATGGCGGAATATGCAGGAGGAGTGCCGGCCGCACAGAAACCGACACTCCTCCTGGCTACGTGCTTAGAACGTGACGACGACCCTGAACTTGTCGCCCATGCAGGCGCTGTCGAACGCCGCCTGCGCCTGATCGACAGGATAGACCTCGCTCACGAAGGGCTTCAGGCTGACGACGCCCTCGGAGATGAGACGCGTCGCGCGCACGAAGTCGCGCTGGCTGGAGTTCGCCGTGCCGATGAACTGCAGGTTGCGCTTGTGCACGAGATTCGGGCTGAACGGGATGGGCACGTCCGGATGGAACGAGCTGTACAGGACGACCTTGCCCTGGCTGCCGAGGCAGTCGATGGCGTCCTGCACGAGAGCTGCGATGGGCGTCGTATCGAAGACGACGTTGCACATCTCGCCGTTCGTGATCTCGGCGATGGTCTCGACGAGGTTCACCTTGGCGGGGTTGATGGCGATCTTGGCACCGAGGCCGACGGCCATCTGGCCGCGCTCCTCGTTGGTGTCGGAGACGATGACCATCGCGCCACGCTTGGCCGCGAGCATGGCGTGGAGCTGGCCCATGATGCCACAGCCGATGACGAGCACGACATCGCCGAAGTGGATGTCGGCCGACTCGACGGAGTGGAGCACGCAGGAGAGGGGCTCGGTGAGCGCCGCCTCCTCGACGGGGGTATCCCCCACCTTGAAGCAGTTCGCCGGGTTCACGAGATAGTGGGAGCTCAAGCCGCCCATTCCGTGATAGGGGAGGCCCGGGAGCTGCTTGCTGTGGTCGAAGTGCTGACAGGCGTTCTCGTCGCCGGACTTGCACTGCGTGCAGTTGTCGCATGCGAACTGGGCGCCGCACACAACCCTGTCACCGATGTGCCACGTGCGGGAATCGACGTTGGCACCCATCGCTTCGATATGACCGCACAGCTCGTGCCCGCCGATGAACGGGTACTCGACCTTGTTGATGCCCTTGTAGGCGCGCTGCTCCCATGTGCAGATGGCGCATGCCTCGACACGGACGAGAATCTGGTCGGAGCCGGGCTCGGGAACGTCGAACTCCTCTACCTCGAGGTGGTCGACCTCCTTGAATACGATCGTTTTCAGCTTATCGGCCATTATCGATACTTCCTTCCTGAGCCAGATAGGTCGTTAGACGCCGAGGATGCCGAGGCCGCCGCCGATGACACCCACGATGATGAGGATGAGCATGACGGTGGTGGACTTCATCTTGCGGTCCTTGAGCATCCACAGGGTTGCCAGCGTGATGACCAGCGGGAGGAGGCCCTTGAAGAGGGCGTCGAGCACGGTCTCCTGGATGGAGAGCTCGACCAGGCCCTCGCCAGCGCCGAGCTGGATGATCACGGGGCACTTGGTGGTGATGAACTGGGCGGAAAGGGCTCCGAGAACCATGGCGCCCATTGCGGACGCACCGGTGATGATCTTCTGGAGCATGTTGCCGGCGAGAACCTGCTGGACGCCGTCAGCGCCGAGCTTGTAGCCCTCCATCCAGCAGATGTAGGCCACGGGGAACATGATGCCGAACATGAGGATCGTGTAGATCACGGGGCCGAGGAGGTTGCCCTGGGCACCGAGGGAAATGCCGAAGGCGAGCAGGATCGGGGTGAGGGTGCCCTGCCAGAGCGTGTCGCCGATGCCGGCGAACGGGCCCATCAGGCCGGTCTTGATGCCGTTGATGGCCTCGTCGGTGATCGGGGCGCCGTTGGCGCGCTGCTCCTCCATGGCGAGGACGATGCCGGGGATGACGCCGCCGATGTGGGGCTCGGTGTTGAAGAACTGCATGTGACGCAGGATCGCAGCCTTGTACTCCTCGGGGTTGTCGCCGTAGAGCTTCTTGATGACGTGCTTGTAGGAGTGCACGAGACCGGTTGCCTCGAGGCGCTCGTAGTTGTAGTTCGCGTGGGAGAAGAACGTCCAACGCCAGAAAGCGTTGACGATGTCCTTCTTGTCAAGTTTCTTCTCAGCCATGATTAGAAGTCCTCCTCATCATCATCGGCTGCAGCAGCAGCGGCCGCGGGAGCACCGTTGTACAGCAGGGTGGTGTAGAAGTAGGCGACAACGCCACCGAGAGCGGCGATGGCGATGACCGGGAGGCCAAGGTACTTGACCATGATCAGGCCGGCGACGAAGAACAGCAGGGTGCCGGGACGGCTGATGGAACGAAGGTTCATCGCGATGCCGAGGGCCGGGAGCAGGGAGCCAATGACCTGCAGGATGCGGAGCGGGGTGCCGGTGAGCATGCCGATGAGGCCGGCAACAGCCTCGCCGCCGAGCTTGGCAGCGATGGTGGCGGGAATCACGCACAGGCAGAACATGAGAATCTGCGGCGGAACGACGTGCAGGAAGCAGATGCGATCGAGGTCGGCTTCCTCAGCAGCCTTGTCGGCCATGTGGACGAACGTGACGTCGAGGGTCATGTGGGTAACCCAGATCATGGTGCCGAGAAGGCCGAGCGGGAGGGCGATGGTCATGGCGGCGGTGGTGTCGACGCCGGAGATCATGGCCCAGGCGGTGCCGACGGTGCCGGCGAGGCCGGGGTCAGCGGGAGCGGTGCCGCCTGCGGAGATGAAGGCGACGTAGGGCAGGTTGATGGCAGCGCCGTAGATGCAGCCCTGGACGGGGTCGCCCAGGATGCAGCCGACGAGGGTACCAGCAACGAGCGGCTTGTATACAACGGAAATCGAGCCGAGCAACGAGAGCCACGGAGTGCCGATGTTGCCCAGGTAGTACACAACTCCAATCAGAAATGCTTGGAACCACGAGACGGTCATTTTCCCT
>Ga0310695_10014599_pt1 | contig 10588 bp, 12 predicted proteins | sample RumenRJG_04DNA_FD_203882 | JGI IMG/M metagenome (GOLD analysis project Ga0310695, IMG submission 203882) | Bovine rumen microbial communities from Lethbridge, Alberta, Canada - RJG_04 (v2) (version 2) | ecosystem: Host-associated > Mammals > Digestive system > Stomach > Rumen | place: Canada... | reverse complement strand
TACTTGATTAAATCCCTGATAAACAAGGGCTCATGAGCCCAGAAGATGTTCATGAGCTGCTCTTCTTTTGCAGTTAGTCTCTGTTTCATCGATGGTTGATTATTGTGTATTACGATGCAAAGATAGTGATAATTCTCAATTCTCCTAATCTTTTTAGTAGTTTTCCGTAATTCTTTCGGATAGGTTTCGTGTTGGATAGATTCGAGACAGGCTGTGCCTACGTCTTACTGACTCACTATTTTCTGCCCCCTGACGCAGTATTTCGTAAATTTGCAGTCTATAATAAAAATAGGCACAAGGCTGCATGGACAAGAGACAACTCGTGGATGGTTGCAAACGTGGGGACTCCGCTTCAGTGGAGGCCCTATATCGCAGCTATTCCGGGAAACTCATGGGGATATGCCGGCATTATGTTGACTCCCAGGAGGTAGCGGAAGATCTGCTGCATGATGCTTTCATCGTCATTTTGTCTTCTATCGGCCAGCTCAAGAATCCCGATAAGCTGGATGCCTGGATGGGTGTTATCGTGAAGAACATGGCCATCGACTATCTCAAGGAGAGCCGGCATTTCACGCATCCGCAGGTGGACTTGGACATGGAGGATGTGCCCGACGAGCCGCTGTATCCTGTGCCTCCGTATGAGGACTTGATGGCGCTGATTGACCGCCTTCCGGAACAGTATGGAAAGGTGTTCCGCCTGTCCGTACTGGAGGGACTTTCGCACAAGGAGATAGGGGCTCTGCTGCATATCGGAGAGAAATCGTCTTCCTCCAATCTTTTCCGGGCACGCCAGGTGCTACAGAAGGAATTAAAGCAGTATTGGCTGGCGCTTTTAGCGCTGATTGTATTGATTGTCACACCGTTCCTGCTACATAAAGAAACGGAGCCGCCGTCTATTCAGGATGGGCCAATAGTTGTGAATAATGGTGCAGATAGCGTAGAAGTAGTGATTCCAGTGGACTCGTTGTCTGTTCCTGCAACTCCGACACGAATGGAGCGTATCCGGACAGCGGAAGCCGGTCCCCTTGATACAACTCCGGAGCCCGCCGATACGGTAACTCTAAGGCAAAGACTGATGCCAATCGATATTAGTCCTGTGTCTATCCCGACTGCCACTCTCCAGGTATCCGGGCAAGGAGCATCCATCAGGAAGCCGAATCGGCAGGAAACCACCCTTGGCCAGCCACTATTGGCCGATGCCAGGGGCTCCAAAAAGAAGAATCTCCTGGGGCTTCTGCCGTCCATCTCGGCACTCCCGAGCACTATTGCGGGTGTCAGCCCTATTATCATGGGCTCCGGTATTCTGGCCGATGCCTCTTCCTTTGTCATGGCACCGGATACAAAGGTGACAGACTGGAGCGATTTCCTTACTGCCGTGCAATCAATGGAAGGTCGTTATAGCACCGGCGATTCCCTTGCTTACTATAATTCACTGTTGGATATCGCAGAACGGTTAGCCGTCCCCGACGTAATGGACCCGCATCCGAAGCCGGTAGAAGAGAAGGCCGAATATGAAAGACCTTTCACGCTGGGACTCAGCGCAAGCATCGGCCTGAATGACCGCTGGAACATACTGACCGGCCTGGAATATACACGGCTGCGCAGTTCGCACACCATCGGCCTGGATACGCTCTATATCAAGAACCGGCAAACCATCCATTACGTGGGTGTTCCGCTCGGCCTTTCCTATACGGTCTGGTCCAAGGGAAATCTTCACCTGAATGCATCGGCCTTTGGCAAGATGGAGATTCCGGTTGCCGGCATCCTGAACAGCGAGCACCACAATGGTGTGGCGAACACGTATCAGAATACACTGAAGTTCAAGGCTCCTATTCAGTGGTCTGCCGGTGTCGGCATCGGCCTCCAGTACAACCTGACGCCCTGGATGGGCTTGTATGTGGAGCCGCAGGTACGCTACTACTTCGATACCGGAGGTGGCATCCAAACCATCCGCCAGGTGCAGCCCGTTGAATTTGCTGTACCGTTCGGCGTGCGGCTGACATTCTAAGGCACGCAGTAATTGCCCGTCCGTTCAGTCATATAGAAAAACGAAACGGATGGGAAACCTCCTGCCCTTTGCGCTGATCGGCTGTGATGTGAACTATGGCGAGCGCATGGCTTTGCTGTTCTGGACAGGATTCCTTATCTGAGAAACTGGCTTTCCACAAGCTGCTGGTATGTTGTAACATTTTGATAACTTTGCATTTGGATATTATGAGAACAAAATCGTCAATGAAATGGATGCGCGGATTGGCTGTAGCGGCCAGCCTGCTTATGGTTGCTATCTCCTGTGAGAAGATAGAAAATAAAGATGATGAACCGGACAACCCCTACCAGAAAATAGAGATTACGACAAAGTCGGCCGATTTCGTCCAACAGGGACTTCCTTTCACCTTCGACTACATTGGCCGAATCAATGACAGTACGGAGGAGAACTATATCATTTCCCCGCTGAGCATGCAATTCCTGCTGGGGATGATTCTGGACGGCACCCGCGGGGAAACCGCCGATGAAATATGCGCAGTGCTTGGATATGGGAAAGGAGAGGTCGATGCCGTGAACGAGTATTGCCTGTCCATGTTGCAGCAACTCCCGGAACTGGACAAAAAGACTACCCTGAGCATCGCCAATGCCATCGTGGTCAACCATCAGTATTCGCTGTTGGACAGTTATCAGGAAACAGTTGGCAAGTACTACGAAGCATTTGTTTCCAGTATGGACTTCTCCGACAGCGATGCTGCCGTGAAAGAAATCAACCAATGGTGCTCTGACCATACGAACGGAATGGTGCCAAGGGTTTTGGATAAAGTCAGTGTCGATATGCTCTGCTATCTGTTCAACGCCTTGTATTTCAAGAGCGAGTGGAAGTTCATGTTCGACAAGTCGGCCACATCGGCAGAGACCTTTATCGGCGCTGACGGACAGGTACTTAACGTGAACATGATGAAGCAGGCCGAGAATTACCAGTATGCCGAGAATTACCAGTATGCCGAGAATGACATTTACCAGGTGGTAAACCTCCCTTACGGAAACGGAGCCTTCTCCATGATGGTGTTCCTGCCCAAGACGGGTTACGGGATTCCGGATGTCATCGGCCAGCTGAAAAAGGCAGATTGGAACAATTACCGCCTGGGTATGGGGATTAGCGAGGTAGATTTGTGGCTCCCTCGATTTGAAACCAAGTTCGGCATCAAACTCAACGACATCCTTACAGCGATGGGAATGCCTCTGGCATTCGATGATACCAGAGCCGATTTCAGCGCGATGTCTCCCGACGCCCTTTGCCTGAGCTTTGTTCGTCAGGATGCCGCCATCAAGGTGGATGAAGAAGGTTCGGAAGCCGCTGCCGTCTCTTCTGCCGGAGTGTTTGTTACTTCTCCCGGCCCCAACCCCCATGCAGTATTCCACGCCAATCATCCGTTCCTGTATCTGATTACGGAGTCGAGCACAGGAGCCGTGCTGTTTGCCGGACGCTATTGCGGCGAATAACATTTTTCCCTACCTTTGTGAAGCTAACATAGATAGTTATGAAACGAGTCCTTGCCATTCTTTTCCTTCTTTTTCCGTTTCTTTCCTGTTGCCAGCCCAAGACATTTCTCACCGACAGGACGTTGGAACTGTGTCGGTATATTCCGGACCATGTGTTGAAACCGGAGGCGAAGGAGGCTATGACTCCGGATTTTTTCCGGGCATTGTCCGAAGCCTTCAATGCTCCCGTTGCCGATTATGGGGAGATTGGGGATAACGAATGGCTCTGGTATTTTGTGACCGGAAACGGCGGCAGTGAACCTGTCTACAGCGTGAAGTCCGTGTCCCAGACGGATAAAGACTCTGCCCGTGCAATTATCACCGTCAGGCAGAAATGGGAAGACGGTAGCTTTGCAGAAGAGGATGCCAAAGAGTACGAGGTTTTGCTCAAGCGTGTTGACGGTCAGTGGCTTCTGGACGATTTCGACGGCAAGAAGGCGGAGTGTCATTCCTATGTCCGTCAGGTGCGGGAAAAGTACGCTTCCGGGGAGTATGTAAAGTACTTGGAATCGGCCGAAGACCTAAAGGAATATGTCCCTGACTTCCAGGCGCGGGTCAAAGCCTTTTATGAGAAGTACGGGGAATAACTTCCGAACCTTTTTTGATAACGCCCTCGGTCTGCTAAAAGCCGTGGGCGTTTTATATTAGTGAATTTATTCTGTAGGAACGAAGTACTCCTTTTTGAAAATTAACGGCCAGACAACTCCGTCAAAATGTCCGTCAGAAGGGTTTCGGTCACGCCAGAACCACTTGCCATCGGCACAGTATGTTTGACAGTCGTATTGCAATAGTTCTTTCTTGAACGCCGCCGTAAGCCTGTCTTGCACTCCTGGTTCTACCTCTTCCGGCCATTTCAGATACTTCACGGTCCAATCGAGGATTCTCCCGGTTCTATCATATTTTGACGGAATAAGCTTCATTGGTATCCGGAATCCTTTCAGTTCCGGGAAGTCTCTGTAATTAAACTTCTTAGGTAATTCTTGGAATAGCACATCCCTGTTGATCGTTCCCTTGTGTTGTTTATTGCGGTATTTGCGCGAGGCCGTCACAACGCCTGATTTGATGATAAGTTCTACCTCGGTCTCATTCAAATCATCCCATCCAATTCCCGACATACAAAGGACAGGGCCGGTCCCGCAAATGACAGTCCCGCTGAACCAAGAGGCAAAAATGTTACCGCGACTATCTTTGAAATCCTTTAAGACATCCCTAAAATCGGCCTTATCTGAGCTCCCCCTCAATGTTTCAAGATAGAGTTTATTGCCATTGACACGCCAAGTGGCCACATAGCCCCGGAAGTTCCAGGAAAAGACATCATCAAACCCTACCTCTCCCCTTAAATAGTTGTAATGCCTAGAATCCAGTTGACCCAGCGGGGCGGTGTTGATAGCATACTTGACATTGCCCATAATGAGCGTGTCGCGTATCTGACGAGTCGTACTGCTCCAGCCATAAAGCGGGAGAAACAACAAGGCCCAAAGGCACGCACAAATATGCAACTTTATCTTCAATTGTTCTATCCTATCGTGTATCAATTATTTATGAAGGTTGAAATTGACTGGAATAAGCAGCGAAAGGGCTATCGGCTCACCTTTGGCGTTCAATCCCGGCTTCCATTTGTCAGGTGCGGAGCTGATTACACGAAGCGCTTCCTCTTCAAAAATCTTGTTGGTGCTCCTATAGACAGCAGGATTTACCAGTTTCCCTTTCTCATCGATTGTTACGGACACATATACCCTTCCTTCTAATCCGGCTTTTTTCGCATCCTCCGGGTAGACCAGATGCTCTCCGATCCACTTTGCAAACACGAAATAGTCACCATTGTTAAAAGACGGTTTTTTCTCCTTTACACCGTAATCGAAAGCCATGAACTGCCCTGAATCCACCTGGGCACGCTCCTCGTCCGTCAATTTAAAAATGACCGGGAAAGTATACGTTACATCTATCGGCTCACCCTTTTTCTCGCCAGGTTTCCAGATTTGCGGTGCCGATTCAATAACCCTGATGGCTTCTTCGTCAAGCAGAGGATGAACGCCCCTGAGAATCCTCACATGGATGAGTTTCCCCTCTTTCGTGATGGTGAATTGAGTCGTTACCCTGCCTTCAATTCCGGCTTTTTTCGCCTCTTCCGGGTAGTGCTTATGCTCATTGACCCATTTCGAGAAGTCATTGGCATCTCCACCATTGAAGCTGGGATTTTTCTTCTGGTAAGTCATCGGTATCGCTTCGAAATCGTCCTGCTCCTGAGCCATAGCCGGAACAAGAGGCAACAACAAGAAGAGAGACAGTATGATAGCGTGGGTTTTCATGTGGCCGATTTGCCTGCAATTATAGTGCCGATGATCCTGACGGTCTTGACATCCAGCTTCAAGTTCAGAATTCGTATTTCATTTGGTGTCATAACAGTGGTCCCTATAAATGAAAAAACCGCCGCATCGCAGTGCGCCGGAGGTATATGGAGTGTTTCTTAATCGTAAGGGGCGTCATACGTGCTCGGCTTACTTATTATGTCTTTCGTAGCGGGAGTGGGTCACCTGCCCGCAAACACCACCATCTCAATATACCTATCAATGTTCATTACAGTACGAACACCTTCTTTACCCTCTGGACTGTGGCTTGGGAATAGCTGACGAATTCGGACACAGTGGACGGCGTTTTCAATGATGAGTGTCCTAAAACCATGACAAGATTGCTATGGGAATCAATTAGTACTCCAAAGCCATCTTTAGAAATATAAGACGTTTTCCCCGGAGGTGCCGTCCTTCCGGTTATCAGCAATCAGAAGATAAACGATTATCTGAAGGAATTGGCCGAGCTGGCTGGTCTCAACGCTCCCGTGACGCAAATCTACTACCAAAATGGCGACACATAGAAGAAACCAGGCCCAAATATGCCGTGCTTGGCACCCGCGCTGGTCGTTGCACCTTCATCTGCAACGCCCTCTCCATGGGCATCCCTGCCGATATCGTCATGAAATGGACCGGCCACTCCGATTACGCCGCCATGAAGCCTTATATCGACATCGCCCAGTCCGAAAAGAGCAAGGCGATGGCGAAATTCAACGAGTGACCTTCCTGTTCTGTTTCGTTCCGCAGTGGAGTGGAACAGACGGAACAGTTAAATAATTGAAAAATATTTAGCCGTGAACGATATTTTTTGTATCTTCGCGGCTGGATATTTTTATTACTTATGAAATCACTCATTATTGCAAGGGAAAGAGAGCAGGCCACGCTCAAAAGGTTGTTAGAAGAACCCACAGCGCAGTTTTTGGCCGTTTACGGCAGGCGTCGTATAGGAAAAACGTTTCTGATTCGGGAGTACTTTGATGACAACTTTGCTTTCCGGCATACTGCCATCTCTCCATTGGAATTGGAGAATAAAGACGAGAAACTTCTTTACAAAATACAGTTGGGGGAGTTCGCCCATTCCCTAGAGAAATACGGAGCGCAATTGGACGGCCCTCTTGTAAGCTGGTTTGACGCCTTTCATAAACTGGAAGAGATGCTTGACCGCAAAAGGTCTAAGAAAAAGATGGTGGTTTTCATTGATGAAATGCCTTGGCTCGATACGGCTAAGTCCGGATTCATGTCTGCCTTCGAGCACTTTTGGAACGATTGGGGCTGTGCAAAGCATAATCTTCTCTTGATTGTTTGCGGCAGTGCCACTACCTGGATGTTGGACAAACTCATCAACAACAAAGGAGGGCTTTATGGACGCACCAATAGGGAGATGCACATGCATCCTTTCACTTTGAACGAGACCGAGCGATATTTCAAGTCTAGGAATATCACAATGGACCGCTATGATCTTGCCCAGACCTATATGATTATGGGCGGAGTAGCGTATTATATGTCTTTCTTTGAGCCCGGGAAATCCCTTGCCGATAATATTGACGATATCTTCTTCCGGGAGGGTGGCTTTCTCCGTGCAGAGTATGACCGTCTCTTTACGTCTTTGTTTGCCGACAATGAGAACTATAGAAAAATAGTTGAGGCACTCTCTGGGCTTAGGTATGGTGCCACGCGTGAGCAAATCTCTAACGTTACCGGCATCTCGGAGGGGGGTACTCTAAGCGCAATGCTCAAAGCTCTCGTAAAGAGTAACCTGGTTTCAACTTATTATAACTTTGGAGAAACCAAACGGAACCTCTACTACAAACTCACGGATATGTTCTGTCTCTTTTATCTAGGCTTTGTCAGCAAGAATCCCTCCAATAATCCGCATTTCTGGCGAGACAATCAGGCATCTCCGAAGCTCAACCGTTGGCGGGGAATCGCCTTTGAAGATGTTTGTTTTGTCCATCAGGAACAGATTCGATCCTCGCTTGGTATCGCTGGAGTCCAGGCAGAGATATATCCCTGGCGAGCGACTGCAGATGGAGATGTGCCAGGCGCTCAGATAGACATGCTTATTGACAGAGCAGATCGAGTGGTGAATCTTTGCGAGATGAAATTCACTCGTGGTGACTTTGCCATAGACAAAGATTATGATGCCAAATTGCGGAATAAAATAGATGCACTATTGACAGCCACCAAGAACAAGATAAACATCCAGCCTACGCTAGTTACTACGTATGGCCTTAAGATGAACATGTATAGCAACCGTATCCAACGAGTTGTGATAATGGATGCGTTGTTTGAGAAGGCTATTTAATTGGCTCACAATGGGCTCACAAACGGCTCATATAACAGCTATTCATTCTTATGAGATGTTGAAGATACGAAACTGCCGTAACTCCCTGATATATAAACAAAAAACCGCCACGAAGGGCAGTCTCGGATATATGGAGTAAATGTTGTTTTGTAGCGGGAGTGGGTCACCTGCCCGCAAACACCACAATCTCAATATGCCCTATCAAATACCTTTTCCAGCAGCTTGTAGAGCGATCTCATCACTTTCCAAATCTGCGACCTATGTGTCCAGTATGTCAATTGGTCGCGTATATGTGCAACCAGGAGCGAAGATAGCCGTTTCCGATTTCACGGTCAAGGGTCCCCAGAGTTTTGAGATTCATGGGATGACTCTCGCTGTTGAAATCTTCACCAACCGTATCGTAATGACCAATCCAGGCGCACCGATCATCGATACCAATCGTTTCATTGACCTGCCGCCGAAGTCACGGAATGACAAGATGACCCAGTCCATGTTCCTTTTCAACCTTTGTGAAAAGCGTGGTAGCGGCATGGACCGCGCCGTTGCTGGAGTTGAATCAATGTTCCTTCCACCCATCACAGTCGAGAAGGGTGAGGACTTCACTCGCGTTCGGTTGTTCCCGGTAAAGAGGTATACTGAAATGACAAAGACAGAGAAGGTTCTCGCCTGTTATCAGCACGCATGCCTTCTTTACGAAAAAGGCATTGATCTTACCAACCAATCGCTCCGGGAGCGTCTAAATATGCCGAAGAACAACTCTGCCGGAGCTTCGAGGATTATATCTGACGCTGTCGAGGCGGGCCTTATCAAGCTATCCGATAAGGCCCCTGAGTCGAAAAAGTACTCGTCATACGTTCCATACTATGCGTAACAATCTTATTTGCTGAGGAAATCCCTCTTGTTGTTTCGCTTCCCGACAATCCGGATTCGGCTCGTGTCGGGAAACGCCTTTGTGTCCATTAAATGGCCGTTTTTCTGACAGATTAATCCGCCCTAAGATACCCGTGCCGGACCAAATCTTCCCGGCATCGTACGGGGCTTGTGTAGCCATCGGCTATCACGAAAAGGTTATCCGTTACAGAGGAAATGGCGTCGTAGTTATGGTCAGTGACGATTATGCCGTGATCCACACTCCGTTCCCGAATCAGTGCCTTGACTTCGTCAATGTTTACCGGATCTACCTGCGTAAACGGCTCGTCCAGGATGTAGAAAGGAGCATCGCTTAGCAGCACCAGATACAATTCTGCCAGACGTGCTTCCCCGCCGGAGAGTTCGTAGATGGTTGAATCGTAATGGCGGGAAAACTTTGGCACCCTATTGACAAAGGTCCAGTAGTTCACTCCGTATAAGTCAAAGGCCCGGTGAAGATGCATCCCTTCCGGAATAAGTCGGCCTTGAGGCAAGTACTTGATGTATCGGCCGATAGTCTGCCTGTTAACCGGCTTTTCGTCCATGCTCACCATCACATTCTCCACCCTCAGACCGCCCATCAGCGCCCGGAACATGCAGGACTTGCCGGCACCGTTACGACCAAGCAGTCCGGTTACCATTCCGGTCTCAGAGGTGATATAGCCCCCCGTCAGGACCGTCTTCTCTCCAAAGCGTACCACCACGCTATCCACTATGAGCCTATGCTTATCCATGGAAGACAAGGACAGAGGTCAACAGTACAGCGAGCGCCAGATAATCGGCCAGAATCACGCTGACTTGCAGCTTCCGGCGCGTTAGTCCCAGATTGATATAGAAGAAGATGGCATCCCGGTCCCGGAATTTGCTTGCCATAAAAAGGACGAGGGCCGTGACAAACGCCTTAATGATGAAGCAATCAACAAAGAATGTGTAGGATATATCAATCAAGAGGAAGTTCATGCATACCAGGTTATACACTGCACCGATGAGCAGCTGCGCTTTTCCATAGCGCCAGGTAAGTGATATGCGGTCACGAACGGTCATCCAGGGGAAGAGATTATCCGGCAGTTATTTCCGCTTAGTGGCAATAAACAGGATCAGTCCCACCACCCACTGAAGGATGAAGTAGTACCCCAAATGCTTGATATAGGTCTTAGCTGGCAGCAATACTTCATTGACCGGTTTTGAGACACTCTCAACGTTATAGCACTCAATGTTGAGCATATCAATGTCAATAGCATAATACTCCATTGCACACAATGTGCAGAGAGCAATCGTGACAAGGGTGAAAAGGACAAAGAGGATAATCCTGTTCCGGTTGTATTTTCTGGCTTCAAGCATTGTGTGTCAACTATTTATTGGGAAGGTTGAAATTGACTGGAATAAGCAGCGAAAGGGCTGTCGGCTCACCTTTGGCGTTCAATCCCGGCTTCCATTTGTCAGGTGCGGAGCTGATTACACGAAGCGCTTCCTCTTCAAAAATCTTGTTGGTGCTCCT
>Ga0310695_10014598_pt1 | contig 10589 bp, 7 predicted proteins | sample RumenRJG_04DNA_FD_203882 | JGI IMG/M metagenome (GOLD analysis project Ga0310695, IMG submission 203882) | Bovine rumen microbial communities from Lethbridge, Alberta, Canada - RJG_04 (v2) (version 2) | ecosystem: Host-associated > Mammals > Digestive system > Stomach > Rumen | place: Canada... | reverse complement strand
GTTATCCTTTCTTTTTTTGTCACGGCTTCATTGCCGTCATAAGCGTGAAGGGGGCGGGAATCATCCAATCTGACAGCAAATTTTTCATTTGATGCCGGCGATTCGCAGGATTTCCGCCGCGGCCGCCGCTTCAGCGGCGTGTTTAGTGGGTCCTTCGCAAACCGCTTCGCCGATGCCGGGCACGGAAGCGCGCACTTTCCACGACGGCGCATGCATCGGCCCGGACACGGACATGACCGTGTATTCCGGCACAGTCGGCGGCTTGCGGCTTTGCGTGTACAGCTGAAGCCGGCCTTTGGGATTGTCCGCCCAGGGATCGAAAGGCTCCGAAGCATCTGGCCAGAGCCTCGCAAAGACCGCCCGCGCGGCATCGACCCCGCCGTCTATCCACACCGCGCCGAGAAGCGCTTCCATCGCGTCCGCCGCCGCCTTGCCGCCCGGCTTGGGAAGCTTGCCCGCCTTGTTGAGCCTGAGATGCGAAGAAAGCCCTATGCTCTCGGCGGCGGTTGCAAGCGCGCGGCCGCTCGCGAAATGCGTCCTGCGCACCGTCATGCCGCCTTCGTCTTCATCGGCGTGGTCGCGGTAGAACGCCTCCGCGCACAGAAGCCCGAACACGGCGTCGCCGAGGAATTCAAGCCGCTGGTTGTCGCGGGCGGAAGGATGATCCATTCTGTAGGCCGGCGCGGTAAGCGCCGTTTCCAGAAGAACAGGATCCTTGAACTTGTAGCCTATCGCGTTCTCAATTTCTTCCATCGGGGACGCTCCGCCGGAATCCGCCGGCCCAGCCGAGTTTGCGGCTCAGGACTTCATACGCATTGTATCCTTCGAGTTCGACAAGAGGAATGCGCACGCCGGATTTCGATATCTCGACCTTGTCTTCAGGCTCCACGGGGACAGGATCCGTACCGTCCGCGGAAGCGGAAAGGGGAGGGACGGGGGCGTCCGGCCCTTTCGGTGCGGGGGAGACCGAAAGCACGGCCGAATCCGGAAGGACGAGCGGACGCGACGCGAGCGCGTGCGGACACGCCGGCGTGACGGCGAAGGCGGCGGAATCCGGCATGAGAATCGGACCGCCCGCAGCAAGCGAATATGCCGTAGAGCCGGTAGGCGTGGCTACGATAAGGCCGTCCGCGAGAAACGACGAAACCTTGACTCCGTCCGCGCGGAGTTCGAGACATGCGGCGTGTCCGGCGGCGGAACGCGACACCACGACATCGTTCAGCGCGTCCGGCAGCGGGATTTCACCGCCCGATGCGCGGACGACTTTCGACTTGAGCGCGGTGCGCTCGGCGATTTTGAACCGTCCGGCGGCGAGGTCGTCGAGCGCGGCGGCGAAACTCGGCTCCTCGACTCCCGCGAGAAAACCGAGCGAACCGAGATTCAAGCCGAGCAGCGGCACGCCCGGATGTCTGTGGACTGCGGACAGCATCGTACCGTCGCCGCCCACGGCTATGACGAAGTCCGGCCGCGCGGGGGAATCCGGCGGCAGCACCGACAGCCCCGCGCGCGCGGCGTGCATAGACAGTTCCCGCACCGCGTCCACGGCGCGCGGCTTGTCTCCGTTCGCATGGAAAAGTATTGCTTTCACGGCTGAAAGTCTATCAAACGCCGCCGCGCCCTTGCAACGGTTCGCGGCGCGGCGCCGCACCCGTCAGCCGGCGTAGACGATATCCGGCGGTGGAGGGGCGGAGATTTCGATTCTGCCGCCGGTGAACGGATGGCGGAATCCAAGCACGGCGGCGTGGAGAAGGGGCCTTTCCGGGCGGGGTCTCATGCGCGCGTCTTTTTCTTTCGCCCCGTAGAGCGGATCTCCGGCCACGGGGCATCCCAGATGCGCGGCGTGGACGCGTATCTGGTGCGTGCGGCCCGTTTCTATCGTGAATTCCGCCAGGGAAATCCCGCCATGCCTCGCAAGCACGCGCCAATGCGTGATTGCGGGCTTCCCGTCCGGAACGTCCACCGCCATCCTCCGCGGATCCCATGGCTTGCGCCCTATCAAAGTCTCCAGCGTACCGGTTTTCGCGTGCGGCGCCCCGTGGATGACCGCAAGATATTTTTTGACGACCCCGCGCTTGTCCGAAAACATCTCGCGCAAAGCATGGTACGCGCGCGCGGTCTTGGCCGCAAGCAGCACCCCGCTCGTTCCAATGTCGAGTCTGTGCACGATGCCGGGGCGTTCCTCGCTTCCCACGCCGCGGATCGACGGGCATGCCGCGAGAAGCGCATTCACGACGGTTCCGCTTTCATATCCGGGGGACGGATGCACCGCCATTCCGGCGGGTTTGTCCACCGCTATGATATCCCGGTCTTCGAAAAGGACGTCTAAAGGCAGATCCTCGGGCTGCGGGCGGTCAATTCGTCTTCTTTCCATATATCACCATTTTCGAAAGCGCGAACGGAGCGTTCGTGACGCCTGCCGCGCGTTCGGCGCGCAGCAGGCGGGTTCTCATGTGCTCGCCCCGCAGATCTATTTCCATCCTCTCTTTCGGCGCGGCGCCTTCTTTTTCTTCGTAAAGGAGCCGCCAGTCTTTTCCGTTCTCGCTTGCAAGCAGGCGGAACGGAGCGGCGAGCAGCGCGTCTTTCGGATCTTTCGCGCAGACGACCGCGCCGCGCAGTTCCACCGGACGCGGCAGGCGCAATTCCACCGACGGCGCCTTGTCTTCGTCCGCAGACACCGTCGTAAGCCCGCACGGGGTCTCGTCGGAAAATGCGTCCCAGCGGGAAGGATCGTTCGCCTTTGCGTCGCGCAGCAGCGGGTGCGGGCGCGGGATCGCGCCGCCGGAAACGATTTCGCCGCCGAACTTCATTCTCGGGAAGCGCGGACGTTTTTTGCCGTTCGCATCTTTCGGAGGTTCTTTCACGCGCGGTTTTCTGTCGAACTTGCGGCATATCTGCAACGCTTTCGCATACGCATCGGGATTGCGCGCCTCCACCGCGGCCCAGATCACTTCTTCAAAAGGCATGTGCGGGACGGCCCCGGCGCCGCGCGCCGCATCCGCGCGTTCTTTGTCGGCAAGGCGCCTGCCTTTGTACGTCGCGGGGTCGGCGAGCCGCTCCACGGTCTTGAGGTAGATGGCGGACGCGGCGGGATCTTTCAGAAACGCGTCTCCCGCCCACGCGACAGCCTCGGAAAAGAAACCGGGCGTTCCCTGCTGCGCAAGTGTGACTGAATCGAAAAGCTCGGCGCAGGCCGCGGGATCCCCGCCAAGGAGTTTCGCATGGCCGCGCAGAACGGCCTGGAAATCGAACGTCTCGCGGGTGCGATACGCGCTTTCGCGCATTTTAGAATGGATTTCGCGGAGGAGTTTCAGCATCTGCGCGCGCGACAGCGACTTTGCCGCGCGGCCGAGACAGGCGTCTACCGTCTCCCAGCCGCTCCAGGGCGACGCCGCCATCGTAGACGCGGCGCGCCTGGCGGCGGCAGCCCACACCGCGTCCGGCGCATCTACGGCGCCGAGCCAATCGCGGTAGGAGCGCCATGCCAATACGTTGCACGGACATATTCCCGTCGCGGCCGCGTACGCGGATTCCACGGCCGCGGAATACTTTTCCGTCCCGCCGTTTTTCTTCTTCTCCATGCGGCGGACCGTTTCCGCGAGCCGCCGGTTGCGTTCCGAAAGCGCCGCCGCCCCGGGATCTGCGTACATTGCGTCGAGCGCGGGAAGCGAATACAGCCCGGGCCCGAGTATCGACCAGCCGGGCCGCGTACGTTTCTTGATGTAGTTGTGTATCGCCCAGTTCTCCCCGCGCTTTTTCAAAAGGTACGCGAGATGCCCGGGCTGTCCAGCCGTGACAGACATGATTCCGTGAGAGGCGGCGGTGCGGGACGAATATGTGGAAAGCGCCCCGCAGACGCCTCCCACGCGCTCGACGACTTCCGCCCAGCGGCGCAGCCACAGCCAAGGCTCGTAATAATGCGGCCCGTGGATAGATTCGCCGAAACAGTTGAAAAGACGGTACGGAACGCGCCAGAGGACAGACGGGTACTTTTCGCGCTTTCCGGTGAATGCGCGGTTGACTACGGGGATTTCGCCGGGATCGTATCCCTGGTTCACCACGCAGCGCCACTCCACGCATGTGTTCCTGGCGGCGTCGGAATGCATTCTGCCTTCCGCGCAGATGCGCATGTACGCAAGATACCGCATGACGTTTTCTTCATCGCGCCCCGGACGGCAGTTCAGCGCCAGCGCGGTGGCCAGCCGCCTGCCTTCGTCAGTCGCAAGCATCCATCCGCGCGTATCGTTCCAATGCAGCAGCGCGAGAGTTTCAAGAGCCGCGCCCCATCCGTGTTTCGCGGTTCCCGATCCGGCGAACTCTTCCATCCAGACGGGATCGTTGAAAAAATCGTCCAGGAACTCCACGCCGCCTTCGAGCGCGGCTATGCGCGCAACCGCCCCGGCGCCGGCTTCGGCCATTATCCAAGCGCGGTCGAGACCGGCCGAATCCGCGGGATTCGAATCAGGCCGCGCCTCGGGCGGAAGTCTTCCGGCGCATTCGAGCGACCGTTCGAAAATCACGCTCTGCGGCGTGTCGCGGAACGACACTCCGCCGGGACTGCGGCGGAACGCGGCGCGCCTCCTGCCGGAAGCGGACGATGCAGGGTCGAGGCGAGGCAGAGCCGCGGCGGGAAGCGGACGCAGAAACGCAGGGCGCTCTTCGCGCGGAATTGCCGAGCGTATCAGATCGAACGATCCTTCCGGCTCCTGCGGCGCATCCGCGGCGGGAGCGTCGAGTCCGTCGTCCATGCCGTCCGGTGGAGGGTCGTAATCGTCCGGCTCGTCGTATACGACCGGGACGTCTACGGTAGACGCTATTTCCGGCAGAGCGTCATCCGTCTCCCCGGCCGGAACAGGAATGCCGCCGGTCCCCGGCTCCTCTGTTTCCTTCTCTTCCGCAACGACCGCAGGCTGAACGTTTTCAGCAGGCTTGGCGGGTTCTTCCTCCGCATACTCCGGCGGCGGCTCCTGCGCGACGGCCTTCGCCGCGAGAGGGGAAGGCGTATCGGCCGTCTGCGCAGGAACGGCGGATTTCAGCGCGCGGAACGCATAAAACGCGCCTGCGCCGGCAAGCGCCACGACGGCAAGCGTTATCGCAAGCGGCAAAAGCGGGAAAGAACGCTCCCGGGCGCGACGCGGCAGGACCGGCGGCGCGGAACGCGGACGGACAATCTTGCGCGGGGGTGCGGCGCGGCGTGCGGCGGCGGCATGTCCGGTGCCGCACACGGGACAGATGAAACGCGCGGCGCCGGCGGGCGGTACGATTTCCGTGCCGCATACGGGGCATACGAAATTGCGTCCGGGCTGCGTCATTTTCCCGTCCCCTTCCCGGCTGGCGGCGCAACGGTTCCGCGCGCGGCGCGCCCGCGCGGACGCAGCACGCGGCGGTGCACGTTGAACGAAACCGCGCAACCGGCGCCCTCGGCGTCCGCTCTTCCGAAAACATCCACATGCGTGACCATGTCCGCGAACTCCGGATTGAAACGCAGCGAAAACACCGTTTCCAGGCCGTCGGCGGAAACTTGCGGCTTCACAGCCTCCGCAAGAACGCGGCCGCGTTCGCACAGGACTATCCTGTCTATCGAAAATTCTCCGCCGGTTCCGTCGCGACGGAACGAGATATCGTACACTCCTGCGTCGCGGAACGCTTCTTTCACGCCGTAATGCACCGTCACCTTGAATTCCGGCGCGCTCATGTGTTTTGCGCTCCAGCCGATGCGCACTGCGGGCGGCGGATCGCCAAGCCGCTTCATCCATCCCACCGCAGCCGCGCCCCACAACGTGGAATAGTCCATTTCCGCAATCTCGGAGAGGAGTTTGATGTTTTCCGCTTCGCGGTACGGATCGTCGCGGTGCAGCGCGAACTCCGCCATCAGGAGCGCCTGTTTCTGTTCAGTGGAAAGATGCGCGGGGGATTTCGATTTCTCGGCTTCGAGGAATTTCCGGCCTCCTTCGATGTCGCCGTCCTCGCGGAATTTGGTCGCCTTCGCGACGGTTCCGATGCCGTCGCCCGCGGTGAAGCGCCGCCGCCAGCCCGTGGAATCGTGCGGATCCTGTTCGGCCATTCTGTCCCAGACGCGTTTGCATGCGGCCTCGCCGCGCAATACCGCAATGCCGCCCGCCTGTTCCTCCATGGCGGCCAGGAACTCGCCGCAAAGCTCCGCAGACTCTGCGCGCAGTTTCTTGAAAGCCGGAACGAGATATTTCTTCTCGAGCGCCTTTTTACGCGCGGCGGCTTCTTCGAGATCAGCCGCGAGCTCCTCCGGGGAAAGCCCGGCGGAGAGGTTTTCCTTCACCAGGAAAAGCCCGCCCCGTCCGTCGCCCGCGAAGAGCGCGGGAAGTTTGTGCGAATCGAGTCCGGGGACCGCCGCGTACGCATTGCGTTTTTCCCAGTCGGCGCGGGCCTTGCCGCCGGGGGGCGGATTTTCGCGGTCGTCGCGGAATGCGCAGAGATACCTGCCGCGCGTGGCTGCGGCGAAAGCGGGGGATTTGAGCATCGCGGCGATTTCCGTCCCGGCGGGCGACCAGTCCTCGCCGTACAAAAGGACGATCCATCCCTTGTCGCGCGCGCGAGCTTCGTCGAACACCGTGCGCGGAGGCTTTCCGGCGGCCGGGGCGGACAGGACCGCCGCTGCGGACAATGCGCATATCGCGCGACGGATCATGGCGGTTCGTTTCATTTCGTTGGGGGCGGACGCGGGGATGCACGTCAAAGCGGCTGCAGGAGCCACCGTTTGTTGTACCAGTACCACTGCCCGGGCGTTTTCATTATCTCGGCGTTTATGAGAGCCATGGCTTCGCGCATTATGCGTTCCGCTTCCAGCCTGCGGCGCTCCGATTTGACCGGCGCGTCAGGCCATTCGCTTTCGGGGCGCGGCTCGATAGTCGCAAGGTGGTGGAACGAATGGTTCGAGCCGTTGCGGCGCAGGACGGCCACGACCACGGGAGATCCGTTGGCAAGCGCAAACGACGCGCCTGCGCGCGATATGTTCGCCTCCCCGCCGAGAAAAGGCACCGTTACGTCGCGGCGCGGAACGCGCAGATCGGGGAGGATCGCGAAAGAGCGCCCGCCGCGGAGCCGCGAAACTATATCGCGCGTGACGCCGGCCGAGCCGCGTATCACCACCTCCATGCCGGTCGAGCGCATACGGTTGATCCAGGCGTCCACATGCGGATTGCTCTGGCGCGCCGCGAGGGCGAAAAGATGCACCCCGTGCCGCGCAAGCGCCCACGCCGCGAGATCCCAGTTGCCCATGTGCGGCACCATGATCACCACGCCGCGCCCGCGCGCCTCGAGTTCGCGCACGCGCGACGCGTACTCCGCGATGTCCGCGACATGCCTGTCCATCCAGGCGCGGTCGAGCTTCGGCGCGCGTATCATGTCCACGGCGTTGCAGAGCATGTTCGCGAGGGATTCGCGCGCGATGCGTTTCGCATCGCGGCGGGAAATGCCGGGGAACACCGATTCAATGCGCGAAAGCGTCCGGGCGCGCTTGAAGCGGAAGACGGAAAACATGACGCGGGCGGCGGCGCGCGCGATTGCAAGCGCGACCACGTGCGGTATCGCGTTGACGCAGCCTACTGCGCCCCGCAAAAGCAGATATTCGGCCCTGCTGCGGAAAGGGGATTTCAACGGCCGCCTCCGGCTTTGCTCTCGCGGATTGATGTCATGGCGCAATTTTACCACCCGCGCCCCCGCTCCGCAAGCCGAAACACGATTGCGCCGGCGGAAAGCAAATCTGCGGCGCGCGGGAAAAATTCCCGGTTGCACGCCCGAACGCCATTTGATACACTACGCGAACCGTTACCGCAAGTGGCGAGAGTAGCTCAATTGGTAGAGCACCAGATTGTGGATCTGGGTGTTGCGGGATCGTGCCCCGTCTCTTGCCCCATTCCTTTTTGAATGTCCAGGCGGTTGCGGTCTCCCCGTCCGGAAAGCCGCCCGCGCAGGAACGCTATCTGATTTCCGCCGCAAGAGCGGCCGTCAGACAGTATCCCCATTCCATCGCGCACTCGAACTGGTCCAGACCGTAGGATTCGTTCGGAGAGTGGATATGGTCTTCCTCCCGGCCGAATCCAGCGAGAAGCGGCGCAGCCCCGGTCGCTTTGGCCAGAACCGAAACGACGGGTATCGACGCGCCGTCCCATTGGAAGCCCGCGCCGCGGGGATCGATTTGCGCCAGTACGCGCCTGGCGAGAGCGAACACGGGGGAGGAGAGCGGCAGGCGGAAACCCGGCGCTCCGGGACGCACGTCCGAAATCTCCATCTTCATTCCGCGCGGAACATGCTTTTCAAGATGCGCGCGCAGAAGGTCCATCGTCCGCTCCGCCCCCTGGTCGGGGACGAGACGCATGGAAAGTTTCATGAAAGCCGACGCCGGTATGACCGTTTTCGCGCCGGGACCGCCGTATCCGCCGTGTATGCCGTTCACCTCGACCGTAGGCATGAACGAATTGCGCTCGACCATGCCGAGACCGGCCTGTCCGCCGACCGGACGGCATCCGGTCTCGCGCGCGTACGCCTCCTCGCCGATCGCGTCGGCGCGCGCCGCTTCAAGCTCTTCCGCCGAGGGCGCGGAAACTTCGTCGTAGAAACCTTCGACCGCTATGCGCCCGTCCGCATCGTGCAGGGAAGCCGCAAGTTCCGCAATGCCCTGCGCGGGATTCGGCGCAAGACCCCCGTGCGTGCCTGAATGCAAATCGTATGCCGGGCCGGAGAGCGTGACGGTGCAGCTCGCGACGCCTCTGAGACCGGCGACTATCGAAGGCCTGCCGTCGGCCGCGGCGTGGGTGTCGCACACCGCAAGCACGTCGGCGCGCAGGCGCGGCGCGAGTTCGCCGGCAAGAGCCGAAACCGCGGTCGATCCGGATTCCTCCTGGCCTTCGAGTATGATTTTCACCGTCGGGAGTTTTTTGCCTTCCTCGACAAGAGCCCTCACGCCTTCGAGAAACGCGAACCACTGCCCTTTGTCGTCCTGCGCGCCGCGGCAGTACACGCGGCCGCCTTTCAGCACAGGCTCGAACGGCGGCGTCTCCCAGGCTTCGAGGGGATCTTCCGGCTGCACGTCGTAATGGCCGTAGAAAAGCATCGACGGCGAACCGGGTTCGCCGGGGCGCTCCGCAAGCACTATGGGCGGCGCGGAGGGGAAACGGGGGCTTGTGAAAAGTTCCGCCTTGAATCCCGGAATCTTTTCAATGTGGTTTTTTATCCACGCGGCGCAGTTTGCGCAGTCTCCGAGACGCGAAGGATCCGCCCCGACGGACTGGAAGCGGAGAAGTTCGAAATAATCGCCGAGTATCCGGCTGCGGTTGCGTTCAAGAAGTTTTTCCATGCGCCGAGTTTACCAATCCCGCCCGCCCCGCGCAAGGCGCGCCGGAACCCGGCCGCGGAAAATCAACCGGTTTTTTTGAAATACCGCAAAAGGAAAATCAATCCGGCGGCAAAAGCCGCGACGAGAACGGCGATCGTGGACAGCGCGGAAACCACCGCGCACGTCCGGGCGAAACCGGTCTGCGGATCGAGTTCTGCTTCCTTCCGGGCCGGAGGGCGGGTGATGCGGCGCTCGACCCACAAAACATCGAACTCGCGAATTTCGCCGTTACCCATCTTGAACGGCATTTTCGATTTTCCGGCGGGATTCAAGCCGTGCGACCGCACTGCGGCGGCAAAACGCGCGGCGTCGGCCGGATTTTCGGGAACGGGCTGCGGCAGCGGGCCGATTTCCGTATCCACATGGCGCGGCGCGCAGAACAACTTGTCCACGCGCGCAAGGTCGCACGCCCCGGCGAATGCGATCGCGCACGGAACGGCGGCGGACAGGAAGCGCCTGCGCGAAAGCATGCGCCCCGCCGCCTCAAGCCCGTATCCGGCGAGAACGGCAATGCAGAATTCCGTCAAATGGTGCCACTTCACGGGAGCGCGCAGATAATCGCCCATCGGCAGCGCAAACACGCATCTGTACACCGGTTCGCAATAGCGCCCCATCGAGAACAGCCAGAAAACGATTCCGGCGGAAAGGAAGAACATGGCTGTTCCGCGCGACATGGCAGGCCTGTCCGCATCCCGGTTTTTGCGGCGGCGGAACACTGACGCAACGCCGAAGACCGCAAGCAGGCAAGTCACCCATCCCACATACAGGGAATGCTGCCTGTAATTTCCGGAAGGAGCGTCTTTGGGACGGCCAAGCCGTCCCGTGTAGGGTTCCACGCCGGTTTTGCGCATATTTCCCACGGCAAGCGTGATCGGGCAACTCGTATCGCCGTTTATCCGGGGGATGAAAAATTCAAGCGTGTCTTCAGGCGGCATCGACCAGTTGGTGACGAAAATCCAGCGCTTCTCTCCATCGTCTGCGGGTGCGCCCTCGACGGTCTGGCCTTCGTCTATCTGCCTGTCGCGGCCTGCAATATCGTTTACGATCGCACTGCGGAATGAAGGCGTCCCGACGGCGGCGAATACCGCGAGCGCAGCAATCCCGCCGCATAGAAACCGCCGGAAACACCCTTTCGCGCATTCCCGGTCCCGTTCGGCGCGGAAGAACGAAACGGCGCGGAAAATGAAATACGCCGCCGTGAAAACGGTGAACAAGAGCCACA
>Ga0310695_10014593_pt1 | contig 10591 bp, 1 predicted proteins | sample RumenRJG_04DNA_FD_203882 | JGI IMG/M metagenome (GOLD analysis project Ga0310695, IMG submission 203882) | Bovine rumen microbial communities from Lethbridge, Alberta, Canada - RJG_04 (v2) (version 2) | ecosystem: Host-associated > Mammals > Digestive system > Stomach > Rumen | place: Canada... | reverse complement strand
TTCTCATTAATATCATCAATAAAAGAATTAAAATAATAAAATGTTAAAACAGATTTAATCCAATTCACTGTTTCATCTACTTTATTATCATCAAAATCATTTTTATTTCTATCTGTGGTTAAAAAGGCCAAATTTCTAGGAGTAATTTTGATTCCTCCTGCCATTTGCTCTAAATGATTTTCACTTATTTTTGAAGCTAGCATATGAGAGGCAGCTAATTTTGAACTTAAAATATTCCATACATTTTTATTTGTCTTTTTTTTTAATTTCATTGAATTATAAATAACAGTTGCTGAATCGGGTTGAGAATTATCGATTGATGGTAAAGTAAATGAAACGCATTTATTAAATAAAACAGAATCAAGAATTTTTGCACCTTTATTGAAAGGATTATAAACAATAAAAAGCTGGAAATTTTCTTTAATATCTTTTGATGTTATATAAATTCCTTTTCCAGACTCAAAAATACTTAATTCAGGATTTTCCCCACATAAAGGAGCTATTTTTTCAGGAATTTGAGATGGTGCCATTTCAATGCCATCTAATATAACCCATTGACCTTGATCTTTTAAAATAGATTCAATAAAAACAGAATCAATGTGAGAAAATCTACTTGGTGGTGAAATAATTATAAATATTGTTCTTCTAGCACTTTTTAAAGAATTGATAATATCTTCTTCTAATCCTTCTTCTTCTAATTTTTTATCTATTTTGGAAATAATCCTTTTATAATGCTTCAATTCCATATCAGCAAAGTTTTTTTTTTCATATTGTATTATGTCTTTTATACTATTATATGCTTCACATATTTTTGACTTTTCTTCTTCATCAAAATTACCTTTTATAACTTCTTGTCCTGTTAATATTGATAATCCAGTATTTGAATTCATCTGATATAAATTTGTTTCTTGACCTAATAAAGTTGCAAATACACTAACAAGGTAAGATTTACCAGATGCAGTTGGACCTTGTATAATAGGTGTTTTTTTAGATATTATACAACAAATCAAAAAAATAAAGCAATGTTTTTGAGATTTTGTCAAAGTGTCAAACAATTTCTTGCATTTTTTAATTTTAATATTTTCAGGCTTATTTACTTTTACTCTAATAGATTCTGTTGCTTCTTTTTCTAATTTAATAAATAAATGTTCTTTATCTTCATCATAATCTATAATAGGTAAAAATTCTATATTTTTTAATAAATCTAATTTATCAGTTATTTTTTTAATATATTCTTCTTGTCTAAAATGATAAACAAAAATAAATAATTGAATAAGAGAGCTATTAACTTGGGGAACTGATTCTCTAAAATCTATATATTTTCTAATATCATTTAAAGTAAAAGGAGATTCATTAGTTGTATCTAAAGAAAATAATTTTGCTTCTTTGAATTTATTTGCAAAGTCAAGTGCTTCATTTTCTTTTGCTTCAAGAAATTTTTCCTCAAAATAATTTTTATCTTTTAAATTTTTTTCAATATCTTTTAATGAGGATTTTCCATTATCAATTAAATAATTTTTTGTATATTTTAAATTTTCTATCTCTCCGAAATTCATTCTTGAAAATAAATTAGTAATTATATTCAATATATCTTCAGAAGAAGGATTATCAACAATATGATAAATACAATTTGATAAAATTCCTTGTGGAATTTTATCTTTATTTGCATTATCTCTTCCTTTATTAAATATTCCAATAATATTCATATTTCCTTTTTCTAATATTGAACCATTAGATAAAAGTATTTTTGCTCCAGGTGTAAATATAGAATTTAAAATATCTAAAACAGCTGGAGAAGCATTATTAATTCCTTGAAATAATATTAATTTTTTTGGATTCTCGTCAGTACATCTAATAGCTTTATATAATTCAGTCTCTTGATTTTTTACAATTATTTCTCCAGTTTTTGACTTCTCTATAATAATTTTCAACAATAAATCATCAACTTTTGTAGATTTTGAAATTACAATATTTATTATTTCTAAGCCTAATTTATTTGCCATATAATGTATTGCAGTTTGCTTTCCTTGTCCTGCCTCACCTTCAAGAATTATTGGTATTTTAAGACATAATCCGAATAAAATTACATCACATATTTCTGAGAATTTTTTTGTGAAAAATATTTCTTTATCATATAAATTAATCTCTTTTTCGAAAGATAACATTTTTAATTTAAATATTTTAGATTGTAAATACTGAATACCATTATATTTACTATTTTCTGGATTTTCAAATGGACATTTTCCATCTTCATAATCTGGTAGAGTTAAATGAAAATCATTTTTCAAATTATTTATTTGATTTTCTCTTTGTTCTAGCAATCCTTTCTGTAATAAATATACACTTATTTTTAAATTATTTTCATGCTCATCTTTTATATATTTATCTAAACATTTTGTTATTCTTAAACAATTTAATCTTTCTGTCAAATTGAAATTTGGTGCAAGACTATTAAATTCATTTATATCCTTATCTTTAACTGCTGAACTTTCTAAAACAACACTCTCTTCTTCCTCTGAATATGGTTCACATGCTATAATGGTAAATCTTGATAAAAGGGCTTCTGATAATTTCATTTCATCTCCTGTTTTACATGTTGCAATTACTCTGAAATTTTTGTTAAAATTTCTTAATTCTTTATTTTCTTTTGTTGTTAAAGTTCCTGGAATATCTTCTACTAAAGTTAGGTTATGCTTTCCTGAGAATAACTCATTAAATCTTTCTAATACTATTGTTTTAACTTGAGGCATATCTTTTAAAATGAGAGATTTTTTATTAAGTATAGCAGATAATATTAATCCAGGTTTAAATTCAATTTCCATATTAATGAGACTTTTCTCATTTGTTTTTTCTTCGGAAAATAATTTTTTCTTTAAATTTGAAACTGCAACGAAAAATGAAGAGTCAGGCTGAGGCATTTTTTCATCAATAATTTTTAAAATTTCATCTTTATATTCATCCCATTTAACAACTTTATTTAATTCTAGTTCTATATTGTGTATATCTAATATTTCAAAAATTAATCTTAAACAAAATTTTTTATCTTCAATTGGAGGGTAAAAAAAAGAGGCTCCTAATAATTGAGGAATTGTTGATTCCTGATTTAAGGAAACTACATCAGCTTTTTTTAATAACATTTTGGCAGCGTAAGTTTTATAGCATGTGGGCCCAGATAAAAGTAAAGGCTCATCATAATTTGATAATTTCATTTTAAATAGGCATTCTAAGAAATTAGGGAGTCTTGAATATTTTTCTAGCCTGCTTCTTTTCAATTTTCTCTCTTCTTCATTTCTTTTAGAATTTTCGTCAATTTTATCTAGCAATATTAAAGAATTATGCTTTTTAATATAATATTTTCTTATTTTTGTTTTACTATCAAATTCATTATATAAAGTGGCTTTATCATCATAAACTTTTAATAAATCTTCAGAATTAGTTCTTTCTTTAAAAATAGATTGTAAAGATTTTATTAATTTATCAACAACTTCTTCATCTAATTGATCTCTTGAAATTGATGATAATGAATAAAAAAGAAGATTAACAGCTGTTCCTATATCTTTAAAATCAACATTATTAATTTTTTGATTTTTCAATCTCAGAAATATTTTACTTATATCTCTTAAGGACCAAGGTTGAGGCGTTAAATTTTTTTGGTTTACTTCTATCATAAAATCCCCACAATATTTTGCCTCTATATCGTCTAATCTATTTTTTTCTCCCTCTTCATATAATGAGCTATTTATAGAAGAGCAAATTGATTCTATTTCTTCTTTTGTTTGCTCTGGATAAATAATTTTTCTTACTTTTATTTTAATTTTATCTGGAAGTTCATTTCTTCCGAATGTACCTACATCATTTTGGCAAATTATAAAAAAGAAATTAGGATCTATTGATGTGGAACCTTCTATTCCTGGTATAATCAAATCCTGATTAAATGTTTGTTCTAAAACTGGTGTTACTGATTTCATATTTATTTCAGAAGATATATTAAATTCATCAGCAATATAAACACTTCCTTCTGTAATTGACAAGGTTAAACTACCTTCCTTAAAAATTACTTCGGATTCACTTATAGTTGTTGTCCCATAAAAATCATTAGGTTTTGTACTTGAGTGATGAGTGTGAATATAAAAAGGTATATTTTGATTCAATATATTCGCCCTTATTTCTGCAATTGCCCTGGCAGCAGTAGTTTTTCCTGAACCTGGAGGACTAACAACGCATAGATATAGATTAATTAATGAAGAAATATATACAATTAATACAAAATTTTTTAAGCTTTCAGATTTTTCAAAGAAATATTTTTCATATTTATCCCTATCAGGACCTTCCATTTTTTTCCTATTTTCTTCAATCAATTCTTCTAATAAAACATTTTTTATACTTTCACTTATTTTTAATTTTTCATTATCATCTCTAAATAATAATTCAAATACTGTATCAATAATATCATTATCACTTATTTGAGATTTTTCATACTTAATTTGTTTAAAAAATCCTCTCAATTTCATAACTCCATAGCATAATCTATTTATAGAACTTATCGTTCTAAGATGTGAATAATCTTTCGATATTTTTTCACTATTTTTATGCTCAGGTAATATTTTTATTTTACTAATTATTGAATCTATTATATTTTTTTCATTTTTTAAAAATTCCTTTTCTCTTTTTATTATATCTTCTTTTTTAAATTCTATAGAATTAATATCAACATTCATGTTTTCCATTTCCTCTTGTTCGTTTTCTTCATTATCATCTTCTTCAACAACTTGAAGCTCATTTTCATTTTTTTCCTTTGAATTTAATTTTTTCTTCTTTTGAGGAATTCTTTCAAAAGCTATAAATAAGTTTGAGATCAATTCTCCTAATTGAGAATCATCTAAATTTTCTAATTGATTTTCTAAAACAATAACATCAAATCTATTAACAAAAGCAGGAGACATATCCTTTATATTATTGATGTTGCAAGTGCATATCATTCTAAAATTTTTATTAATTGGTATTCTTAATTCCTCTGTATTTTCAGGTAAATCAAAATATTCTTCATCAGCATTATTCTTTTTATCAAGTAAACCATTTAATCTTTCACCTACAGTGGCATTGGCTTCATTAATACAATCTAATACTACAGTTTTACCTGATTTAATTGCTTCAACCAGAAAACCAGGAATAAATTTCAAGATTTCATTACTTTCTGATTTGTCATTTTTTGGACAAGGCTTTGTTTGCCCAATTAAATCTGAACATTGAAGATTTTTTGTACATAAACATAAACAACTTTGATTTTGGATTGCTTGATCTTTATACATCATTTTATTAAAACACTCAGCACACCATCTTGCAACTTGTGTGATTCCACTTTCATCTTCACCAACTAAAATTGCATGTCTTTCATTAGTCAATGAAAATAAGACGGAAGAAACTGCTTCACACAAATTATTATTTTTATAACAATGAGGGAAATCTTCTGGCAATTTTAAAGGGGATGGATTTAATTTTTTTAAAGTATCATATTTTTTTAATTTTTGCTTTAATTGCTCTCTTAATTTTTTAGGATATCTTGCACCATAAACAGTCATAATTGTATCATAAATATTTTTATCTTGAGCAAGGGCTCTTATAATTCCTTCAATTTCTCTTATTGTGAAACATTGGACATCATCTACTAAATTTGTTTCTTCTTGCCAATCCATATGAAAACTAACTATATCTATTAAAATATTTTCACTTCCTTTATAATTATTTTGCTTTGCTAAACCTTTTGCAATATCTATTAATTCTTCTCTTGAGAAATTTGGGAAATTTATTTTTTGGAATCTAGATAAAAATCCTATTCCTAATTCTTGTCTTTTATTTGCAAAAGCACCCTTATTAGGATTTTGAGTAGCAATTATTCCAAAATTTTTATGCATGGGATATTTTTTAAGTACCTTTCCAGATGACTCAACGCTTAGTACTTTACTATCAAGAGCTTGTTGAATACATTCAAGTACTTCTCTTGGAGCTAAATTTATTTCATCTAATAAAATTTTATGGCCTTTTGTATATGCTCTGAAAAATTGTCCTTCTTCAACTTTTAATCCTGAAGCTGAATTATTGTCTCCAGTGAATTTAACTAATAAATCATCAATTTTTGTTTCTGCACTTAAATTGAATCTCAATAATGAATCATCAAATTTTGAATTTTTGTTTAATATTTTTGTAATATATTCGCAAGCTATTAATGTTGTTCTTGTTTTAGATGTTCCAGTTGGACCTTCTAACAAAACTGGTATTCCACTTAATATATAATGTATAAGCATTGCCATCCTTTCACATGATTTCTCTGTTAAAACATAACCAATTTTATTGAAAAAGTCTTCATGTTTTCTTAAAATTTTTTTATTTTCCTCAAGAATATCAATACTTTCAGTTATATTTTCGTTAACTTCTAATATAAATTGTTCATAAGATGTTTTTTCTGAAGTATCAATATTGTCTTTCAAAAAGCCATTTTCATTTTTAGATTGAGGTTCTACTTTAATTACATGTATATTTGAAATATAATCTTTTTTAGGCTCATCTTTTTTCTTTTTTGCAATTGTTTGATTTTTATTTGATCTTTTTGGTTTTAAATTTAAGTTTACTTCAGGATTTTTTCCTTTTTCCTTTAATTTTTCTTTTTCCTTTTCTTTTTCTTTTCTTTTTTCTTCACTATCTGAAGAAGATGAAGAAGAATCTTTGATTTTGCTTTTTTTATTGTTTTCTTTATTATTATCATTCTTTTTTAAATCACCTTCTTCTGGCTCTTTTTCTTCTTCCTCCTCTTCTTCCTCTTCTTCTTCATACTTTTTTTTGGATTTCTTGCTTTTAATATTCAAATTTTTATTAGTTTCTTTTGAAGATTTTCCATCTCTTTTTTTAGTTTTTTGATTTTCTTTCTCTTTTTTTGATTTTTTATCTTCTTTTTCTTCTTCAAAATCTTCGTCTTCTTCTTCTTCCTCCTCGATTTTATTCTTCTTTTTATTTTTCTCCTTTCTTTTTCTATTTTTATCAGAGCTTTCATCTTTTTCACTGGAATTATTTTGGTTCTTTTTATCCTTTTTCTTATTATTATTTTTTCCTGATTTACTTTTATGTTTTTTATGAGTCTCTTCCTCATCTTCGCCTTCTTCTTTATCTGATGAATCTTCTTCTTCTTGACTTTCTTTTGAATCTTCTTCTTCTGAATCTTCGGAATCATCTTCTTTTTTCTTTTTAGATTTTTTTTTCAATTTAGACTCTTTTTTATCTTTTCCGCTAAATTTTTTTTCTTTTTTTTTTGATTTTTCATTATCGTTTTTCTTATTTTTTTTGTCTTTATTATCATCTTCAGATTCAGAATTTTCTTGCTCTTCATTCTCATTATCTGAATCTTTTTCTTTTTTTTCTTTTTTCTTTTTTTTATCATTTTTTTTCTTTGAATTTTCTTCTTGCTCCTCGTTATTTTTTATTTTTTTCGATTTTGACTTTTTTTCATTCTCTTTTTCTTTTGATTCTTTTTTTTCTAACTTTTTATTTTCTGTTTCTTCGCCTTCGATATTCAAATCTTCTTCTTCATCTTTTGCATTATCTTCTTTACTGCTTTTATCACCTTTTCTTTTAGATTTTTCTTCACTTTTTTTTTTATTATCAGTATTTTTTTTTCCTTCTTCTTCAGCTATTTTTCCGTCTATTGTTTTTATTCCATCTTGTTCATTATTTTCTTTATCTATTGTTTTTATTTCACTAGAACTTTCTTTTTGTTTATCACTTTCTTCATCTTTCTGTTTTTGTTTTTCTTTTTCTACTTCAGAATTTTTATCCTCTTTATCATTATTTTCTTCTTTTTTTCCCCCCTCTTCTAATTCCTTCTCTTTGTTTAAATTATTCATATCCTTTATATTATCAGAATTATTATCTTTATTTCCTAAATTTTCGGTGTGCTCAGAATTGTCATTTTCAACACTTTCTTTTTTTTCTTTTTTATCCTTTAACTTTTCATCATTTTCTTTTTCTTGAATCTCCAAATTGATAACTTCATTTTCTTCCTTAATGCTTTTATCATTCTCTTTTTCTTGATGCTCTTTTTTTTTTGCCTTATTTTTGTCATTATCTATTTGTGAATTTTCTTTTTGTATTTTCTTTTCATCTTCCTTTTTATCTTCTTCATTGTCTTCTTCGTTTTCTTCTTTTTTGTTTTTTGCCTTAGATTTTGATTTATTTGCTTTTTGTTTTTTACTGTTTTTTTTAACTTCTTCTTCTGACTCATCTAAAATATTTTTGTTTGGTTTTTTATTTTTTCTATCTATTTTTTCTTCTTTCGAGTCCACTTCATCATCAGATTCAGAATTGTCTTCTACATCTTTCTTCTTCTTTTTATTTTTTTTTGAAATACTTTTTTTCCGTTTATTTTCGCTTTCATTTTCTTCTTCAGATTCACTTTTTTTAGGTTTTTTCTTTGATTTTGATTTTTTACTTTTTTTTTCATCTTCTGATTCTTCCTCAGAGCTTACTATTTTTTTCTTCTTTTTTTTATTTTTGTCTTTCTTTTTTCTTTTTTTATCTTCTTCTTCTTCTTCATCCTCTTGCTCATCATCAGAATCTTGTTCTTTTTTCTTTTTATCTTTTTTATTTTTATCCTTCTTTATTCTTTTTTTATCTTCTTCTTCTTCTTCCTCTTCTTGCTCATCATCAGAATCTTGTTCTTTTTTCTTTTTATCTTTTTTATTTTTGTCTTTCTTTTTTCTTTTTTTATCTTCTTCTTCTTCTTCCTCTTCTTGCTCATCATCAGAATCTTGTTCTTTTTTCTTTCTATCTTTTTTATTTTTGTCTTTCTTTTTTCTTTTTTTATCTTCTTCTTCTTCTTCCTCTTCTTGCTCATCATCAGAATCTTGTTCTTTTTTCTTTTTATCTTTTTTGCTTTTACTTTTTTCAGATTTAGAATCTTTGTTTTTAATTTTTGAATTATCTGATTTATTTTTATTTTTCTTTTTTACACTTTCAGATTCTTCAGATTCTTCTGATTCTTCATTTTCTTTTTCTTTTTCTTTTTCTTTTTTTTTCTTAATTTTTGTTTCTTTTTTGAGATTCTTATCAACATCTTTTTCTTTTTCATTCTCTTTATTTTTTTTATTATCAGGTGTTTCATTCTCCTCTGGTAAGCTTATTGGTGCTGCTTCTTCAGAACTATTTTTATTTTGTAATTTGTGCTCATTTTTTTTGTCGTTTTGTTTTTTATTTTTTTTCTTTGTTTTTTCCTCATCGCTTGATTCACTATTCTCAGCATCTTTACTTTCGTCTTCTTCAGAATCCGTTTTTTTATTCTTTTTTTTATTTTTTTCTTTTTTCTTTTTTTTTGCCTTCTTTTTTTTATCTTCTTCATCTGAATATTCACTATCTTCTTTTTCTGATCCATCTTTCTTTTTTAGTTTTGATGTTTTACTTTTTTTTCTTTTGACTTCATCATCTGATTCATCAGACTCATCTTTCACTTTTTTATTTTTTTTAGGAGGTCCAGCAATTCTTAATTCTGATAAGAATCTATTTTTCTTAATCATAATTTGGTGCTTTATTTTTATGTTATTTAAATCATCGTTTATCTTATATTGTTTATTATCATAATCATTTGTGTTATCTGCTCTACTTAATTTTGAAAGAAAGCAATTAAGAACGGGAAAAGAAAGGGAATTAGATCTATATTTTTTTTCAGAAAATTTTAATTCGTTTTCAGAATATTTATATTTTATATCTTTCTCTTCATGTTTACAATCTAATATATTTCCTCTAGTTGATGTGTATCTTTTCATTTTATTAAATTAAATAATAATATTGAATTTATATAAAAAGTCAAAAATAGTTAAGATTTTAAGGAGTATTGATTTTGATAGATAGGTTAATTGACAATCTTTTGATATTGATATATAATTTATTTCTTTTTCCGTGAATACAACTGAATATAAAATTTCTATTAGCAAAAACAATATTTGATTTGTTTATAATAGGAAATATAATAAAATTCTTGAAAAAATAATTTTAAAATGTTTTGAAATAGAAAAAACAGCATTGAAAATTCAAACTGATAATTGCTTTGGAAAAGAAATTGATTGACTAAAATTAAATATACAGAAAATTCCATAATATGTAGAAAAATTACTTGATTATGAAGATATAAAAAAATTTATTACAAAAAAAGAAAATATTAATGATTTAGGAAAATTAGAATTTATGATTTCATATAAAGCAATATTATTCAATAATTTATTCAAAATGGTTATAATAGATTATTCTTTCAATTATTTTATGATGGTGTATAATTATATATTACTATATGCGAAAATGAAATTGATAAAGGTATTATGTATCATGGTTTCAATTTATCAATATCAAACAAAAAGATAAATAATTAATTTAATTTTTTTATTAATAAATTTATATTTTTTGAATGAAATTATATTGTATCAAATTAATAAATAAATTAATTAAAATTTTAGCATTGGGGATTGGGGATTGGGGATTGGGGATTGGGGATTGGGGATTGGGGATTGGGGATTGGGGATTGGGGATTGGGGATTGGGGATTGGGGATTGGGGAT
>Ga0310695_10014592_pt1 | contig 10591 bp, 9 predicted proteins | sample RumenRJG_04DNA_FD_203882 | JGI IMG/M metagenome (GOLD analysis project Ga0310695, IMG submission 203882) | Bovine rumen microbial communities from Lethbridge, Alberta, Canada - RJG_04 (v2) (version 2) | ecosystem: Host-associated > Mammals > Digestive system > Stomach > Rumen | place: Canada... | reverse complement strand
TTATCAGTTTCGTATGTTTTTCTTCCCGGCGTATCAGAGATACCGATTATCGCTGTCACCGATTTTTCGGGAGCCATGATCATCGAATCCATAAGTGTTATACCGGTATATTTTGCAGGAGTTAAAAGATCAAAGATACCTTTCTGGTTATCCAGAGAAAGATTCCCGTAACCCGGGGAAAATCTGAGTCTTAAATACTTTCCTTCCGCCGTTGCTTCTTTTTCCAGTTTATCAAATAATGCATCGCAAACAGCTTCAACCGCAGCCGCACCTGTAGCCTGGAGCACGGCTGTTTCCGACATGGACACATGCCTTTTCCGCCGGATCAGTCTGTCAAACCCCGCTCCTATGGTCGCAGCAAATATCCATACTTCGCTGCATCCTGCGATATGTCTTGAGAACACACCGCTTTTAACTTCTCCGTAGGGCAGCTTCACTGTCTCTCCATCAGGATATACTTCTACCGGAAAGCGTGAATAACATGCCTTGGCAGACATAACTCTTTTTACTTCATCTACACATTTATTTATCAGTCTGAGACTTTCGCCCTCCGGTGCCTGTCCGCAATACCAGAGATACTTTGTTATCTCTTTCTCTCTTATCTCGAGAGTTTTCGGATCAGCGATAAAAGTCATTATAGGGTAAGACAATTTGGTTCACCTGTATGCGTCAAATATCCGCACAGCTCCTTAAATCCTGAATTTTGATACTTCACCGTCAAGTTTGGAAACAATACTGGCATTCTCGTTGACGGCATCCATATTCTTCTTCATGTTATCGTTCATATCTCTTGCAGAAGATACCACATCTTCAATGTCCGTAACATTTCTCTCGACAAGATCTGTCACCGAATCCACGGATCCTGTCATCTCATGCATCGACTGCTCGATCTGTTTAAATTTTTCCACAGTATCATTCATCAGTTCGGATATCCTCATGGCATCCTCACTGTAATGATCTCCGGTGTCTTTAAGAGTTCTGTAACCGCCTATCGTATTCTCTCTGATGTACTTTATCATCCTCTCGGATTCTTCCACCAGGCCCTGAACGCTGTCGATAACTTTCTGACTGATCTCCTGGATCTCCGTAGCAGTCTGAGCAGATGTCTCCGCAAGCGAGCCTATCTGCCCGGCAACTACAGCAAATCCTCTTCCGGATTCTCCTGCACGGGCTGCCTCTATTGATGCATTAAGTGAAAGAAGGTTGGTCTCTTCGGAAATTGCCAGTATCCGGTCGGTAAGTGTCTTTATGCTGTCAACCTGTCCGGCTTCCTCTATCCTAAGGTTCATGGTCTCAGCCATTCTCTCGGAGGAATCCTCAGCATCCTTAACCGCATCATCGGCATGATCACTGACTTTTTTGGCTCTCTCATTCATTTCCTCGGCATAATCCGACATCCTGTTAACCGACTTGCTCATTTCGGAAACAAGCGCAAGAACATTCTCTGCCGAGCCCTTTACACCTTCAAGCGTATCTGAAGTAAGTGACATCGAATCACTCATGGATGATATGGTACCGGACACGGACTGTATCTTATCCACGGTATCCGTTGTTATCTTCTGTGAATTATCTATGGAATCCGCAAGAGTTCTGGAGCTTCCCGATATATTGGTGATTATCTGTCTGATAAAATCCAGCAAACCGTTGATACTCTCGGTTATATCCGATACTTCATCATTTGATGTGATCTCTATCTCTTTGGTCAGATCTCCGTTGCTGTTCACAAGATCGAGGATCTTGCCGTTAACTGTCTTTAAACCTTTTGATATTCCGTTAGCAACTATGACCGCAAGGATGACAACAACCACCATCGCAACGATCAGAGAAACGATGATCCAGAAATACATTTCCTTCTCTGAATCGAGTATAGCCTGTGCGTCATAATCAATCCCTACAGCCGCAACGCTTTCTCCGTTGGTATTATGGACAGAAACATAAACCGTTGTAACATATACTCCATCAACCTTATCTAACTTACCTGTAGCATATTCCTCGGAAGCAAGCGCTGTATCAGCCTCATTTTTCCATACATCCTCAACAGGAGTTCCGATCACGTCATACTCAGGAGAAGCGACATATACCGGTGTTCCCTCTCTGTTTCCTACAACATATATCGTTTCGATCTCATCACTGCTTGCCAGAGCATTGTTGAGAGTTTCCATGGTCTTTTTATAATTGGATGTTGCTTCGTCTCCCGGATCCAGTCGTGCAACCACATCTCCGTCCAGTTCACCGGCTATGAGTTTTGCAACTGCGATCGCATCCTGTCCCACAACCGACGTGATCGCAGACTTAACTCTGTGTACCAGCGAAAAGCTTATTATCCCGCTTGTGAAAGCACCAGCCAGTATTACTAAGAGAATGATCTTAGCTTTGATAGAAAAACGTGACTTCCTTTTTTTAGCAATATTATTATCCATATTTACTCCTTTCACTCTATACCGGCTTAATGATCTTTTTCGCAACTGTCCATTTTACCTAACGCTTGATTATATCATAACATCGGCTAGCTTACTCCCTGAATCTGGCTTTGAGCCTTAAGATACGATATACACTCTCATCTATCCTCTCTTCCGGAAATACTCCGGTCAAAACAGCATTTTCTATCGCTGCTGCAGCTTCCGCCGGATCCGTAGGCAGCAGGAGTATATCATTTCCCGCATTAACAGCATATACAGCGATCTCTGAAGTAGAATAATTGTCGGTCAGAGCTTTCATCTCGAGAGAATCTGTGATTATAACTCCGTTATATCCCATCCCCTGTCTGAGTATCCCTGTAACAAACACACTTGAAAGAGAAGCCGGAACAGTATCAACCTTCGGCGCAAGTATATGAGCGATCATGACACAGTCAGCCCCTGCATTGATCCCGGATACAAATGGCTTAAATTCACCGTTTTGAAGATCTTCCAACGATTTCCAGATAACAGGAAGCTGTTCATGCGAATCCTCATAGGTATCGCCATGTCCGGGGAAATGCTTGAGTGTACATGCCACGCCCCCATCATGAAAGCCTGCTACAGCTGCCGGTATGAGCACCGATGCATTATCAAAATCCTTACTGTATGCCCTGTCTCCTATAACATTGTTTTCCGGATTGGACCAGACATCAGCAACAGGAGCCAGATCCATATTAAATCCCAATGCACTCATATCCGAAGCGATAACCTTTGCATTAAGATAAGCCTGCGGTGTTCCGGCACTCTCATAGGAAAGCATTGGCAGAAAACGCGTGGTCCCAACGCTGCCCGAAAGTCTTGCAACTCTTCCTCCTTCTTCATCACACATGGTGAGAAGCTCTATATCCGAATGCTCCTGCATATCCGATATGAACTTTGCAACCTGAGCTTTATTCTTCATGTTTGTCTTATCAAGGATCACTCCTCCCACAGGAAGCAGCTCAAGCATCTGTTCCATGGTATCATTCATTTCCGTCACATTCTTTACTCCCGCAAGCTGCGACGGATAGCAGACTATCATCTGACAGACTTTTTCATGAAGACTCATGGAGGCTATCATTTCCGTGATCTCAGTCTCCACTTCAGGTGAAAGAACATCCTCCGCTATATATCTGCCTGTTTCCGCAGCTTCTCCCTTTACAGCAATACAGCTGTATATACAGAGAGATGCGACCGCCATTCCAAGGAGTCTTAACACCGATATACTCTTTTTTCTCATCTGTACATGTTCCTTTCTACAATGATCATCAGATCCCCATTAACATTATGATATATATATATATATATGTTCACATGAGTTCATCCCTTACTTTGTCTATCTTAGCAAGAAGTCTGGGATACTTCTCTCTGAGCCTGTTCCTGTGTTCATGTCTCTCTGCACGGTATATCTCATAAGCTTCTGGATCTCTTGTCCTGAATTCAAGTTCTCTCTTCCTTCTCAGCCTGATAAGATCCGCAATAAGACTTTCATCAGACTCCGAAAACCTCTTGTCTATATAAGCATGATACTGTGCGAGCGCCATCTCTATCCGATCAAGTCTGGAATTAACATCCGCATCATGACTCAGATTCTTAGCATATTCCGCCACACGCATTTCCACTATATCGAGAAACCATTCTTCATCCATGAGTCCCCAGACCGGTATCAGTCTCTTTCTGATCGCTTCTCCCGGCATAGCTTCAGGCTCGATTCCCTCTGAAGACAGCATCATTTCCTTCACGTAATCATCGGCAAGTTCCCTCATCCTGTTCTCAGCATCCTGTCCGAAGGCCCACTCAAACAAAGTCAAAGCAGAGCGTGCGCCATAAGAAGATGTATCGGTCAGCTCGTAAGCCCCATCTTCCTTTCCGTCAAAAGTATAGGGTTCGCATATCCCGCATGCCCGCAAAGCAAGCTCGATCTTAGGAAGAACCGCCCATTCCGAAAGCATCACACCACATCCGTATTCATGAAGCGCATCATTTAATTCACCTGCATGTTCAGTAAGAAAAAACCTTATCCCCTTTTCTTTCATATTTTCATAGATCTTCAGGAGATATTCCGCTGCCGTAACGTCAATACTGCTGATATTACCTGCATCCACGATCACGACTTTTGTTTCATCCGTTACCGCTTCCTCTATATCTTTTTGAAACTCCATAGCATTGGCAAAGAACAGGGGATGTTGAAATCTGTATATCACAACTCCCCTGATCTGTCTGACCCCCTTATATCTGCCTATACTGAAAAAACCTTCCTCACCCGGAATACATCCCAAAAATACTTTTGAAGATCCCGAAATCTTAACTATATAGCTGATAAAAGAAAGTATGACTCCGGCTATAACTCCGAACATTGTTCCGAATAGTAATACCGCAAGGGCTACGGACACAAAAATCGCAAACTCGTTCTTTGCGGTATTAAACAGTCTCCTTGCAAGTCCAAACTCGATTATACCCAAAAGAGCCGAAATGACGATACCGGTTAACACCGGGACCGGCATCCATCCGATCAGCGGAGTTGCAAAAAGCAAAATGAGCACCATGGTTGCCGATGCCGTTATGGACATTAGCTGTGACGAGACTTTATACTGATCTGCGATACCTGTTCTTGAAACAGATCCGTTTACCGGACAGCATCCGGATATCGCTGCGGAGAACATTGCAGCTGTATACGCTTCCAGTTCTCTTCTTCCGTTTATCCGGTCTCCTCTTTTCAATGCAAAGCTCCTTGTGGACAGAAGAGTCTCCGAAGTCACGACAAGCGCAATGGTAAAAGCAGCGGTAAAAAACTCATCCGGATAGGATAGGATCTTGGAGATATCCGGGATAACAAGCCCAAACATTCCCGGGGTCGGAGCCTCAAGAAGTTTCACTCCCATTTCCGTTATCCCCGTAAAAACAGCAAGCACTGCTCCAAGCGCCATCAGAATAACAGTCATCGGAATAAGCGGAGATTTTTTCTTAAAGAACAGGATTATTATTATCGTTGATATCCCCAGGATCAGGGATAAGAGATTGAAGGAATCCGTCTCCCGGATTATCGCGGGAATAAGCACAAACAGCTCACCATGCACGGCATTTCCTCCAAAAAGCTTTGGAACCTGCATTAGGATTATCTCCGCACCGATTCCGCTTATGAATCCGCCCATTACGGGAGAAGATACAAAACGTGTAAGCCTGTCAGCACCGATCAACGTAAATGCCAAGAGGATAAGAGCCGTAAGAAATGTCAGCGAAGGTATGACAGAAAGTGCCTCTTCGGAAAAAGGCTCTACTCCGATCGTCACAAGAAACGCCCCGGTAAGCGCAGCCGGAGCCGCGTCTACTCCGAATACAAAACGCGGGGATGAGCTGATAAGCCCGAAAAACAATATCGGAAGGACCGATCCATAGAGTCCGTAGACCGCAGGAAGCCCTGCGATCATCGCATATCCCATTGAGATGGGGATAGACACGAACGCGATCACGACACCTATGAGAGCATCTTTGATCCTTGCATTTTTTATCATATATCTGTTATCTGTCTCTCAGGATTTCTTGCAGGAAGGAATGATATCCGAAAGATTCTCCTGGATCTTTTGTGCCACATCAGCCTTATTCATAGTATATATGTGTATATGCTCGATACCGTTTGCAAGAAGATCTATTATCTGATCTGTAGCATAAGCTATCGCCGCCTGTTTAAGTGCCTCCGGTTTATCTCCGTATCTGTCGAGTATCGCCACATATCTCCGGGGGATGAAAGCCTGAGATAAAGAGATGATCCTCTCCATCTGCTTGGCACGTGTCACAGGCATTATACCTGCCGTCACAGGAACCGTTATCCCCGCTTCCCTCAGTCGATACATGTAGTTATAAAACAGAGCATTATCAAAAAACATCTGTGTTGTCAGAAATTCACACCCTGCATCAACCTTCTTTCGGATACCTTCAATATCCTCTTTTATATCCTTTGACTCCGGATGCTTTTCGGGATAGCATGCACATCCGACGCAAAAATCCCCGTATTTCTTAATGATCGGGATCAGCTCACTTGCATGCTTGAATACCCAGTCGCTTGTACTCTCTACTCCTGCAGGAAGATCTCCTCGTAATGCAAGTATGTTATGTATTCCGTTCTCGCTTAATGACTCAAGCTGCTCTTTTAAAGATTCTTCCGAAGCGTTAACACAGGTAAGATGCGCCAGAGCAGTAACACCGCTCTTTTCTATATTGGAAGCGATGGCAGTCGTATATGTTCTTGTGCTTCCTGCCGCACCGTAGGTTACGCTCATAAAATCAGGTTTGAGGGCCGCAACCTCATTCGTTGCCTTTACAACACTGTCGTACACTTCACTGGTCTTGGGCGGAAAAACCTCAAATGATAATGTTGGATGTCCGTCTTTATATATTTCTGAAATCTTCACTGTATGTATTCCTCTCTTTAAATCCGTTTCCGGATCTTAATCACTGCTTCTTTTCAGTTCCTTAATCTGTTCTTTTCAAACTGCTGTCTGGTACTCAAAGTATGTTTTATCATTGCTACGCGCTTATCAACAGTATCATCCGATACTTCCATTCCCATCGAGATCTCCATAGGTGTTAAGATCTCCGGAGTGATCTCATCTTTGATCTCGAATAAGACACGCAACTTATCATCGACCTCTTCCGCATCAAGAAATCGCATAAGAGCAGGATTAACCTTACCGGCATCCGGATTTGTTATGGGCTCCGGAGCGATTACCGTTTCGGTTCTTTCTTCGTTTTTACGTATACCCTGCAAATCATTTGTTACATGAGCTTCTTCTGCCGGTGCCGAAGGATCAGCAAAGGGCATGGTCCTTGTGATCAATGCAAATCTCTCTTTTTGCTTTGCGTTGGGATATTTATTCTTATCCACGTCGCTCATAAACTCGGAAAGTTCGCGAACATATATCTGATACGGAGGATACAGCCCCTGATAAACCACCATATCACGATCGTATGATGCATCCTTTGCCAATGCCAGTATCTGGTAATCATGGCCTTTGAAATGATGATATTTTTCAAAAGGTCTGGGATCCTTACGCATTAAAAATCCTCACTTTCATAATTATGTTTCGTACTCATCTTTTCAGCCATATCTCTGTCGGCCCTGTCCATGGTCTCATCAAGACCGGTAAGAGCCGCAAAGGGAGCAAATTGTGCAGATCTGTCTTCCATGGACATCTGCGGATATTTTTTTGATACCGGATGCTCCATCGTCAGCATTTTTTCAAATAATTCATCATCTGTCATATCGTGCTCCAAAGCAAAAAAATAAGACTTTAGGTCGATACTATTATACCATAATCACTCAGCGTTCGGCATCCTTGCCTCTCTGTTCCTTCGTGATTATGGCAAAACGTCCTTGTTATACCATAATCACTCAGCGTTCGGCATCCTTGCCTCTCTGTTCCTTCGTGATTATGGCAAAACGTCCTTGTTATACCATAATCACTCAGCGTTCGGAATTTATATACTTGAGCGTATGTGATAAAATAACCCACGTTATGGCATTTAAAGCAGGAAAAAAAGAATCCGCAGTCAATTGGGTCCCCCTTGATATCAAGAGCGGGGATCTTAAGAATCTGTATATTCTTTACGGCGATGATCCGTACGTAAGGGATACGTATTTTAACATGCTTGAAAAAGCTCTCATGCCTGACAATGCCGAAATGAATTATTCAAGATATGACGGCATTTCCTTAAGTTCGGACGAACTCTTCAAAAAGATCACAGCCTCTGCCGATACAATGCCCTTTTTTGCCGATAAGAGACTTATCACGGTTAAAGGAAGCGGATGGTTTAAAAACGGGAACGAACAGTTTGCAAAATACTTGGCCACACTTCCCTCTACTACTTTCATCATCTTTTCCGAAAATGAGATAGATAAAAGGAAATCAATCTGTAAAGCCGCGGAAGAAAAAGGAAGACTTATTGCCTATAACAAACTCGAAGATAAAGATCTTCAGAATGCTGTTGTAGCGATCATTCTAAAGAACGGTAAAGCCATCCGACAGAAAACCTATGATCTGTTCATAGAAAAGACAGGCAGCGACATGGCAACCGTTACAAATGAACTTGAAAAACTCATCTGCTATACCGGCGACAGAAAAGAGATCACCGAAGATGATGTTAATGCATTGGTAAGTACAAGACTTGAAGATAATGTTTTCCTTCTGGTTAATGCAATGACCGATAAGGATCAGCATGCCGCTTTGGATTCCTACTACGATCTTATCCGTAACAAGGCATCGGTATTCGGAATCCTTTCTCTTCTCTACAAACAGTTCAATGCCATATTGATGGTAAAAGAACTTTTATCTGCAGGATTCAAAACAAACGACATTGCCGACAAGCTCGGATGCAAGCCCTATGCCGCCGAGCAGCGCGCTCGTGCTGCCGCACGCTTCTCCAAATATGATCTGCAGGAATTTCTGAAAGATTGTGCAGAAGTTCAGCAGCAGATCAAATCAGGTTCCATGGATCAGAAGCTTGCCGTAGAGAGGCTCATCATCAAGCACACTTCCAGGATCCACTGCGATATCTGACAGGCTTTATTTCCGGCCACTTCAATATCTCTGTCATCACTCCGATCATACCGGTAAATCTCTGATCAAATATCGTTTCGAAATAAAGTTTCATTTTCTCCCATAAATATGTCATCCTGCATCCGTATATTAAACATACGGAGCGATACAGAAATGACCGAACAGAATCTGCCAAACATGTAGATAACATCGTTTCCGCCCAGATCCGACTCTTTTCGAAAAGTAAAAAATAAAATAATAAACTTTAAGGGAGACAGTATGAAAACAAAAGATATGAAAAAGTTGTTATTAGTTACAGCGCTTACCGCAACATTCGCAACAGGATGCGGCACACAGAATCCTACAGATAACAAGAGTTCTGACGAGGCAGCCATAGCCGTAGAATCAACCGAGCAGACGGCCGCGATTGCACCCGAGGACATTATCAGAAGAATTGATGAAATCATCGACGGATATGATCATACTACTTGTCTTGAGGATCAACAAATCCAAATCCAATATACAAGTGATGGTAAAGCATTCATCACAATATCGATTAGTGATGCAGAACACAAAGACCCTCAAGAACTCATTAGAAAGAGATTTGCCGGTCTGAGCACAACCGATACCCCACAGCATGTTAGATGAAGCATCAGACGAATCCTGTGCAAGATATAAAAGGGCTTCAGTCCATATTGGACTGAAGCCCTTATTCGGTAAATTCCGGAAGTTGATCAAGCAGCTTTACAGGCTGTCATTATCCTCACCGATCACAACAGCCCCCATCTCATCCGTTCGTAATATATCACATCCCATCCATTCCAGTCTGTCTAAAACCTCCCTGTGCGGATGACCGTAAGGATTATTTTTTCCGCATGAAATGATCACCTTTTTCGGCCTTACAAATTTAAGCCATTCATCCGTAGACGAAGTTGACGACCCATGATGCCCGGCTTTCAATACATCTATTCCGTCTGCAGGATTTTTCATCTTTGACCCAAGATCTGTATTCTTTATCTGTTCAAGGATCTTTTTCTCACTTTCCGCGGTTGCATCCCCCGTAAATATCCCTTCAAACTCTCCGCAGCTTATCTCCAATACCTGCGAATATGAATTGATATCGTCAGTATCATAACCGGCAACCGGATGAAGACACAGAATGTGCATATCATTCTGAGACATACCGACATAAGCCTCATCACCTGCCGAAAAAAATACCACAGGTATCCCTTGCTTATCCGCAAGAGCTATTATCTCTGCACAGTCTTCTGCCGCCCCCTTGGCGTCCGGGAGTACGATAGAGCTTATCGCTATGCCGCCCATATCATCTGTCATCAGCATTTCAACAAGACCGCTTATATGATCCCCATCCGGATGCGTAACAAACCACATGTCGATCCTTGAAATACCCTCATGTTTTAAGAAGGGGCTTATCCTGTAAGTAAATATATCTTTTTCCGATGAGCTTCCTCCGTCTATCATACAGACAAATCCGGGTGAATCCAGGCATATACAATCCCCCTGTCCCACATCAAGAACCGTCAGTCTGAAATCATGCGGTATCTTGATCAGAAGGATCACAACAGAAGCCACAATGATAGCAAACTTAAACCCTGCCTT
>Ga0310695_10014591_pt1 | contig 10592 bp, 9 predicted proteins | sample RumenRJG_04DNA_FD_203882 | JGI IMG/M metagenome (GOLD analysis project Ga0310695, IMG submission 203882) | Bovine rumen microbial communities from Lethbridge, Alberta, Canada - RJG_04 (v2) (version 2) | ecosystem: Host-associated > Mammals > Digestive system > Stomach > Rumen | place: Canada... | reverse complement strand
ATCGTCTTGGAGTAGCCCCATACGGCGCCCATGAGGATTCCCACCGTCATGTTGATCGCGGCGCAGATGGATGCAAGAAGAAGCGATGTCCTGGCCGAAGCCCAGATTCCGTAGAATATGGAGTTGCCCAGCTTTCCGGACCCCAGAATCCACTTGAAGGAGAATCCTCCGGTCGCCTTCATCGCGGCGATGGGGCTCTGGTTGAACATCGTGGCGTTGGTGACGTTCTCGTACGGATCGTACTTGCAGAAGACCGGCAGTACGAAGCTGCACAGGAGAAGCATGGCCAGCAGGCCCATGACCACCCAGTTCGCCTTCTTGCGGAAGAAGACGCGGAATACGGATCTCCAGTACGAATACCTGGGTGCGATGATTTTCTCGGACTCGATGGAGTCGTTGCTTACAAAGGTAAATAACTCGTCTTCGTTGACGGCGGCTGTGTTGTTCTTGATGTCTGCCATGATTATCTACCTCCTTTTGATTCAAATGAGATTCTGGGGTCGAACTTCGCCATGAGAAGGTCTCCCAGAATCAGTGAAATAAGCGACAGCGTGGTGTAGAACACGGTAACCGCAACTATGACGCCGTTGTCGTGTCCGCTTATCGCCTTGGTGAGAAGATTTCCCACGCCGGGAACGGAGTAAACGCTCTCCGTTATGATGGCTCCGACAAGACATCCGAGGATGTTGCCCGGGATTCCGTGTATGATCGGGATCATTGCGTTCTTGGATATGTGCGTGGCATAGATTTCACGCTCCGACAGGCCTTCCGCCCTGGCGAACTTGACGTAGTCGCTGTTCATCTGGTCGATCATGTAGCGGCGCATCCACTTCATGAGACCTCCGATTGCAGGAATGGAAAGAGAAATCGTAGGAAGGATGTATGCGAGAATCTTGATTGTTGCATTGGCGAACTTGTACGGAAGGTGGAACAGTCCGGTTCCCACGGCCGCGAAAATGAAGATGTATGCCAGCGAGGGAACGCTCATGAAGAAGATGATGTACCACATTCCCACCTTGTCGATCCAGGTGTCCTTCTTGCGGGCCATGAGGATTCCGAGCGGAAGACCGAATGCATACTGGAAAAGCGTTGCAATGAGACCGATGACGAACGAGTTGCCGAGCATGCTCATTCCGCTCCTCATGTAGGTGGCGTTGGTGTATTTGTCATTGAACTGGGTCTTCTCGGCCTCGGTAAGTTCGCCCTGGTTGTATGTCAGGGTATGGAAATCAAGTGCGGTGTCGACCCATATGTCCGATCCGATCTGTGCAGGATACTGCTGCCTCTTCGTCTTCAACTCTCCCTGCGAATCGGTGATGACGCTGGAAATCTCCTGTCCCCTGTAACGGGTGAAGGAAACGCCCAGGTTGAGGTGGATCCAGTTCTGGTGGATGAACGGGAACTTGGAGTCGAAGTAAAGAAGGTACTTGTGCGTGGTACCGCTTCCGACAATTGCGAACAGACCGCTGTACGGGTCCTTCTCGAAGCGGATGTATCTGTCCGTGAGTTCGGGATCCTTGACGTTTCTCTTGTTCTCGAAGGAAAGGAAGCCCTTCACATAGTCCCACAGCCTTGTGATGATCAGTTTTTCCTTGGAAGCGATCAGATATCCGGTTCCGCCCGGTTTGGTACGCCCGTTGGTGTACTTCATGGGCTCCAGCCTCACGATCTTGTAGCCCCTGCCCTCGTATTCGCGGATGAATTCCTGTACGGTTTCATTCTGCAGATAGGCGGCTCCCGTTGTCTGGATGACATTCTTGTCGGCCAGGAATTCCTGGGACGTGTCGTAGGAATCCCCGTACTTTTCTCTCCACTTGTTCATGCTGTAGCTGGAAAAAGTGTCATAGATGAGATAGCCGTACTTCTGGTACTGCGTGTACTCATAGATGACGCGGTCGTTGTTGCTCTTCTTGTTCCAGACGTCGTCCTGCTGGAATATGACGCTTCTGTCGGTCAGGGAATAAACCAGAAGCATGACAATCCATGTGACGGCCAGGAGAGAAAGAATGGAGAAGAAAATGCGTTTCCAAATGTATTTTCTCATGGCAATGTGTTTTTTATGTCTCCTTTTCGGATTAAGACCTGCAAAAGCAGACCTTCATTCAAAAAGACAACATAAGACAAGCAAAGGACTGCTGCGGTCTTTGCCGCAACAGTCCTGCTTGAAGTCAAACTTCGGCAAATGCTATCAGAACAGACCGATAACCTTTGTCATGTAACCCTCGCCTGCACCGCGGAAGGTGTCGAGGTATGTGCAGGGATCTCCGAAGTCCGGGCCCCAACCTGAGCCGTAGAACATATCGAAGTTGCCGGCCTCTCCGTTGGAAGCTCTGTATCCGCTGGCATAGAAGTCGTTGAGAACAGAAGCCTCAATGAGGTTGACGGTCACGTTCTCTGCTCCGAGGACGCTCTCGATCGACTGCTTGTAAGCCTGTGCCTGTCCGACCTGTGTTGCGGAAGCCGAGTAGTAGACATCGTCGATGACGATCGGCCACTTGACAGAATCGCCGAGTTCCTTCTTGGCCTCAGCAAGAGCTGCCTTTGCTGCTTCGGGGTTGAACCATCCGTCGATACCGTCTGCGACCTTGACGGGGCATCCCATCTGGTCAAGATAGTACTGGACCATCTCGCCGTACATTGTTCCTGCTACGAACTTGTGTCCGTTGGCATCGGTGACATCCTCGGCAAGCTGGACGAACTCAGGATGAGTGTACATGTTTCTGAGGTTGGTTGTTGCAAGGTCTGCACCTCTGGAAACTGCATTGTAGGTTGCCTTGTCGAAGGCATACTGGACAGCCTTTCTGAAGTTCTTGTTCATCATTGCTGTCTCGGTGTCGATCTTCTGCTCTTCTGTCTTTGCGGATGCAACAGCACCGGAAGCGAGGGCGAATGTTCCTCTGTTGAGGTTCAGGCCGCCGAAGTAGGATGTCGATGTTGTATCGGAGACATAGTGATACTTGTCGAAGTTGCCGTCAGCCTTTGCAAGAGCAAGGGTTCCGGATCCTTCCGTGAGACCGATTCCGGCATATGTGCCCTTGACTGTCTCGTCATAGGTTGCCTTCGGGTTCTCGCCGCCGTCAAGAATCCATGTGATGGAGTTGATCTTGACTGACTCGGGATCGTAGTAGTTGGGGTTCTTCACGACCTGGATGATCGAAGCATCGTTGAGCTGCTGGAGAATGAATGCGCCGTTGTAGACCTGTGATGAAACATCGGTGGCCTTTCCGTAGGTGTACTTCTCCGTGTCTGCGAATGCAGCTGCGTACTCTTCAATTCCGTAGACTCCGCCGTGTGCGAGATAGAAGCTCTCGCAGATAGGAGCGAAGCAGCTGTAGGTGAGCATTGTCATGAAGTAGCTGGCGGGCTCAACCAGAGTGATCTGGAGAGTGTTGGCGTCGACAGCCTTGTAGCCGACATCTTCCCACTTGCCGCCGTCGAAATACTCATGAACGCCCTTGACAACGCCGTCAACCAGCCACTCGAGACCGGCCTGAGCGTCGAGCATGTGATGGAAACCTGCCTCGAAGTCCTTTGCTGTGACTTCTGCATACTTGGTTCCCTCTGATGTTGACCAGTATGCACCCTTTCTGATGTTGAAGGTGTATACGAGGCCGTCATCGGAAACGGACCAGGACTCTGCGCAAGCAGGAATCATCTGGCCGAGGTTGTTGTACTGGACCAGGTTGTCGGTGCAGTTTACGAGAATCTCGGTATCGCTCTGGCTTGATGTGTTGAGAGTATCAAGTGTAACGGGAGCTGTCGAGAATGTTGTTCTGTAATCGGACTGGATCTTGTGGCCCTTCGATGCAAGGTATGCTGCAGGATCATAGGTGGCTTCACCCTTGACTGCCTTTGCCCACTGGTCGAGAAGCTCTGATCTCTCTGCCGGAGTCAGGAACTCGTCGGAGATGACCATTCCCTTCCATCTGTCATCGTCATTACCCCACTGGACATAAGGAACAGTTCTGGGAGCGATTCTTGAGATTGTGTATGCTCCGCCCTGTGTTGTGGTCGGGATCATGACTGCGGACTCGAGGAGCATTGCCTCGGCCTGAGCATAGAGGACGAATCTCTTGGAATCGTTCTTCTCGTCTCTGGCCTTGTTCATCATTGCCTCGTACTCGCCAAGAACCTTGGCATAAATGGCTTCGTCATCGCCGCGGACATATGTGTCGGGCTTGACGACAGGAGCTGCTGCAGGAGCTGCTGCAGGAGCTGCGGGCTGCTGTGCCTCTGCTGCACCCTGTGCGAACACAGAAGTGAGAGCAACTGCAAGAACCAGCATGATAACTGTCAGTTTCTTCATTTGTTTTCCTCCATAAAGAAAAATAAAATTCAATATAATCCCACGCATGCATGCGAGGGGTGTGTTTCTTTATTAAAATACAAAGCCGTCCGTTAATCAAGAACAAAGTGTGTTTCTTTGACAGATTGAGATGCAGAGAATGAAAAATTTTTTCAATTCCCATACCCGTCCGGGTTCATCTGCTGCCCGGAAACCGGGCAAATAAATAAGAGCAATCTTTTATTTGTATTGCAATATGCATGACATTGTATTACGATTCAAACAAGAGAGGCAAAAAATGAAAGATGCAATGGTAAGTGCAAGAGTTGAACTTGATGTAAAAACAGAAGCAGAAAACATCCTTGACCGTCTGGGGATTCCGGTTTCGGTTGTCATCAATTCCCTTTACAGGCAGATAATCTTCAACAACGGAATCCCTTTTTCAATGACAATTCCCAAAGAACCGGAAACAATGGATACCATCGCCCCCAAAGTGCTCAATGCAAAACTATATCACAGCTATCTGCAGTCGCTGAAAGGAGAAGGCAGACCGATTGGCGATGTGCTGAAGGAAATGGAAGAAAAATACACATGACAGATTTCCTTGAAGTGATTTCGACGCCGAAAATCGTAGAAGAGCCGTGGAATTCGCTTGAAATCAGTCCGCATACCCGTTCGGGTTCATCTGCTGCCAGCGCCAGGAGTCCGCGCACATGCGCTCAAGGTCGTACTGCGCCTTGAAACCAAGTATTTCGCTGGCCTTTTCCGTGTCGGCATAGACGGTTGCAAGGTCGCCCGCCCTTCTGGGTCCGATCACGTACGGAATCTTCTTTCCGCACGCCTTTTCATAGGCATGGACGATTTCAAGCACGCTCGAACCCTTTCCGGTTCCGATGTTGAAGACCTCGCAGCCTCTGTGCTTTTCGGCATAATCCACGGCAAGCACGTGGGCACGGGCCAGGTCCACCACATGGATGTAGTCGCGAACCCCGGTTCCGTCGGGAGTATCGTAGTCGTCTCCGAACACGGTCAGGCGCTCGCGCCTTCCGATGGCAACCTGCGAGACATAGGGCATGAGATTGTTGGGAATTCCCTGCGGATCCTCGCCGATGAGGCCGCTTTCATGAGCTCCGACGGGGTTGAAATAGCGGAGGAGCACGATTGAAAGCTCGGGATCGGCCACGCACAGGGCCTTGAAGATCTGCTCGCCCATGTACTTGGTCCACCCGTACGGGTTGGTGCAGTTTCCCGTGCGGCTCGTCTCGGTGAGAGGCACCTCGTTGTCTCCGGAATAGACGGTTGCGCTTGAGGAAAAAACCAGGTTCTTCACTCCGTGAGCCTTCATGACCTTGCAGAGGACCATCGATGCATCCAGATTGTTCTGAAAATATTCCAGGGGCTTCTGAACGCTCTCTCCCACGGCCTTCAGGCCTGCGAAATGGATGACGCAGTCGATTTCATAGCGCGAGAAAACCCCGTCCAGGGCCTTTTCGTCGCAGACGTCCACCTTGCAGAAGGCCGGGCGCTTTCCCGTGATTTCCTTCACGCGGTCAAGGGATTTTTCGTGGCTGTTGACAAGATTGTCCGCCACAACGACATCATAGCCGGCATTAAGAAGCTCCACGCATGCATGGCTTCCGATGAATCCGGCGCCTCCGGTTACTAGAATCATTCCGATACCTCGCTCAAACATTGAACCTGAAACCGGTTTATTATATCATATTGCACAACCATGGACGAGTACGTTTTGGACCACCAGATGAAAAGGATTCTCAAAATGCGCAGCAGGCTCAGCCTGAAAGACGTGACAGCGGCAACCGGATCCGACATCATGTCCTACAACCGTTCCGAATTCAAGCAGTCCGTTTTCAGAAAGCTCTACAGCCCCGTCACCAGGAACATCATCAGGCGTACCTTCATAATTCCGGTCACCGATGGCGCAATCACGGGCTATCTGTTCGAAAAACTCAGAAACAAGTCGGTTTCAGGACAGAATTCCCTGATCATCCTTTTCCATGACGGCGGCTGGGTCCTTGGAAACATGCGAAAGTGCGATGCCGTGTGCAGCAACATCTGCGACACAACCGGAGCCACGGTTCTTGCCGTGGACTACAGACTTGCACCTCAGTTCAAGTTCCCCGTACCGCTTGAGGACTGCTACAGTGCATTCCTCTGGGCAGCCCAGGGCGCAAGGTACTGGAAGGTAGATCCGGACAAAATCTATCTGATGGGAAACTGTGCCGGAGGAAACCTCGCCGCCTGCGTGTCCCGCATGGCAAGAGACCGAAAGGGCCCCAAAATCGCCGGCCAGATTCTTCTTTCCCCCATCACGGACGGAAGAATGCGCACGGAAAGCCAGGAGAAATTCAAGGACTGTCCCACCCTCACGGAAAAGAGCCTGAAATTCTTCATCCAGAACTATTCCCGCGAGCCCAAGGACATTCTGGACCCGCTGTTCTCTCCCCTTCTTGCAAAGGACCACTCAAGGCTCCCGGAGACCCTGATCATCTGCGGCGAGTACGATCCGCTGCTGGATGAGTCCATGCTCTATGCACAGGCCCTTTCAAGTGCCGATACCCCGGCAAAGTGCCTTGTGGCAAAGGGAGCCTTCCACAGTTTCATAGACTTCCCGGATCTGGAGGCCACAAAGGACACCATGTACGCCGTCTCCGCATTCATCGGCGGCCGTGCGGTCTCAGGCGTGGAACTGCTTACGAAGGAAGAAAGGAAAAAACTGGAAAGACGGCCGCGTCTGGTGGTCGAATAAAACGCTCAGACCTGTTTGGGCTTCTTTTCCGGAACGCTTCCGATCAGAAGGCCTATTGATTCCATCTTGAACATGAACTTCCTGTTTCCGCTTGCAGAGAAATAACAGTACCAGCATTTCTCGTCGGCCTTGTAATGGACATCGCATCCCATGATGTACGAGCTTGCCCAGCCGCGCTCTGAGGGCACGAGAATCGGTTCGTTGCTGCAGCGTTCCCACTGGTAGCCGTCCTCGCTCTTGAGAAGAAGCATGCAGGAACTTGTCCTCTTCTTCGCGGAGTCCCAGTACACGGGACACTGGAAGGCATACAGGACATCGCCGCAGGGAATGACCCTTATGCTTCCGCAGCCCAGGTTCGACCATCTGTCGTCGGGTATGGGCTCGAGAAGCGGCTGGTCCGGTCTGGTCATGCGGTAAGGTCCGGTAAGGGACGAAGAGGAAACGCATCCGAAGTATCTGGAAACCTTCTGCTTCGTATCGGGAAGAACGAGATGGGAGGCCCCGAAATAGAGTCTGTATTCATCCCCCGCCCTGATGAGCTGAGGGCGTGAAATGCGGGGATAACGCAGATAATCGCCTGCAAACGGTATTGTCCGGCCATCGAGAAGAAGACGCGGCTTGCTCCAGGTCACAAGGTCCGTGGAGGTTCTCATCTCGATGCACGAATAACTGTCGCGCTTGCCCTCGCCGGTTCTGCGGCTTACGAACGGGATGTTGCGGTCGTGCTTCTCGTAAATGAGGTAGTAGTTCTCGTCCTCCATGAAGATGAACGGCGAATGCCCGCGGATCTCTATCATCTTGCGCGGTTCCCATGCGATTCCGCTGCTGGAGATGAAATGGTGAAGTCCCAGCCAGGAATGGAAGAACATGTGCCACTTGCCGTCGCAGCTCTGCTGGGGCAGAAGAATCTGGGGGTCGCAGATTTTGGGGATGTAGTCTTTTCCGACCAGCAGAGGTTCGTCGCTGAACGGGAACCATCTGCATTTCTCAAGATCCTGCAAGTCTTACTCCTTCGAATCCTTTCCCAGGTCGCGTTTGACCGGTCTGGCCCTGCGCGGGGCAAGAAGCGGCGCGAAGTTCTTCTCCACGTCGACGCGCCTGGTGTACCACTTGATCAGGCTGTGGTAGATCAGCCAGGAGAAAGCCACCGCGCCGGCGAAAATCAGGAAGAGCCACAGCGTATTGAGGTTGCTGTCCGGGTTTCCGAACTTTCCGAGAAGCACGAATCCCAGAATCATGAAACCGATCATCAGAATCACATTGAGCAGTGTTGCCAGAAGCACGAACACCGCCGTATTTCTTTTCTTTCTGCCTTCTTCCTTCATTTTCCCTTCTCCTTCCTGCCTCCGGAAACCAGGACGGAAACCGCAAACAGAATGACGAACACGACGACGCAGCTGTCGCTTATGTTGAATGTGGGCCAGCGGTCGAGGCCGAAGAGCCCGAAGAACTTGATGCTTATGAAATCGACGACGCCGTCGTTGAAGCGGAAGATTCTGTCGATGAGCGTCCCGAAGCCGCCGCCGGCTATTCCGGCGAGGAACCACCTCTGGGCTTCCGTCAGCTGGATCTTCTTCGACACGATCATGTAGCAGATGGCAATCATCAGCACCAGCGGGAGGATGACGAAGAAAAGGACCCTGAGGAACACCGAACCGCCTGCTCCAAGGCTGAAAGCCGCTCCCGTGTTGCGCACATGCCAGATGAGGATGAAATCATTGAAAAAGCTCGCACCCACCTGGTTGAGGGGGATGTACTTTATCACAAGAGCCTTGGAAATCTGGTCGACGGCGACAAGCGCCAGCGTCAGGATGAACGGAAGAAACCGCTTCACTTTGTCATTCATGTCAGTCCTTTCCCGCACATGCGGTACCAGCAAAATATATTACAATCCGAGCGGGATATCAATAAAACAGGTCTCGAGGCCCATTTCCTCCTTCACCATCTCCATGACGGCCTTCACCCCGAAGGTCTCCGTCTCGTAGTGTCCCAGGCACAGCATGGCCGTTCCGGATTCCAGGCAGTCGTTGACCGTCGTGTAGCGGCTCTCGCCCGTGATCAGAAGCTGAAGGCCGTCGTCCATGGCAGCATACACGTCGCCTGCCCCGGCTCCCGAAACTATTCCCGCATTGACGAACCTGCGCTCCCCGCAGTTGACCGCGAAATTGGTGTCGTTCACCCTGATTCCCAGACGGGCGATGATCTCCTGCGCCGTCATCGGCTTCGGAAAGGTCCCGCAGAAACCGACGTTGACTCCCCTGTACGGAGCGAACGGCCGGACATCCGTCATGCCGAGTTTCTTCGCCATCTGCGCATTGTTTCCGTAGACGGCATTCCCGTCCAGGGGAAGATGGCATGCGAAAAGAGCCAGGTCGTTGTCCAGAAGGGTCTTTATCCTGCTGTAGTGGCGTCCGGTGATTGCGATGGAACTGCCCCAGAAAAGGCCGTGATGCACGAAAAGAACATCTGCTTTCTGCCCTGCGGCGCGGTGGATCGTGGCAAGGCTCGCATCGACTGCGAATGCGACTTTGTTCACCTCCGCGTTGATGTCTCCGACCTGAAGTCCGTTCATCGAAGAATCGGCACCGGCATAGGCCGCGATGTCGAGAACGGAAGAAATCCTGTCTGCGAATTCGTTGAGTTTCATGGCTTGAGTATACTACGCGCCTGCCCTGTCATTCAATTGACATGTGTTTTGCATCGTCACTAATATTGACTCATGAAAAACACGGAACTGGATGCCTCCCAGGCACGATTCAGATATGATGAAGAGCTCGTCGCGGAGCTCCGCAAGACCTGCCGCAAGGTCGGCATAATCGGACAGCCCAGGGCCATGAAGGCCCTTGAGATGGGCATGAACGTCAACAAGCGCGGGTACAACATCTACATCAGCGGCGAAGACGGAACCGGACGGCACACCGCCGTCAGGGAGATCGCGCAGGAAATCCGCTCCTCAAGACCCGTCTACGACCTGGCCTACGCCTGCAACTTCAGGCGCCCGCAGTCCCCGTTCCTCATCGTTCTGCCCTCCCCGTCAGGAACGGCTTTCAGGAACCTGACCGGAAGAATCTCGGAGCTTGTCTCGCAGGAGAATTGGAAGGAGGCGCAGGAGACGGTGCGGATAATCAAGGCCGAGCTTCCCTCAGCCCCTCTTCTGGACCAGTACCTGATGCAGGTTTCGGATGCTCTGGAAAACAGGGTCGCAGAGCGCGAGAAATACCTCGTGAACCTCATCTGCGACAACGGCGGAGAGAAAGGCTGCCCCCTGGTGGAGGAATACCATCCCACCCACGCGAACCTCTTCGGCCAGCTGACGGGCAACGGCCATATCCACCTCGAACTGTCATCAGGATCCATTCTGGATGCCGCAGGCGGCTTCTTCGTCGTGAGAGCCGACAAGGTCCTCTCGCAGCAGGGCCTATGGGAGAGCCTGAAGCTCTATGCGGAAAGCTCCAGCTTCACCGTGCGCGACAGCAGCGACAAGGAAATCTCCTTCATCAGACCCATAACCCCGATCCTTCCGACCAAGATAATCCTCGT
>Ga0310695_10014590_pt1 | contig 10592 bp, 8 predicted proteins | sample RumenRJG_04DNA_FD_203882 | JGI IMG/M metagenome (GOLD analysis project Ga0310695, IMG submission 203882) | Bovine rumen microbial communities from Lethbridge, Alberta, Canada - RJG_04 (v2) (version 2) | ecosystem: Host-associated > Mammals > Digestive system > Stomach > Rumen | place: Canada... | reverse complement strand
GACGGTTTGCAATTATTGCTTTTACCAAATCTTCACCGATACGAGTAATACCTGACATACCAAAACGAATCTCATTATTCTCTACGTCAGGAGAGAAAGTAAATGAACTCTTATTTATATCAGGCGGCGCGATGACTACGCCCGCAGACTGAATCTTACCGATAGCGCTTGCTATCTTACCATAGTTTGTGGCTTTTACTTTTTTCTTTTTCTTTCCGTCTTTTGTAATTACGATTGTAGCAGGGTAGCCGCTTTCGCTATCATCTTCATCGTAAGAAGATTCTTCTTCATCTTCTTCGTCATTAAATTCTTCCATTTCCTCGTAGTAAGGCTCTTCGGCTTTTGTTTCCTCGATAGCCTCTTCATCAATTTCTTCTGTCTCATTACCGCCCGCATCATTTATCAAGCAGGCGCAATCCCAGAAGATACTTGGATACTTATAGGCTAAGTTCATTTCCTGAAGGGCAATCAAACTATATGCAAGTGTATGCGCACGACAGAATGAATAACCTCTCTGAACTCGTAACAATACGTCCCATACATAATGAACGAGTTTCATATCACAACCTTTTTCTTCTGCGTTCTTGAAGTATGTCTGTTCACATTCTTCAAATAACTTACCCTGCTTTTTAGCAATAGCCTTTCTACACTTATCTGCGAATGAAAGGTCATTACCACCAAGTTCATTTTCTTGCAATAATGACATCAATCCCTCTTGGGACTCGCAGACACCATCAGTTATCGCATTATTATTCTTTAACCATTCTATCTGTTCGAGAGAGAGACCATAGTCCTGCATCTCCCAATACCATTCACTTATATCTTTTCTATAGCGCGCCCACATATCGAGCGGTTGCTCTGCGCCCTTTTCGGGAGCCATTAGTCTAATAACTGAGTTCAAAACCGCTAATTCGTCTACTGACTTTGGATGCGCGAGGGCAATACCATTGATGCCCGACTGTTTCTCCATCTGAAAAAGAGAATTTATTTCGTGTTTCTGAACCATATCCCACATCTTCGGGTCAGTTCTCTCAATATTATAAAGTCCCACGATTGAGTTATAGGTCTCGCGCAAAGTAGGCTTTCTCTCTGCATAACCATATTCACAAAGTAAATCAATACAGTTATGAATCTTATCCATAGCTTCAACTGACAACAAGTCAATCTTAATCAAACTTGCGGCCTCGCTGTCATGAAGCTCGAACTGAGTACAAAGAGTTCCATCAGGCGCGCGCATCAATGCAGTTGACTCTGTGAAGGGTTCATCTACGAAGATTACACCGCCCGCGTGGAGACCGCTTCCGCAAACAAGTCCTTCAATCTTATGAGCAACATTCCAAAGTTCAGGATAGTTCTGTGTCATCTCTATCTGGAACTGCTTAATCGGCGCAAAACCTTTTTCTTTATCGCCATTCATACACTCATCAAGAGAACGAAGCTGTCCTCTATCTGCCGGTATCAAACTTGCGATATATGTCGCAATATCTACATCAATTCCAAGACCTCTTGCGGCAGTCAATACTGCTGACTTTGACTTCTCTGTACGATATGTTGCTACATTCGCAACTCTATCTTCACCATAAACCTTACGGAAGTGCTGAAGTACCTGTTCACGGCGGCCGCCCTCAATGTCAGTATCAATATCGAGGACAGATTCACGCTTCGGGTTCAAGAATCTCCACGGGAAACACTTTGTGGTTTCTCTCAAGTTATTCATCTGGATAATATCCAAACAGTAGAGAAGAAGGAAGCCACCACCTGAACCTCTTGAAGGACCGACGATAGTACCGGCGTTCCAACACTCATCAATATTTTTCTGAAGATTCAAGAAGTAAGCAGACCATCTTGCTTTGTTGACTTCTGAAGACTCCCAAGTACGCTGGAGGTTATCTTCGAGTTCTGCCATCGCTTCATCATTCTGAAGGTCGGGGTGAGACTTAACACCCTCAATAACTGCATTTACAAGATAGTTGTCGCTCTTATGTTCTGACTTAATAAACTTCTCCAAAGTCGGCATTTTTTGTACCCAAAGAGGATACTCATCAACGTATGAACCGACCTCGCGCCACATAAGCTCAGGAATCTTCAAAGGCTTCTTTAATGAGAAGTTCTCACAATTATTTGCGATAAACTCAATATTCTCATAAGCCTTTTCCATAACTTCTTCAAAGTTTTCTCCGAAGCTATACTTCATATATTCTTCAATCTCTTCTGTATCCATCATATATGTGGTAGCGTAGAAGTCATCTACTTCTCTATCACCGTTCTGGGCATTGAGATATGCTTTATGGATAGCTCTATCTTCTTTCTTGATGTAGTGGCTATCCGTTGTAATGATATAGCGCAAACCATATATGTTTGCGAACTCTAAAAGTTTCTTGTTGACTACAATCTGGTCTTTATTCTTACTAGGCTGCATCTCCAAGACAAAATTTTCTTTTCCAAAAATATCAATCATACGCTCAATCCATAAACCGAGCGTTTCATCAGAAGTTCCTCTTAAAATCTGTGTAGGGAGCGCGCCACCTAAGCAGGCTGTACTTCCGACTACGTGACCGGGATTTGCTGCAATAACATCAAACAAATCCTGATAGTAGGTCGGAACTCTACGCATACCTCTTGTAACATAACTTCTCTTCCAAGCGCGCGTTGAGATTTCAAATAACTGCTTTGCGCCAACTAAGTCCTTCGCAAGAAGTATGAAATGGTAGTATCTATCTTTTTCTTTATTAAAGTTATCTGCATTGAGACCGTTGCGGCAGAGATAAATCTCGTTTCCTCTAATTACTTTGAGATTAGGGTGCTTTGCCATTTCTGCTTCAAGTTTCATCCAACCAGCAATAGATTCGTGGTCTGTCAATGCATAAACGCTATGTCCGAGTTCCTCGGCATAGTTTAATGCGTCCGCAGTCTTAACAATACAATCACGGAGACGCAGATTCGAGTATTCACTATGTCCGTGCAAGCTTCCGGGATATTTTCTTTCTGTCATTTTAACCTTCCTTTTATTTTTCTATATATATTATAGCATAATTTTAGGAATTTGTCAAATTCGTTAACCCCATTGCTCGGCCATAGCATTAGCAATTCCTATATAAGTTTTACTTCTTTCTCGGCTATCACCTTTACCAGTGTGCTGATGCCAAATAGTATCAGTTCTGGTGCGCCCGTCCTTAGTGGTATAAGTTACGAGTTCTGGGTCAACTATATTTGTGGGTTTTAAATTAGGGAGGCCTTTAATCCATAATCCAGTTTTCTTTCTTGTCGGCTCTCCATATTCATAAGGTTGAATATATTGAGAGGGTTTGCGCGGGAGGCCATACTTTTCTGCAATATCAGGAAACCACTTCGAGCAATAGTCTCCAGCTACAATATTTACAGGATTTTCGATTACTACCTTGTCGCAATCAGCTTTAAAGAACTTACAGAAGAACTCCAAACCTTCACGCTGGCGCCCGTCCTCTCTCTTCTTCGCAAAGGAAGGCGCGCCGGATACAGCTAAATGTGTACAAGGCGGAAAGGCGATAATCATATCCCATCTATTGATAAAGTGTTCTTCTCCGTCCATTGTTTCGAATGTTATATCTCCATTTAAAATCGGAAGTACATCATTCATAATATGCCATTCCGGGTGTCCACCACTTGGTTCTAATATATCACATGAATAGGCTTCATGACCGCGTCTTCTAAAAGCGATACATACACGCTGAGACTCTTCGCAAGCTACCAATATTTTCATATCAATTCTCCTTAGCAGGTAAAGGGCGACGTCCTCCACCAATTCTTGCGTAGTTAATTTCTCCATTTGTATATTTTATCTCAAAATCCCATTGTCCACGATAAAGACAATATAATAACCAATCTACCTGTTTAAGAGAAGTATCCGTTGCAATCGATATATGACAATCCTTGCATTCTGCGTGATATAAAATATCATCTAAAAGGGGAGATTTACTTATTTTCATTTCCTTATTACAACAAGGACATATAATCTTATTTTCCATATTAAAACTCCAATATGTTTTCTTTTTCGATTTCAATGTCATCGATTATGAGTTGCGCACTGGTGCGGCCCATCCATGAATTGAGGTTTGCTCTACCAACAAAACTCAGAACAATCTCCTCATTCTGTCTAATCTGCTCAATGACTTCTTTACACTTAAACATTACACAGGCAACTCCATTAACCATAAACTTAATGCTGTCTTGGCTTTTCCCTTGGATTGTAATGTCTTTTGTATCTAAATGGACTTGTTTCATACAAATTACAGGCACCGGATTATTTCCGCCCCACAAGTTATCATACTGACCAACCTCGGTGCAAAGCTCTTCAAAATATGTATCTGTTGGTCTTAACTCAAAATTTATCTCATATGAATTTTCATTAAAGGTGAATATAGAACTTTTCTTATTAAACCAATCGACAAAGTCATCAAGGTGCTTGGTCTGAACAGCTACACCATGAGCACTAGCATGACCAAAAGCCCATTCAACATAAGGGCAATCACTATAAAATTCCTTCAAGTCAGAAATGGGACTTCCATTCGGATTGCGCGCGCTTCCTTTTGAAAGACCATCAGCGCCCGCGCGCAAGAACAAACAAGGCTTATGGAATTCACCTGAAAGTTTCATGGCAAGAAGTCCATTCAACTCACTTGTAAAATCGTCTTCATCGGTAAGAGGAATTACGATAATATTATTATCTGCAAGTCCATTTTCTAAAATCTTTCCTCTAAAATTAACAAGATACTTGTCAATAAGTCTTTGCTGGCGCGCCTTAACATTGGTGAGAACGCGGAGACCTTCTTCGAGAATTGAGACTTGTTCTCCTTTTGCACCGCGCTTATGAGATTCAACTTTTCTTTCGGGATGAAGGAACATTTTATACATTAAAAGTTTTTCTTCGGGTTCACCAGTTCTCATACAAGCATTGATAAGTGGCGCAACATAAAAAGCAACAGAAGTATAATTTACGATATTTTGCATTGAGTAGGCCTGTTTATCACAAAAAGCCTTGAAGGTAGGATTAGTAACATGACCAAATCCTTCTTCGAATATCATACGATTTTCATAAGTAAGAGGACTCATTACGTCCGCAGAACAACCGAGCGCAACCAAGTCTATATACTTTGTTGCATGAGAAGTTCCAAGGAGTCTATCCATCATGCGGCAGGCCTGCCAGGTTACGCCACAACCGGCTAATGACTTATTCTCATAATTAGGAGAAGTCTGGTTATCTACATAAATTGCATCGTCAGAGAAACCGCCGTCTTCATATTCGTGGTGATCGAGTACAACAGTATCAATACCGGCCGCACCAAGTTTATCATGGAACTTCTTATCATTGATACCAGCATCGGGTTCAATTACCATAGAAACTTTAGCATCGACAAATTTTTCCCAAGAGTCTTCAAGTCCATGCTGTTTACCATCATGGAAGAAGTATGTAATCTCCAAATCAGGCTTTATGTCGTGAAGATAGGAGTAAATAATTGTACTACTCGTAATACCATCTACATCTGAGTCGATTACAAGACCGATATGTTCATTATTTTCAACGGCTTTTAGAATTCTCTTCGCGGCGGCCTCACAATTGTCGAGATTACTCGGGTCTGAAATATTGTCCCAAGTCGGATGAAGGAATTCTTCAAGGCGGCCGCCATCAACACCGCGTGAAATCAAAAGGTTCTTCACCCAATCTGACTTAAAGTTCTCATTTACCAACTTCGTTTTCATTCTTTTTATTTACTCTCCTTGTAAGGTTATAATGATAATCATGTTCTCCATACCATTGTATATTAACGCAATAGGTCATAACTGCTGGGTACAAGCTATACCAAAATAAGTCATAATGAATTCTTCTTGGAATTATCATAAATTGGCACCTATGGCCACGATTGTTATGTATAAACGTTTCATCTTCTGGAAACCAATACCATCGTGTTTCATCTTTAAACTCGGCTTCTGTTCTACCACGCCATCGTAAGTTCTCTTTATTATCTCTTAAAAAATTTCCCCATTCCGTTAAAGTGCCCACAAAGCCACAATAATAAATGGGGCGTTCTTCTGTTTTTTCTCTTTGTTCTGCAATCATTTTGTTGGCTTGATATATTTCGTGAGGCCTCATTTTACTTCAACCCTTCTTTCATAAAGTTTTCGGAATATTTCCTCACCGCAATCTGTAGGACTTGCTTTCATCGGAGTAATTCCTTCTCTATCATATATAAAACTCATTTTACAATAAGCTGTATATTTCTTACACATATTATATAACTTATTAAAATACTTATCCGAGCCTTTTTCCTCTTCCCTATCATAGCAGAGTACAATTTCACGAGGCGCGCAAGTTCTAATCAATAAATCAATTTGATACTTATTTAAGTTACTTCCGCAAGATGCTACCACGCAGTTTGGGATTGAGAATGATTCGGCTTGCATTACTGACTTCTCAGCCTCCGCGATAAAAGCAATTCCCATTCTCTTAATGTTATCCTTATTTATATTTAATCCATAAAGATTAAACATTAATGGGTGACTGTAACATTTACCCTCAATCCAAACGGGCGCATATTTACCAACTTGCTCTATTTCTTGCGGATTGAGCGCGCGCCCTCTAATTCCAATTAGTCTATTATCTACATCATAATGAGGAATTATTATCTTATTTTGGGAAGTTGAAAATCTAATATCAAATTTATCCATTGTTTCTTTTGTGATTGAGTCATTTAACCATTCAACAGGATAATACTTTGTATAAACATCCAAAAGCCCAGGTGGATGAGCCGGAAGGACGCGACGTACCTTTCGTGCGGTATATTCATCGCGCTGGCTCTTATACGCTTGGGGATGGGTGTTATTTAATACTAAATCATCTGAACAATTTAATACGACTTGGAAGATGTCGGTATACCAGTTATATTCAATCTGTCTTGTTTCATAGTAGTTACGCAACATTTTGAATATGGACATACCGCCGCACTCTGTATAACAATAGAACATATGAGTGTCTTTGTAGTAGTAGAGTTTATATGATGCCTCGTCTGCATCTACATTATGACAAACAGTTTTACAAAGAATATAATCCTGTTTATCGATAGGCTGCGCGCCAAGTCGTTCCATAAGTCGGAAGACATCTTCGTCCTTTAATTGTTCAATTATTTCTTTATAATCTATCACAATTCATTCCTTTCGCCCGGTACTAACATTTCACGGTCAGAAATTTCTTTATCAATCATTTTCCTCAATTCATATAAATTTTGTACGGGAATGTCATATATATCTATAGCATCACTAATAAATATAACATTCTCGTGAGGACATTCTTCTTTTAATTTATCCGCTAAGATTTGTAAATCTTCTGCGGGGAAACCGTCGGGAAATCTTACTATCTTCATTTCTTTTTCCTCACTCAAGTTCATTTATAATTTTTAACTGTTCAAGCAATTCGCTCATATTTTCTTTTTCCCAAACGCCTTGATAGCTAAAGTCCGTACCAACAGGAACTACTTCCAGTCTTGCATTTGTTACGAACAAATCCTTCTTTCTCAAATTTCCAAGATTTACATCGCTCCAAATTCTTACCTGGTTCCACTGGCCGCTTCTGACCTTATATACATCAGTTACCATAGTTGGTTCAAAAGAAAATCCTTCCATACTGCGGAAGAAATCAAGTTCCTCCTTTGTTGGTCTCGATATAATAACACCAATATCGGCCTTATTGATGATAGAGCGGCTGCCTGAAAGTGAGGCTTCATTTTTGATACCACTATTATCATCGCCCTTTGCGTTCAACTGAGTAGAACTCATAACAAACACATTCAATTCAACAGCCAAGTCCTTCAACGCGGTTGAGAAGTTCAATAAGACTTCATCATTTCTCAAATTAAATCCTTTAAATTCATTTAATAATGAGGGACTAATATGAATGTAATCATAAAACACATTCTCAATATCGTGCAACATTACGTTCTCGCGCACAATAGTCTTTACTAACTCAATGGTCGGGTTCGGCATTTGGACAATCCAAAAGTTATCCTGATACTGTTTGAGTACCCATAAAGCCTGTCTAATAATCTTAGCTTCTTCTTCGGTGAAGCCGCCATAAGTAAACTTAGTTTCGTTAAATCCCGTCAAGTACGCAAGTATCATACTTTGGATTTCTTTTTTAGTCTGCTCTGTTGTGATAACAACAACGCGTTCACTACTTCCTTCCTGAACCCACTGCTTTCTAGACTCATCATATCTAAAAGGAAAAGCAAGATAACAGGCATCTCCAACAGACTGACGAGTTTTACCTGTACCAGACGCCGCGGACCTTAAATAGAATTTTCCTTTTCGCGCGCCCGCACACACTTCATTGAAGATTTCTCCTTGAAGCGGCAGACCTATATTTGCTTGGGTGCCCGCATTATCAAGAATATCCTGAATATCATCGAAGGCCTTACTGGTTTCAGTCGTATCATTCTGAACGTAAGCTCGCTCAATACCAAGAAGTTTCTTTTTTATTTCATTTATAATATCGCTTATCTCAAGCTCTTCAAACTTTTCATTAACCTCTAAGGCTTTCTGGCTTAAAGCATCTTCAATATAGAATTCACTTGTATCAATTCCTTTGTCCTTGAAAGACTGAAGAAGATTGAATTTCTTTAATCTCTTGTAATAATAAGGAAAGTTCTCTTCTGCGGACAAGAAATCTGCGTCTTGGAGATACTCTATTCCTTTTTGCTGCTTAAATACAATACTTGCGCTTTCATTTGTCTGTAAATAATTTTCTACATCAATAGGTTGTATATGAGCCGCGCCATTTCGATATAAGCTATCAATCGCTATGAAGATATATTTATCAAGTTTGTAATAGAAGTCATTTGGCGTAAGATTGTATTTATCTGTTTCACTCAAATATTGTGGATGCTTCATTAACGCACCAAAAATTTGAAGAACCGTACTCTTATCAACCATTTTATTCTCCTTCAATATTATCCAAAGACCACTTCTCTTTAGGTTTAGTAGGCTTATTGATTTTCTTTATAGTTTGTACCGGGCGCGCCTCTCGTTCTTTTATCTGTTGAATAATAGCTTCAAGAGTGCCAGACTTTCTATTTTCTAAATCCACCCAATACTGCGCCGAATCACTATAAATGTTTGGTACAATACCAATACCACCTTGCGCCTTTTCAGGACTTCCTTTTACCACATCATAATAATAACGGACAGCAAAATAAACCCCTTTCGGAGTCATTTTTCTTTCTGGCTTAATAAACGCTCTCCATTGACTATCTAACTTAGAAAAATCTATACTCATTTTTATGTCGCGATAGAGATAATCAATTAAAGATTCGCGCCAAAAATCCTCATCAGTTACGCTTGAGGTTACTGTCTGTTTTCCTTTAACCCATTCGTTATAACAAGAAGAATGATAGTAACTACGCTGTCCGATAAGAGTCCAATCCTCTCTCGGAATTTTATTTGTATCGAACTGTTGTTTACACAAACGACATTTTACTATATGCGCCATACTTTCTCCTTTCAGAACTTTTTTCCTACTATTATTATACACGAATTTTGTAAAAATGTCAAATTTAAAATAGAGGAGTATAGATAACTCCATACCCCTCTACTATATATCCACCGTCCGCGACAGACGGAAAATTACATTTCGCGCATTTCTGCAACAACCATTGCCAACAATTCTGCTTGATCTTCCGTAAATTCGGAAAGCTTCATCTTGTGGCCCATAATTATTTCTACCTTTTTTAAGATAGCATTAGCAACTTCCTCATTGGCATCATCGCCAGTTCCGACCAGCTTTGTCCATAACTGTCTTGCCTCATTCATAAGGTCAGTAAAATTAACTTTTTCTTCTACTGGCCTCTCAATCTTATCGACAACAGTGGCACCATTAGCCTCTTCCGCTTCGATAGCCTTAGCAAGAGCATCAACGAATTCCTTATATCCAAACTTAATCTTAGGCTCAAGGTATCTAAAACGGCTACCGGCCTGAATAGTCTGGGTTGCGCGAGTCTGAATCCAACGCTCACTTTCACCCTTCTCATTCCAAGTCTGAGTGATAACACCAATAATATCTACAAGACCATTAACAATCTTTAAACATCTATTATTGAGGTCAGGCTTGTATCCAATTACGTTACCTTCAGAATCTGAACTCTCCTTAAGGTGACAGGTCATAATCAAACCATATCCAAGCATAGTGATTTTGCGAAGAGAACTTTCAAATTCCTTTGAAAGAGCAGAATAACCACCGCCATAAGGAATATCACCAATTTTCTGAACGCTATTCTGCGCGCAGATATACTTCTCACAGACATCATATGCGATACCTACAGTATCAATACAAACTGTGGAGAACTTTGCCTTTACCTCAGGCTTTTCCAACTGACGCAATACAAGTTTGAAATCGCCCCACTTTTCAATTGGCTGAACCATAGCGCCAGGACGAGCGTTAGTACCCATCTCAAATGCAAGAATCAATGCATCAGGCGCCATAGAACAAAATTCTGTCTTACCAATTTTCGGCTGACCTGCAAGGAGAATATACTTCTCCCTGAGGTCTTTTGAAATGACGCTAGGCTGAA
>Ga0310695_10014589_pt1 | contig 10592 bp, 7 predicted proteins | sample RumenRJG_04DNA_FD_203882 | JGI IMG/M metagenome (GOLD analysis project Ga0310695, IMG submission 203882) | Bovine rumen microbial communities from Lethbridge, Alberta, Canada - RJG_04 (v2) (version 2) | ecosystem: Host-associated > Mammals > Digestive system > Stomach > Rumen | place: Canada... | reverse complement strand
AACTCATGAGTCGGGAAGGAGGTGCATCTCTATCTGAAATGTCAGAAGCCACTGGTATAGACCGCTGGACTATCAAGGATATGATAGACAGCCTTGAGTCAATGAACACCGATGGCAACGGGCTATACATCACAGAAAACAAAGATCCAAGCGACAAGCGAAAGACCTATTACCAGATAGACCGCTCCAGCCTGTGGACCCTTACCCTCCCAGGATTAAGCCTTTCCGATGACGAAGGAATGCTGCTTGCTCTTATGATGAGCCAGTCTCAGCAGACACCTGTACTTAAGGATGCAGCCCAAGGACTCCAGACAAAGCTCAGCTGGTTCAAGGATGCCCAGAACTACCAGATATACAATGTCAATGCCACCGAGAAAATAATAAGCGAAGAGGCTAAAGAGGCTATAGGCATAACTCTTAAGGCGATACAGCAGGGCAAGTGTTTGAGCTTTACCTATGACAACGCTGGCAACAGTAAGCTTGCCAGACGCGATGTCATGCCACTATATATGTTTGTCTATGATGGCGGCCTCTATCTGAATGCACAGAAACTGGAGAACGGGGAGCTTCGCACTTTTGCCATAGAGCGTATCCAGGATGTCCCCAAGATTATCTCGCCCAGAAAAAGGCCAAAGCCACTCCCCTACGACGGTCGGCTGGAAGACCCATTCGGTCCCTTCTGCGAGAAAGAGCCCTTTACATTCTCTGTCACTTTTGACTTCTGGCAGGGCTGGTACAATATGCAGAAACGCTGGCCCGAAAGCATCAAAGTAAGAAAAAACCCCGATGGCACCTGTACTCTCACCGCAAAAACCAGAGGACTTCATGTTGTTAAAAAATGGATTATGGGGCAGGCAAAGAATGTAAAGAAAATAGAGCCCAAATGGCTCCGGGACAGCATTCTTGAAGATATTAATGCGATGACTACCTCTATCACCTGCTGATATGTGGTAAATTTTTCACTTTTTTCAATTCTGTGGTAATTACACCACACATTCCCTTGTAAGCTCCTGTCATAAGGAGCAGAAAAATCATGAAAAAAATTTTAATGTTTGTAAACATAGTATTGATTGCCGCAGTTGTTTTTATAGCTGTCACCCGGTTTGGAAGCACTGTAAGCTGGTCTGACTGGAAGATGCCAAAGTTCGAGAACTACAAGGTAGTACCTACTTTCACTTATAACCTGGACAAAGAAATCCTTGTTGCAATGGATACAGCCGAAAAAGCTGCACGCCACTATGCCGAACAGGAGATAAATATCTGGATACAGGAACTAATGAGGCGTTCCGAAGTTTTTATCGACGATTATTTCAAGCTGACAAATGTTAAAGGAAGAGAGACCATCGCAGTATACCATTATATCGCAAACAAAATAATAAGCGGGTATCCCACTGCAGCAGAGGCCCACATGAAGGCCTTGGAAAAAGATATCTCTGCCCATGTCATAATGCCAGAAGTAGCACAGCAGAGGGTTGAGACTATCACCAACAATACAGTAGCTGAATACATGAAGGCACTGGATAACCAGTTCAAAGAGATACAAGAAAAGCACAAAATCCCAACCCCAGTTTGGAACAAGCATATTGCCAGACTATGTGGACTAACATCCGAGTTTGAAACCAAAAGTGCTCCAATATCGGCAAAAATGGTGTTGGCATCCCTTGGAGTGCTGACATTCAAGGCAACAACCCCAATTATTACCCAAATTGGCCAGAAGGTGGGACAGAAGATGGCAGCTAAGGCGAGTGCAAAAGCAGCAGGATCCACTGGGGCCAAGTCCCTTGGCAAGGTTGTTCCTGGAATCGGCATGGGAATTGCCATTGTAGTAATTGTATGGGATTTATGGGATTACAGGAAAACAGCAGACAAAGGAAGACGTGAGCTCAGAGCAGGTTTTGCAGAGTACTTCCAAGGTCTAAAAGATGAACTTCTTGGACCTACCGAAGACAGCATCATGGGATCAATTGTCATATGGGAAAATGCAGTAAGGGCTAATATATGACATCCAAAGAATAAGAAATCAGCACAAATATTTAACCAGCAGAAAAGCCTACCTCGATTGACGTTAATAGTTACAAGCACATGGTCATGTACGGGGGAATCGCTAAAATGCCATCTTCCTTAAGGGAGAGATTCTTAGGATGAATAAGATAGCACTGGCCAACACGTGATTTATACTTTTTCTTAAAAACACCAAGCGAGCCGGTGCTGTAGTTTTTTCCAGACTTCACCTCTATCGGGATAATCTTGCTTCCCCTTGAATCAGAGGTCGAAAGGATAAAATCAACTTCTATATCGTTACGGTGTTTTGCCTCGTTATAGTGGGTATAGAAAAACAGCTTATGCCCTTTTGCAGCCAGCATCTGGGCAATAGCGTTCTCATAAAGCATCCCTTTGTTTATAGAGAGTTTGTCATTCATTATCTGCACATAAAGATTCTCGGAGGTGATGGTATTCTCATTAAAAGCTAGAGAGAACAGCAGCCCCGTATCTCCCATATAACATTTAATTGCGGAATCATCTTGATTAAGGCTTAAGCCAACATTAGGATCGTTGCACTTGAAACAGTTATTCACAAACATAGAATCTTCCAGCCACATGAATGTTTTCTCGTAAGAATCTTCGCTACGGAAATTCTTATTAATGGCAGAAAGAACAATCTTTTTCTCATGCTTGGACAGAAATGAGGGTATTTGATTAAACACAGCCTCAACCTTGTTCTTATAAGCACCCTTTATTTTTCTTATATCCTTCCTGTAGAGATTGACAATTGAACGTTTCCTTTTATCACAGGAGGCAAAGCTGAATGTATTTAAGATATAATCCAGTACTGATTGTGGCATACCACCTATCAGCATATACTGTTTGAACAGAAACATGACCTCATTATGCAGTCCTCTCTCCAGTGGAATTTTCTTATCAAAACATTCTCGGATATAATCGCAGATTGTAAACTTTCCAAAAGCCCATGCAAATTCCTCAAAATCCATGGGATACATTTTTATGGATGTCTCTTCCGATGGAATTGTAATGTCTTTGACATTTTCGTTTATGGAGATAAGCGAACCTGTCTCGATATAATCGAAGCGGCCATCTTTAACCAGCATTTTTATAGTCTGGCGTGCCTTTGGGAACTGCTGGACTTCATCAAAAACAATTATAGATCTGCGGGGATAAAGAGGAACATTATAGACATACGAAAGGATTGCAAAAAAATCATCAAGGTTCGCCAGCTTAGTGTTGAATGCATCTATAATCTGTTTTGGACAATCATTGAAATCAATGAAAACATAGGAGTCATATTCTTTCTTGGCAAACTCCTCTACAATAGTAGATTTACCGATACGTCTAGCCCCTTCTACAAGAAGTGCCTCGGTTCCATTATTAGCTTTCCATTTTAGGAAATCATTGTAAACCTTTCTATTAAATACCATATTTATTTACCTATAATGAAATTATATTAAAAAAAAGGAAAAAACGCAAGATACAAGATTTCAAAATTTAGGAAATTACGCAAGATACTAAAACCATATTACTGGGAAAAAGCGCAAGATACCAAAAAAATGTAAAGCATGGTCGGGGGTGACTCAAAGGCAGTTATATATTATACTCCGTACTATGAGTATCTACCTTGACTGGGCAGCTACTGCTGTGCCGGATCCGGACATCATCAAAGCCTCATACGACTGTGCACTCGGTGCTTTCGGAAATCCTTCTTCTGTGCACCAGACAGGGCAGCAGGCCAATGCTGTGCTGGAGGAATGCCGGACCAGATGCGCCGCAGTTCTTGAGGTAAAGAAAGAGGAAATAATCTTCACCTCCGGCGGCACCGAGAGCGACAACATAGTGCTCCTTTCCCTGCTGCGCAAACCTTCCCGGGGTACAGTACTGGTCAGCGCCATAGAGCACCCGGCTGTACTTGAGCCAGCCACAGTGCTGGCCGAGAACGGCTACAAGGTGGCATACTTAAAACCAGGTGCCGACGGCATCATCCGGCCAAGCACACTGGAAAAGGCTCTCACACCAGACACCAAGCTGGTGACTGTAATGGCAGTGAACAACGAGACCGGGGCAGTACAGCCGGTGCATCAACTGGCCGCCGCCGTACAGCACTACGCCCAGGAGTGCGGGCACAAGATACACTTCCACTGCGATGCTGTGCAGGGTACAGGAAAAGTAAAACTTAACTTTGCAGACCCGGCAATCCACTCCTGGGCAATCAGCGCCCACAAGATACGGGGCCCAAGGGGTGCCGGCATACTGGTGCTCAAGAATACAATCCAGGCTATGGTACGGGGCGGCGGCCAGGAGAGCGGCATACGGCCTGGTACCGAGAACACATCTGCAATCTATGGCATGACACTGGCCCTTGAAAAAGCTATTGCAGACCTGGATAAAAACAGCGCTCATGCATATCACCTGATGGATACTCTTCTGGAAGCACTGGCCAAGAATCCGGCTTACCAGATTATACCTGCAGACAGAAAACCTGGAGATACAGACTACTCTCCTTATGTCCTTTCTCTCGCAGCAACACCAATCCCTGCCGAAGTGCTGGCAAGAACTTTGGATGACAAAGGAATCTGCGTGGGCACCGGTTCAGCCTGCTCAAACCGGAGGAAAGGACAGTCAAAGACTCTGGCAGCAATGGGAGTTGCCGACAATATCTCATTCTCCCGCATCAGAGTATCAACAGGCTGCACAACAACAGAAGAAGATATAGAACAGTTCATCAGAACACTGGACCAGGAGAGCGGCATACTGCGGAAAGCACTGAGGTAAAACATGGAACGAATGTATGTGATAAAAATCGGCGAGATTTCCCTTAAAGGGGGAAACAGAAGAATATTCGAGAAGCGCCTTACAAACAATATACACAGACAGCTTGGGGATATCCATGTGGTCATCACCGGCCGCTCGGGTCGTTTCTATCTGCACTACGAAGGCGACAATCCTGCAGAGATTGAGAAAATAGAATACACTCTGGCCCATGTGTTCGGCATCGTCGCTTTCTCTAAAACAGTGAAAGTAGAAAAGAATATTGATGATATAAAAAAAGCCTGCGGTGATATTGCAGACAAGCTTATGGCTGAGGATAACCATAAGACATTCAAGATCAAGGCAATGAGGGCTGACAAGAGCTTCCCTCTCTCCTCATATCAGCTTGACTGCGAGCTGGGCGGTGTAGTTCTGGACAAGTATCCGGATCTAAAGGTGGACTTGAAGCATCCTGATTTCTCAATTACCTGCGAGCTCAGGGACAAGGCATATCTATACGGTCCTGACACCAAGGGGCTCTGCGGCCTTCCGACAGGCTGTGCCGGTCGCGGTGTCCTGCTCCTCTCAGGTGGCATCGACTCTCCTGTGGCAGGCTACATGATGGCAAAGCGGGGACTGGCGCTGGAGGCTATCTACTTCCACACATATCCATTCACCTCCGATAAATCGCTGAACAAAGTCATCCATCTGGCAGAGATTCTCTCAAGCTATGTCCCCAGCATCAAACTCCATGTGGTCAACTATACTCCGGTGCAGACTCATATCTCAGAGAAGTGCCACAAGAACGAATCCACATTGCTCTCAAGGGCTGCCATGATGAAGATATCCCACTATGTATGCAGAGCGCGGGACTGCAACTCATTAGTCACAGGAGAAAGCTTAAGCCAGGTGGCAAGCCAGACTGCAGAAAGCCTGCGGTTTACCGGAAGCAGCACCGACTACCCTATCTTCCGTCCTCTCATAGGTATGGACAAAGAGGAGATAACCACCATAGCAAAACGGATAGGCACATACGAAACATCCATTCTTCCTTACGACGACTGCTGCAGCATGTTTGCCCCGGAGTTCCCCCTGACAAAGCCTGTGTTCGAGAAGATCAAAGAGTCCTACGATTATCTTAGGATAGATGACCTTCTGCCTGAAGCTGTCCGCTCCATCGAGACCTACACAATGTCAGACGGGAAAACTGCAGAAGAGAAGAAAAAAGTTCTTTCTGATTTTTCGCTCTGATTATTGAAGTTCGAACTCAAGGGTCATACCAGGTTCAACAGGTGTGCCAGGTGCCGGCGACTGCTTTACAACCCAGCCTTCTCCTTTTATCTTGAGATTGAAGCGGTCATCTTTGAAAAGTGGAAGCAGATGCTTCTTTGAAGCACCCGTGAAGTCTGGAATCACATCAATAACTGTATAATTTCTTTCATGTACATCGATAGCACCGTCAAAGCCGAGAACTGTGTCGCCCTTGCGCTGCATTCCCTTGTAGGAGATTATGTCGTTAGCCAGCTTTCCTACAGCCGGAACCGCAATTCCCGCACCTGTGGTGATACCACCCTTCATAGGATGAAATACTACATTGTAAATTATGTACTGAGGATCTTCGGTAGGGAAAATTGCAATGCAGGATGCTGTGAACTTCTCTGCAGAATAGGTTTTGATAGCATCATCATATACCTGTGCAGTTCCTGTCTTCATGGACATCCGGACACCGCCTACATTGTGCCGCCGTGCAGTACCCCGGTCCACAGAAGCCCGCTCCATCATAAGGAGCATGGCATCGGCAACATCAGGAGAAACAACTTCCTGCACCGGCTGTTTTTCTGTCTCATAGACCACATGGCCGGTGGCATCCACCACCTTCTTTATGACATGAGGCACCAGCATCATTCCATGGTTCGCAACAACTGTGGCTGCCTTGATTATCTGAAGCGCATTGACAGATATCTCCTGTCCCATCGCCTTGGTAGGCTTTGAATAACCTGTCCATGTCTTGACAGGGCTTACATATCCGGGCTCTTCCTTTGGCACCTCTGTACCTGTAGGTTCTCCGAAGCCGAACTGTTTTATCATGTAATAGAAAGCCTCGTTGGTCACAGATTCAGATGCAGTGCAGGTACCTGGGTTGCAGGAATACTTGATTATATCGCCGGTATCGATATCGCCATGCCGTCCGGTACACTTGATAGGAGGTCCTGGGACATTGGTATAAAAACCATTGCAATAGAAATGGGAATTCGGGGTAACCTTCTCCTTCCCTTCCACGCTGCCGGGAAGATGGAGGAAAGAGCTTATGCTGAACACCTTGAATACCGAACCAGGCTCATAGGTGTAGATGGCAGGCTTATTCATCTTTATAGGGTCGTCTGCCTGGTATTTTGTATAGTTGTTAAGATCCAGCTCAGGCATGGAAACATAAGCCAGGATCTCTCCGGTCTTTGCATCGGCCACCAGAGTGATCACACCGTCCAGCGGCTCATACTGCTCCATGACATCCATGGAAGCCTGCTGAGCAAAGTTCTGTATGTTCACATCGATGGTCAGATACACCTGATTGCCATATACTACACCGGAAAAAGCTTTCTCTGCCCCGTCCGGATACAGATACTTGTCCATCTGAAGCTCCACGCCGTCAAGTCCTTTGTTGTCCTCTCCTGCAAAGCCTATAAGATGAGATGCCAGCTCCTTCTCGGGATAACTGCGGCCATAGTCATTATCCACACGGATACCGGAAAGCTCTCCGCTTTTCTGCAGATCCTGGATTTTTTCCGCAGCCTCATAAGAGACCTTCCGGGCAATCTGTATGACTTTTCCGCCGCTTTTTTCGAACTTTTCCTTTATCTCAGCCTCTGAAACACCAAGAATCTCAGAAAGCTTCTTTGCCACATAATCGGGATTCTTCAGGGTAGGACGCCACGCTGTCACTCTGAAAAGCCTGGTCTGGATAGCTAAGACAACACCGTTCCGGTCCAGGATAGGACCCCGCTCCACCCTGTATTTTTTCTGGGAAAAGGATTCATCCCTAGGGACCAGGACCATAAGATAGAAGTAGCGGCCGATGATACCGCATAGGAAAATAAATGCGAAAAAGAAGATAAGAATGGCTTTCCTTGTTTTTTCCATCAAAAAATATATTAATATTTACTTCAAATCTTGTCGATAGAATAATTACCCATTATGAACGAAATATTCAACTACAGTCAGCTGATGGCTGAACCTCAGGTAAAAACCTGCAAAGAGAAGAAGAGAGTCCAAGTACAGATCGACATAGTTCCGGTGCTTAAGAAATGTGCCGGCATACTCTGCAGCAAATTTGTGCTTAAAGGGGCTGTCTGCCTTGCAGGAGCCCTGCTAATCTACCACTTAGGCACCATCGTACCTAAGAGTGAAAGACCTGCAGACTTTACTTTACCTTCAGATTCAACTCTGGAGACTATCATGCTCTCATCATTAGTCTCTGACGGTTCTTCCCAGAGCCTGGCAGCTGAAAGCAGCTCCATAGTGGCCTATTCTGTCCAGACCGGTGACACCTTGGACAAGATTTCCAAGAAATATAAGATCACTTCTGAGAAGCTGGCTGTTTACAACAACATCGAAGATGCGAGAAAGCTTTTCCCCGGCATGGTTCTGAGAATTCCACTTTAGAACCCGGAACAAGCTCCCCGTTAATAAGCTTAAGGGCAATCTCATCCTCCAGTTCCTTCTGAATAAGACGCCGCATAGGGCGTGCACCGAACTTAGGATCAAAACCTTTCTCAATAAAATATTTTCTTGCTCTCTTGGAAAGAGATATGGTAATCCCCTTCTCCTTAAGCCTGTCTGAAAGTTCTTTAAGCATAAGGTCAAAGATAGCCTCTATCTCCTCTGCCCTGAGCATGTCAAACACCACAATCTCGTCAATTCTGTTCAGGAACTCCGGCCGGAAGCTGCGCTTAAGCTCATTGAGGGCGGCAGACCTGATGGTGCTGCGGCTCTGAGCCTCCTCTTCCCTGCGGAATCCCACCATGGAATCTGATGCAAACTCCCGGGTCCCCGCATTGCTGGTCATAATGATTATAGCATTGCGGAAGGAAACCCTATGCCCAAGACTGTCCTGGATCTCACCTTCCTCCAGCATCTGCAGAAGCAGGTTGAAGACATCGGGATGAGCTTTTTCTATCTCGTCGAACAGTATTACACAGTAGGGTTTACGCCTTACCTTCTCGGTAAGCCAGCCGCCTTCTCCATATCCCACATAGCCTGGAGGGGAACCAACCAGCCGTGATGTGGTGTGTTTTTCCATATAATCCGACATATCCACCCTGATAAGGGCATCCTCGCTGCCGAACAGGTACTGGGCAAGCTGCTTTGCAAGATAAGTCTTGCCTACACCGGTGGGACCCAGGAAAATAAAGGAACCCAGCGGACGCTTCGGCGAGGCTATGCCTGCCCTGGAACGGCGGATTGCGGCCGAGACTGCTTTAATTGCATCATCCTGGGCAACCACAAACCGGTGCAGGTACTCCTCCATCTTCAGAAGCTTCTCTGTCTCGTTCCTGGAGATACCGGAAACCGGTATACCGGTCATGGCCGAAAGAGTGCGGCAGATATCCTCCACATCTATGATATTCCGGCTGAGCTTAAGAGAGGCACGCCACTCCTGAGCCATCATATCCAGAGTGTATTTAAGCTTGTTTATCTCGTCCCGCGCCTTGGCCGCCTCCTCGTAGGCCTGGACCTGGACAAAATGCTTTTTCTCGTCGGTAAGGCGCTGTATTTTGTCCTCTACATTCAGCATCTCGGCCGGTTTTTCCACAAAGGCGATACGGCAGTGGGCCCCCGATTCATCCAGAAGATCTATTGCCTTATCAGGCTGCATACGGCTTGTTATGTACCTGGAAGAAAGGTCTACAGCCGCCTCCAGTGCCTCGTCGCTGAAGCTTACATTATGGAAGTTCTCATAGTTGGTGCGGAGCCCCTTGAGAATCTCAAGAGTATGCTCACGGTCCGGTTCCTCCACAAGTACAGTCTGGAACCGGCGCTCAAGGGCAGCATCCTTTTCTATATGTTTCCTGTATTCATCCATGGTTGTGGCTCCGATGCACTGGAAAGTGCCCCGGGCCAGCGCCGGCTTAAGTATGTTGGCCGCATCCACAGCCCCCTCGGAACCGCCGGCTCCCACAATAGTGTGTATCTCATCAATGAAAAGAATCACATTCTTTACCGACTCAACCTCTTTTACCAGGTTCTTGAGCCGCTCCTCGAACTCGCCCCGGAATTTGGTGCCTGCCACCAGGGAGCCCATATCTATGACCATGATACGCTTTTCCTGGAATACCTCGGGGGCTGTTCCCTGGGCAATCCTCTGGGCAAAGCCTTCTACAATGGCAGTCTTGCCTACTCCTGGCTCGCCTATGAGAACCGGATTGTTCTTCCGGCGCCGGGCCAGAATATGCATAAGCCTGTTTATCTCTCTATCGCGTCCCACTATAGGATCCAGCTGCCCGGAAGATGCCATAAGCACCAGGTCTCTGGCAAAGCTGTCCAGCATGGGGGTCTTGCTCTTAACTGCTTCCTTAACCAATCGAAGCCTCCTTTATGCCCAGCTTTTTCCGCAGGGCTGCCGCACGCAGGATATCAACATCTATCTCGTCCTTATCAAAAGGACCTACCATGGCGTCGGCCAGCACATGGTACTTCTGCATCTCTATGAAAAGGGAATCCAGATTATCAGGCATATCCTTAAGAATACCTGCACAGACTCCCAGTTTAATATCTGCTATAAGCTCAAGGGCATCCCAGACTGTCAGTTTCCTGCAATACTGTATGACACCGTAAGA
>Ga0310695_10014586_pt1 | contig 10594 bp, 4 predicted proteins | sample RumenRJG_04DNA_FD_203882 | JGI IMG/M metagenome (GOLD analysis project Ga0310695, IMG submission 203882) | Bovine rumen microbial communities from Lethbridge, Alberta, Canada - RJG_04 (v2) (version 2) | ecosystem: Host-associated > Mammals > Digestive system > Stomach > Rumen | place: Canada... | reverse complement strand
ATGGATGCCCTGTTCCCCCAATGCGTGAATTTTATTAATGAATATTATTGATGATGGATTCAGTTTTTTGCAGTAACGGAAAGGGGTAACCCGTTTCCGGATTTTGTAACAGTGGTCAAACGAAATATTAAGAAGTGCAATTAATTTTCAGCACACGGAGGCTATGCCATGAGTGACATCAGACGAATTTTTGTAGAAAAGAAGGATGCCTTTGCCATTGAAGCCAAAGGCTTGCTGGCAGATTTAAGAAACAACCTGCTGATGAGCGGGCTGAAGAAAGTCCGTATTCTGGCCCGGTATGACGTAATGGGGCTTACGGAAGAAGAATTTGCCCAGGCCCTGCAGCTTGTTTTATCAGAGCCTCCGGTGGATACGGTGATGGAAGAGCTGATCCCCGCCGTAGATGAAAAGGTCTTTGCCGTGGAACTGCTGCCCGGCCAGTACGATCAGCGAGAGGATTTTGCTGCCCAGTGTATCCAGCTCATTACCCAGAAGGAAAAACCTCTGGTGGCAGCTGCCAAAGTGTTTGTACTGCAGGGGGAACTGACGGACGAAGAATTTGAAAAAATTAAAAAATACCTGGTGAACCCCATCGAGGCCCGGGAAGCGGCCCTGGAAAAACCGGAGACCCTGGAGGATACCTGGGAAGAACCGGCGGATGTGGAACGCCTGGAAGGTTTCCTTGGTTTATCGGAAGCGGACGTGGCCGCCATGCAGAAGGAACTGGGGCTGGCCATGAGCGTGGAAGACCTGCTGTGGATCCAGAAATACTTTAAGGAAGAGGAAAAGCGTGTTCCCACCATTACGGAGATCCGTGTGCTGGACACTTACTGGTCCGATCACTGCCGTCATACCACATTTATGACAAATCTGGACAAGGTAGAAATCGAACCCGGTTATTATACAAAACCCATTGAAGAAGCCTTTAAGCAGTATCTGGCCATCCGGGACCAGGTGTACGGGAAGGATACGGAACGCCCCATCACCCTCATGGACATGGCCTGCATTGCTACGAAAAAATTAAAGAAAGAAAATAAATTCCCGGACAACGATGATTCGGAAGAAATCAACGCCTGCTCCATCGTGGTTCCCATTGAAATTGACGGGAAAACGGAAGACTGGCTGGTGATGTTTAAGAATGAGACCCATAACCATCCCACGGAGATCGAACCTTTCGGCGGCGCGGCTACCTGCCTGGGAGGCGCCATCCGGGATCCCCTGTCGGGTCGTGCCTATGTGTACCAGGCCATGCGTGTAACGGGGGCCGGAGATCCCCGGACTCCCATCGAAAAGACGCTGGCAGGGAAGCTGCCCCAGCGGAAGCTGACCATCGGGGCGGCGGCAGGCTATTCCTCCTACGGCAACCAGATCGGCCTGGCTACCGGCCAGGTGCAGGAATACTATCATGACCGCTTTGTAGCCAAACGCATGGAAATCGGCGCGGTGATGGGGGCTGCCCCCAAGAGTGCCGTCATCCGGGAGCGTCCGGTAGCCGGGGACATCATCGTACTGTTAGGAGGCCGCACCGGCCGCGACGGTATAGGCGGGGCTACCGGCTCCTCAAAGGAACATACAGTGGATTCCCTTGCAGACTGCGGGGCGGAGGTACAGAAGGGCAATCCGCCTACGGAACGGAAAATTCAGCGCCTGTTCCGTAATCCTGAAGTGACGGTGCTGATCAAACGCTGCAACGATTTCGGCGCCGGCGGCGTATCCGTAGCTATTGGCGAGTTGGCGGAAGGTCTGAAAATCAACCTGGATAAGGTGACGAAAAAATACGCCGGCCTGGACGGTACGGAGCTGGCTATTTCCGAATCCCAGGAACGTATGGCGGTGGTCATCCGGAAAGAAGACTGGGAAAAATTCGCCAAATTCGCAGATGAAGAAAATCTGGAAGCTACCGTTGTGGCAGAAGTGACTGCCGAACCCCGTCTTGTGATGTACTGGCGGGGCGACAAGATCGTAGATATTTCCCGCAAGTTCCTGGACACCAACGGGGTGGCCCAGCATGCGGAAGTGTTAGTGAAGGATATTACCGGCGAATCTGTCTTTGATAAGACGCCGGAGGTTGTAGAAAAAGCGGCGGACCTGAAGGAAGCCTGGCTGAAAAATCTGGGGCGCCTGAACGTGTGCAGCGAAAAAGGATTGAGCGAACGGTTCGACTCCACCATTGGCCGGGCTACGGTTGAAATGCCCTTTGGGGGCAAGCTGCAGCTGACCCCGGCGGAAGGCATGATGGCCCAGATTCCCGTCCTTAACGGACATACGGACGCGGCCTCCCTTATGGCCCACGGCTATAATCCGGAGGTAGCCTGCTGGAGTCCCTTCCACGGCGCTATGTATGCAGTGACCCAGTCCATGGTGAAAGCTGTGGCAATGGGAGCAAATCCGGATACTATCCGCCTTACCTTGCAGGAATATTTCCAGGGTATGAAGGCCAAAGGAGACTGGGGCCTGCCCTTTGCGGCGCTGCTGGGGGCCAACACGGTGCTGAACAGCATGGAGGTGCCTGCCGTAGGCGGCAAGGACAGCATGTCCGGCAGCTTCATGGACCTGCATGTGCCTCCCACACTGGTATCTTTCGCGGTGAACGTGATCGACGGGCGCAAAGCTGTATCCAGCGAGTTCAAAGCGGCAGGGGACAAGGTTGTGTTCCTGTCCACACCGTTGCTGGAAGGAGACGTGCTTGACTTTACAGTGTTGCGTAAAAACCTGCGCGCTGTGCATAAACTGATTCTGGAAGGAAAGATCAAAGCAGCGGCAGCAGTGGAAGAAGGCGGTATTGCCGCAGGCATCAGCAAGATGACGTTAGGCAACGCTCTTGGCTTCGCTTTTGTAAAACCCTTCCCCCATACGGAAAGCCTGTTTACCCTCCAGCCTGGCGGCATGCTGCTGGAAGTAGCGGGGGACGCGGATCTGGATGAAATGTTTGGTGAACTGGATTACCTGCCTTTGGGTACTGTTACAGAAAAGGCGGAGATCAGTGTTAATGATGTGATCCTTTCCAACGCCGAACTGGTAAAAGCCTATACGGAAACACTGGAACCCATTTTCCCGGCCAAATCGCCGGTATCAGAAACCCCGAAGGACCTGCTGGAGCAACCTCTGTACAAACGGGATCTGCCCCTGACGGCACCGGTAACACTTGCTAAACCGAAGGTGTTCATTCCCGTCTTCCCGGGACAGAACTGTGAATACGATACAGCCCGTGCTTTTGACCTGGCGGGAGCGGAAAGCCATGTGTTCATCATCCGCAACCTGACGGCCCAGGCTATTGAAGAGACCATCCAGGCTATGGTGAAGGGGATACAGGAATCCCAGATCATCATGATCCCCGGCGGCTTCAGCGCCGGCGACGAACCGGACGGAAGCGGCAAGTTCATTGCTACCATGTTCCGAAATCCTCGGATCGCCGATGCGGTGAACGATCTGCTGCAGAACAGGGACGGCCTGATGCTGGGCATCTGCAACGGTTTCCAGGCCCTGATCAAATTAGGACTGGTTCCCTACGGCGAGATCCGTCCTCTGGAAGCAGATTCGCCTACACTGACCTTCAACACCATTGGCCGTCATATTTCCCAGATGGTCTATACCCGTATTACTTCCAACAAGTCTCCCTGGCTGAACATGGTTGAGCCGGGCGACGTGCACGCTATTGCAGTATCCCACGGGGAAGGGCGGTTCTATGCGCCGGAAGAAACCATCCGTGAGCTGTTTAAGAACGGACAGGTTGCCACCCAGTACGTAGACCTGAAGGGCAATCCGACCATGGCCAGCCCGGAAAATCCCAACGGTTCCCTGTATGCCATTGAGGGCATTACCAGCCCGGACGGACGCATCCTGGGCAAGATGGGCCACAGCGAACGTTACATCCCCGGCCTGATGCAGAATATTTACGGTGAAAAGGATCAGCATATATTCGAAAGCGGCGTACGGTATTTTAAATAAGCCTTAAAAACATAGCACCGGAGCATATCGATTATGATATGTTTCGGTGCTTATTAGTTTGCGGTAATATATAGGGATTATTCAGTTAAATTGAAGTTTATGTGTTAGCGTGCCCGGCTGATGCAACCTTTACTTGCGGCACTAACGCTCGGGCGTGTCCCGCGTCGCGTAGCGCAGTATAAAGCATTGTTGCCTTACCTGATAAACCTTCTTTAATGAACAGTTCCTCGCGCCCTTCGGGGACGTGCCGCTGCGTGCAGGTGGTATCAGGCCGGGCATGTAAATTTCAACATTTCTATGCAAAATATTATGCGGCATGGAAAAGGCGTGAACAAACCGTCGGAGGCGATTGCGTCATTCCATGAGATGAAATTCGCCGTTGTGGCGAGACTGTCTGAGGGACGAAGTCCCGAGTTTCGAAGCCACAGGCGAATGAGTCCATGGAATAGCAATCGGTGACGGGTTTGCGATGCCTTTGCCTGACAGCATAACTTTGGCACATAAATTCTTATTTTACTTTATCCTGAACAATGCCGAACTTATGGGGCGGTTCCGCAGCTGTGCCTGTTCTTCCAACCGGCGCAGCTGTTCTTTATTTGTTTTCGTGCCCCGGAAGCCGGGTTGGTCCTCTTCATCAATGTGGATGCGGCCCCGTTTGTTTTCAAAATCGTCAATGACCCATTTCAGGATCTGTTCGATCTCCTTGTTCACGGAGCGTCCGTTGGTTTCCGCAATGTATTTCATCTTGGCCATGACCAGTGGGTGGATTCGTAACGTGAAGCGGGATTGTTCCATTGCAGACATAATTGATTACCTCCTGAATAATGATGTCAGTTCAGTGTCATTTGTTGCCCTTATTATAGAATAGAATCGGTCATTAATCAATAGGCGAGCTTTATGTTGGTTAATTATTGTGATGGATGAGGATCATTTGAATCAGCGAAACGCTCACAAAGAAAGTTCTGGAGTCGGGACAGGAAGATGCAGGCGACAGGATCTTTTATGAAAGCAGAGAGTGCAAAACGCAAAGACATTGGCTGTGCCGGCTGTTCAAAAACTTAATGTTACAAACGTCCGGTTTTGTGGTAAAATAATAAAGAATTTTTTATGATAAGCAGTAGAAGATCCAACAAAAGATTCAGTAAAAGATTCAACAAAAAATCCAACAAAGGATTCAGTAAAGGCTTAATGAAAGAATTTTGTAAGAGGAGCGTAAACTTTGGAAACTGGAAAATTGTACAATGGCTTTCGCGTGATTAAGCAGGAATATATCAAAGAAGTGAATTCTACGGCGTACCTTATGGACCATGAACGCAGCGGAGCGCGGCTGCTGTACCTGGCCAATGACGATGACAACAAGGTGTTCTCCATCGGGTTCCGCACGCCTCCCTCAGACGACACGGGGGTAGCTCATATTCTGGAGCACTCCACCCTGTGCGGTTCAAGGAAGTACCATCTGAAGGAGCCTTTTGTGGAGCTGGTGAAAGGTTCCCTGAACACGTTCCTTAACGCCATGACCTACCCGGATAAGACAGTGTACCCGGTGGCCAGCCGGAACGATAAGGATTTCCGCAATCTGATGGACGTGTATCTGGACGCGGTGTTTTATCCGCTGATTTACGACAATTCCTTTACCCTTAAGCAGGAAGGGTGGCACTACGAACTGGAAAACGCTGACGCCCCCCTGCAGTACAACGGGGTGGTCTACAACGAGATGAAGGGCGTCTATTCTTCCCCGGACTCCTGGCTGGAATATTACGGGAAGAAGCTGCTGTTCCCGGACACCACTTACCGGTTTGAATCCGGCGGGCTGCCCTCTGCCATTCCCAGCCTGACCCAGAAGGATTTCCTTACTTTCCATAAAACGTTTTACAGCCCGGAAAATTCCTACATTTATCTGTACGGAGATATGGATATTGAAGAGACCCTGGCTTTCCTGGACGGTTACCTGAAAGAGTTCCCCAAAACGGGGCGGGTCCGTTCGGAAATCGCCCTGCAGCAGCCGCTGCCTAAAACCGCGGAATTCGACGGCACCTACCCGGTACCGGAAGGGGCTCCTGCCGAGGACATGACCTTCCATGAAATGCAGATCGTGGCGGGGGACATGCGGGACCAGAAGACTATCATGGCCCTGCGCCTTCTGGAAAACGTGCTGCTGGAATCGGAAGGGGCGCCCCTGCGCCGTGCCTTGCTGGACGCAGGCGTGGCCAAAGATATTTCCGGCAGTATGAGCGGCAGCATGCTGCAGAACATTTTCTCCATCCGTGCCAGCGGCAGTGAACCCCAACAGAAGGACGCCTTCGTGAAGGCCCTGTACCATAACCTGCAGAAAATTTCCATGGAAGGCATCGACAAGGAGCTGCTGGAAGCGGCCCTGAACAGCGCGGAGTTCAAGCTGCGGGAAGCGGACTTCGGCACTTACCCCAAGGGACTGATCTACGGCCTTTCCGTCATGGACAGCTGGATCTACGACATCGATCCCATCAGCAGCCTGAAGTACGAAGAGATGCTGAAGGAACTGCGGGAAGCGGTGCATACCAATTACTTCGAGACCCTGATCGAAACCAACCTGCTGGACAACACTCACCGGGTCATCCTGACCCTGAGCCCGGAGCCGGGGAAGGAAGAACGGGAGCAGGCGGAGCTGGCGGAAAAGCTGGCGGCCCTGCAAAAGACCATGGACCGGGCAGAGCTGGAAAAATATGCGGAGGAATGCGCCCTGCTGCACCAGCGGCAGGCCACGCCGGATACGGAAGAAGCCCTGGCCTCCATTCCCCTGCTGGAACGGAAGGACATTAAACGGGAAACGGAAAAACTGAAAGTTGAAAAGGAGACCCTCCATAACGCAGTGCTGTTGTACCAGGCCCTGCCCACCAACAAGGTGACCTACCTGAACTGGTACTTCGACATGACCGGCATTGAACCGGAGCTGCTGCCATACTGCAACCTCCTCAGCGACGTGCTGGGGAAGATGGACACAGAGGAATACACGTATGCGGACCTGGCCAAGTACACGGATATGTACACCGGGGGCATCGCCTACCAGATGGAAGCAGTGAGCCCCGAGGGGAAACCGGATACCTATTCCATAAAAATCGAAATGGGGGCCAAGTGCCTGACCTCCAAGCTGCCTGAGCTTTTCAAAATTCTGAAAGCCCTGACCCTCCACACAAAATTTACGGACAAAGCCCGGCTGAAAGAACTCATCGGCCAGATCAAGACGGACTGGGACAACACCTTCTTCGCCAAAGGGCAGTCTGTGGCGGCAGCCCGGCTGACTTCCTATTTTTCCGCCAAGGCCCGGGTGACGGAGCAGGATTACTACAGCTATTACCGGTTTATCAAAAAACTGGCGGAACAGTTTGACGGGGAAGCGGATCATGTAATCGCCACCCTTCAGAAGCTGCTGCCCGTGTTCTTCAATAAAACCGGGTACCTGTTAAGCTACAGTTGCGACGAGGCGGACAGGGAAACGGTGCGGAAGATGGCCCTGGATTTTGCAACTGCATTGCCTGAAAGCGACGTGGCCGACAAAGAAGCCAGACCGATTCCTGTACCGGAAAAGAACGAAGCTATCGTGACCCCGGGGAAGGTGCAGTATGTACTGGCCGGCGGCGATTTCCTGAAACACGGCCACGCCTTTAAGGGCAGCATGCTGGTGCTGGCCACCATGTTGCGGTACGAATACCTGTGGACCAAGATCCGGGTACAGGGAGGGGCCTACGGCGCCAACGCATCCTTTAACCGCAGCGGGACCCTGTACTTTTCCACCTACCGGGATCCCCAGCTGAAAAGCAGCCTGGAAGCGTTCCGCACCCTGCCGGAATGGCTGGAGGGGCTGGAGCTTACAGACCGGGAGATGACCAAATACGTCATCGGAACCATGAGCGGGGTGGACGTGCCCCTGACCAATTCCCTGAAAGTGTCCCGGGCAGCCCTGCAGGAGTTGCTGGAAATTTCCGATGAGGCCCGGCAGAAGACCCGGAACGAAATTCTGGATGTGACCCTGGAGGACATTAAAAAACTGGCCCCTGTGATCCGGGACGTGCTGGCAGACAATTATATCTGCGTAGTAGGAGGACAGCAGGCCATTGAAGAAAATAAGGAAGAATTTAATACGGTTTTGAAACAGTAAATAAGTGCCGGTATATTATTCTAAAAAATATCCTTTTAACGTGCAAAGCGCTGAAAAAATATTTGTGAGTTTTTTCATTTTGTCTGTAATTTGAAAAACAGGGTATGCAGAATGATATCCGGCACAATTATTTTGCTATTTATAGTTGACCAAAAGTGTTACAAACTTTATAATATATTTGTTATGTTTATTTTCGGTAATCCATTTTTTTATAGTTTGCGTGAAAGCGCAAAAGGTAAGGAAACAAAGGTTACGGACGTTTCCAAGAGAGTGTAAGAGTATAGGAGGAAAAAAGATGAAAAGTTACACAATGGACCTGGGCGGCAGACCCCTGACGCTGGAATTCGGCGAAGTCTGCAAACAGGCCAACGGCGGCGTACTGGTCCGCTATGGCGATACCGTAGTGGTAGTGGCCGCAACGGGGACAAAGACCCCCCGGGAAGGCGTGGATTTCTTCCCGCTGACAGTAGATTTTGAAGAAAAGATGTATGCAGTAGGTAAAATTCCGGGAGGCTTCATTAAACGGGAAGGCCGTCCCAGCACCCATGCGGTACTGACCAGCCGCCTTATCGACCGGCCCATCCGTCCCATGTTCCCGGCAGGTTATCATAACGACGTGCAGATCGTGGCTACCGCGGTTTCCGTGGATCCCGACAACGCTCCGGACATCCCCGGCATGATCGGCGCTTCCGCTGCCCTGTGCGTATCTGACATTCCCTTTGAAGGCCCCATTGCCGGCGTGCGGGTTGGCCTCATTGACGGACAGTACATCGTCAACCCCACCCTGGACCAGTTTAAGGTAAGCCGCCTGAACCTGGCGGTTGCGGGAACCACCGATGCCATTTTAATGGTAGAAGCAGGCTGCAAGGAAATTTCCGAGCAGGAAATGCTGGATGCCATTTTCTTTGCCCATGACAATATTAAAAAGATCTGCGAATTCATCAGCGGCATTCAGGCTGAGATCGGCAAGCCCAAGATGGAAGTGCCCGTATACAACCCGCCGGAAGAGCTGGTGAAAGAGATTGAAGAGTTTGGTGCGGAAAAACTGAAAGCCGCGTTAATGGACGCCAACAAACTGGAACGGGAAGAAAACGTAGACCGGGTAAAGAAAGAAATTGCAGAAGCGTTCCTGGAAAAATACCCGGACAATGGGGAAGACGTTGCTTACATTACCCAGAAGCTGGTGAAGAAGATCGTTCGCCACACTATTGCGGTAGATAAGATCCGTCCCGACGGACGCGCTCTGGACGAAGTGCGCCAGGTAACCTGCCGGGTTGGCCTGCTGCCCCGTGTACACGGCTCCAGCCTGTTCACCCGCGGCCAGACCCAGATCATGAACGCCTGCACTCTGGCTCCCCTTCGCGACGCACAGGTCATCGAAGGCCTGGGACCGGAAGAACTGCAGCGCTACATCCATCACTACAATTTCCCGCCCTATTCCGTTGGGGAGACCAAACCCCTCCGCAGCCCCGGCCGTCGTGAGATCGGCCACGGTGCTCTGGCGGAACGTGCCCTGCTGCCTGTGATTCCTTCCGAAGAGGACTTCCCGTACACCCTGCGTCTGGTTTCCGAAGTGCTGGAATCCAACGGTTCTTCCTCCATGGGCTCCGTATGCGCCAGCACCCTGTCCCTGATGGATGCAGGCGTGCCCATTAAAGCTCCTGTTGCCGGCGTGGCTATGGGCCTGGTAAAGGACGGCGACTTCTTTACCATCCTGACTGATATCCAGGGCCTGGAAGACGCTCTGGGCGACATGGACTTCAAGGTAGCCGGTACGGAAAATGGTATCACTGCCATGCAGATGGATATGAAGATCGACGGCATCAACCGGGAAATCTTCGAACAGGCTCTGGCTCAGGCCAAACGGGGCCGCGAGTTCATCATGGGCAAAATGATGGAATGCATCAGCGAGCCTCGCAAGTCCCTGTCCCGGTGGGCTCCCAAGATTACCAGCATTACCGTGGATCCGGAAAAGATTTCCAAGATCATCGGGCCTGGCGGCAAGACCATCAAGAAGATTGTGGAAGATACCGGCGCCAAGATCGATATTGAAGATTCCGGCAAGGTTTACATTTCTTCCCCGGATACGGATTCCATCGAAGCGGCTATCAAAGCTATCGACGGCATCACCGCGGAAGCGGAAGTAGGCAAGACTTACACCGGCAAGGTGACCCGCATCATGAACTTTGGCGCTTTTGTAGAAATCCTGCCCGGCAAGGAAGGCATGGTCCACATTTCGCAGCTGTCTACTGAACGGGTAGAGAAGGTGGAAGACGTGGTTTCCGTTGGAGACGAGATCATGGTCAAGTGCGTAGAAATCGACAGCAAGGGCCGCATCAACCTGTCCCGTAAGGCAATCCTGCAGGGGAAATAAAATTATAATAGGTTCATTGTAAAATGAAATTGCACAATAAAAATTGAAAATAAAAATCCATGTTGGTATCTTTACTGTTAAGATTAAGTCACCACACAAAATCAAACAGGAGAAAGATCAACATGGATCAATCTAAA